>Ga0194112_10010295_pt1 | contig 11751 bp, 11 predicted proteins | sample TA2MahC400mmetaG_FD_146191 | JGI IMG/M metagenome (GOLD analysis project Ga0194112, IMG submission 146191) | Freshwater microbial communities from Lake Tanganyika, Tanzania - TA2015016 Mahale Deep Cast 400m | ecosystem: Environmental > Aquatic > Freshwater > Lake | place: Tanzania: Lake...
AGAATCCTTCATTCGAGCTGAACTCCGCGCTCATGTCGCGCTGCCGATTAGTGGTGCTGCGGCGGTTGGAGGATGCGGCGTTGGAGCAGTTGCTCGCTCGCGCCGAAGCGAAGATGGAACGCGCATTGCCGCTGGATAAAGAAGCGCGTGCGTCCCTGCTCGCGATGGCGGATGGGGACGGGCGGTATCTGCTGAATATGGCGGAGGAGCTATTCACCCTCCGTCCCAAACAACCCCTTGATACCGCCAAACTGGTGGAGACCATCCACCGCCGCGCACCGATTTACGATAAAGCCCAAGAAAGCCATTATAACCTGATTTCCGCGCTGCATAAGTCCCTGCGCGGCTCGGATACGGATGCGGCGTTGTACTGGTTTTCGCGGATGCTGGATGGCGGCGAAGACCCGCTGTATATCGCGCGTCGCCTCGTGCGTTTCGCGGTGGAGGACATCGGGCTGGCTGACCCTGAAGCGGTGCATCAGGCGCTTGCCGCCAAAGAGACGTATGACTTCCTAGGGTCGCCCGAAGGCGAGCTGGCTTTAGCGCAGGCGGTGGTGTATCTCGGCACGGCGCCGAAGTCCAACGCAGTATATACCGCCTACAAAGCCGCGCGGTCGGATGCGAAGGCCAATGGTTCGCTCATGCCGCCGAAACACATCTTGAACGCGCCGACCAAACTCATGAAGAATGAGGGCTACGGCGCGGGATATCAATATGACCATGACGCGAAGGACGGTTTTTCGGGGCAGGATTATTTCCCAGAGCAGATGGATAGGCGCGAGTATTATCAGCCGAAAGAGCGCGGGTTCGAGCGTGACATCAAAAAACGGCAGGAATATTGGGCGAAGCTGCGCGAACAGCGGCAGGGGGAAGAGTGATGCGGTTTTTGAGCAGCGCAGGTGTTTTTTTGGGGATAATTCTTTTTAATCTTAGTTCATTTGCTATGCCATCTGGTGCGCCGAAACCTTGGTTGTTAATGACGGTTGAAGAAAAAAAATCGCAAGAAGAACAGCATCAAGTAAATCAAAAATATTTTCCTGTTGTGCCTGTTGGGAAAAAAGCTTCTAGCCCTTCCTCTCCCAGAATCTCTGGTGGGGATACTGATGCTGAAATGCAAAAAAGTTACGAAATCAACGCTCGGATTTTTAATCTTATCAACACTATTGCTATAGCTGAATACACAGGTGATTATCGTGAAATAAGACCCTCTATGCCCCTTGGGGTAGGATCTGTACCTAATTACACTTTTGTGCCTATATCTTTTATTAAAGGCAAACCTGTTGATGTGTTGAATGTTCAAGTTAGCAAGTATTTTGAACAGCCAAGTGATAAAAGTTTGCTTTTCAAAAAAGGTCGTAGATATTTATTACTTATGCAGACTGTAGGATTTCCAAAGCCTCCATCTTCACAAAGTGAATTGCTGCAGTGGTCTAATCTTTCATATCCACATCATGCGATTTTATTGGAAGAGTGATGCCCCCAATCCTCCTCGTTTTCCTCGGTGGTGGTGCAGGTGCGGTAAGCCGTTGGTGGTTCTCCGCGGCCGTCACCCGCTGGCTGGGGCTGACTTTCCCTTATGGCACGCTGGGCGTGAACATCCTCGGCAGTTTCGCCATGGGGCTGCTGGTAGGCTGGTTGGCACGGCATTCTCCACCGAATGCGCAAGACCTCCGCACTTTGCTGGCGGTCGGCTTCCTCGGCGGGTTCACCACCTTCTCGGCTTTCTCGCTGGATAGCGTCTCGCTGATTGAACGTGGACAATGGGGCGCCGCCGCGCTATATATCGCGCTTTCCATCATTCTTTGCGTGGGCGGGCTGTTCGCAGGACTGCTCCTTACACGCGGATTCGCAGGTTGATATGCTGAAGCAGACCATTGATAACGCCGATGACGGCATCCGCCTCGACCGCTGGTTCAAGCGCCATCTGCCGGATGTCGCGCATGGTATGCTCTCTAAGGAATTGCGCAAAGGGTCTGTGCGGCTGGATGGCAAGAAATGCGAAGCGAATGCGCGTATCGCCGAGGGACAGGAGATTTCTTACCCCGACCATTTCGTGACGCTGTCATCCCCCAGCAAAGCCCCAAAGAAAGAAAAAGGGTCGCATATCGCGCCCGGTGCAGTCAAAGACCTTGAGAAATACATCCTCTTCGAAGACGCGCATATGATCGTGCTGAACAAGCCCTCGGGCTTGGCAGTGCAGGGCGGCAGCGGCCAGAAGGAAAGCGTGGATGACATCCTCGCCGCCCGCGCCCGTGCCAAGGGCGAAGAATCGCCGAAGCTGGTGCACCGCCTAGACCGTGATACCTCCGGTGTGCTGGTGCTGGGCAAGACCGCGAAAGACGCTGGCCTGCTCGCCGCTTCCTTCGCCAAGAAGACCGCGCAGAAATATTATTGGGCATTGGTCATCGGCGTGCCCGACATCGAAGAAGGCACGATTGATTTGCCGCTGTTGAAACGCGAAGTGGGCAAAGACAGCCGCATGGAGCGTGTGCAGAGCGATGAGGAGGGCAAACACGCCATCACCCATTACCGCGTGGTCGATCGCGCCGCGCGCCGCCTTTCATGGGTGGAGCTTCTGCCTGTGACGGGACGCACGCACCAGCTGCGCGTGCATCTGGAGGCCATCGGCCACCCTATCGTGGGCGACGGGAAATATGGCGGGGCGGAAGCGTTCCTTGATGGCGGCGAGATTATCCCGCAGATGCACCTGCATGCGCGCAAGCTTATTCTGCCGTGGAAGGGCAAGACCATCCAGTTCGAAGCACCGCTGACGGGGCACATGAAACAGAGCTGGAAACTCTTCGAATTCGCCGAGCCGAAAGTGAAAAAACAGGGTTGATACCCTTTTTATGAAATGCTCCTCTTCATCGCATAGTCCATGAACCTTCGAAGTGCGATAGTGGTTAGGCAAGCAAGAACATCATTGCTAACTACCACAAAGGAGAATGTCATGTCTGTTAAAGGTAAAATCAAAAAAGGCGCTGGCTATCTGAAAGAGGAAGCTGGTGAAAAGCTGGAAAACAACAAAATGGCACGTGAAGGCCGCGCCCTTCGCAACGAAGGCCGCATCGAAGACGGCCAGCTGCCTAAAACGGGTAAACCGGGTACCAGCAAGTAATCTTGCTGATGAGCCGGTAAAAAAGCTCCTTCCCTCGCGGGGAGGAGCTTTTTTCTTGCTATTTCTTAGGGGAAACGTACATTCCGCTCATGAAAAAAGAATGGATGCAATTCAAGGCCGAGAAACCCAAGCTGAAACGCTTCTACAAGCAAGTTTCCGTGGCCGAAGAGCTGGAAGGCTGGCAAGTGCTGCTGGACGGCAGACCCATGCGCACCCCTGCGAAAGCCTTGCTGTTCTTGCCGAGCCGTGCCTTGGCGGAGGCTGTCGCCGCCGAATGGGCGGAGCAGGGCGAGGAAATCCTTCCCGATTCCATGCCGATGATGCAATTCTCCTGCGTGGCGGTGGATTACGTCGCGCCCTACCATGATGACGTGCTGGCGGAAGCGACGGAATATGCCGCCACGGACGTGCTCTGCTACCGCGCAGATGAACCTGCGGAACTGGCCGCGCAGCAATATGCCGCGTGGCAGCCACTGGTCGATTGGGCGGAGATGGAATACGGTATCGTCATGCGCCTGACCACGGGCATCATGCCCGTTGCGCAAGAAGCACAGACGCTTGCGAAGCTTTCGGATAGCCTTAAGAAACTCTCCTCATTCCGCCTTGCAGCCGCATGGTTGATGGCGAAGCATTGCTCTTCCCTGCTGCTGGCGCTTGCCGCGCTGAATGGCCGCATCACCCCGCTGGAGGCCCATGCCATTTCGCGTGTCGATGAGAACTACCAGAACACCCGCTGGGGCGAAGATGCCGAAGCGCGCAGCAAGCGCGAATCCGGCGAGGCGGAAATGGCGGCTATCGGGCGTTTCCTGAAGGTGATTTAGCGTCCGATTCTGCCTTTATTCGGTCGCGGTAACTGCGCTGGAAAGCGGCAATCTTGATGCCGGCTCCCTCGACATTATTCAGCCATTGCTTGCCACCTGCAAGTTCCACCAGATCCTCCATGGGCGCGAGATGCAATGAGCGGCGCGTCCAAGCTTTATGTGCGTTTGTCATCGTAACGGCATCCGCGCGGGTCGCAGCAAAGTCCTTTTTCAAATCCTGCGTCGTGTCATGGATGTCGCGCATTGCTTGGTTGGTGGCGCGAGTAGCGGCGGATTCGTCCAATTCGTCTTTCGCGGCCATGCCCTCGCGGGTGTCAGCAAGAATTTTTGATCTTGCGTAGCGTTCTGCTCCGGAATAATGCTGTGGCCCAGCTACCACGCCGGATATACCGATTTTATGATGGAAGGTATTGAACAGATTCTGTGCTCCGGTAGGCGTATGCCGCGTCGCAACATCATCGGCAAGGCTTTCTGTAGCTGCGCTGGCGAGGAAAGCAAGAGTATGCGCCTTTTCCAAAACGTCCTGCACTTCTTGCGGCGCAGAGGTATAGGCGCGTCGCTCATCCCCTTCTGTCGGCAGTGAAGGCATCAGTGAGCCTAAAACATCATGCGGTATGGAAGGAAGCTTCTCGGCACTGGCGAGCAGCGGGGTGGAATCTACTCCGCCCGTGAAATGATCGATGAACCCTTCGGCATAATGGCCGCCCTTTTCACCTTCCGCGAAGGACAGCACTTCATCAATTCTCTTGCCTGCATCCTTGAATTGCGCATCAATGATAGGAAGAAGAGAAGTAGCCGACTCACCATCTGCTGAATGGACGATTGAATCACGCGCGAGCGCAAGCTGGTGCAATTTGCCGCTGAGTCCCCATGCAGGAATGCGGAGCGCATCCACGTCCTGACGCAAGATATGTCCTATCTCATGAGCTGCCACGGCTTCAAATTCATCCCATTGGTAAAAACGGTTCTGCTCGTCAAGGCAGCCAGAGCTGATGATGATGGCGGGTGCCAGCTTCTCTAAGTCCTGCTTGGTGGGCCAGATGTCGCCGGTGTTCTTGTGTGTGATCGATGTCTCCAGTGCGGAAGAAAGCATGCGCAGCGTGTCGTCCAGTCCATAGACGCCAGCTGAGCAGGAATAATTGTTTTCCGGCTGGTCACGCAAGAAAATGGGAAGGTCACCTGTAAGACCAGTTCCTTTGCTGGCACTGGCGATGCGGTTGACCATTTGTGTTAGATTCGATTTTTTTTGGTCGTCGCCCAACACCTCGTCCAAAACTTTATGGGTGGTGATGACGCGCATACCATTATCCAACGCGAGAATGGCAAGTTTCTTGGCATTTTCTAGCTCTTGACTCATTTAATCACACCCGCTGATAGAAAACATGACTTTGCGTGCTTATATTAACACCACAGCGGGTAAGGAGTATGAATCTTTCATGAAGTTATCCAAATTAATGAAAAACAAGGCTTTACCTGTGGCCCAAAAAACATGCTTGGTATCGTGCGGGGCTTGTGTTACATAGGGCGCTTATCGAAGTCTAGAAGGAAAAATTCCCCTTATGCGACAGATTGAGATCATCCGCGAGCTGGAATCCAAGCGCGAGCGCGCACGCCTCGGCGGTGGCCAGAAACGCATCGACGCACAGCACGAGCGCGGCAAGCTGACCGCGCGTGAGCGTATCGAAGTGCTGCTGGATGCGGGTTCGTTCGAGGAATTCGATATGTTCGTCGAGCACCGCTGCACGAACTTCGGCATGGAAGAGACCAAGACCCCCGGCGACGGCTGCGTCACGGGACACGGCACCATCAATGGCCGTCTCGTCTTCGTCTATTCGCAGGATTTCACCGTCATCGGCGGTTCGCTTTCCGAAACCAACGCCAAGAAGATCTGCAAGCTGATGGACACCGCCATGAAAGTCGGCGCGCCTGTCATCGGCATCAACGATTCCGGCGGTGCGCGTATTCAGGAAGGCGTGGATTCGCTGGCCGGCTTCGCGGAGATTTTCCAGCGTAACGTCCTCGCATCCGGCGTGATTCCGCAGATTTCGCTCATCATGGGTCCTTGCGCGGGTGGTGCGGTCTATTCCCCCGCGCTCACCGATTTCACCGTCATGGTGCGCGGCACGTCCTATATGTTCGTCACCGGCCCAGACGTCGTCAAGACCGTGACCCACGAAGTGGTTTCGCAGGAAGACCTCGGCGGTGCGGATTGCCACACCCAGAAGACCGGCGTTGCCGACCTTGCCTTCGACAACGACATCGAAGCCTTGCAGCAGGTTCGCCGCCTGTTCAACTTCCTGCCGCTCTCTAACCGCGAGCCTGTGCCCCAGCGTCCGACCAACGACCCCGCCGACCGTGTCGAGACCTCGCTGAACACGCTTGTTCCCGCAAACCCCAACAAGCCGTATAACATCAAGGAACTGCTGTTCCGCGTGGTGGACGAGAACGATTTCTTCGAAATCCAGCCGGATTACGCGAAGAACATCGTCGTCGGTTTCGGCCGTCTGGAAGGCCACACCGTGGGCTTCGTCGCCAACCAACCGATGTATCTTGCAGGCTGCCTCGATATCGACGCTTCCCGCAAAGCCGCCCGTTTCGTGCGATTCTGCGATGCGTTCAACATTCCCATCGTCAGCTTCGTGGACGTTCCCGGCTTCATGCCCGGCACGAATCAGGAGCATAACGGCCTCATCAAGCATGGCGCGAAACTGCTCTATGCGTACGCCGAAGCGACCGTGCCGAAAATCACCGTCATCACCCGTAAATCCTACGGTGGCGCCTATATCGTGATGGGCAGCAAACACCTGCGTAATGACATCAACTTCGCTTGGCCATCCGCTGAAATCGCGGTGATGGGCCCTGAAGGCGCGGTGGAGATCATCTTCCGTGGCAAGCTCGACAGCGAAGAAGCCGTGGACGAGAAGGTGAAGGAATACCGCGAGAAGTTCGCATCGCCCTTCGCTGCCGCTTCGCGCGGTTATCTGGATGACATCATCCGCCCGCAGAACACCCGCTGGCGCATTTGCCGCGCGCTCACCATCCTGCGCAAGAAGCAGGTGGAGAACCCGTGGAAAAAACACGACAATCTTCCGCTTTAAGGATAGAGAGAGCATATGGCATTCGATAAAATCCTCATTGCGAACCGTGGCGAAATCGCCCTGCGTGTCATCTCCACCTGCCGCAAGCTGGGCATCAAGACCGTCGCCGTCTATTCCGAGGCCGACACCAACGCCCTGCATGTGCGCGAGGCCGATGAAGCCGTGTATATCGGCCCATCCCCCGCCAGCCAGAGCTATCTGGTCATCGACAATATCATCGCTGCTTGCCATCAGACAGGCGCACAGGCCGTCCACCCCGGCTATGGCTTCCTTTCCGAGAAAGCCGAATTCGCCAAGCGTCTGGAGAAAGAGGGCATCACCCTCATCGGCCCCAGCCCCACTGCCATGCGCAGCATGGGCGACAAGATCGAATCGAAGATCATCGCGCGTAAAGCGGGCGTGAACACCGTACCCGGCACCACGGAAGCCATCGGCTCCGAAGCCGAGGCGAAAAAAGTCGCCAAACAAATCGGTTATCCCGTGATGATCAAAGCCGCCGCAGGTGGCGGTGGTAAGGGTATGCGCGTCGCGCGTAACGAGAAAGAATTGCTCGAAGGCCTGAAAATGGCTGCCAGCGAAGCGGGCAACAGCTTCGGCGACCGCCGTGTGTTCATCGAGAAATTCTTCGATAATCCCCGCCACATCGAGATTCAGATTCTTGCCGACAAGCACGGCAACACCGTCTATCTCGGCGAGCGTGAATGCTCCATCCAGCGTCGCCACCAGAAGGTCATCGAGGAAGCGCCCTCCATGTTCCTCACTGAAGCGACCCGCAAGAAGATGGGAAAACAGTCCGTCGCACTGGCGAAGGAAGTAGGCTACTACTCCGCTGGTACCGTCGAGTTCATCGTCGACCAGAAAGGCGAGTTCTACTTCCTGGAGATGAACACCCGCCTGCAGGTGGAACACCGCGTGACCGAGCTTATCACCGGTCTCGACCTCGTCGAGCAGATGATCCGCATCGCCGAAGGCGAGAAGCTGAAATTCCAGCAGAAAGACGTGAAGCTGGACGGCTGGGCGTTCGAATCCCGCGTTTATGCGGAAGACCCCACCCGTGGCTTCCTGCCGTCCATCGGCCGCGTCACCCGCTATGAAGAACCCGTGAACGGGCAGAACGTGCTCATCGACACCAGCGTCTACGAAGGCGGCGAAGTCAGCATGTATTATGACCCAATGATCGCCAAGGTCTGCACCCATGCGCCGACCCGTGACGAAGCCATCGCCGCGATGCAATCCGCCCTCTCGTCCTATGTCATCCGTGGCGTGTCCCATAACATCACCTTCCTTGAGGCGATTCTGGGTCATGAACGCTTCAAGAAGGGCGACATCTCCACCAATTTCATCGATCAGGAATATCCCGAGGGCTTCTCCGGTGCGGAACTGACCACCGAGACCGAACAGGTCTTCCTCGCCGCCGGTGTGCACATCTTCCTGCGTGATGCCGAGCGCGCCGCCCAGATTTCCGGCCAGCTTCCTGGTCGTGGCCGTACCATCGGCACCCGCTGGGTGGTGACCATGAAGGGCAAAGCCTATCCGGTCATCGTGCGCACCCGTGAAGGCGGCTATGACATCAGCACCGACACCGACCGTTTCGCCATCCGCAGCAGCTGGCGTTTGGGTCAGCGTCTGCTTCAGGGAACGCTCGGCGATAAACCCATCAGCGTGCGTTTGAAGCACCTGAATGAAGGCTATCTGCTTTCCCATGGCGGCACCGATGTACGCGTCGTCGTGCGCACCGCCGCCGTTGCCGAACTCGCCCAGCATATGAAGAACAACGCCGCCGTCACCGCCAAGAAGTCGCGTCTCGTCGCGCCGTTAGCTGGCCGTGTCGTCTCCATGAAGCATAAAGCGGGCGATGTGGTGAAGGCGGGTAGCGAGCTGGTCATCATCGAAGCGATGAAGATGGAGAACATCATCCACGCCGAGGCGGATGTCATCATCAAATCCGCGAAGGTCGAAGAAGGCGCAAGCGTCTCCGCCGATGAACTTATCTTCGAGTTCGAGCCCGCCGCCTAATATATTTCATGATTCCATGAACCTCACGCATAGCTGCTATGCGTGAGGTTTTTGTTTACCTGCGGTACAGAATGGATTACACCTGTTTTTGATGATGCATTGCAACATCACGCCGATTTATTGCAAATTGCGGGCGTTAAACAGCTAAAATTGCGGAATCCCCTTTCCCCCATTTTCGCGTTTATCCCTGCCAGATAGTGACAGGTTATGATACGCGTCGAATCCATCTCCAAGACTTACGCCACCCGCGAAGGACCGCTGCACGCCCTGCGCGATGTGAGCTTCCATGTCCCGCAAGGAAAAGTGTATGGCCTGATTGGTTTATCGGGTGCCGGAAAATCGACGGCGCTGCGCGCCATCAATCTGCTGGAACGTCCAGAAAGTGGAAAAATTCTGCTCGAAAATGAGGATTTATTGACCAAAAACGTGCAGGAATTGCGTGTTTTTCGTCAAAAAATCGGCATGATTTTCCAACATTTCAATCTTCTTTCCAACCGCACCGTAGCGCAGAACATCGCCTTCCCTTTGGAGATCGCGGGATGGGAGAAACGCGATATAAATGAGCGTGTTAGCGAGGTTCTGGAACTCGTTCGCATCCCCGATAAAGCGAATGCTTACCCTGCGAGCTTGTCCGGTGGGCAGAAGCAGCGCGTGGCCATCGCGCGGAGCATCGCCAACCACCCGCAGGTGCTGCTGGCGGATGAGCCGACAAGCGCACTCGACCCATTGATAAAAAACGATATCCTCGCGTGCCTTGCCGACCTGAACCAGCGACTGGGGCTGACCATCGTCATCGCAGCGCATGAGATGAAGGTCATCCGCCGTTTGTGCCACGAGGTCTCGCTGTTCAAGGACGGGCAGGTGGTGGAGGAGTTGGACGTGGTGGACGGCAAAATCGCCCCGCAGAGCGACTTCGGCAAGCTTTTCGTGGAGGAATTCTGATGGAGAATCTGACCGCCATCCTCCCCGAACTGTGGCAGGCGACGAAAGAGACGCTGACCATGCTGGCCATTGGCCTGACGCTTTCCGGCCTGTTCGGTGGGGCGCTGGGCATTTTCCTGTTCCTCTGGCGGCGCGAGAAGCTGCTGTATAGCCCTGCGGCCTATTTCATCGTGGGTGGCATCGTGAACATCGTGCGCTCGTTCCCCTTCGTGATTTTGATGATCGCGGTGGGGCCGCTGGCGCGGACGCTGACGGGAACGACCATCGGCCCTGTGGCGGCAAGCGTGCCGCTGGCCATCGCCGGCATCGCCTATTTCGCGCGGCTGGTGGAATTGTCGCTTTCGGACGTGCCCAAGGGCGTCATCGAAGCGGCGCAAGCCTTGGGCGCATCGACGCGTGACATCGTGTTCAAGGTGTTGCTGGTCGAGGCGCGTTCCAGCCTGGTGCTGGGGTTCACGAGCCTGAGCGTGAGCTATCTTTCCTATTCCGCTGCGGCGGGCATCATCGGCGGGGGTGGCATCGGCGACCTCGCCATCCGCTATGGATATTACCGTTTCCAGACGGATGTGATGCTCATCACCGTCATCGGCCTCGTGCTGTTCGTGCAGCTGGTGCAGGCCAGCGGCAGCCATATTTCCCGCAAAATCGACAAACGCTAGGAGCGTATCATGAAATCCATCCTTACCCTTGCCGCCATCACCCTTGCTTTCCTGATAGGGCTATTCACCACGGTCGCGCTGGCGGCGGAGAAGAAAGAGGTCGTCTTCGGGGCGACGGTGGGTGATTTCTCGGACATCATCACGGAAAGCGTGAAGCCGCAGCTGGAGGCGAAGGGCTATACGGTGAAGCTGATTCAGTTCACCGATTATGTGCAGCCGAACATCGCGCTGGCGGAGAAACGACTGGATGCCAACCTGTTCCAACACAAGCCGTACCTCGACCAGTTCATCGCACAGAAAGGCCTGAAACTGTCGCCGCTGGTGACGGTGCCGACTGCGCCGCTGGGTTTGTATGCCGGAAAGAAGAAGACCATCGAGGAAGTGGAGCAGGGCAGCACCGTGGCCGTGCCGAATGACCCCAGCAACCTTGCACGTGCGCTGCTCATCCTGAAAGATTTGGGGTGGATTGAGATTCCCGAAGATGTGGATGCGCTGACCGTGTCGCCCAAGGACATCACCAAGAATGTCAAAGCCATCAAGATTGTGCAGCTAGAAGCGGCGCAACTGCCCCGCGCGGTGCAGGACGTGGATTATGCGGTCATCAACGGGAATTATGTGGTGTCTTCCGGCCTGAAGCTGACCGATGCTTTGGTGCGGGAGAAGAGCAGGGCTTATCTGAACTGGGTGGTGGTGCGCAGCGAAGACAAGGACGGCCAATTCGCCAAGGACGTGACGGCGGCGTTGCAGTCTCCCGAATTCAAGGCCTATGCGAGCAAGAAATTCGCGGGTTATAAGTTTCCGGAGGCGTGGTAAACCCTGTCAAATTCCTCGCGCAGTACGGCATCCACCTCTTCCATAGTGGCGGGGATGCCCAGCGCGTGCAGGGAGGTGACGCCATGTTCGCGGATGCCGCAGGGCACGATGCCGCCGAAATGCGCGAGGTTCGGGTGGACGTTCAGCGCGATGCCATGATACGTCACCCAATGGCGCACGCGGATGCCGATGGCGGCGATCTTCGCTTCACCACCTTTGCCGTCGTCCACCCAGACCCCGACACGGTCGGCATACGTCCGGCCTGAAAGGTCAAAACGGGCGAG
>Ga0194112_10010299_pt1 | contig 11747 bp, 10 predicted proteins | sample TA2MahC400mmetaG_FD_146191 | JGI IMG/M metagenome (GOLD analysis project Ga0194112, IMG submission 146191) | Freshwater microbial communities from Lake Tanganyika, Tanzania - TA2015016 Mahale Deep Cast 400m | ecosystem: Environmental > Aquatic > Freshwater > Lake | place: Tanzania: Lake...
TGTTCTGAATGGCTCCACAACCCACTTCGAATTATAATAATCATCGTATGTAAGTGGGCGGTCACAATAGTAAGCTCGATGATTGAGGTTAGCCCACCTGCGCTGTGCGACTGCTATTTCTTTCCAGGTTTCTGGTCCAGTTGCGAAGATATGCATGGCACGTCGCGCTGCCATTGCGTATTCAGCAGGATATCCGAATTGCCCAAATACGGCATCATCTGGATTTATCTCACCAATCATTCGTCGACCTGAAAGTGCATTGTCGGCATATGTGACAACCACATAATTACAAAGGCCCGCTTCAAGTACTCCAATCGCATGGTAGAGATGCGTCCGGGCGCAGTTAGCTTCCTGGCTCAGGTAGTTTGGAGACAGACCAAGATGCTGTGCTACCAGATACGGCGTAACCTCCCTTTCACCCATGGCTGGCTGAAAATATCGATAACAAATTAGCCCGTCTATGTCTTTTCTCGTCAGGCCAGCATCTTTAATAGCATTGGCACAGGCTTCAACATAGAAGCTAAGAGCAGTCCGTCCCGAAACACGACCCTGGTCAGTATAACCCACTCCCACAATAGCGTACTTGTCTTTCAAACTCGTCGGCATGACTTTTACCTCCTATTTCTACTAGAGGGTGTTTAATTTCTGTTTTAGCTTCGATTTCGCCCAATTTTGAGAGCCATTCACCCCCAGCCTTTAGACCGTTTTCAAAGATTGCTAGTTTCAACGTAACCCAAAAAGCTCCAGAAAACCTCTTTCTTTTTTTGAATAGCCTCCTACTATTTATCTGTCAGAATCAGCATCGAATTGTGTAAAAACAGGTGCGGTTGCTTTTATTAGTTCTGTAGCTCATAGCTGCCATATCACGTAATAGCCAACGGCAATCCAAGATGGACAACCTTCGAGGTCATTCGGTTTAGCTATCTGGCTAAATTATACATCGAGTTCAAGCAACAAGAAAAACCTTACCTTTTGCGGGAGAAGTTGGTGAGCAATATGATTTTTGCGTGGGCTACTCGGGAGAAAGTTAGTGATATGATTATTTGCCTTAGTCATAGACTCGACAACCCGTCCTTTTGCTATTTCAACAGTGGCAATCTGAGTTGTGGCGTAGCTAAATGACTTTGGAATAGTTGCTCCAATCATAACTAGAGCGGATGCTCTAGGCTACCCCTTATGCTGTTATGTGACATGATAATCAAGCAATAACCATAAGGGTCGAGGCTAAATATAAGTTGGTGGTGGGCGACCTTAAAAGGTCGCACTACATTGGGGAAAAGGGTTATAAACAACCCACGAGAAGCCTGTTGTATTCGTGGAGCATCCTGTCGGCGATAAGTTGCCAACTGAATTCAATCATTTCCTCTCGCCTTATTCTCGCATCTTGCACCTGGTCTTCGCTGAAAAGAAGTCCGGATATCTCACCGGCCAGTTTATGTGGTGAATTATCACTGACTATGCGTCCCATTTCCTTGTGGCCTATGATTTGCTGCATGCCACCCACATCGGTAGCCACTATCGGCGTGCCGCAGGCCAGAGATTCCAGGGCGACCATGCCAAAGCTTTCGTGATATGAAGGGATGACGCAGACATCCGCGGCGCTGTAAAACAGTGGCAGCTTCTCCTGGGATATAGAACCGGCAAAGGTGATTCGGTCATCAATGTGTAGCTTGCTTGCCATTTTCTGTAATGCCTGTACCTGGCCCTGACTATATTCGTCACCGCCAACAATCAAAAGCAGCGGTGCTTCCTTACCATTTAGATGTGTCAGTGCCCTCAGTAGCTGGTCCAGTCCTTTTAGAGGTTCGATTCTGCCGACAAACAGTATGACCTTTTGATGGTTCAGGCTCAGTTTCTCTCTCGCTATCTCTCTATCTATAGGTTGGAACAGGTCAAGGTTGACGCCACAAGGGATGACGGTGATTTTCTGTGGAGAAGCACCATAATGCCTGACGAGTTCTGCCTTTTCTCTCTCCGTCGAAGTGATAATGCGGTCACAATCGGCTACCACCTCTCGCTCGCTTTCTATACGCAGTTCAGTCTCATCCTCGCCTATGCCGATGCTGTTTTTGACGGCGCCCAAGGTGTGAAACATTACTACGTGGGGGACACGCCACCATACTTGTAATTGCTTGCCCACCAGCCCTGACAGCCAGTAGTGGCTATGAATCAGGTCGTAGCGGATATCATCGGATTTTCTGAAATTCTCTACGCCGCAGATAAACCCTTGAAGATAGGAATAGAGGGCCACCTTGGGCATCTCCTCGTTACCGCCGGTTTGGAGGTGAATCAGCCTGACGTTTCTGCCCAAACTTGTTAGCTGCTCATGCTGCGGTTGATGCTCCATGGTATAAATGTCAACCCTATGCCCTCTTCTCCCCAGTTCCTGTGCCATTTCCCGAATATAAACGTTCATCCCTCCGGTATCTCTCCCTCCCAGCATGCCCAGAGGGCAGCTATGGAGGCTAATCATGGCTATTCTGAGTTGCTGTGGCATGACAAAACTCATCCTGCGTATTTTAATTGACACCTGTATAGCGGCAGCTCATGTCCACCGAGGTGATATTTATACGCTTCACCTCCCTTTAAGAAATCGAAGCGTCTCCTGCCTCTATCAATGCTCTCTTTGATGCACAGCGCTTTTGAAATCAATCCCACGCTCAGCCATCCGTAGCCGGGGTCATAGCCGCTATTGTACAAGTATACTGTGTCCTTGTAATCGAAGCACATGGTGGCAGCTACAGGCGATGAATTAAGCTCCAGTATGTTTAATTTAAGCAGTCCCTGCTTTGCCATGGTATCTGTCGCTGCCCTGAAGAACGATTCGATTTCCGGAGTTAAGAAAGCTGCCTTATCCTGGCGGCTATTTCGAAACAGCTCCAGAAAGATGTCAATATCCTGTCTATTGGCATCTGTGTTGATGCGGTGGTTTAATTCGCCTTCTTCGCTCATCCTCCTCAGTTTACGCTTTAACTCATGTCGCTGTTTCCCAGTTAGCATTTGGAGATATTCCTCCCAAGTGGTGGGCAAGTCGAGTTCTACGGAAACATCCTCGCTAGAGCAGGAAACGTGCCATCCCAACTCTTGAGCCATGTTCGTCAGGCTGGTGATTACTGTGGAATCAGGCCTCAAAGGGGCCAAGTCTAGTTGCAAGACTTTCTCTGTCACAAGATTTTCCAGTAGCACGCGAAAAGAGGCCTCTTCGTTACTCGGTTCCACGATGCAGTCCAGATAATCGCAGACATCGCTACTGCCGATAAAGGAAGCGACGTTATTTCTTACTAGGAATGGGGCAATCCCTATAACTCTTCCTTGGTATCTCACAACACCCAGCCATATCTTGGCTCCAGAGCCGAACTGCTGCCACCAGACCTTTGACCATTCGGGTGATGAGAAGATTGAGCTGACTGGCGAATTATGTTGAATTTCTTTCCAGTAGGGGTATATGGAATCAAAGCTTTCCAAAGTAAATTCATAGTTCATCAGCCAAACCTGGTCATCAAAAATGGTGAGACTTATCCGACTGTCTATTATAGCCTGAGTAGCAAGCTTTATGCCAATAGCATTTCCCCTCTCCCTTAACGGAAGGAGGAATATAGAATGTAGTGCGAGGCTTCAGCCTCGCCCGAGTGGCTGGGCGACCCTAAAGGGTCGCGCTACATTGTCATCTCGATTGCATCGGGACTCGCATGACAGATGAGCATACGCAGGCACTCAGAAGTAGAAAAGAGGGGCTATGTGTTGAATCAAGCTAGGGAATGTGTTAGATTAGGCAGACTTTCAATAGACTAATGGAGGAGACTGGGAAATGAGTAAAAAGCAGTTCCCCAAGCTTTTTGAGCCAGGACGTATAGGTAGCATGGAGGTTAAGAACCGGCTGGTCATGCCGCCGATGGCGACGGGTCTTGCCTTAAAAGATGGTACGGTGACAGACTGCCAGATAGATTACTATGAGGAAAGAGCTAAAGGTGGTTCTGGTCTTGTCATTGTGGAGATTACCTGTGTGGATTCCCCTGTGGGCAAGGGTAATGTGAGGCAGATAGCTATTGACGATGACCGATTTATCCCCGGTTTGACCAGGCTGGCTGAGGCTATAAAGCGACATGGAGCCAGGGCGGCGATACAGCTTCATCATGCCGGGAGGCAGACTTCAGCTAGGTGGACAGGTTATCAGCCGGTGGCTCCCTCGTCTATTCCGATGCCTGGAGGCGAGCAGCCTAGAGAGCTGACATTAAAGGAGATTGCAATTCTAGTTACACGCTTTGGCGAGGCAGCAGAGCGGGCGAAAAGGGCTGGATTCGATGGGGTGGAGATTCACGGTGCTCATTGCTACCTCATCTGCCAGTTCCTGTCTCCGCTGTCCAATCAGAGGCAGGATGCTTATGGGGGTAGCATTGAAAACAGGGCTCGCTTTCTGCTGGAGGTGATAAAGGCTATAAGGGAGGGGGTGGGGAAAGACTATCCTGTCTGGTGTCGCCTAAGCGCCGTGGAGATAGGTGTGGAGGGAGGAATCACGCTGGAGGATACTCAAGTGGTGGCTAAAATGGCGGAGAAAGCTGGTGTGGATGCTATCCATGTTTCAGCGCATACAATCGCTCCGGCTCGACGACCTCCGATGGCACAGCCACCGTGTGCCTTTGTGCCGTTTGCTGAGGGTATTAAGAAGGTGGTCTCTGTCCCGGTTATCGCTGTGAGCCGAATTCCACCTGAACTCGGTGAAGAAGTTATTCGTGAGGGCAAGGCAGACTTCGTCGCCATGGGCAGGCCACTTCTGGCAGACCCAGGCTTGCCGCAAAAGGTGGCAACGGGCAGGATGGAAGACATTAGACCTTGCCTGTACTGTCTCACCTGTCTTGATAGCCTGAACTGGCGAAAGGAAGGCGTGTGTTGTACGGTGAACCCGACTCTGGGCAGAGAGCGGGAATATGCAGTAAAGCCGGCAGAAAGTCCTAAGAGGGTGATTGTAGTTGGTGGTGGACCTGGTGGTATGGAAGCAGCTAGAGCTGCTGCACTAAGAGGCCATAAGGTAGTCCTGTTCGATGAAGGCGATGAATTAGGCGGTCAGTTGCTGCTGGCTGCGAAGCCACCATTCAAGGAGACTATTGAGACATTACGGCAATATCTGGTGAGACAGGTAACTGAATCAGGTGTTGAGCTGAGGCTGCGACAAAGGTTTACCGCAGACTTGCTGGCTGAATTAAAGCCAGACGTTGTGGTATTGGCCACCGGGGTTACGCCATTCATCCCGCAGATACCCGGAATACAAAGCGAGAAGGTTATTCCGGCGAGCCAGGTTCTTGTCGGTGCCGAGACTGGAGAGCGTGTGGTAGTGATAGGCGGTGAGCTAGTGGGCTGCGAGACGGCGCTGTACTTGGCTGAACGGGGCAAAAAGGTCACCATTATGCGGCGAGGTCCGGAGCTGGCTACCAAGGTTCATCAGTTCATAAGGGAACCTTTGCTGGGCAGGCTGCAGTACAGGGGTGTTTCTATACTCACCGGTGTTGAATATGAGGAAGTCACCGACAGCGGAGTTGTCATCAGAAGTGGGGTGGGAGAGAGGAAGGTGGTTGAAGCGGATACCGTAGTGCTGGCGGCTGGTGCCAAGCCCAGTACCGAGCTTTTGGCTTCGATAGAAGGCAAGGTTTCACGGGTCCTCTGTGTGGGAGATTGTGTCCAGCCGCGGGGCATAAGAGAAGCGATAGCGGAGGGCTACCGCGCTGGTCTCGATATTTGAGTTGGGCTATGGGATGTGAAGGTTTTTGAGGTATTCGGCGCGCTGAGTTAAAGCTGCCAGCGCCCTTACGGCGTTCTCCGGCATGGTGTATGCCGGTATACCTCGGCTGGTTGCTAGAAACATGCCCTGTCGCTGGTCAATGGAGTTGCCGGGAACGACGATTATCGGCTTTTTTGCTTGGTCACGGATGGCCTCCAATCGTGATAGAAACCACTCATCGTGGATGAAGGCATAGCAAATCGTCAGGCAGCAGTCCACTGCCGGGGTCATGATTTCCAGGCAGGTGGCATAGATGTCGCTTGCCTCATTGAAAGGAGCCCACACCAAGTCTACCGGGTTTTTCAGACTGGGGGACGGCGGTATTTTGTCCTTGAGAAATTCACGAAGCTTGTGCTGCACATCTTCGGGAAGTGGCGAGACTTTTAGCCCTGCCTTGGTGCAAGCATCGGCACTGGCCACAGCGCCACCGCCGGCCTCTATTAGCAGGCCCACCTCGTTTCCACTCGGTAGATAGGGGGAGCTGAAGGCTACGGCGAGGTCCATAAGTTCCTCCAGGCTTTGGGCGGAGATCATGCCTTTCTGTCGACTGGCTACCTCGAACATGGCATAATTGCCAGCCACTGAGCCGGTGTGAGAAGCAGCCGCCCTGGCTCCTAACTCAGAACTGCCGCCTTTCCAGACGATAATCGGCTTTTTCGGTGAGATTTCCTCGGCGAGCTTGAGGAAACGTCCCGGTTGTTTTAGGCCCTCGATATAGGTAACAAAGACTTTGGTCTCGGGGTCATTGCCGAAATGCTCTAAGAAATCCTCGATGGCGAGGTCGCTCTGGTTGCCGATGCTTATAATGCCGCTGAAGCGAAGCCCTCGCTCGCTGCCGAGGCGTGTCATGTTCTCGCTTGCCCAGCCACTCTGTCCCACGAAAGCCACGCCGCCGGGCTCCATGGGCACCCTGGCGTAAGGTACGATGGTATTGAGGTTAGCTCGAGGCGATACTATTCCCATGCAGTTAGGCCCAACTATTCTGGTGCCACCCCGGCGGGCAGCCTCCACCATCTGTCTTTCCAGTTCCTTACCCTCGGCTCCCAATTCGCTAAAACCAACGCTATGGACAACGGCGAACTTGACACCTTTCTGGGCACATTCAGCCATTGCCTGAGGCACGCTTTGACCTGGTATAGCCATCACTGCTAGGTCTATTTCTCCGGGTATATCAAGGATACTGGCATAGCTCTTCAGGGACATAATTTCAGATTCCTTGCGGTTTATGGGGTAGATTGCCCCCTTGTAACCGTCCTTGAGCAGGCTGGAAATAAACATCCCGCCTGACTTTGTTTCATCCCGTGAGGCGCCAACTATGGCTATGGAGCGAGGCTGAAACAGGTTTTTTAAATCAGGTGCAATAGTTGTAGATGTCACGGTTTATCGAAACACATTTCGTTTTTTGGTTTTAGCGTTTAGGTGTAAAGTATCTGGTTTGGCTCTTTGGTCTAGGTGGCTTCATGAGGCCTGCTGGCTCCAGCTTGGAGAAAGGTGTAGTATTTGTCTGGGCTTGCCGCTGTGCTCTTTCGTGCAAAGCTTTTAGAGCTTGAGGGTTATCATGCAATCTGGTGATACTTGGGTAGACCTTAGGCATTTGCCCATGTCTTCTGGGAGACAATTGAACATTGATAGTCGTGTTATTTATCAGGTTCATTCTATAGGTATAATGGTCCTCAAAGGTGTTTATTACGGGTCGTAGGACGGTAGGTCTCTGTTTTCTGGCGACTCTGGCATAGTTCAGTAGTCCAACGCCGACGACCGTGGTAATGGGCTCGGGCATAAAGATTAAGGCTAGCGCCAGGGATTGTAGTCCTGCGGAGTATGCAGTCTTCATAGCAATCTACGTCGAAATATTTAAACCTATCCGCCTGCCTTTTGTCAAACTACCCTTTACCAGACCTTGTCATTGTGAGGAGCATAGCGACGAAGCAATCCCATTCCCCTATTTGTCATTCTGAGCGCAGCGAAGAATCTTATTATGCTCCCTTCACCTCCCAGATTCTTCGGTCGCGGAGTTTATCCTGAGCCAGATCCTTCGGTCGCTTCGCTCCCTCAGGATGACACCCATCTTCTGTTATGAGATTGCCACGCGGAGTCTATCCTGAGCTATGTGGGATTCTTCTCCCGATAAATCCCGATAAGTCGGGATAAATCGGGATCAGAATGACAAATAGCGAATGGCTCGTAATGACGGCTTGAGTTGCTAAACATACTCTTTATTTCAGTTTCTTCTGCAGCCAGGCGATTCTGTCCCTGAGAACCTTTGCCGCTTCGGTACTGTCAGTGCAACGACTTAAATTATTAGCCAGCTTATCGTCGCCGAACACATCACGGACCCAATTGCTGAAATCATTTTTCACTTCTGTCACATGGTGGCGAAATGAGTCCTCGCTGATATGGTCTAAACATTCAACCAATTGATATAGATTCTTGGAAATGCAGCCATCTTGGCAGAAGAAGCACCTGTCTCCGCTGGTATCAGCTAGGACTCTGGCAGCATCTTGTTTAGTTCTCACAGTCATTGCCTGTCACCTCCTCTTTCAAATACTCACCCATTGAACTCAAAGCGGTCGTGTAGCCATGTAGTGCGACCCTTTTCCACGACCTGGGCCGCGGGGCAGCCGGGTCGGGACAGGAGGGTCGCTTCTTTATAGCGAGACTGAAGCCTCACACTACTTTTCCTGATATTCACCTATTGACCTCAAAGCTACTGTATAGCTATAATAGATGACAATAATAATGAAATTTAAAATATGAAATTATATTCACTATTGATTTAAGCTATTGGAAACTCAATTTAAGCTAACATAATTTCTCTGGTTTTGTCAAAGATTCATTAAAGAAAGCGGGCAAATGGCGAAGTGGACTTTTATCACCAATCATGGTTTAGTTCTGGGCTATATCGCTCGTAATCCAAAGAGCACAGCCCGGACGATTGCCCAGGCGGTGGGCATAACAGAGAGGACGACACACAAAATCATAGCTGAGTTAGAAGAGGCTGGTTACATCACCCGAAAGAAAGTGGGCAGGCAGAATCAATATAAAATCGATGCTAACCTACCACTGCGTCATCCCAGCCATGATGCGGTTGTGGTGGGAGAATTGCTCCAGATACTGAAGTGGAGAGGAGCTGCGACAACAAAAGAGCAAATGCAGTTGCTGTGAATGAGAGCGTTTACCGATTTTCCTCTGTCATTACGAGCCCTTCGCCATTTGTCATTCTGATCCCGATTTATCCCGACTTATCGGGATTTATCGGGAGAAGAATCCCACATAGCTCAGGATAGACTCCGCGTGGCAATCCGCTGGGTTTTTTCTTTCCGTTCAGGACAAGCTGTAGGGACATTCAGGTCTGTCCGCCTTTTCGCAGGCTGTCCGAAAATGAAGAGCGAAAATTCAAAATGGGAGAAACCGTTACAGTCTCCTTCATGCGAACGTTGTCGAGTGGGAGAAAATAATAAATTTTCAGCCTTTTTGCCATCGAAGTGGGAGAGCAAAATCGTGTTTTTTAGTTTTCGGACAGCCTGCCTACATTTCTTGTTATCTTGAGTTTCTATCTGTCACCCTGAGCTTATCTGTCACCCTGAGCGAAGCGAAGGGTCTGTAAGATTCTTCAGTCGCTTTGTCCCCTCAGAATAACTGTTCGACGTATGTTGACAATCGAGCGGCTAGGTGATACAAACATACCTGAAAAATGGAAACCCTGATTGAACGAGCCTCCAGAGACCTGTTGAGGAGCAAGCATGCTATTGCCTTGACGGGCGCAGGTATATCCACCGAATCGGGCATACCTGATTTTAGGGGACCTTCTGGTATCTGGACTAAAGACCCTGAAGCCGAGAAAAGAGCTTATCAGACGTATCACAAGTTCCTCAGAGACCCCAAAGAATATTGGGAAGATATACTGAGCGGGCGGTCTCTGCTTGGTAACCTGGAAAACGCTCAGCCGAACCCGGGTCATTATGCCCTTGCCGAACTAGGGAAGATGGGCATTTTGAAGTCTGTGCTCACCCAGAACATTGACGGCTTGCATGAGAAGGCTGGAAGCCAGAGAGTTCTGGAATATCATGGCAGTGTCTTTAAGTTGAGGTGCCCTTCCTGCGGCTCAAGATTTAGACATGATGAGTATAATCTGGAAGCACTCATACTGGAAGGGCAATTGCCACCTCGATGTGGTAAATGTGGTGGTGCGGTAAAGGGAGATGTGGTTCACTTCAATGAGCCGATACCCTCGGATGTTGCCCATGAAAGTCTGGAAGAAGCCTGGAAATGCGACCTGATGCTAATCTGTGGCACCTCGGCGGTTGTCTATCCTTTTGCCCAGTTACCTCGAATAGCCCGGCAACATCAGGTCGAGGTAGAGCAGAAGGCAAAATCAGGCCTCTATTTTGTAAAAAATGAGGCAGCTGCTGTGATAATCGAGGTTAATGCTGAGCCAACCCCCCTGACAAGCGAAGGCATTTCCGACTATCTAATTCAGGGTCGCACTGCCGAGATTCTACCCAAGATTGTTGAGGCTGTGAAAGAGTTGTCCCGGTGAGCCAGCGGCACAGGAGAGAGCGTGGCAAATTTTGCCCGGCTACAAAGATGAAAAACAGAACTAAATGGCTTGCCTACAGTGAGCTTGCCTGGACCGAACCGATAATCGCTCCATCCGATGACTACGCAAAAGAAACAGAGCTGTTCAGCAATGTCATCAAGGAGCAGGCAAAAATCGAAGTAAAAACATTGCTTCATCTTGGTTGTGGTGCTGGCGGCAATGATTATACCTTTAAGAAGCATTTTAAGGTAACCGGGGTGGACATCAGTGAAAATATGCTTGAAATTGCCAGGCGGCTCAACCCGGAAGTGGTTTATTGCCGCGGTGATATGCGGTCAATAGAATTAGGCGAATGTTTCGATGCGGTGGCTGTCCCTGATTCTATAGGTTATATGACAACGGAGAATGAGCTTCGAAGTGCCGTTATTACCGCGCAAAGACACCTGAAGCCGGGTGGAGTGCTTCTTATTGTGACCTGTATCGCGGAAGAATTCAGCCAGAACAATTTTGTCTACACCGGTTCCAGGGGGGATATAGAGGTTACTGTTTTTGAAAATAACTATATTCCCGAGCCCGGCAGTACGACCTGTGAAGTAACGCTTGTTTACCTGATACGGCACCAAGACAAACTGGAAATTTATACCGACCGCCATATAACAGGCATTTTCAAGCTGGAGATATGGCTTGACCTGTTGAAAGAGACTGGATTTGATGATGTCAATCAGATTAAACTGGAACACTCCTACGACCGGTTTATCGTCGGAGAGGGAAAATACCCGCTTTTAATGCTTGTTTGCAGCAAACCATTATGATATGTAAATTACTGGACTTCAAGTAAGCCTAGAGCATCCGCTCTAGGCACGATTGAAACAGATGCTTCAATCCACCCGAGGCAAAATGTTTTTGCCTTTGCCGGATGTCAATATATTTAGTTAATGACCAATAAGGGCAAGGCTACCAAAGCTGAAGCCTCAGGGCTACATGCTTCGAGCGACGATGGGGCAAACGGCTGGCAATATAGGTGGGCTGGCTACTTGACAGCTCCGGTGGGTGCTTTGGCCGGCTTTGCCATCTGCTTGCTCAAGGCGTCGCGGTCGCCGCCGCTCATGCCGGCGATATGCTTCACCAGCTTTTTCCTAGACTCAATGTCATACTGGGTAGTGATGGCGATTTGCTCCATAATGGGTGAGCCGCCACCGTGGTAGCTGCCAATATTGTTTATGCCGCCGGTAGCTGAGCAGAGACTGTCACCCAAGTACCGCCACAACTGGGCCTGGTCCTCCACTGACATGTCCGGATTCCGCTTGGTGTACTTCAGAAGCAGGTCTTTGAGTTCTGGGTTCAGGAAATCCTTCTCGTGAGGGAAGGTGGCTACCACGCCCCCAGCGATGTCGCAGAGTATCTCGGCTTCACGCCACACTGCCTCGCCTGTCA
>Ga0194112_10010303_pt1 | contig 11745 bp, 7 predicted proteins | sample TA2MahC400mmetaG_FD_146191 | JGI IMG/M metagenome (GOLD analysis project Ga0194112, IMG submission 146191) | Freshwater microbial communities from Lake Tanganyika, Tanzania - TA2015016 Mahale Deep Cast 400m | ecosystem: Environmental > Aquatic > Freshwater > Lake | place: Tanzania: Lake...
CTCCCCCAATCCCATCACCCTACCTCGTTCTGCCCGCCATCGACCACCCGTCGCGAGCAAAAATGATGCCGAGGACCCGCGCGAGAGGAACGGGGTTCGCCGGACGCTTACGCATTCTTTATGAGGTTCATCGTGCCTCCGTCCGTGTCTTGATCGTCCGGGTGAGGCACCGCAAGGATGCCTACCGCGGCTGAGCCCAAGAGGGGGAAGAGTGGAATGTTGGAATGGTGGAATACTGGAATCATGGAAGAGTGGAATGCATCTTGAATGAGAGAAAGGAAAATGGGAGAAAAGAAGATGAATCCTGAACAAAACGAGACCTTCTTCGGCTCTCCCCATATTCCTTTCTACCATTTTCTTTTCTATGCTTCTGAGTTGCGGCCGCAGGCCGCGCTGGGGTCTCTGTGGCGAAAGACAGTTGTCAGTTCTCGGTTCTCAGTTCCCAGTTCGGAGTCTGCGGATTGCCGCACTCCGGTCGCAAAGGCATTTCTGCGGATCACGTGTCTGCGGCTCGTCGTCCCTCTTGAAATCTGCGTTGCTAACTCCCAACAACTGAAGAGCGTCTTCAGATTATTCCGAGAGAACAACGTAAGCTGTGATGGCAGAGAGGATTATGTTTGGAACCACGGAGGGCACGGAGACCACGGAGGCAGAACCAAAGACACCACATGGAAAGGACGTGGGGCTTCGTGGAGGTTGGCACCGTGCTGCCGAGGGTCTATTCCCTCCTTCTCCGTGCCCTCCGTGATCTCCGTGGTTGAGGGTCTTTTGGTTGCGGCCGGAGGCCGCGCTGGGCTAATCTCCGTCATCTGTCTTCGCGGTGGCGATCATCCGGGTAGTCCCGATGGGGCTTATGGGACGGACCGGGCGGATAAGGGCCCGGCGGGCGGTGCCTGGCGGTGCCGGCAGCGGGCGTGGTAGAGCCGCTCGGTGAAGCCGCCTTCCTTCAGGAATTCTGGAGCAACTCTTCGAAACTGGCCCGGGCGACGCCGGTGAGCTTGAGCTCGGTCTTCTTGCTGGTGCCGGAGGCTTGGCTGCCCTCGGCGATATTCTGTTTGCCGCTGCGGGCGGCTTGGACCATCTGGTCGTGCGTGCGCGAGCGGCGGTCGATGAAGCGGTCGCAGAAGGCGACCGTCGCGTCATAGATGATCTCGGCCGTCTGATAGGACTTGAGCCGGCGGTACCCGCCATGGGCGGGGATCAATGGGGGTTCATGGGTCCTATCGGTCCTATCTGTCCCATAGGTCCTATTCTTCTGTTCTCTCGGTCGCGGCTCTCTGTTGTCCTCCATGGCCGCGATCATAACACTCATGAGCGAGGGCATCAAGAGCCAAGCACCGTCGCCAGGAACCTGTCCGCGGCGGGCGGCTTCGCGGGGGCTGAACCGAGGAGCTCGGATGCCGGGGGCGGCTGTCCTACATCTTTTTCGGTGCGCCGTAGAGGAAAATCCTGTCGGGGTCGGCCGAACTGCGCTCGGGAAAGAGGGATAGACTGACATGGTTCCACTGCGCCCGGCGGAACTTGCGCCAGGGCGCCAAAGGGGGGTTGTCGATGTCGAGAGCGACGGAAGCTCTGCCGAGGAAGTCGCCGGAGGACGCCGGACGGCGGCGGAGACTTCCCATTGGAGCGGAGGTTCGGGGCGGGCGGATCGACTTTCGCGTCTGGGCGTCCGAGCGGCAGGCCGTGCAACTGGTGATCGAGCACCCCCAGGCGGACGCGATTGCGATGACCGGTGAAGAGGGGGGTTATTTCTCAGCGGTCACGGCGGACCCGGGCGGGCCGGTCCTGTACCGGTTTCGCTTGGACGAGGAGGAGACGTTGGTGCCCGATCCGGCGTCGCGGTTTCAGCACGACGGGCCGCACGGGCCTTCGGAGGTGATCGATCCGACGCGGTTTGCGTGGACCGACCGGAATTGGCGCGGTCCGGCCTTGCTGGGGCAGATTATCTACGAGATGCACATCGGCACGTTCACGCCGGAAGGGACTTGGCAGGCCGCCGCCCGGGAGCTTCCCGAGCTGGCCGCCGCAGGGATCGGGTTGATCGAGGTGATGCCTATCGCGGACTTCCCCGGCCGCTTCGGCTGGGGCTACGACGGCGTCGATCTGTTCGCCCCCACCCGGCTCTACGGCCGGCCCGACGATTTCCGCCGCTTCGTTGACGCCGCCCACCAGTTGGGGATCGGGGTCATTCTGGACGTGGTGTATAACCACCTCGGTCCCGATGGGAACTACCTCCCCTCGTTTTCCCCGGCCTACTTCACCGACCGCTACAAGTGCGACTGGGGCGATGCCCTCAACTTTGACGGTCCCGGCTCGGGTCCGGTGCGCGAGTTCTTCATCTCCAACGCCTGCTACTGGATCGAGGAGTTTCACTGTGACGGCCTGCGGCTCGACGCCACCCAGCAGATCTTCGACCAATCGAAGCCCGGCATCCTGGCGGAGCTGACGGCGGCGGCGCGCCGGACCGCCGGCGGCCGAAACATCCTGGTGACCGCGGAGAACGAGCCGCAGAGGATCGAGCTGGTCGCGCCGCCGGAGCGGGGCGGCGCCGGTCTCGATGCCCTCTGGAATGACGATTTCCATCACACCATGGTCGTGGCCCTCACCGGCCGGAAGGAAGCCTACTACAGCGACTATTGCGGCTCGCCCCAGGAAATTGTCTCGGCCGCACGGCATGGCTTCCTCTACCAGGGACAGCAATCGCGCTGGCAGAACAATCCGCGCGGGACTCCCTCCCTCGCGACGGAGCACGCCCGCTTTATCTGTTACATCGAAAGCCACGACCAGGTCGCCAATTCCCTCTGGGGCCGGCGGCTCGGCCGGTTGACGTCGCCCGGCCGCCACCGGGCCGCGACGGCTCTGCTGCTCCTGGGTCCCTGGACCCCCTTTGTCTTTCAAGGGCAGGAGTACGCGGCCTCGACTCCCTTCCTCTATTTCGCAGATCACAAGCCCGGGATCGCCGAGGCGGTCATGCAGGGGCGACGCGAGTTCCTGAGCCAGTTCCCCAGCCTGGCGACGGAGGAGATGAGGGTCTACCTCGCCGATCCCGGCAGCGAAGACACGTTCCTGCGCTCGAAGCTGGACTTCCGCGAGCGCCGGACCAACGCGGCATCGAAGGCGCGGTGCTGTCGGACCGGGCTTTTGTGCTGCGTCTGTTCGGCGACGGTACGGACCGGCTTCTCCTTGTGAATCTCGGGCCGGACCTGTTCTTCATGCCCGCGCCGGAGCCGCTGTTGGCGCCGCCGCGGCAGCAGGATTGGCAGATGGTCTTCTCTACGGAAGATCCGCAGTATGGTGGCTCGGGCGTCGCGCCGGTCCGTCTCGACACGGGCTGGCGCATTCCCGCCGAGGCCGCCACGGTTTTTGCCTCGAAACCCCGCGGAGCAACGGATGGAAAAGCTGACGCGCAAGATCGTGTGGGACGGCGTATGTGACGTCGACGCGCTGGTCGAGCGCGAATGGCTCGTCACCAACGGCCTGGGCGGCTACGCCGCCGGCACGCTCGCGGGCGTTCTCACCCGGCGCTACCACGGGTATCTGATTGCGGCCCTGCCCGCGCCGTTGGGCCGTGTCGTCATGTTCAACCACGTCGCGGAACGGCTGCGGCTGCTCGCGCCGGACACGGGGTTCCTCGAGCCCGAGGCCACCGTCATCAGCGGCGAATTGAAAGAGAGCGAGGTGCCCCACAGCGGCGTGGGCAACTTCCTCACAGAATTCCGCCTGGAGAACGGCTTGCCCATCTGGCGGTTTCAGGTGGGCGAATTCGTTCTCGAAAAGATACTGATGATGCCGCACATGCAGAATTCGGTGTTTGTCACGTACCATCTGCTGTCCGGGCCGGGCGCGGTCCAGCTCGAGATCCGGCCGTCCTTCCATTTCCGGCCCCACGAAGCGCCGGTCAGCGAACGATTTGCCAACCCCTACACCCTGTCGGTCACGGGGCGGCAATTCCGCATTTTCGGGGGGACGCAGTTGCCGCCGGTGCGGATGCTCGTCGAGGCGGAGCGGCACTACTTCGTGATGGATGACGCGGTCCGTCAGACCCAGTACCGGGTGGAGGCCGACCGGGGCTACGACTCGGTCGGGCGTCTGTGGAGCCCCGGCTATTTCTGCCTGGTCCTGCATCCGGGCCGCAAGGTCAGTCTCACGGCCTCCACGGAGACTTGGTCGCGGATGCGGGCCATCCGTCCGGCCGACGCCTGGACCGGCGAGCAGACCCGCCGCACGCAGTTGATGGCCATGGCCGCCAAACCCGCGCAGACCGGCTTCGGCGCCGAGTTGGTGCTGGCGGCCGACCAGTTCATCATCGCGCCGGTGGGACGTACCGAAGACACCGTGCGGGCCCGCGCCTGGGGCGACGAGGTGCGGACGGTGATCGCCGGCTATCACTGGTTCACCGACTGGGGCCGCGACACGATGATCAGTCTCGAAGGGCTCTCCCTGACCACCGGCCGGATCATCGAGGCCCGCTGGATCCTGCGGACCTTCGGCCACTACATCCAGCAGGGCCTGATCCCGAACCGGTTTCCCGAGCACGTGAATGAAGCCGTCTACAACACCGCGGACGCGACGCTGTGGTACTTCCATGCCATCGATCGCTACCTGGAAGCCTCGGGTGACCGGGTGACGTTGCGGCTGCTTCTGCCCCGGCTCGTGGAGATCATCGAGCACCATTGTGCCGGGACGCTGTTCGGGATCGGCGTCGATCCCGAGGACGGCCTGTTGCGGCAGGGAGAGCAAGGCTACCAACTGACCTGGATGGATGCCAAGGTGGGCGACTGGGCCGTCACGCCCCGGCGCGGCAAGGCGGTGGAGATCAACGCCCTCTGGTACAACGCCTTGTGCCTGCTGACGAAATGGCTCCAGGAGGAGGCGGCAGGCATTGTGGACTGGGGTTCGACCGGACTGGGGCACACGCCGCCCGACCCGGCCCGCTATGCGGCGTGGGCCGACAAGGTCCGTGCCTCCTTCAACCGGCGGTTCTGGTACGAAAAGGGCGGGTACCTCTACGACGTGATCGACGGCGAGGAGGGTGACGATCCCGCGCTGCGGCCCAACCAGGTTCTTGCCATCTCGCTGCCGATGCCGATGCCGGTCCTGGACCCTGAACACTGGGAGCCGGTGCTGCGGGTGGTCACGGAGACGCTGTTGACGCCCGTCGGGCTGCGCTCGTTGACGCCGGGCGATCCGGATTACCGCTCCCGGTACTTTGGCGACCTGCGGGCCCGCGATGCTGCCTACCACCAGGGAACGGTCTGGACCTGGCTGATCGGGCCGTATATCGATGCCTGGCTCAAGCTCCATCCGGGCGAAAAGCAGGCCGCCCGAGGCTTTCTGGCCGCCTTCGAGCCGCGTTTCAGCGAATGGTGCATCGGGGCGATCAACGAAGTGTTCGACGCCGAGGAGCCCTTCCACCCGCGCGGCTGCATCGCCCAGGCCTGGAGCGTCGCCGAGGTCCTCCGCTGCCTGGTCAAGACCGCTGAATAAGCCTAGGATGGTGGCTACCCGCAGGGCCAAATCAATCCGTGGCCGGGTAGTCTCTTGATTAACAGGGCGCGAGGTGCAGCGTCTTGATAGGCGAGCTGACACAATGCCGTCTCATTCTGTTTGAGAGGGGAAGTTATGTCTCGCGGGTATGCGGTTTTGCCGGCTGTCGTACTGGCTTGGCTGTTCGGATCGAGTATGCTGTGCCCGCCCGCGGCCGGGCGGGAGGTGAGACTGGCCCTATCCCCGCAAACGTTGCCTGCGGCGCCAGGCCGGCACGCGCTGCTGCCGCCGGAGACGCTGATCGATGGGGATGCGGCGCCGCTGTATGAGAAAGCGCTCCAGGCACTGCCGGGCAAAGACCGCGATGAGCAGATGTACGAATGTCTGAATCGGCCCATCGACCAACTACCGGTCGAGCAGGTGGAGCGGACGCTGGCATCTTACACGGCGAGCCTGAAATGGGCTTTCAAGGCGGCGCGGTGCCGATCGTGTCGCTGGTCCGAAGGAGAGTTCGAAGAGAACGCCGTGTGGCGCGAGGGCTATCGCAGGCTCGCCCTTGCCGCAGAGTTGTGGGCGAAGCTGGAAATCGCCCGGGAGGGATATGAAGGAGCCGTCCTCGCTCTGCAGACAGGATTCGGGATGGCCCGGCATCTGGGCCGGGCGCCCACACTCCTGTCGCGGCAAATAGGCCTTGGCGTCATTGTGATCATGTGCCGGGCGGTCGAGGAGTTTGTGCAGGCGGAGGGTTCTCCGAACCTGTACCGGGCGCTGGCCCAATTGCCGAAACCGTTGGTGGATGTGGAGGGAGTCCCAGAGAAGGAGAAGAAGGCGGCTGAGGAAACCCGGCTGCTCGTGAAGAGATTCGACAGCCATCTGACGGCCCTGCAGTGTGTCGAAGCGATCCGCTCCTACACGGCCTCCCACGGTGGGCAGTTGCCCGGGACCCTGGCGGAGATTACGGAGGTCGCTATCCCCAACGACCCGATCCGCGGGGAGCCGTTCCACTATACGCGGACGGGGTCGACGGCGGTCCTGGAATCCGCGGTTCCGGACGGCGGCACGGAGGCCGCAAGGGTCCGTTATGTGATCGCGGTGAAGAACTGAGGCAAGGCGGGTCTTGAGGTGTCCCCATGGGCACGCTGTGGCAGGAGGTCCGTTACGCGGTTCGGGTGCTGGCGAAGCGCCCGGCCCTGGCGATCATTGCCGTCCTCTCGCTGGGGGTAGGCATTGGCGTCAATACTGCCCTTTTCAGCACACTCAACGGCGTGCTTCTACGCGCGCTGCCCGTGCGTGCGCCCCACGAGCTGCGCGTGCTCAACTGGGCCGGTCCCATCCTGCGGGAATACTGCGTCGCCGGAGAGAGCAAAGTCATCACGCGCGAGCGGCGGCAGCGCGGCGTGTTCTCCTATCCCATGTACTGCACCTTTCGCGACCAAGGCACGGGATTCTCGGATGTCTTTGCCTTTGGGCGGACGGACCCTCTGACGGTCGTGGCCGGCGGCCATGGCTTCCAGGCCGAAGGACTCCTGGTGACCGGCAGCTTCTTCGACGGCTACGGCGTTCGTGCGTGGAGGGGCCGGACGATCACGCCCGCGGACGATCAGCCCGAGGCCCAGCCGGTGGTCGTCATTACCTACCGGGCTTGGGAGCGATGGTTCGCAAGTGATCCCAATCATCGGCGCGACCATGAGGTTGAACATGGATAGCCTCATGGTTGTCGGCGTGCTGTCGCGGGACTATGCCGGGCCGCTCGTGGGCGACGAGGCCGATGTCTACGTTCCGCTGTCTTTCCAGCCGCGGCTCTGTCCGGATTGTCCCCTGACCTCGGCCGACCACTACTGGCTCTCGATCATGTTCCGGCTGGCGCCCGGGGCTACCTCTACCCAGGCGAAAGCGTCTCTGGAAGTGCTCTGGCATCAGCACATGGAGGGTCGCTGGGATGAGGAGTATGTACCTGCCGGGGGCCCGCCGGCCCTGCTGGTTTTCGACGGGCGGCATGGCCCGGTGATCGACCGCGAACGCATCGGCACAACGCTTCGAGAGTGGATGGCGGTCGGCGGTTTGCTGCTTCTGATTGCCTGCATGAACCTGGCGAGCCTCTTGCTGGCGCGCAACGCCGCCCGCGAACACGAGATCGCCATCCGGGAGGCTCTGGGCGCCGGCCGCTGGCGGCTGATGCGTCAGTCGCTGGTGGAGGGCCTGTGCCTGTCCACGGTCGGCGGCCTCCTTGGGGTTCTCTTGGCCTGCTGGGGCAAGGACGTGCTGCCGGGTCTTCTCCTGGGCATGCGCTCGAATCTTCCGGGTGGGTCCCAAGTCGCTCGTCTCCAGGTACGGCTCGACCCTGTTGTCCTGGTGTTTACCATGGCAAGTGTGCTCACCACCGCCGTGCTGGTCGGCCTGCTGCCGGGGTTGCTCGATGCCAGGATCCATCCCGGCCGGCGGCTTCGAAGCACGCAGGTTCGCGGTGCGCCCCGGATCCGTCTGGGCAAAGCCCTGGTGGTCCTGCAGATGGCACTCTCCGTGATTCTGCTGGTGGGTACGGGTCTGCTGGTGCACGTCCTGGTCAATTTATATCGTGTCGAGCTGGGTTTCGATTCGAGGAATCTGCTGGTTTGCCATTTGAACGCCGCTCAAGCGGGCTATGAGGAGCCCCGGCGCACGCCGTTCTATGAGGACGTCGCCCAGGCCCTGGCCAACCTGCCGGGAGTGCATTCGGCGGGGTTTGCCGATCAGTGTCACATCGGCGCCGGTTGGGACTACTGCTACGTGTCCGTCCCGGAGCGGTCCGTCCAGGATCTGCTGGTCACCTGCATGGCCGTCAGTGATTCCTTCCTGGAGACCCTGGAGATTCCGCTCTTGCTCGGGCGCGGATTCCGCGACCTGGACAGATCGGGCCCGGTGCGCACCGTCATCGTCAACCAGGCTTTCTGCCGGAAGATCTTCGGGGGTGAGAATGCCGTCGGCCGGATGTTCAGGGCCGGCGATCGGGACTGTCACATCGCCGGGGTGTGTGCCGATGCGCGATACAACAGCATCTCTTCCCGCCATGGCATGCGGCCGGTGATCTACTTCTCCTACCGCCAGAAGCCCGCGTCCCAGATGTGGTTTGCGCTGCGTACGGCGGTCCCGCCACAGACGCTGATGCCGGTCGTGCGCAAGACCGTAGCGGCGCTCGATCCGCAGCTCCCATTGATTGTCACCACCCAGTCACAGTTGTGCAGCGCCTCGATTGCCTGGCAGCAGACGTATGCAGTGCTGGGGGTGGGGGTTACGATCCTGGCCTTGGCGCTGTCGTGCATCGGGGTGTACGGTCTGATGGCCTACCGTGTGACCCAGCGGACCGGGGAGATCGGTATCCGCATGGCCCTTGGGGCACGGCCGCGGGATGTCGCCCGGGCCCTCCTGCGCGAGGCGCTGCTGCTGGCGGGACTGGGAGCCGGCATCGGCGTACCTCTGGCTTCCGTGGCCGTGCGGGTCATCAAGTAGGTCCGCTTCTTTGGGGTGGCCCCCTACGACGCGGCGACGCTCGGCGGCATGCTGATCATTCTGGTCGGCGTCACATTGCTGGCCGCCTGGATCCCCGCCCGCCGCGCGGCTCGACTCGATCCGATGGCCGCATTGAGACTGGAGTAGGAGCAATGATGGCCGCGTTGGGGCAAGACATCCGATATGCGTGGCGCCAGTTGCGGAAGCACCCCGGCTTCACGGCGGTGGCGATCTTGTCGCTGGCTGCCGCCCTCGGCGTGAATCTCGCGCTCTTCAGCGCGTTCAATGCCATCTTCCTGCGGGTGTTGCCCGTGCGTGCCCCCCAGGAGCTGCACGTGCTCAACTGGGTCGGCTGGGTCCGGGAAGACACCCCGTACAGAATCACGGGCGACGAATCTCATGGAATCCCCACCGGTATCGCGCGGATGCGCTATGGCATATTTTCCTACCCCATGTACTGTGCTTTCCGCAACGAAGCAAAAGGACGTTCGGAGGTGTTCGCCTTCGCGCGCACCGATCCTCTGACCGCGGCGGCGTGTGGGCGCTGGTTCCGGACCCAGGGGCTCCTGGTGAGCGGCAACTTCTTTCGCGGCTATGGAGCCGGTACCCTGATCGGCCGGCCGATTACGCCCGCGGACGATCAGCCCGCCGCGCCGCCGGTGGCCGTCATCACGTATCGGGCTTGGGACCGGTATTTCGAACTGGATCCCCACGTGATCGGCCGGACCGTGACGTTGAGCGGCAACGCCTGTACCGTCGTGGGCGTGCTGCCGCGCAGCTACGTCGGCCCGGCCATCGGCGACGAGGCGGACTTCTACCTGCCCCTGTGCCTGCAGCCCCGTCTGATGCCCGACTACTCCCTCGCGTCGGCGGACCACTACTGGCTCCAGGTCATGGTGCGTGCACGCCCCGGGTCGGCCGCGGCGCAGGCCCGGGGCTCGCTGGAAGTGCTCTGGCGTCAGCACATGCGCGACCGCCTTGACGACGACACGCCGTCGGTCTTCCTGTTCCTGGAGGGTCGCCACGGCCCCGTGGTCTATCGTGCCATTATGAGCCGCACGCCGCTGCGGCTGCTGTACGGCGCCGGGCTCGTGCTCCTGATTGCCTGCGTCAACCTGGCGGGTCTCTTGCTGGCGCGCAACGCCGCCCGCGAACACGAGATCGCCATCCGGGCGGCCCTGGGGGCCGGCCGCTGGCGCCTCCTGCGCCAATCGCTGCTGGAGAGTCTGGCTGTCTCCCTGCCGGGCGCCATCCTGGGCTTGCTCTTTGCCGGGTGGACGAATTCCGTCTTGCGGAGCTTGCTGCCCGGTCTCCTGCCGGGCGCGAACCGCCTTCACGAAGGGGCTCGCTTCGACGTGCGGATCGATGCGAACGTGCTGGCCTTTGCCCTCGGGGCCGTGCTGCTCACGGTGCTGTTGGTCGGTCTGCTTCCCGGGGTGCTGGCCGCCCGCGTCAATCCGGGCGCCCGACTGCAGCGCGCCCGCGTGCGGGGCGGTCCGCACATCCGTCTGGGCAAGGTCCTGGTGGTCGGACAAATCGCGCTGTCCCTGGTGCTCGTGACCGGCACGGGTCTGTTGCTGCGCAGCCTGGCGCATCTGCGGGGCCAGGAACTGGGCTTCAATCCGAGGAACCTGCTGCTGTTTCACCTGAACGCCGCCGACGCCGGCTATGACGAGAGCCGGCGCACCCGCTTCTACGAAGACGTCAATGACGCCGTGACCTCTATCCCCGGCGTGCGCCTGGTTGCCTTCGCCGACTCGTGCCACCTGGGCACGCCGTGCAATGCCCGCCTTGTCGATGTCCCCGAACGTTTCGTCCGCGAGATGGTGAGCCGCTACCGGGTCGTCACCGATTCGTTTCTCACCACCCTCGGCATCGGCCTTCTGAAGGGGCGGAGTTTCGGCATTCTGGACCGTCCGGGTCCCACGCGTGCGGCCGTCGTCAACCAGGCCTTCTGCCAGGCCGTCTTCCCCGGCGAGGACGCGCTGGGCCGGTTCTTCAAAATCGGAAATCGCGACCACCAGATTGTGGGCGTCTGCGGCAACGCCCGCCACGGCCTGCGGGAGGACCCCGCAGAGACCATCTACGTGTCGTACCGCCAGGCGCCGGTCTCGGATGTATGGTTCGCCGTCCGGACCGCCGCGGCGCCGCTGACGTTGGCTCCGGACATTCGCCGGGCCGTGGCTGCCCTGGACCCCTTGATCCCTGTGACCGTCACGACGCAAACCGCCTTGTGCGATCTCCTCATGGTGAGACCTCGGATCGGCACGTCGTTGGGGATGTTCCTCACCTTGTTGACCCTGGCACTGGGCGGCATCGGAGTCTACAGCCTGATGGCCCACAACGTGGCCCGGCGCACCGGGGAGATCGGGATTCGCATGGCGCTCGGCGCGCGGCCGCAGGATATCTCCCGGACCCTCCTGCGCGAGGCGCTGCTGCTGGCGGGATTGGGAACCGCCATCGGTGTGCCGCTGGCGGTGATGGGCGTGCGTGTCACCCGGCGGCTTCTCTACGGAATCCCGCCCTATGATCCGCTCACCCTGAGTGCCGCGGGGGTCGTCCTCGTGACGGCGGCGATGCTGGCCGCCTGGATTCCCGCCCGACGAGCCGCCCGCCTCGATCCCCTGGCGGCGCTCCGACGCGAATAGAGTCACCGCCTGAGAGGACGTGGGAGAGGGGGGGCCGCCTCAAGCGCAGCTCGTTCGTAGTGTGCTCGTAAGAGCATATCCGAAAGAAACCCGTCTCGCAGCCTCTACCTCTCTCCTGTCGCCC
>Ga0194112_10010307_pt1 | contig 11743 bp, 6 predicted proteins | sample TA2MahC400mmetaG_FD_146191 | JGI IMG/M metagenome (GOLD analysis project Ga0194112, IMG submission 146191) | Freshwater microbial communities from Lake Tanganyika, Tanzania - TA2015016 Mahale Deep Cast 400m | ecosystem: Environmental > Aquatic > Freshwater > Lake | place: Tanzania: Lake...
TCTGAAAATGCTAAAGATCGAGCCTCTTCCTTCGGTTCTTGCCGCCGAATAAGGCGCTTTTCGACCTGGATACACGCCTGATTTTCCAAAAACAGGTTTATCCCTAATGATTACTGATAGTTACAAGTTTTTTTGGCATCTAGCCGTGTCAAACTCGGGTTAAAAGCTTCCTTTCGTTTAATCTTCAATAGATCAAGGTACAGAGCTCATTAGAAGTTAAGGCGCGACGGACCTATTTGGGCTTTTACCATATGAAGTGCGAACTTAACATTATACAAACATTGCGCAATTTCTTTTCTTGATACATCGGGCTTCATGGCCTTTCTATATGAATCTTCAATTAGGCCAAGATGAATCTGTAATCCCTCAACAGCATGAGCACGCCATCGACGAGGCGTTTGCTGAAGTTTCCCTTGTAGACCCTCACTCAGTTTCTTGGATTCATCATACGCATTCTGAATCTTTCTACGTGCTGACCTTCGAAAAAACAACATAATTAAATTTTACCTCATAAGCTGTCAAAAATTCTTGAATCCAGCCGTGAGAAGAAAATTCCTTTTCGCGCCCAACGAGAAATCCCCGCTCGCGGACTCCCGATCGACTCTTCCCCTCACGACAAGGAGGATATCCCGGCCCCTCGCGGATGTCAATATTCTTGACTCCCTCTAAGAAGCGAGTCATAATCCATTTATGAAAATGGGGGCTCAAATGAACCGGGTGTCAAAACCCCGATGTGCGATTCATCATTCAGGATGACATGAGCGGTCAGTCGATATTCAAAGCCTACTTCAAGGAACTCTACGCTGTTGCGCAGCATGGCGACGCGCGCGAGGAAAGCTTCTATCCCGCACTCGCCGACATGCTGAAGACGCTTGCCGAATCGACCGGACGCAGGCATGTCCGCGTCACCACGCTCCCGAAGCCGACCGATGCGGGCAACCCCGATTTTCGCCTCTGGAACGGCAAGGACCGCATTGTCGGTTACGTCGAAGCCAAGAAGCCGGCCGAAGAACGGCTGGACGCGGTCGAGGACTCGGAACAACTCAGGCGTTACCGTGCCACCTTCCCGAACCTCATCCTCACCAACTTCTTCGAGTTCCGCCTTTACCGCAACGGCGAACGTGTGCAGACGGTTCATGCCGCCCGCCCCTTCGTGCTCACACGCCTGCGCACAACCCCCGTCATCGAAAAGCCCGACGACCTGCATGCTCTGCTCGACCGTTTTCTCGATTTCTCGCTGCCGAAGGTATTCTCGGCGGAATCGCTTGCCGTGGAGCTAGCCAAGCGCGCGCGCTTCCTGCGGGATGTGGTCGCTCAGCAACTCGGGCAGGAAAAGGACGCCCCCGGCGTTCTGTCAGGATTCTTCGAGGCATTCAGGACGTTCCTGATCGGCACCCTCAAATCCGAAGACTTTGCCGACCTCTTCGCGCAGACGATCACCTACGGCCTGTTCGCCGCCCGCACTCGCTCCGGCGAGGGGTTCAGCCGCCGCGCCGCGTTCGACAGCATCCCGCACACCATAGGCATCCTGCGCGATCTGTTCCGCTTCATCTCCTTGGGCGACCTGCCCGATCAACTCGCCTGGTGCGTGGACGACATCGCCGAAGTGCTCGCCGTCTCCGACGCCCCCGGCATCCTCGACCGCTACTACCACGAGGGCAAGGGCAGCGACCCCATCGTCCATTTCTATGAGACTTTCCTTGCCCACTACGATCCCGACGAGCGCGAACGCCGGGGCGTCTATTACACGCCCGAACCGGTCGTCGGCTACATCGTCCGCTCCCTCCACGGTCTGCTGAAGACCGACTTCGGAAAGCGCGACGGTCTTGCCTCCGACGGAGTAACCCTTCTCGATCCGGCCGCCGGCACCATGACCTTCATCGCCCGCGCCGCCCAGCAGGCTGTCGCCGAGTTCGAGACCAAGTACGGCAAGGGCGGGCGCGAGGATTTCATCCGCCGCCACATTCTCAAGAACTTCTATGCCTTCGAACTCATGATGGCACCCTACGCCGTCGGCCACCTCAAGATAAGCTTCTTCCTCGAAGAGCTCGGCCACCGTCTCACCGACGACGAGCGCGTCCCGTTCTATCTCACCAACACCCTCGACACCGAGGAACTCGAGCAAAGCCGCCTTCCCGGCTTCTCCGCGCTGGCGGAAGAATCCCGGCTTGCCGGAGTCGTCAAGAAACAAACCCCCATCCTCGTCATCCTCGGCAATCCACCGTATTCCGGCCATTCCACCAACATCGGCGAATGGATCCGCGGCCTAATCGACACTTACAAGCAGGTGGACGGCGAGCCCCTGGGTGAAAAGAACCCGAAGTGGTTGCAGGACGACTATGTCAAGTTCCTGCGTTTCGCCCAGTGGAAAATCGAGCAGGCCGGGCGCGGCGTCGTCGGCATGATCACCAATCACTCCTACCTCGACAATCCGACCTTCCGCGGCATGCGCCAAAGCCTCATGCGCACTTTCGACGACATCTATATCCTCGACCTGCACGGCAATTCGCTCAAGAAAGAGACCTGCCCTGACGGCGGCCCCGACAAGAACGTGTTCGACATCCGCCAGGGTGTCGCCATCGCGTTCTTTGTTAAGCGAGGTGGCAAGACGAAGGTGGATGCTGTTGTCCGTCATGCTGATTATTATGGCCTTCGGGAAGTCAAGTACGACTGGCTGAACGCGAATGACCGTAGCTCCACCGATTGGCGGAAATTGAATCCAACGTCGCCTTTCTATCTGTTCGTGCCGCGGGACATTGTGCTGGAAGCGGGCTATAGCCGATTTGCCGGGATTCCTGACATATTCCCCGTTAATAGCGTTGGCATTGTGACAGCAAGGGACGGGCTTACAATCCAATACTCCTCACAGGATGTTTGGCGAACCGTCACTGTGTTCTCCAAGATGGAACCGGAGCTGGCACGGCAAGGGTACAGCCTTGGGAAAGACGCTCGGGACTGGAAGGTCACATTGGCCCAAAAGGATCTTCTCGAATCCGGTCCTAGCCGCGACAAGGTGGTGCCGATTCTCTACCGACCTTTCGATATACGCCAAACCTACTACACGGGAAAGACGCGAGGATTCATTTGCATGCCCCGCCCCGAAGTCATGCGCCACATGTTGGCGGGCAAGAATATGACACTTGTTACACCAAAGCAGCACAAAGAAGAGTTCGGCGCTTTTACAACGGAATCTATCGGGACACATAAGACCGTTGCCGCCTACGACATCAACTACTACTTTCCCCTCTACCTCTACCCAACCGCCGACCGAAAAGATCTTTTCGCCCAACACGAACCATCGGAACGCCGTCCGAACCTAAATCAGACCACTGTCGCCGCGCTGTCGACAGCCTACGGCAAGGAGCCGGCGCCGGAAGACATCTTCCACTATATCTACGCCGTGCTTTTCTCGCCCGCGTACCGGACGAAATACGCCGAGTTCCTGAAGATGGACTTCCCCCGCATCCCCTTCACGGCGGACGCGGAGCTGTTCGATAAACTAGCCGGTCTGGGCGAGAAACTCGTTAAACTGCACCTGCTCAAGTCTCCGGAGCTCGATCCGCCTGCCTGCCGATTTGAGGGTCAAGGCGACGGCCGCGTCGGCAGAGATCGGAAGGCCGGCTTGCGCTATGACGCCAAAGGACAGCGCGTCTACATAAACGCGGAGCAACACTTCGCGCCGGTGCCCGAAGCCGTCTGGACATATCAGGTCGGCGGCTACCAAGTATGTGAAAAATGGCTTAAGGACCGGAAAGAACGCCGCCTTGAACTCGATGACATCCGAACCTACTGCCGCATTGTGACCGCACTGGGCCGGACCATCGAATTGCAGAGCGAGATCGGCGTCCTCTATCCCGAGGCGGAACAGGAGATCGTTTCCATGACGGATTCTGAAAAGGAAATCCAGGCAGAGAGCCCAATAAACGAGTAGCCGTGGATTCGGGCATGACAAGATTGACAGAATATTCCGGCTGTAAAGGACAGTGATCCCGATTCATGTCAATCTGCGACTGTCGAAGCCTGGCTGACGAATGACCGGATTCAACCGATTCGGCGGAGGAGCCAGACGGCGTTCTGGATGTCGCGCTCGATGATCTCGCATTCCCGGCGCTCTTTCTCGATGTAAGCGGCGATGTCGGAAGCGAGGCCGGGCCGGCGGGCCGCGAGGCGCCGGCCGCGCTCTTCGATCCGGGCCTGATACCGTCGATTCTGGGCTTCGGCTTCGGCGCGCGTGAAGAGTTTCTCGGCGAGGATTTCATCGCCGTGCGACGCGAGTTGGGCCCGGGTCCGCACGCCGTCGAGGAGGACTTCATATCCGGGGAAGTCGACGGCCCGGTCGAGAAGATAGGCATCGTCGACGACCATGAGGCCGCCGGGCCGGACGCAGCGCCGCAGGACGCCGACCGTTTCGCCGGGACCGCCGTAGACGGGTCCGACGGCCAGAAACAGAGCGGCGTCGTAGCCTGTCTCTTTTGCGGCCTCGCTCCGGATATCGCCGGCCCGGAATTCGCACAAGCCGGCGACGCCTCCCGTCTCGGCCCTCCTCCGGCCTTCGTCGACAAAAGGGACGAACGCGTCGATGCCCGTGACCGAGCAGCCGAGAGCGCGGGCCAACACGACGGCGACCGCCCCCTTGCCGCAGCCGAGGTCGAGAACCCGCGCCCCGGCTCCGATCCCATGCCTTCCCAGCCAATCCGCCACGAGGCCGGCATCGCTGCCGAGTTCGTCGAAGTCGACAAGGAGCTCGTCCAAATAGGGCAACAAGCGGACCGAAAGGCCGAAATAGAGGGCTAAGTCCGGGCCAAGTTCCGGCGCGCTTGCGCCTGGCGGGCCTTCCGGATGGTCGGCCGGCCGGCCTTCTTCCGCCGGCCGCCGATGGCGAAGACGATCGCCTCGGGGAGAGCCGCCCCCAGGGTTTCCGATTTCAGGTCCAGTATTTCGCCGCATTGTCGTTGTTCTGCCAGAGATGGAATCGGTCGATGATCTCGCTGGCGCTGCGGCGGTTTTTGTCGAAAACTTCGGCTTGGGGGTCCAAGGTCGAGGCCTGGCCAAAATCCTTGAAGGACGCGACGATCAGGCGAGCCGTCAAATCGTCGGGCCGAGGCTCGAATTCGATGATTTTTCGAAGCTCATCGGAGTGGGTTGAGCACAGCGAGACCTCGCCCTTGCCCGGCAGATCGAAACGATAGGAAGCGGATTCCCGGCAGAGCCGGCAGCGCGGCAAGCCCGAACCGGGGTTCGAGGAAAAGGGATTGAGTGTCGATTTCAGGGCCTGAACGATGGGAACCCCGATCATGATCAAGGCGAGCAAGATCAGCTGTCCGAGAGCTTTCTGTCCTTCCTCCCCTCCGGCGAGCATGACGATCACGAGAAGGACGATCCCGGCGACAACCATGACCGCCTTCCACTTTTTCTTCTTCGGCTTTGTCCCAAAACCCGGAACGCTCTTGCCTTCGAGAAAAAGGTCGACGAGCGTCCCGATCATTTTCTGGCGAGACTGCGCCATGTCGTTCAATTTTTCGGTCGCCGTGTTCAGCATCTGGACGCCGCGGGCGTTGTAGAACTGGGCCAGCATCTTGTCCAGGGCCTCCCGGCCCGCCTCCGGGGCCTTGTCCCGCGCCTTCTTCATCAGCCTGATCGCCTCGTCCCAGCGGCTCCCCTCGGCCGCCTTTTGGGCCTGATTGATCAGCCCGGCGATCTCCGGGTCCAGCCCAAACAGCCCCGACTTCGCCTGCTCGACAAGCCCCTTGGCCCGCTCGTAGTTCTCCGCCCCCCGCTTCGATCCGAGATCCTTCGCCTCCTTGAGGCACTTCACTCCTTTGTCGACTTGGGACTCGATCAATCTCGTCAGCCCTTTCCGGCTCTCCTGGAGCTTTTTCTGGGCCTCGTTGATGAGCCCGATCCCCCGCGTGGTCAGGATCTCCGCCAACGTCTCCGTCAGCTCCTTGTCCTTGACCACCTTCCCCGCTTTCCTCAGCATCCCAATCGCCGTCTCCGGCTCGCTTGTCTGCAGCAGCGCCGCCCGGCGCTCACCCCGACCTTTCGCTCCCCCTTCGGAACTTGCACCCCAGCCTTGTTCAGCTGCCGCGCCGTCCGAAGCTCCGTCGCAAACAAATGGTCGTACTCCTGGTGCCGCCGGACCGACTCCCCCTCCCCCACTCCGCGATATCTCTCGATCTGACCCTGGAATAGGGCCCCCAGATGCCCTTCCACGCTCCGGCTCAGGCCCTCCAAGTCCCCTTCCCCCAAGTATCCCTTCGCCCCCTCCCGCGTCTCTCTCCCCTCCCCTCCCAGCCCGCGTTCATCGGAAAAGCGTGCATCAGAGCGATTTCGGCTTCTTCTTGACGACCCGGTCGGCCAGGCCGTAGGCGACGGCTTCCTCGGCCGACATGAAGAAATCCCGCTCGGTGTCCTGCTTGACTTTCTCGAGGGGCTGGCCCGTCCGCTCGGCCAGAATCTCGTTCAGCCGGGACTTGATCCTCAGGATTTCCTTGGTGTGGATCTCGATGTCGGTCGCCTGACCCTGGGCCCCGCCGAGCGGCTGATGGATCATGATCCGGGCGTTGGGCAGGACGAGCCGCTTGCCCTTGGCCCCCGAGGCCAGGAGAAAAGCCCCCATCGAGGCGGCCTGCCCGAGGCAGACGGTGACGACGTCGCACTCGACGAACTCCATCGCGTCGTAGATGGCCAGCCCGGCGGTGACGGCCCCCCCCGGGCTGTTGATGTAGAAATAGACGTCCTTGCGGGGGTCCTGGGATTCGAGAAAGAACAGCTGGGCGACGAGGGAATGGGCGATCTGGTCCTCGACCTGGCCGACGAGGAAGATGATCCGGTCCTCGAGCAGCCGGGAGTAGATGTCGTAAGCCCGTTCGCCCCGCTCCGTTTTTTCGATGACATAGGGAATCAAAGCCATGGCTGTTTCTCCTTCTCCGTCAGGCTTTGGAAAAAGCCAACTTGTCGCCGTCCGCCCGGACCGAGATGACGTCCCCTTCGCCGAAGGCTTGGGCGACGAAACCCTCGGTCAAAGGCTTCGTGATCTCGTTATCCAGAATCTGGATGAGGCTGCGGACTCCGTAAGCGATGTCGCATCGGGCGACGAGGCGGTCGAGGACGGCCTCGTCGACGGCCAACCGGGTCTTCTTGGCGGCCAGCCGCCGCTCGATCCTCGGCAGGAGAATCGTCGTCAGGACCGCTTTCAGGCCGGCCGGGTCCAGGGGGAAAAAGACGATCTTGTGGGGCAGCCGGCCCAGGAACTCGGGCCGGAATTTCGACATGAGGGCGGCCTCGACGTTTTTCCGGAAAGCCTCCAGGTCGATCGGCTCTCCGGACGCCGGCCCGGCCGCGGAGGCTTCGGCGACCTGGATGCCGATCGGCCGGCCCGAGGCCTCGGGTCTCACCCGCCCCCCGACGTTCGAGGTCAGGATGACGAAGGCGTTCTGAAAATCGGCCCGCCGGCCGGAGCTGTCGGTCAGCCTGGCCTCGTCGAAGATTTGGAGAAAGACGTCGAAAACCTTGGGGTGGGCCTTTTCGATCTCGTCGAACAGGACGACGGAATAGGGGTATCGGCGGACCTGCTCGACGAGCTGTCCCCCGGCTTCGAAGCCGATATAGCCGGGCGGGGCTCCGATGAGCTTGGAGACGGAATGCTCCTCCATGTACTCGGACATGTCGAAGGCCAGCAGCTTCCCTTCCGCGCCCTCAAAAAGGATGTCGGCCAGGGCCTTGGCCATCTCCGTCTTCCCGACCCCCGTCGCTCCGGCGAACAGGAAGAGGCCGGAAGGTTTGTTCTTTTCCGGCCCCAGGGCCTTGACCTCGGTGATCGCGGCCGCGACCATATCGACGGCCGCCGTCTGGCCGATGATCCGGGCGGCCAGCTTTCCCCTGAGGTTCCGGACCCTCTCGGCGTCCGAGGACAGCAGCACCCTGAGGGGAATGCCCTTCCGCTTGGAGACGGCCTCGGCGATGTGGGGTTTTTCGAGGGACGCGGCCTCCTCTCGCCGGGAGTCGACGCTGTGGATCCGGAGCATGGCCGCGGCCTCGTCGACGAGGTCGAGGGCCTTGTCGGGGAGGAAGGCGTCGGGGAGGTACCGGATCGACATCTCGACGGCGGCCTCGACGGCCTCGTCCGAGATCCGGAGGCCGTGGTGCTTCTCGTACGAGGCCTTCAGCCCGGACAGGATCGTCAAGGTCTCTTCCCGGGTCGGTTCCTTGACGACGACGGGCTGGAACCGGCGCTCGAGGGCGGGGTCGCTTTCGATGTATTTCTTGTACTCCTTGAAGGTCGTGGCCCCGATGCAGCGGAAGTCGCCGCTCTGGATCGCCGGCTTGAGGATGTCGGCGACGCCGACGGACCCGGACCCGCCCCCGGCCTGCATGATCGTGTGGATTTCGTCCAGGAAGATGACCAGCTTCCGGTCGCGCTCGGCCTCCTTGAGGAGGGCGGACAGTTTCTCCTCCAGGTCGCCCCGGAATTTGGTCCCGGCCACGATGTCGCCCATCCGGATCTCGACGATCCGGACGCCCTTGAGCTCCTCGCCGGTGAGCTCCTCCCGGACCAATTTCTGGGCCAGCCCCTCGACGACGGCCGTCTTGCCGACTCCGGGGTCGCCGAGCAGGATGGCCGAATTTTTTTTCTTCCGGGTCAGGGCCTGGGCGACGGACTTGATCTCCGGGTCGCGGCCGATGACCGGACCGAGCTTGTTCGCCCGGGCCAATTCGGTCAGGTCGCGCCCGATCTTCGAGACGATCGACGTCCCCGGTTGGGCCTGGGCGCTCCCCCCGGGAGCTTCGAACGAGGCCGGGGCGGGCCGCGGAGTTTTTTCCAAAGCGTCCTGGAAACCGGCCCTCAGGGCATTGACGTTGACTTTTTGCCCGGCCAGGAAGTCGACGACCGTGCTCGTCTCTTCTCCGAGGAGGGCCGTGAGGAGATGGGTCAGGTTGAGGTCCGGGTGGCCGAAGAGGCTCCTCAGGCGGTCGGCATCCTCGAACATCGCCCGGCAGGCGTCGCTGCGGTGGAGGACCTCGCCCCGGACCGTCTGGGGGCCCATGGGCAGCGACGAGCGCAGCAGCCAGCGGAGGTTGGAGACGTCGGCTCCCGCTTTTTCGAAAATCGGCCTGAGGACGCGGACCTCCTCCAAGGCGGCCGGGGCCACGTCGGGCGGGACGCCCATCTTGCCGACCAGTTCGTCGTGGGTCAGGTCGAGAAGTTTCAAGAGGCCGAGGAAAATGTGCTCCTTCTCGATTTTCTCCCGGCGAAGGATGTTTCGAGCCTCGAGCCCGCCGAGCTGCCAGGCGATGAAGACGGCCGGAGTGATTCTTTCCATGGGGGCTTCCTCGCTCTATTCGGAATGTTTTTTCGGCGGCGCCGCCGCGAGCCGGGAGCCGTAGATGGGAATGGCCAGGACCTGGCCCGGAGAGATATCATGGGCGCTCTCCAGGGCGCCTCGGTTCGCCTCGAAGATCCGCGGCCAAAGGCCCGGGCGGCCGAGGAACCTCCCGGCAATCGCCCCGAGGGAGTCGCCGGCCTGGACGGTGTAAAAGAGGACGTCTTCCGGGGCCGGCCTCTCCGCGGGAGGCACGACGCGGAGGTCCCGGGCGTCGACGTCCGCTCCCTCGGCCGCCCTCAGGGCGAGAATGAGGAGGAAATCCCTGTGGAGGTCGCTGGGGACTTCGCCGGCCAGGGAAAGACCGGAGGGGGTGGCCTCAATCCGAGGAAGGCAGGCGGACAAGGCGGGCTGGCCGGAAAACGCCGCCTGGACGAGAGAGGCCAGGACATCCCCCGCGGGACGCTCCGGCTTCTTTTCCTCCGGGCGGAGGAGCAGGAAGACGGCTCCGCCGAGAACGAATCCGGCCAAGGCCGCGGCCAAGGCCAAGCCCTTCGCCTTGCGGCCGTTTCGCGCCGCCCGGAGGGGGGAGGAAATCCCTTCCAGGGCCCGGCGGGCTTCCCCCAGGCCCGGGTCGAGGGAGACGGCGGCCGATAGCTTTTCCGCGGCCGCGGCGGCGTCGCCGGCGGCCAAAAGCCTCAAGCCTTCGTCCTGGAGCCTTCGCGGCAGCCCCCTCAGCCGGTGCAGCGGCTTCAAGTCTGTTCCGCAAAAGGGGCAGTTCGACTGGTCCTCCCCGATGTTCTTCCCGAATCCGCACGGACAGTCGATCATCGCCCGGCTCCTTTCAGACGAGGTTGAACTGGCGGCAGATCTCCCGGGCCTGGTCCAGGTTGCTCCGGAACACCGAAGTCCCGGGGTCCAGCTTGGCCGCTTTCTCGAAGTCGGACCGGGCCGATTTGACCACGAGGTCGTCGCCCGGGGCGAGCTGCGGTTCGTTCATTTTTTTCGCCGTTTCGACGCAGCCCGAGCAGAGATACTGGCCGTCGTAGGTGTAATCCGCGGTCTTATCGCACCAGGAGCACTTGGGCCTCGGCGGCTGGCCGTAAATATGCGGCATATAGAGATTGGGATTCAACGTCGTTTTGAAGAACTTTCTCATTTTGGCGAACAACTCGACGAGGACGGGAGCGATCATCGCAAGGATCCAGGCAGCGTACAACAACACGGTAACGAATTTAGGAATCTTCATGGAGGATTTATTGATCATCAAGAGAAGGACGATCACGACGGCCGCGATCAGAATCCAAACGAGGGCTTTCTTCTTGTTTGTCTTCGCCGTCTTGGCCTTGCCGGAGCTTTTCGACGAAAGATTCTTCCCCAATCCGTCTTTCATGAAGGCGCTGAGGTCGAAATTCCCTTTCCCGGAAAGCATCATGTCCTTCAAGGTCTTCATCCGGGAAGTCGCGCCGCTCAGCTTCTGGACGCCGCGGGCGTTGTAGAACTGGGCCAGCATCTTCTCCAGGGCCTCCCGGCCCGCCTCCGGCGCCTTGTCCCGCGCCTTCTTCATCAGCCTGATCGCCTCGTCCCAGCGGCTCCCTTCGGCCGCCTTATGGGCCTGATTGATCAGCCCGGCGATCTCCGGGTCCAGTCCGAGCAGCCCCGACTTCGCCTGCTCGACCAGCCCCTTGGCTCGCTCGTAGTTCTCCGCCCCCCGCTTCGATCCGAGATCCTTCGCCTCCTTGAGGCACTTCACCCCTTTGTCGATCTGCGTCTCGATCTCCGCGGTCAGCCCCTCCTTGCCCTCCTGGAGCTTTTTCTGGGCCTCGTTGATGAGCCCGATCCCCCGCGTGGTCAGGATCTCCGCTAACGTCTCCGTCAGCTCCTTGTCCTTGACCACCTTCCCCGCCTTCCTCAGCATCCCGATCGCCGTCTCCGGCTCGCTCGTCTGCAGCAGCGCCGCCCGGCTCTTGGTCTCCCCCACGACCGTCTGCCGGATCTCCTCCCCAAGCTCGCCCACGGCAAGCCCTTTCTTCCAGTTCTCCAGCGCCGCGTCGTACCGCTTCAGGCTGAACTCCTGCCTCCCCTTCTCCAGATACGACCTCGCCAGAAGCCTCTTCGCCTCCTTCGCCCCCAAAGCCTCCGGCCCCAGACCCGTCAGGGCCGCGATCGCCTCGTCGTATTTCCGGTTCTCCACCAGGACCGCGATGTCCGCGTACGGCGACAGCCCCGCCGCCAGGTTCTTCAGCTTCTCATCGGCCGGCCTCTCCTCCGCCAGCCGGCCCACCTGCACCCGCACGCTCTCCAGAAGCCCCAGCTCCTGCAGCATCAGCCGCCCCGCGCTCACACCGACCTTCCGCTCCCCCTTCGGAACTTGCACCCCAGCCTTGTTCAGCTGCCGCGCCGTCCGAAGCTCCGTCGCA
>Ga0194112_10010316_pt1 | contig 11732 bp, 14 predicted proteins | sample TA2MahC400mmetaG_FD_146191 | JGI IMG/M metagenome (GOLD analysis project Ga0194112, IMG submission 146191) | Freshwater microbial communities from Lake Tanganyika, Tanzania - TA2015016 Mahale Deep Cast 400m | ecosystem: Environmental > Aquatic > Freshwater > Lake | place: Tanzania: Lake...
TTTGTTTTGCCCATTTCATTTTCTTAAAATCAGTAGGCAAATTGTAATACACTTTATATAGCGTATATGTAGCTGCTGCGTCTGTATCACCGATATATGCAGATGATAATGTCATTACTTGCGTACCATTATTAATATCGGTAACCTCATAATATTCATCATCACCTGTTACTTTTAATATCCAACCCTCATGCGTTGTATCTACCCATACTGTACTTGTTCCGGTAACAGTAGTGCTATCCTGCGTTACCGCTATCGTGCCAGTAGTATATGTAGCAGTAGTATTTATTTCTGCATAATCTGTAAGAAAACTGAAATCATGATTGTAAACATTACTTGCTATCTCATTATCCTGGATTAAATCTATATGGTTTTGGCATACAGTAGTAACTTCATCTGTACTTACATTTGTATAATTTTTAACTGCTAATATAATATCTTCTCGGTTCATAAATGTTCACCTATGTAATTTCTATTGTTAAAACATTATTTGTAAAACCTAATACCTTATTGGTATCAAATGGATTAACAGTATAAGTAACAGCACTAATTAATATATTTGCTGAATTATCTTTAATTGTGTATGAACCAGCGTCAGCACCGCTAATAGTTGTTAAGATATTATTTGTAAAACCAAATACACATGTTGTCATATTACACCAGCCTTATATTAACTAAATCATCTACTTTACTTTGTCCCCATTTATCAATTAAAATCTGTCTTGTTTTTTCAAAAGTCTTTATAGTATTTTCATTACCGTCATTAACTATATCAAGTGATTTGCTACCCTCATGGTGTATAAATACATCTCTAACTATTACAAGCCTATACCCTGCGTCCCTAATCCTTATTGACATATCTAAATCGCCATCACCACTTGAACCGTTTTCAAGCTGAAATCTTTCGTCAAACAATCCAACCTTATCTAATACTTCCTTTTTAAAAACAGTACAGAAAGGTATTAAAAATGTGCTATCACAAACATTACCTATAATCTTTGAATTATATGTAACATTTTGAATACCCATTACATAATCACTTACAGGTGCTACTGCGCCCACATCATCAGCTTTAGCAAAAGTAATTAGCCTATGCAGCCAATGCGACATATTTCTTGGCACTACTATGTCATTATTAACTAAGCATACATAAGGATTAGTAGCCATAGACATGACCTGATTAGAAGCTTTAATACAACCTTGTGATTTTTTATTTACAATATATTTAACATTATCTCTATACTTTGCTATACTTTTAACATACTTTTCTACTTCTTTATCAGCACCGTCTATAACTAAATTTAATGTCCATGTGCATACATGTGTATAATTTAATATGCTTTCAATAGCATTTCTGGTTGCTTCAAAGTTATGGTATATAGGCATACATATATCTACTTCTCCACCAAGTTTACGCATATATGCCTTATCTTTTTCTTTTTTCTGGTCTGTATGTAACTTGGCTGCGTCCTTATGTGCTTCATAAGAACTTTCCCATGCAACAGGTGGGTCTGATATATGCCCTATCTGTATAGTAGTATCACAGAATATCTTATACCCTGCATTTATAGCTTTATCGCAAAAGAATAAATCTTCACCAAAAGTTTCACCCATTAAGAAATAAGGTTTAGGTATTTTCTTAAACATATCTACTTTAGTTAAGCAACAACCAAATCCTACACCATCTACTTCAAGCAATCCTTTTTCATAATCAAGGATATTGTCATAAGTAGTAAATGCACCATCTATATGTTTATTACGCTTAAATAACAATGGTAAATATGGCGGTCTACGCTGAAAAAACAATGGTGCTACAAAATCTTTATTATGTGCTATTAATGTTGTAAATACTGGTTTGCCTACTTTATCTATAACCATGTCATCATCAAACCAAAGTATATAATCCATATCATTATCAACAGCCCATAAAGCAGCATGGTTTCTGCTGTCATGCGTATTCATACGCTTACCTATCATAAAGTAAAATTCATATCCTTGTGCTTTCCAGTTATAACAATCAAATAAAAGGTATCCTAAACTTTCAACTGTTAATACGTCCATTGTGCCTAAAAATGATGGCACATAAATAAGTACATTAATTTTTTTATCTTCTGGCACTAATACCCCCTCACAATATAACTGAATAAAATCCTTATTTTTTCTATATTGCTTGGATTAGTTAATCTGTGCCTTGCTGAACCGCACCTGCACCTAATACCTTTTTGTAATTGAAATTCTGTATAAGCATAACCACATATATCACATCTATTTATTTGTCCAAAAGTAAAACTTGGATTAAATAAATTTATAATTCTCTTAAACATAATCTCCTTTCATATAATAAAAATGAGGGGCAAATCAATGCCCCTCGTCTGGTGCGGGAAAACTATAATGCCCTTATAAATCCTGGATGCGAATTAGTAAGATAAGTAGTAGCTGGGGCAGCATAAGTTGTACCTGATATAACATAAGCAAACTGCTCTGTAATAGCTGCTGCTGTGCTGTCTGCGTGCATTACTGCAACCTGTAAGTAAGTGACACCTGATTTTGCTACAAGTGGCTCACCTGCATTTACTGTAGAAAATCCTACAGATATTGCATTATTCCAACCGTAAACCTGTACTTTCTGGTAAGCATTATGCAAACCTGATGTACCCATAGTGTTAGAACCTACAATACCAGCAAACATTCTACGTGTCCTATCAAGCGGTCTTGTTACTACATTGCCGTCTGCTGCTGAATCTGAAAAGCATACAGGCTCACCTGGATTAATAGCAAAAGCCTCGCCATTCTTACAGGTAATAAATACTTTGTCCCCATCTTCCCTGTTTATTTTCTGAAATAACATTCAAATCACCTTGTCCTTTATTTATCTTTTTAGAGTGGCTATTAAAATAACAGCCACTCCGTTTTAGTAGAAATATCTACCTTTTTGATAATCTAACCATACTAAGTAATAGTATGTATAATTCCTTGTTTTGCCCTATTGGAACAAGTAAGATTACCCATCCACAGCATAAGTGCTGATTTAGCGTCCTGGTTATCAGGCTTGATGAAATCCTGCATAGAGAAATTAGCGTCCTTGTGCGTAAACATTTCAAGGTAATTACTGTTTATCAGGTACATAGCACCTGCTGTGCAGTAATCGTCCCAACCTAAAGTCATACCTTTAAACTTTAAGTTCTGGAAACCTAAGTCGCCAGTCTTAGTGTCTACAAGTGCTACATTGTAATTAAGTGTAGCAACAAGTTTGCTTTCATAACCCTCAAATACAGTCTGGTCTGTTATACCAATATCAGGAAAGTCTACACCTTTTGATATTGTGTTGTATGCAGTCCTCATTCTTGCAAGAAGGTTATCAAAAGCTGCTGCTGACTGTGTTCCTGCTACGGTATAGTTTTTCCACCAAGTATAAGTAGAACTGTTAATTCCACCTACTGTGCCTGTACCTGCTGATGTTATAAAAAGCGGTATTCCGTCAATATCTTTGTTTGCATTACCAGTTCCATCTGCAAACAGCTTTGTGTTAAACCAGTCTGCAAAAGATATTTCAAGCTGATTAACTTTAGCTTTAAGTAGATTAATAACCTGCTTATCACCGCTATTCTGCCTCATTTCCTTACCGGAAATAGTTACTGAACCAGCAGTCTGTTTCCACTCATACCTTGCATTACCAATACCGGTCTGCGGTATAAGGTCTAACTGCTCGTAAGCAGAATATGATTTGACAGTATCATTGAAAGCATAAAGCAGTGGTACTATAATTTCTTCTCCACCGTCTAATACCCTCATTCTGTCCTTGCTCTTTAACCAACTAAAAAGCAATATTTTCTTAGTAACATTATCTACAAGCTTCGGCTGGTACTCTCTTAGAGTAGTAGATACAATTACATCAAACCTATCTGTTGAAGCTCCTGAAGCCATATATATCACTCCCTCAAGTTATCTGTTATTTTCCAGATATTTTCTGCATAGCTTTGTTATAAGCGTCCTCAAAACTATCTGGTATTTCGTTTGAAGTGGCTGGAGTTTTTGTTACAGGCATTTGCAATTTTGCTGCGTCTTTTTTAACTTGGATTTCTTTTAATACTTCTTGTTTAGCTTCAACTGGTGCTATATCAGCTTTTAATAATTTATATGCTCTGTCAAGTGGCATGTTATGTTGTGTAATAAGCTGTGCTAACTGGTCTGAATAATTAACTGCGTCTGGGTGCTGCTGCACAAACTCTTTCCATACACGACTTGCACTGTCCTGCTGCATAGAACTGATATAGCTTTCAAGTGCAGAAATCTTATCAATATAAGGCTTTACACTATCAGTAATACGCTGGTCTACAAGATAATTAAATTTCTCCATTTCTGTCATTTCAGCAAAATCTTTAGCAGACTTTTCTTCAGGCTGTTGTTTTTGCTGTATTTGTTGCTGTGAATAATACTGCCTAAATGCGTTTAGTTCTTCTTGCTGCTTTTCAAACTGCTTTTTAAAGTCTGCATATTCCTGTGATTTTCTGGTAAATTCAGCCTGTAATTCTTTATAATTTTTAGGCTGTTCTGTCTTATCAGTTCCGCTTTCTGCTTGTTCTGTTTCCGCAGGTTCGGTAACTTCAGCTTGTCCGTCTATATCTTCGGGTGCTTCAGCAACTTCGTCTGTTTCTTCCAGAGTGCTTACTTCTGGATTATTGATTTCTTCTGGCATTAAAAACCCCTTCCAACAAAAAACCACTCTTTCAAGTGGTTATTGTTTTTATTAAATTGTTATTGCTATCTATGTAAAATACATCGTGTTCTTAGGCTTTTTTAAAGGCTTTGTATCAAGCCCACGCTTTTTACACTCTTTATCAAAATGCTGCCTGTCCTCTATATAAACAGGTTCATTTCCCATATGTTCTTGCCAATGTGGCAACATTTGTACTTTCTTATTATATGAAAATAATCTTTGCAGATTACCTCCACATTTACATACATTATCTGTATCATTAAGTACATTTTCATAGACACGATTGCATAAATCGCAACGCTTATCTACTATTTTTATCACTTATCATACTCCTTGTAATAATGCTAATTCTTCTGGTGTATATTCCTGCTGTGCCTCTTGCGGTGCTTGCGGTGCAAGTAATTGCGCAAGTATTTCTTCAGGATTAATAGCCATTTGTTCTGGTGGCATTTGTTCCGGCATAGGCATTGGCATAGGCGGTTGCTCCGGCATTGGTGGCTGCTGTGGCTGTAACATAGCCTGCAACTGCATAGCTAACTGCTGTGCTTGCATAAACTCATCAGGTGTAAGCATAGCCCTGTTAATATCTTCAACAGGTATTCCAAACTTTTCAAATACAAGTTTAGTAAATTCTCTTTTATCAAATATAGGTACACCTGAAGCGTCAACTGCCTCCATCATCTGTCCTGCAAACTGTAATATGAATTGACGTTCTGCATCGCTATCACGTCTTGTAGTAGAACCTATTTCTACCCTTACATCATAATTGCCTTTTATATCTTCTTTTTTCCATTTACCATAAGCGTCTGCCTGTTTGCTGTAAAATTCAGTTTCCTTGCTGCCGAACTGCTGCATTACCTTTAATAAATCACATGCTACATTTACACAATAATCTGTTATTACATCAAGTCTTTCACTATTCCTTAACTGGCTGTTACGGTCTATAATGCCTGCCTCAAATGCAGTTCGCCTTTCAACGCTGTCCTCTACTCCACGCTGTGATGTACCTACACCCGATACATTGTTTAAATGGTCTTTACATAATTCATTGTTATTATAAAAATCAGGCGGTATAGCACTTGCAGGTGTTACAAGTATTTTACTATCTTTTATAGCACCGCTGTTAAGCATGCATTTCTGTAAATCCTCACCTGATAAAAACTTTTCCATTTCTTCTGGTGAAGCAAAACAATCTTCCTCATATAATACCTTACGCTGTGATTTCATAATATCCTGCATAAGCAAGCTATTAACTCTATCCATCCATAAATTTATATCCCTTAAATTAGCAACTTCTGATAATGGATACATTTCATCAGGTATTTCATTAACATAAAGCAACCTGTAATTGGATTGCAAGTTATAAGGATTATCCATATTAAGCAAAAACTTATCACGCTTTTCATCACATATAGTCATTACTTTGCCATCAACAATATCCTGTATTTCCCATATCTTTACACGCTTTAGGTCATCTTCCATTATCTGCTTATCGTATGAGCTTATTGTTATACTTTCAGGATACTTCTCACCAGCAGTATAATTACCTTTAACGTCTTTAGTATCAACGCCATATCTGTCCTTTATGTCATCTAACGGTACATAATAACAAGCTGCTAACCAGCGTATATCATCAAAACATTTAGCTTCAAAATCAAATACTACATCAAATGGTGATTGCCTTAAAAAGTACGGATTTTCCTCTTTTACAAATTCAGTAAACTCAAGCTGTGTTTCAAGGCTCTTTTCCTTTTGTTTATCTGTAACAAAGTTATATCCTATCTTGCCTATGCCAAAACCCATAATAAGCATATCAAGTATAATACGTTTCATTTGCCTTTTAATCTTTAATGTGCGCCATGTATCATTTAATGCGTCCTCTACAATCCTTGTGTTATCTGCAAACTCTACGCCTGAAGCTGTTATGTAGAGGTGTGGGTCTTGAAAATATATCTGTGGCAATATTGCTTTTAATATTGAATAAGTATAATTGATTACTACTAAATTTGATTTATCTGCAAAATCAGGAAAATGATTGCCCTTGTAAAAATCTCTCCAGCTTTTAGCATTTTTTATAAACTGGTCTTCATGCTTTTTCTGTGCAATACCTATCCTGCCTAACCATTTGCCTACATCTGTTTCTTCTGACTTAATGCTTATGTTCACTTCTTTTTTCTTTACCATATTTAACCTCATAAAATAGCAGCTTGTTTCTGCATATATGATTTAAAAGTATCTTTAGACTTTTTCTTATCAAGTAATAATCTTTTAAATGATAGCTTTGGCACTTCCTCTTTTTGATATACTCCAGGCTTTTTCCAGAAAGCAAGACCAAATGATAATGCGTCTATCAAGTCATCGTGCTGTCCTACTGGAAAACGCAACAGTTCATCTTCCAAATCAACCATATCAGGCTTAATGAATATTGTGCCAAATTCAAATCTTGGCACAAGCCCGATAATCCTGTCGCCCTTGCTACGCATACGGCTCTGCTGTATTTCCTCAATAGGCAAATAAACTCGCCTGCGTTTCTGTTCCTCAAACAAAGGAAACTTTATCATCTGCTGTGTAGCCTGCATTTCAATAAGTATCTTTTTGATATTCGGAAACTTCTTATATAGCTCAAATATCCTTGCTATCATTTGTGTAAGATTTATCTTTTCACGTTTAGCATATACAACATAAACAAAATCTTCGGGTGATATTGCTGTTATGATAAACGCTGTAAAATCTCCACGCTTTCTATCTGATGTAGCAGGGTCTATGTGCATGTATAACCTGCATTGATTTAAGTTATAATGCTCTTTAGCCTCGCTATCCTGCGGTACTAATTTACCGCCTAACTTCATGCTGTAATACTTAATCCAATCTTTTCTAAATGAAGCATTTTCATCATCAATAGGATTATTCAAATAATTACATGAAAACAAATAACTACCTTGCGACCTACGCAATCTGTTTAGTTCAGCTTCACTTAAAATATTGGGAAATCTTAATGACCCATCTTCTTTATATGCACCAACATTTAAAACGCTAAAATCTTCATGCTCGTTTTCAATTATATGCTGGTATAAATCACTAAAATGCCAACGTGTGCCGCATATCAGAATTTCTGGATTACCCTTTGTTCTATCGAGTAGATTATTAAAATCCTTATAAAAATCTATGACTTTCTTTATCTGGTCTGGCGTCGTAACATTATTTTTTGAAACTAAATCATCACCGACTATCAAATCATAATGATATCCTGTAACAGTTTTTTCAACTCCAGCACACATTATAGTAGGTTCTTTTTCATTAACAGTTCTTTGTGCTACTGTAAAATAATCATCTCTCCAACCTGTTTTAGAAACATAATCATTGTAAAACCTTTTTATCTTTTCATTATCTTCAAACTCTTTCTTGATTTTTCTCATATAGTCAAGGGCGTTTGAGTAATTTTCAGAAGCAATTAAAATTCTTATATTGGGATTTAATATTATCCTTCTTATAAGATAAGCAAAAGAAACAATAGTAGATTTAAATGTAAGTCTGGGCATCAAAATTAATTTAAATAACTTATCAGACCCAATTAACCTGCCATCAAGAAAATTGCATAAATTCATATGTTCCTCAACAGTAAGTAAATCTCTATTTAAGATAAATTTTGAAAAATAAAATGTTGAGGTCAGACATTCCTCAAAGAATATCTTTGCAAGTTCTTCACTAACTCCATGTGGGTCAAGGTTTAATTTTTCCAGTTCCTCTATGTTCAAGTTCTTCTTTGATGTTATCGTCATTTTCCTTTGCTGTAATTCTTTCAACAAATTTATATTCTCTTATGTTTAAGAAATCTTTAAGTTCGGGTGATTTCTTGGCAACATTAGACAGTACCCTGTCAATTTTAGTTATACTAAATCCATTAGGTAACTTATCATTTACATACTCTACAATCACATCATCCTGCGGTGTAGCATGGTTTGTTATCAAGTGCTGTATTACGCTGTCCTCTGGTGTATTTGCATTTGATATTTTCAATATATACGACATAATGTTTACCTCTTTTTAGGTTTCCAGCCATTATCTACTGCTCTAAGCAGTTTTACTTGCTTTGTAGCTTTTCTTATAGTAGTAGCTTTAGATTTAGTTCCAGCTGGTGTAGTTACCTTAAATTTTCCTGAACCTATTTTTATCATTTTTGCAGGCATGTTAGGATACTCACTTTCATATATTTCTTCAACAATATCTGCTGATAAATTTTTAACATATTCAAAAAATTGCTTTACCATATATTTATATAAAATTCTTAATACAATCTATGATATAAGTAACATCATTAACTGATAAGCCCGGATGCAGTGGCAAATTTAATAATTCCTCATTTAGCTTTTCAGCGACTGGTAATTTCTGTCTTGAACCAAATGCAGGATACAGGTGCAAAGGCTCATACCTTACTGTGGTATATATACCCTTATCAAGCAGATACCTTGCCAACTCATCACGCTTGCCATTTATTACTTTTATAAAATAAGTAAAATAGCTGTGCTTTATACCCTTATGAATTTCTGGCGGGACAACAATCCAGTCTATATCACATAATTCTGCATTGTATGCGTCCCAAATATCTTTACGTTTTTGCTGCAATATATCTAACTTTTTAAACTGTGCTATACCTATTGCTGCTGATATATCACTTGGCAGCATTTTAATAAAAGGCTCAAGGACCTCATACTGCCACCACCTGTTTTTATCTGTAACAGCTTGTAAGCCAGACTTTAAAATACCGCAATACCTCAAGCGTTTTGTCATATCCTGGTATTGCTTTTTAATTGAACAGATACCGCCAAGCTCCCCACAGGCAATATTTTTCATACTGTCAAAAGAATATACGCTAATTGTGTAATACTGGCTTAAAGGTATATTATCAATATAGCTGTCTACTGCATGAGCGCAATCTGATATAACAGGCAGGTTAGTTTTAATCCAGCAAGGCAGACCTGCATAATGAACAGGCATTACAGCTTTTGCAGTATCGCATAAAACATCATTTAATGTAGCTGTATTCATATTCACAGTATCATAATCTACATCTGCGAATATAATATTATGCCCTGCAAGTTTAACTGCATTTGCTGCACTTATCCATGTAATAGCAGGCAGTATCACGCTGTCATGCTTTGATAGATTTAGCATTTCAAGTGCCATCAGTAAACCATTAGAACAATTATCAATCAATGTAAAATCAGGTACTTCTAATTTTTCTGCTAATAACTTTTCTAATGTTTCAGTTTTAACACCCATGCCGAGCCATTCTCTGTCAAGGCAATCCTTAATCTCTGCAAGTTCCTCTGCACCAGTACAAGAACCAAAAACGTTAATCATCTTACCAGGCAACTTCCCTCACCACCTTGCAGGGATTTCCGTAAGCTATAACATTATCCGGTATATCTTTTGTAACAATAGAACCTGCGCCTATAACGGTATTATTGCCTATCTTTACACCCGGAAGAACAGTTACACCTGAATAAATTAAAGTCTTAGAGCCTACAACAACATCACCTAAAATCTGGCTACCCGAACCCATGAAGCTATAATCTCCAATATGTGCGCATTGTATTCTTGCATAATGATTTAGCTTTACAAAATTACCAACAGTAGAAGTAGAACCTACAAAACAAAATGGCTGTATGATTATGCCTTTACCTAACTGGTTGCATAATACTATGCTATGGGAATTTACAGCATTAATCCAGTTTAACTTCTTATTGGCTTCATACATCTTTTGCTTATAACTGCAATCCATGACAGAATTTATAACGCAGTCTATATCAGATAACCTCATTTCCTCAAATTCAGAATAAGGCAGTATCGGATAGGATTTATTTATTACCTGTAAAAACTCTTGCTTAGGATTATCCTCAATACATACTGTCCAGACATTTTCTACTGACTGCATGTTCTCCAGCAATTCAATCGCACCGTGTCCTGCACCAAACACATATAAAGTCTTAATCGTTATCACTTCCTTAAAATAAAATTAATAAAATTTATATAAAACTCTTGACAGAGATAATATTTACCTTTTATAAGCGTAATTCTTTGTTTCGTTATACTTATAATTTGAGGCCTTGCCGCCATATCTTTTTACAGCCCTGTCAATAGCTCTTTCTCCGGGTGTCATCAAGCTACGGATATTGCCTTCATAAGTATAGCTACCATCTTTGTTAAGATGACCTCTTTTTATGAGCAGCCCTTTGGCTAATCTTGCGGCCTCGCTATAAGTTATTTTTCTATCATTTAATATTTGGTCTGTTAATCTTTCTAATAACATATTCCTTGACATAAAATAAAATTTATGATAATTTATACATACGATTACAAACACATTTAAAAATATAAAAATTTAGATGTGAGAAGTTATCGGTATTTTTGCAGCAAAATTCCCCCTCCCCGCCTACCTCAACCATGCCTTATATCATCTTCCCATAATATACATTATGTAAACTTGCAATTATTATTATATATTAATATTAATATATTTAACCAGGCAATATACTTTTACTGCCTTGTATTTGGGTAATGAGCTCTAATAGCTTTTTATTATCTCCAAAGTTATTAAATATCAGGGTTTTATTTTCAATATTCTGATTATTTATAGCATCTTTGGGGAACCTCTTATCATAAAATATACCAAAATCAATACCAAGTTTACTTTTAGGTATTTTATTTATATTATTTTTATATTCTTTTAAGATTAAAGATAATACATTATCTATCTTTTTATTGTATTCATGCTTTTTATTTTTAGTTATTGAGTCAACATCATCAATATTATTATCTTTACTTATATCAGGTATATTATCTTTATCAGGTATATTAATTATTATTTCTTTTTTATCATTTAATATAGGTATATTATTATTTATATTATTTATATTATTATATATATATATATTATTATTAATTAATATGCGCTTGGCCGTCTGGTATGTAACACCGGCATCCTTTGCGGCCTTATAGATACTCTTTGTATCCT
>Ga0194112_10010325_pt1 | contig 11724 bp, 9 predicted proteins | sample TA2MahC400mmetaG_FD_146191 | JGI IMG/M metagenome (GOLD analysis project Ga0194112, IMG submission 146191) | Freshwater microbial communities from Lake Tanganyika, Tanzania - TA2015016 Mahale Deep Cast 400m | ecosystem: Environmental > Aquatic > Freshwater > Lake | place: Tanzania: Lake...
CCGCCCGTTGCAGCAGAAACAGGCCGGCCACGCCCACCAGCGAGGTGATCAGCGCCACGGCGCTATGCACCGCGTTGCGCCGGGTCACGGTCAGCACCGCGCCGGCCAGCGTCAGCAGCGCGAAGAAGTAAAACAGCAGCGTGTCCACCCACATGGTCGTCGGCTACCGGGTCAGTGTTTGTACCGCGTCGGTCGCGGCCCCTCCTCCAGCATCTGGCGGTCCCAGATAACGCCCGCGCGCGAGTAACCGGCCAGCTCGAAATCCTGGGTCAGCTCCAGCGCCTCCACCGGGCAGGCGTCCTCGCACAGCCCGCAGAACATGCAGCGGGAAAGGTCGTAGGTAAAGGTAGTCAGTTCCTTGCGCCGGGTCTGTTCGTTGCGCTCGCTCCCTACCACGATCAGCTTCTCGGGACAGGCCAGCGCGCACAGGTTGCAGGCGATGCACAGCGTCTCGCCGGTCTCCGGATTGTTGTTCAGCCGCGGCGCGCCCCGGTAGCGCTCGGCCACCTTGGGACGCTCCGCCGGGTACTGCTCGGTGCAGATGTGCTTGGGATGCTGGTAGCGGCCCGTGACCAGCAGCCCCTCGATCAGGTCCACCAGGAAGATCTTGCGCAGCAGTTTCCGCATGGTCCTCCTCAGCGGTCCACCTCGCCCAGCACGATGTCGATGGTGCCGATGATGGCCACGATGTCGGCCACCAGGCCGCCCCGCGCCATCCGGTCCAGCGCCTGCAAGTTGATGAAGGAAGGCGGGCGCACGCGCACGCGGTAGGGCTGCGTGCCGCCGTCACTGACCACGAAGTAGCCCAGCTCGCCCTTGGGGGCCTCGATCGAGACGTAGACCTCACCCACCGGCGGCTTGATGACCTTGGGCGCCTTGGCCATGATGGGCCCCTCGGGGATGCCCTCGACCGCCTGCTCGACGATGCGCAACGACTGGCGCATCTCCTGCATGCGCACGATGTACCGGTCGAAGGTGTCGCCGTACTGCCCGATGGGAATCTCGAAATCGTACTTCTCGTAGCCCGAATACGGCTGCGCCTTGCGCAGGTCCCACTTGACCCCGGCGGCCCGCAGCATCGGGCCGGTGACGCCGTAGGCCTTGCAGTCCTCGGCCGTGAGGATGCCGATGTGCCTGGTGCGTCCCACCCAGATGCGGTTCCCGGTGAGCAACTGTTCGTAGTCGTCCACCCGGGCGGGAAACATCCGGCAGAAGGCCTTCACCTCCTCCGCGAAGTTGTCGTAGAGGTCATACTGGAGGCCGCCTATGCGGAAAGCATGGGTAGTGAGGCGCGCGCCGCAGTACTTCTCGAAGATGTTGCAGATGTCCTCGCGCTCGCGGAAGCAGTAGAACAAGGGCGTCTGCGCGCCCACGTCCAACACGTGCGTGCCCAGCCACACCAGGTGGCTGGCGATGCGCTGCAACTCGGTGAGGATGACCCGTATGACCTCGGCGCGTGGCGGCGCCTCGACGCCAAGCAGCTTCTCCACCGCCAGGCAGTAGCCCAGCCCGTTGGAGACCGCCGCCAGGTAGTCGGTGCGGTCCACGTAGGGCACGAACTGCGCCCAGGTGCGGTTCTCGCCGATCTTCTCCACGCCCCGGTGCAGGTAGCCGATCACGCACTCCGTGCCCAGGACCTTCTCGCCGTCCAGCTTCAGGATCACCCGCAGCACCCCGTGCGTGGAGGGGTGCTGCGGCCCCATGTTGAGGACCAGCTCGGTGGCGTCGAGATAGGTTTCCGGCATAGGGCTATGGGGCGCTCTCGATACCCAGGTGCTCCTTGACCCAGCGCTCGTCCACGCGGGTGATGGGATGATCCTTGCGTAGCGGGTGCCCCTCCCAGTCCTCCGGCATCAGGATGCGGCGCATGTTGGGATGGCCCGCGAAGCGGATGCCGAACATGTCGAAGACCTCCCGCTCCAGCCAGTCGGCGGTGAGGTGCACGCCCGTGGCGGTGGCCGGCTCGCAGCCCTCGGCGATGCGAGTCTTGATGCGAATGCGCTGGTTGCGGGCGAAACTATAGAGGATATAGACCAGGTCGAAGCGCTCGTCCCGCTGGGGATAGTCCACCGCGGTCACATCCACCAGGTAGTCGAAATCCGCCTCCAGCTTGAGGAACTCCAGAATGGGGACCACCGCCTCGGGCCGCGCCACCAAGAACGGCTGCCCCAGGTAGGTGGAGAACTCGCTGATCTGGTCCCCGAACTGCTCCTGGAGGCTGCCGGTCAGCTCGTCCTCCCACGGCGTGGCCGCCATGACAGCGGGAACTTTAGCGGCGGCGGGTGCGGCGGCCGGTGCGGGGGGTGGGCTGGCTGCTTTCTGCTCCTCTGGCATTCAGTCCCGAGCTCTTGTCCTGAAGATCCCTCAGGTTAGCACAGGGCCGCGCCCCGGTTCAAACTGGCACAATGGGGGATGTCGGGAAGCTTGCCATGCGACGCATTGCGGTGTTGACCAGCGGGGGCGACGCCCCCGGGATGAACGCGGCCATCCGGGCGGTGGTGCGCACCGCCCTCGAGGGCGAGGCCGAGGTGTTTGGGGTGAGGCGGGGTTACCGCGGCCTGATCGCGGGCGATTTTCTCCCCTTGGGCGCTCGCGACGTGGGCGGCATCATTCAGCGCGGAGGGACCATGCTGGGTAGCGCGCGCTGCCCGGAGTTCCGCACTCCCGAGGGCCGCACCCAGGCGCTCGAAGCGCTCTCCCGCCAGGGCATCGAAGGGCTGGTGGTGATCGGCGGCAACGGCTCGCAGACCGGCGCGCAGGCGCTGGCCGCGACCGGCTTCCCGGTGGTGGGCGTGGCCTCGACCATCGACAACGATCTGTACGGCTCCGACATCACCATCGGCGTGGACACCGCCCTCAACATCGCGCTGGAGGCCATCGACCGGCTCAAGGTCACGGCCTCCTCGCACCACCGCGCCTTCGTGGTTGAGGTGATGGGGCGCGACTGCGGGTACCCCGCGCTCATGGCCGGCATCGCCGGCGGCGCCGAGGCCATCACCATTCCCGAGGTGGACTGCGACCCGGAGGCCGTCGCCGACGAGATCCGCCGGGCCTACGAGCGGGGCAAGCCGCATGCCCTGGTGGTGGCCGCCGAGGGCGCCCGCTACAACGCCGAGCGGCTGGCCAACTACTTCAAGGAGCAGCAGGCGCGGCTGGGCTTCGAACTGCGCGTGACCATCCTCGGGCACGTGCAGCGCGGCGGCGCGCCCAGCTTCGCCGATCGCATGCTGGCCACCCGCCTGGGCGCGGCCGCCGCCCAGCGCCTGCTGGACGGCCAGCGCGGCGTCCTCATCGGCCTGATCGACAACGCCATCGCCGTCACCCCCCTCGACGTAGTGGTCGCCAGCAAGAAACCCCTCGACACCGCCCTCCTCAACCTCGCTCGCGTGCTGGCGAAGTAGGGAGGCGCAGTGGGACCGGCCCCGGTTCGCGCTAGAATGGCTCCGAGGAGGGCGATTTGAACGTCGCCGTAGAGCTTCCGGAGGATATCATCAGGCGCCTTGAGTCCGCCTGGCAGGATGTCCCCCGCCGGGCCCTCGCGGCTGTCGCCATCGAGGGCTACCGCTCCGGCGCCCTGGGCCGGGCCGAGGTAGGCCGCCTGCTCGGCTTCTCCTTCTGGCAGACAGAGGCTTTCCTCAAGGAACGCCAGGCTTACCTCCCATACACGGACGCTGACCTGGCGCGCGACCGCTCGGTCCTGGACCAGGTCCTGCCGGGATGACGGTCGTCTCGAACACTTCCCCGCTCAACTACCTGATCCTGATTGGCCTCGACCACGCGCCCACCTTGACCCCGGCGAGCGCGAGGCCATAGCGCTGGCTAGTAGGACCGGGCCGAGCTTGCTGCTGCTGGGCGAAGCCAGGGCGCGCCAAGCCGCGATCCAGCGCGGGCTGCACGTCGTGGGTACGTTGGGTGTGCTGGACCGCGCCGCCGCCCGTGGCCTCATCGATTTCCAGGACGCGCTGAGGCGTTTGCGGCACACCACCTTCCGCGCCACGCCCAGACTGCTGGAAGGCTTGACAAGGCGGCGGTCCTGAGCAACAAACCCCTCGACACCGCCCTCCTCGCCCTCGCCCGCGTGCTGGCGAAGTAGCGTCAGGCGGCCCGCCGCGGCTTGATCCGCTCCAGGTCGGACGCCAGCTTGCCGGTCGCCCGCCGAACCTCGTAGAAGGACTGCGCGTTCATCCAGAACTCTGGCGTTGTCCCGAAGAACCGGGCCAGGCGGACCGCCGTGTCAGCGGTGATAGCGCGCCTCTCCAGCACGATGTCATTGATCCGCGGCGCTGGCACGTGCAGTTCGCGGGCCAGCGCATATGCGCTCATCCCGAGCGGTCTCAGGAACTCCTCCCGAAGCAGTTCGCCCGGGTGCAGGTTCCATGCCGCCGGGCGGCGTTCGCTGGCGTCTCGCCGGGACCGCCGCCCCTCAGTGGTAGTCCGTGATTTCGACATCATAGGCATTGCCCTCGCGCCATACGAAGCAGATTCGCCATTGATCGTTGATGCGAATGCTATGCTGACCCCGGCGGTCGCCGGACAGCGCTTCCAGCCGGTTGCCCGGCGGAGCCCGCAAGTCGTTGATCGTCGTGGCGAAGTGCAACTGAGCCAGTTTCCGCCTGGCCGCCTTACTGAGGCCCGACCCGAACCTCCGGCTGTGACCGGCGCGCCAGAACTCCTCCGTGAACCGGTCCCGAAAGCTGGCCAGCATCGGCTTAACGCTACTCGTTAATAATGTAGCGCGTTAAGCCCGCCAGCGCAAGCCTGTCCTCACGGCGCATTCGCAGCGGCCTCCGCCTCCCTGCGCCAGGTGCCGCCTCTCAGTTCAAACTTCGCCGTTCTCTGCGCCGGGTTCCGAACCGGGACGATGTTGTGCACACCCTCCCGGCCAGGCTCGACAACGTAGAGCCAGTAGTCGAAGTCCTCCTCCCCCTGCTGCTCACACTCCTTCTTGAGCATGTCCCCGAACTGCCTGTTGGTCAACTCTACCGTTTCCGCGTCCGTCCACGCCCGCCCCTTGCCCTTGACTTCGATGCGGCGCACGAGCTTCCGCTCAGCATCTCCCTCCGGGTGCGAGTAGCTGTCGATGTCGTGGCCCGGCTGCGCCGAAGGCTTGGCAACCGGGTGACGCCCCGCGGCGCGCTCGTACTGGATAACGGCCTCCCGGTACGGTTCATCGCTGGGCCCGGCATAGGCCTTCTCAGGTGGCTCGTCCTCGCCCGGCTCTGCGGGCACGGGCCCGGCGGCCAAGAGTTGCTCATACTCTCTTCGGGCTTGCCCATACCTCCGCCGCGCAGCATCCAGCAGTGCCTCACGCTCTACGGGCGTGTGCGGGCGGGGCGGCGGAGCAGGGACTGGCTCCGGAGGTGGTCCTGGCGGCTCTCGCGGAGGCGGGGGACCTGGCGGTGGAGACGGCGCTGCCCACCCCTTCTGTCGGTGAAGCTCCGCAACTTGCTGCTCGGACTTCTCAGGCCGGTCGAGCAATCCGATGAGCTGGGTCACCTGCGGGGCCAGACGCTCCATGTCGCGGCGGCCGCTCAACCCGGCCCAAGCGAGCAACAGCGGGCACAGCTCGGCCATGAAGTCAATGGGGTCTCCGGCTACCAGGACGTCGGGGCCGCGAAAGGCCGCCTGGACCACCCACTCTGTCCTCTGAATGCCTGGCCCGACCAGCACCTTGAGTAGCCGCCCGCAGCGCAAGAGCTTTAAGGGCGGCTTCCTGGCCGTATCTTCCCTTTCCTCCAGCGCGAGGCGCTCCACGAACTCGCACACCCGGGTGAATCTTGCCTCCCATTCCGGCGGGGACGGTTGCTCATCTTCTGGTCGCGTCTCAACCTGGTACCGGCTGGAGAGCAGCCGCAGTCCGAGAAGCTCCGCCGTCTGCCGCTGCTCTTCCGCTGTTTCGCCAAGGTGCCCAGGCGTTGCCAGTTCGACGTCGGTCAAATAGCTTTCGAGCCGTGGTTCTTCCAGGTCATCCAGGAACACCTGGCCCCCCTCGACGAGAATCCACTTCCGGCTCCGCGTGAAGACCGCTGCCCGCGGCCGTGCCTCATCCCACCTTCTCTGGCGCCCCGGCTGGCCCGCAAGACCCTCTCGTATCATTTCGTAGCCGCGCGGCAGCACCCGTCGCACCGCGTCAGCGTCGGGCTTGTCCCTCCAGACCCACTCAAGGAAACCGCAGGCCTGGTCCCAGGTCGGCACTTCCGGCACTTCGAAGATCGTCCCCACGAGGTCAACAAGCCCCGGCAGTGGATCGCCCGCCGGCAACTGGTCGAGTGCGATGAGCCAGCCGCCGAAGTCCGACCCCCGCGGCGCGCGGCGCACTAACCGCACAATGGGAACGCGCGAAACCGCGTCACGCCCAGGAAAGAGAGCCGTTGTCTGGAGTACTTCGCGTAGCCGGTCCTGTCTCTCGGCGTCCTCGCCGGCCTCGGCGATTGCCTGCTGGATCAGTTCCCGCAAGCGCATCGGTTCCACCCGCGGGCCTTCCAGACGCAACCGCTCCAGGTGCGGCACGTCGCTGATCTCGCTGCCAAACGGGATGCCGCACTCCACAAGGGTTTGCACCAAGTCGCCCCGCAGGTCCGCCACCGGCGCTCCCGGCCTAGCCCGGTCTGGCTCGGGCAGCAAGGCGCTCGGCCGGTACGGCCCGCTACCGTCGGTTGCGAAGATCCACTGCCGTTCGGTGAGCGCCTCCACCCACGAGGACGGCTTGGGCAGACTGCGCGGAGACACAGAGCTTTCGTAGTACCGCACGTATGCGAGAGCCCGGGTGGCCTGCCGGGGGAAACTGATTCTTGCCTCCCGTAGCCACTGCCCGATGTCCCTGGCCGCTTCGCGGTCTACGCCCTTCTCGAGAACTCGCGCAAGTTCTCCGGGCAGGAGGAAGTCCGCAACCAGGTACCTCTTGCTCGAGAATCTCTGGCCCCAGTACTCAACCACTATTGCCCCTTTTCGAGTCGATGGCGCTTTGAAACCGGGCGCGAGCTGCTCAAGGCCCAGCCGGTCCAGCGCCCGAGTGCGCCTCTCCAGCCGCAACGGCCCCCGCAGGTCGATCCCTGGCGACTCGAAGAAAGATCGCCAGTCCGCCTCCGTCGCTTGCGGATCATGCTTCAAGTAACGGTCGGAAACAACCGCGAGGCCAGGGAAGAAGCGCCTACGCGCCCGGCTGGCGTAAGGGTCGGCCAGCACAGCCGAGCCGAGCGGCGCCAGCACCAACTGGCTGCCAGCTTCGCAAAGCACCTTTGTCACCAAGCCGGGTCGTTGACGCATCTTGGCCCGTACCCACGACGTGGCTTCCAGCACTTGGTCAACCTGCTCATCCGAGGGAATCTCCGGCAACCTCTCCCACCAGGCCGACATGATGTCTTCGAGCTTCGCCCGCGAAACTCCCTCGATGTACTTACGCGCCCCCTCATGCCGCTGGCATGCCCGGTCGAGCGCCCAGTCCAGGGCGCGTTCCCTTGGGGGAAGACAGGGTTCGAGCCAGGCCTGGATCTTGGGCTTCTCCGTCGGCACCGAATCCCAATCGGGCGGCAGGCCTACCGCCAAGCTCCGGGCAATCCAGCCGCCCCCGCGGGAGGGAAGGCAACAGAGGGGCGCCTCCCGCCAATCTTCGCGGTCATCCAGCTTGGCCAGAGCCGCCAGTAATCGCAATAGCGCTTCCTGAGACCGGTCGCCCAGACTCTTCTGCCAGTGCCCGACGGCGCCATCCTCCCACTTCGCGGCCAGATCCGCGGGCGGGAGTTCACGAAGCAGCCCGTGCTTGTCAAGGCACTGCCTGGCCCGGTTCCCCAGAAGCCTGGTGCCGGCGACATCACCGCCGAACAGGGACCAAGGGAGGAGCTCGGCTTGCTCAAAGTGTCTGAGCGGTTCCGGCAGGACACAGCCCCGGTCGGGGCTGACGAAGCTCACCCCTCCTGGCGTTCGTGCCGGGAGGAACGGCAGGCATCGCAGTTCGCTGGTCAACGCACTCAGGAACTCGGGCCGCCCTATCCACGCCGCTTGTTCCCCCCGCGCCTCTGCCAGATCTGGAAGCACCGAATACACCTCTGGCAGCCGCTCAACAGGAATCTCGCGGAGGGATGAGACCCACCGCAAGTAAACCGCCAGCAGCGCCGGAATCCTGGCGCAGATCTCCTGGTGCCAGGGGCTGTCGGTGACGTCGATGATCTGCTCGCGGTTGGTGGCGAGCAGCCAGTCAGCCTGGACATGCAACCCGATCGGAAACTCGACGCCGGTTGGCAGGAGCGCGAAAGCCTGGCCGCGACTCGGCACTACCGGAACGCCCGCCTCATCCAGCGGAAGGAACACTTCCACGTACCGTTGCCGCTCGGCCTCAACGCCTTCCTTTTCGGCGCTATCGAGCTGCCGGTGTTCCAATAGCTGACGAATCGCTTCGGGTGAGGGGGTATAGGCAGCCGAGAAAAGGACCCATCGCCGGATGCGCTCGGCCTGGGGATCGCGCGCCTCAAACACCTCACGGAAGAGACCCTCGCCGCATTTCTCCTCCTCCGTCCGGGCCAGCACCCAGGTGTTTCCATCGCACTCTACGCGCTTCACCCCGCGCCGCGCCAGCAGAGGAAGAATCAACAGCTCCTCCGAGAAGAGCGGCCTCAGATCGCTCTGTACAGGATCGAGACCCGGCAACCGGTCTCGCAGGACGAACCGGCATTGCATTCCATCCCCGGGCGGCTCGATATTGCTGTCCCACCGGGGCAGGACACAACCCACCCAGTCGTGCACCTGCCGCCCGTATGCCCCCGAAGACCTGCCCACCTCCAAGTAGAAACGCCACGGACCTGAAGCCACCTCCGCCCGCTGGAAGCTGCGAAACACGGACTTGAAGCCGATGCCCATGAAGCCCAGAGTCCCCGCACCCTTGGTCGAAACCCCACGCTGGCACAGAGCGCGCACATTCAACTCCGTGAACGCGCGGCCGTCGTGCTCGAAGATCAACTTCGAGTCGCCGTCCGAACCGATGCGGATGACGCGGGCTCCCTCGTCCACTGCGTTTTGGACCAGTTCGGCGAGGTAGTGCCACGGATGCAGGAACGTCTGCTGCAAGTCGCGCAGTACCCCTTTGCCCCGCTCGTCGCTGTAGTACTTGCTGTTGCTCTCACAAAGCTCGTTCAGGCGCTCCGCCTCGTTAACCCGGCTCATGCTTCCCCCGCGGATCGTTTCCTGGCTCATCATTCTATCGCGCCGACACCGGTCCTGCCCGCCCTGCGAAGGACCTCGACAGCATGGTTGTCTCGTAACGCCATCGTCACAACACCCCTCGATGTCGTCGTCGCCAGCAAGAAACCCCTCGACACCAACCTCCTCGCCCTGGCCCGCGTCCTGGCGAAGTAGGCGGCAGGCGCCCCACCGCGTCCACCCCTCACAGCTCCCGCCCGGAAGTCTGAAACCCGGTGGCACGCCGGCTGCTATACTGGTCTTCGGCCCGCCGTCAACCGCGCTGGAGTGGCGGAACTGGCAGACGCACGGGACTCAAAATCCCGCGCCCTTCACTGGGCATGTGGGTTCGACCCCCACCTCCAGCACCAACGGATCAGCTTTGCGGACGCGCCCGGAACTCGTCGATCTCGGACAATTCCCCCTCCGACAAGCTGAACCCGCTGGCCCCTCGGACGCCCTCGAACTGCTCCGCGGAGCGCAGGCCCACGATCGCGCCGGTCACCGTTGGGTGCTTCAGCACCCACGCCAGCGCCACCTGGCCCGCCGTGCACCCGTGTCGCGCTCCTGTCTGCCGGCACAGTTCCGCCAAGGCCAGGTTGCGCGTCAGATCGGGCTCCTGGAACGCCGGGGCCCGGCGGCGGAAATCGTCCGGCGCCAAGTTCGCCACCCGTTCCCTGGTCATCTTGCCGGTCAGCAGCCCGGACTTCATCGGCGAGTAGGCAATCACGCCCACGCCCGTGGCCGCGCAGTACGGCAGAATCTCGTGCTCGATCTCCGGCGAGATCATTGAATAGGGCGGCTGCAACGAGGTGACCGGGGCGATGGCTTGCGCCCGCTTCAGTTGCTCGACGCTGAAGTTCGACGCCCCGATCCAGCGCACTTTGCCTTCTTCCCTCAGCCGCGCCAGCGTCTCCCATCCCTCCTCGAGGTCCTCATCCGGCTCCGGCCAGTGGATCTGGTAGAGGTCGATCACCTCCACCTTCAGGCGCCGCAGGCTGGCCTCGCATTCGCGCCGGAGGGAGTCGCGTTTGAGACATGCGTGGATGCCTCCGTCCGCGTCCCACACGCGGGAGCACTTGGTGAAGAGGTAGGGCCTCGGCGAGACGCCCTCCAGGGCGCGCGCCACCACCTCCTCGGAATGGCCCAGCCCGTATATGGCGGCGGTGTCGATCCAGTTCCAGCCTCCCTCCAACGCGGCGTGGATGGCGGCGATGGACTGCCGGTCGTCCTGGGGCCCCCAGGCGAACCTCCAGCCGCCGCCGCCCATCGCCCACGCCCCCACGCCGAGCGGCGTTATCGAAAGATCGCTGTTGCCCAGACGCCTGGTTTCCATGGCAGTAGTCCTTTCACCATTTTGCGCCAGACCCGGGACAAGCAGGTGACCGGCCGGTTTTCCGACGATACCCGCCTCGACCGCCCCAGGTGCTATACTCGATTCGGCTGCCCAAGGTGGCGGCCCTCACCATTTGGCGAGGAATGTACGGGAAGGCGGTGCGAAGCCGCCACTGCCCCGCAACTGTGAGCGACACGTAATCCGGCTGCACGGTCACTGCCGCAATGGCGGGAAGGCCGGGCGCCCTGCCGCAGGGTAAAGCCGGGTCGCAAGTCAGGAGACCGGTTTCTCGCCCATGTGAGCAACGTTCCGTGGGAGGACGTCTCATGTACAGACTTGCATCACTTTTCCTTGCAGCCATTCCCCTATGGGCTTCCATCGAGGGGGAGGTGTTGGACCCATCCGGCCGGGCCATTCCCGGCGCCCGGATCCACTGTCAGGGCCGCGCGGCGCTGAGCGGCTTCGACGGCCGCTTCGTTCTACCCGGCATCGACCGCTGCCGGGCGGAGGTCACGGCTGAAGGATTCTTGCCACAGACCGTGGAGGTTGCCACGCCTGCCCGCGTCGAGCTGGCCGTGGCCGGACCTCGCGAGCGCGTGGTGGTTAGCGCCACGCGCCATGAGACCGGCCTCGAGCAGGCCGGCGTGGCGGCCTCGGTTATCGGGCGCGCCGAGCTGGAGCGGCGCGGCTATCCTCCTCTCTCCGAAATGCTGCGCGAGGCGCCGGGACTGGCCGTGGCCCGCTACGGGCGCGCGGGGAGCCTCACCCAGGTCTTCACGCGCGGCGCACAGCGCACCGGCACGCTAGTGCTCATCGACGGCGTCCCGTTGAATGACCCGGGCGGGGAATTGAACCTCGCGCCGTTCGAGACCACCGCCATCGAGCGGATCGAAGTGGTCCGCGCTCCCGAGAGCGCGCTGTTCGGAGCGGAGGCCGCCTCCGGAGTCATACAGCTTTTCACCCGGCGCGGCGACGCCGAGCATCGCCTGCCGCGCGGCGCGCTCGCTTACGAACGCGGGAGTTTCTCCACCGACCGCTGGACGGCCAACCTCAGCGGCGGCTCGGGCGGGCGCGTGGACTATTCGCTGACCACCGAGCAGTTCCACACCGTGGGCGAGTATCCCAACGACGCCTATCGCAACACCAGCGGCGCGGCCAACCTGGGCTTCCGGCTCTCCTCCACCACCCAGGTGCGCGCCATCTACCACGGCGCGGAC
>Ga0194112_10010327_pt1 | contig 11723 bp, 5 predicted proteins | sample TA2MahC400mmetaG_FD_146191 | JGI IMG/M metagenome (GOLD analysis project Ga0194112, IMG submission 146191) | Freshwater microbial communities from Lake Tanganyika, Tanzania - TA2015016 Mahale Deep Cast 400m | ecosystem: Environmental > Aquatic > Freshwater > Lake | place: Tanzania: Lake...
CCGCTGAGCATGCCACCCGCCGCTTGACAACCCGGCGGCGGGGCGGTACAGTATCATCGGCACACGGCATTTCTTCGCCGCCGACGGCCTGACCCGCTATTTCAGGGCGACGGAGGGGGCGTTTTTTCGTAAGGTGCGCTCGTTGCCGCCCGTATATCCCTTCAGGGGAGCGGGCCGACAGGCTCGGGCCGGCACGTCGCGCGGGGCCATCGGGAAGGTCATGCCCACACTTACGGTCATTCAGGGGCCGGACCACGGCAAGACGTTCGACCTCGACGGGGAGTCGCTGGTCATCGGCCGCGACCCGTCGTGCGACATCGCCCTGATGGACCCCGGCGTCAGCCGCCATCACGCCCGCCTGGAACTGCGCGCCAACCACTACGTGCTGAAGGACGCGGGGAGCGCAAACGGCACGTTCATCAACGGCGTGCGTGCAACCGAGTCGGCGCTGGAGACGGGCGACCAGATCCGGCTGGGCAACACCATCCTCTCGATGGGCCTGCCGCCGGCGGAGGTCGCGCCGGTGGAACACCGCGGCCTGCCCATCCGCGTCGACACCGAGGGCAAGGTCGACAGTTCCATCATGGCCACCGCCGCCGCCGCCGACGAGCCGCACCTGGCGTTCGCGGGCGGCGAGAACCTGGCCGAGATGCGCACCAGCCTGGTGGGGCTGGGGGCGCTGTACCGCATCGCCGAGATGCTGGCCCGCGACTACGACATCGACCGCCTCCTCGGCGGCGTAATGAACATGATCTTCGACGTCGTGGACGCCGACCGCGGGTTCATCCTCCTCAGGGACGAACGCACGGGGGCCATGGCGGCGAAGGCCATCCGCTACCGCGAGGAACTCCTGGAGCAAATCCGCCGCGAGCAGGCCGGCGCAGACCCGCACCCGACGCCCATCGACGGCGCCGGGCCGCAGCAGCCGCTCATCACCGTCAGCCGCACCATCATCAACTACGTCCTCGCGCGCGGCGAGGGTGTCCTCTCGACCAACGCCATGCAGGACCAGCGGTTCGAGGATGGCGAGAGCGTCCAGGACTTCGGCATACGCAGCGCCATCGCCGTGCCCATCAAGAGCCGGGGCGAGACCCTCGGCGTCATCCACGTGGATACGCACGTCAGCCAGGGCCGGTTCACCGAGGACGACCTGAGGCTGATGACGGCCATCGGATGCCAGACGGGCCTGGCGGTCCAGAACGCCCGCCTCATGGCCAGCCAGGTGCAGCAGGAACGCCTTGCGGCCGCAGGGCAGGCCATCGCCAGCCTGTCGCATTACATCAAGAACCTTCTCCAGGGCATCCAGGGCGGCTCGCACGCCGTCGAGACGGGCCTGGAGAAGACGGACCTGGACTCCGTGGGCAAAGGGTGGGACATCGTCCGGCGGAACCTGACGCGCATAGGCAGCCTCGTCCTGGACATGCTCTCCTACAGCCGCCAGGCGGCGCCCTGCCTCGCAAAGACCAGCGTCAACGCCATCCTGCGCGAGGTGGCGGAACTGGCCCAGTCGGCGGCAAGGGAGCGCAGGGTCTCACTGGCGACGAACCTCGACACCACGATCCCCGAAATCCGCGTGGACGCCGACGGCCTGCACCATGCCTGCCTGAACATCGTCACGAACGCCATCGAGGCCGCCCCCACCGTGACCGGCAAGGTCCAGATAAGCACGCGCCTGTCTCAGGCGGCGGGCGAGATCGTCATCACCGTTACGGACAACGGGCCCGGCATCCCGCCCGAGGAGCAGCCGAAAATCTTCCAGGCCTTCTACTCTACCAAGGGCCAGAAGGGGACCGGCCTGGGCCTTGCGGCCGCCCGGAAGATCGTCGAGGAGCACGGCGGGCGAATCCTGGTCAAGTCCAAGCCGGGCGAGGGCGCATCCTTCCTCATCCGCCTGCCGAAGAGGTAGTCGAACCAGAGGTTCGCTTTGCTTCTTCGCACCGCCGTGCTAGCATTGCACCCGCACGCGCCGGCGGAGAGCGCTGCGATGAGAACAGTGACCCTCATGGCCCTGGTCGTCCTTGCGGCAGGCGTGGTATGCGCGGCCGGCGAGGCGCCCCCGCCCCCAGCGCTCTGGTACCGCCGGCCGGCCGCCAAGTGGACCGAGGCCCTGCCGGTGGGCAACGGGCGGCTGGGGGCGATGGTCTTCGGCAGCCCCGACAAGGAGCGGCTGGCGCTGAACGAGATAAGCCTGTGGTCGGGCGGCCCGCGTCCCGGCGCCGACCGGCCCGAGGCGTACAAGGCCCTCCCCGAAATCCGCCGCCTCCTGGCCGAAGGCAGGTTCGCCGAGGCCGCCGCGCTCACAAATAAGTACATGACTAACCAGGGGGGCGGGTTCGACGGGGCGTACAACGGCTCTTACACCGCCCTGGGCGACCTCAGGCTTGACTTCGGTGCGCCGGCCCCGGCCGGTCCGGCCGCGGGAAACGCCGCCGGCGCCGCGTCGCGGCCGGACAAGGCGCCGAGGCGGCAAGGCCGACCCGGCGACGCCGCGCCCGCCGCGGCTTCAGGCCCCCCGGCCGAGTACCGCCGCTCGCTCGATTTGGACGCCGCCATCGCCCGCGCGGAGTACACGGCGGGCGGCGCGCGATTCACGCGCGAGGTCTTCTCAAGCGCCCCGGACCAGGTCCTGGTGGTGCGCCTTGAGTGCGACAGGCCCGGCCGGCTTACGCTGGCCGCCTCGCTCAGCACGCCGCAGGAGGGCGCCGTCGAGCCGGCCGCGTTCTCCCCCGCCGCGGGGCCGCCGGCCGCAGCGCGCGCGGCTGCCGCGCCCGACGCGCCGCGGACCCCAGGCGGGGCCGCCGCGCTGGTGATGCGCGGCAAAGTGAAGAACGGCGAGATGAAGTTCGAGGCGCACCTTGCGGCCGTCACGGAAGGGGGCAAGGCGGCGGCGACCGCCGACGGCTTGCGCATCGAGGGCGCCGACGCCGTCACCCTCCTTCTGGCCGCCGGCACGGACCACCGCCTGAGGTACCCGGATTACAAGGGCAACGACCCCGGCCCGCGCTGCCGGGAGCAACTGGCCGCCGCCGCGATGAAACCGTATGCGGCCCTGCGCGAGGCCCACGTGGCCGACTACCGCCGCCTCTTCCGTCGCGTGACGCTCGACCTGGCAAATCCGCCGAGCGGGTCCGCCGGAAGCGTCCTGTCCGCCGACGAACGCCTGGCCCGCGTCAAGGGGGGCGCAGACGACCCCGACCTGGCGGCCCTGTACTTCCAGTTCGGCCGCTACCTGCTGATTTCGAGCAGCCGCCCCGGCGGCCTGCCGGCCAACCTCCAGGGTCTCTGGGGCGAGGGCCTCGCCATGCCCTGGCACTCGGACTACCACGCCAACATCAACGTCCAGATGAACTACTGGCCGGCCGAGGTCGCGAACCTGTCGGAATGCCACCTGCCCCTGGTGGACCTGACGGAATCGCTCGTCCAGCCCGGCCGTAAGACCGCAAGGGCCTACTACGATGCCCCCGGCTGGGTCTTCCACATGATTACAAACGTCTGGGGCTGGACCTCGCCGGGCTGGAGTTACGGCTGGGGGTTCTTCCCGGCGGGCGGCGCCTGGATGTGCCAGCACCTGTGGGAGCACTACGCCTTCACGGGCGACCGGGAGTACCTGAAGCGCGTTTACCCCGTGCTGAAGGAGTGCTGCGAGTTCTTCCTGGCGTACATGGTCGAGGCCTCCGGCGGCCGCCTCATCACGTCGCCCTCCACGTCGCCGGAGAACCGTTTCCGCACGCCCGACGGCAAGACGGCCTCGCTGTGCGCCGGGGCGGCCATGGACCGGCAGATTATCTGGGACCTGTTCACCAACACCATCGAGGCAAGCGAGGCGCTGGGCGCCGACGCCGACTTCCGCCGCAAACTCCTGGCCGCTCGCGACCGCATCCTGCCCCCCGCCATCGGCAAAGACGGACGCCTGCTTGAGTGGAGCGAAGAGTTTGAAGAGCCCGAGCCGGGGCACAGGCACATGTCGCACCTGTTTGCCCTGCATCCCGGGCGGCAGATAACCGTGAGCGGGACGCCGGAACTGGCCGCAGCCGCACGCAAGTCGCTGGAGTACCGCCTCTCGCACGGCGGCGGGCACACAGGCTGGAGCCGCGCGTGGGTCATCAACTTCTGGGCCCGCCTGGCCGACGGCCGGCTGGCCCACGAGAACTTGCAGGCCCTCCTGGCCAACTCCACGCTGCCGAACCTGTTTGACACGCACCCGCCGTTCCAGATCGACGGCAACTTCGGCGGCACGGCGGGCATCGCCGAGATGCTCATTCAGAGCCACGAGCGCGTCGGGCCGTCGGGCGCACGCCTGGTCCACCTGCTGCCCGCGCTGCCGCCCGCGTGGCCGCAGGGGAGCGTGACGGGCCTGAGGGCCCGCGGCGGGTTCGAGGCGGACATCGCGTGGAAGGACGGCAGGATTACCCAGGCGGCGCTGCGGTCGGCGCTGGGCGGCAAGGTGCGCGTGCGCTCGCCTGCCCCGCTGGTGGTCGCGCGGGGGCAGATGTCGGTCAAGTCCTCGCGCCCGGAGCCCTGCGCCGTGGAGTTCGACGCCGCCAGGGACGCCGCCTACCAGTTCGCCCCGGCGCCGTGAGCCGCGCCGGCCCCCGCCGCCGAGCGCCGAGCCGTGCCTGTTTAGCCGCGGCCGGCACGGCCGCGGGCGTCGCCGTACCGGCGACGGCTGAACAACAGCGGGTGGCATGCCCACGCCGCTGTACGCGTGGGCATGCTTGGCGCCGGCGTCGCGAACATGCTTACCACGGAGGCGATATGCGAACATACGGCTACATGTTGCTGGCCCTCCTTCCCGCGGCGGCCGCGGCAGCCGCACCCGCCGCCGAGTTCCGCAGCGCCTGGCCCGAGGGCGCCGAGCGCACCTGGGTCGGCCCGGAGTTCTGGGCGAACCGCCTTCAGGACTGGCGCCTGGCGGGCGGGCGGCTGGAGTGCCTGGAGGCGGCCAGGCCGATGCGCACGGTCCACTTGCTGGCGCGGCGCCTCGGCCCCGCCGAGGCCGAGTTCCAGATGAGCGTCCGCCTGGGCCTCGCGGGCGACGCCGCCCCCGCCCAGGAGGCGCCGGCCGCGCCGCAGGCGGGCGCTGCGCAGGAAACACCACGGCCGGACAAGCCGGCCGTGCCACAACCTCCGGCCGTGCCACAGGCGCCGGCCGCGCCGCAGGGTGGGGCAGCCGGGTTCCTCATCGGCGCGGGGCCGGACGTGGACTGGCGCGCCGCGGCCCTTGTGCACAGCGCCCCCGGGCCTGGCGGCGGCATCTTCTGCGGCATAGACGCACAAGGACGCCCCTTCTTCCGCGACAACACGGCCCCCCGCGGTCCGGCGGCCGCCCCCGGCGCAGCACCGGCGCCAAAGACCAAGGCCGGCAAGCCGCGCAAGGCGGCGCAGGCTAAGCAGGAAGCAGCCGGGCCGGGCAAGCCGGCCGTGCGACCCGCCTCGCAGGAAGCGCCACGGCCGGCCGCTGCGCAGGAATCGCCACGGCCGGACAAGCCGGCCGTGCCACAGACGCCGGCCGTGGCACGTGCCGCTGCCGAGGCGCCCCCCGCCGCCCCAGCCGATGCCAGGATGCCAGCCCACGCGGAACTTCGCCTTGCGGCCAGGCCCGCCGGCGGCAAGTACGCCCTCGCGCTTACGAGCCACGACCCCGCCGACGGCCGGGAACTCGGCCGCGCCGAACTCGGCGACGTGGCCCCCGCCCGCCTCATCGGCAGCATCGCGCTCGTTTCGGATCCCGGCGGGGCCCCGGCGGCCCGTCCCGCCGGGGGGAGCGACGCCGCGGCAGGACCGGCCGGCGCAAGGTTCTGGTTCAAGGACTGGCGCGTCTCCGGCCCGAAGATCGAGGCCCACGACGACCGCGCCGCCGGCCCCATCCTCTGCACGCAGTACACGCTGAGCGGCGGCATCCTGAAACTGGCCGCACAGTTGATGCCCGTCGGCAAGGACGACGCCCGCACGGCCGCGCTACAGGTCCGCCGCGGCGATGCCTGGCAGACCGTCGCCACGGCCGACGTCGTCGAGCCCGGCTGGGTGGCCCTGTTCCGCGTCGAGAACTGGGACGCCTCGGCCGACGTGCCCTGCCGCGTCCTGTACGAACTTAAGGAAGCCGGCGGCCGCACAAGGCCCTGCGAGTCGGCCGGCACAATCCGCCGCGACCCGGTCGACAAGCCCGTCATCGTCGTGGCCGGCTTCACGGGAAATCACAACGCGGCCGGAGGCGTGGAAGGGGCGTCGTTCCCGTGGACGCCCGAAATGATGTGGTTCCCCCACAACGAGGTCGTCCGCCACGTGGCCGCGCACAAGCCGGACCTGCTCTTCTTCAGCGGCGACCAGGTGTACGAGGGCGCAAGCCCCACCGCCCCGGACACGCAGAACATCATGCTCGATTATCTCTATAAGTGGTACCTGTGGTGCTGGGCGTTCGCGGACCTGGCGCGCGGCACGCCCTGCGTGACCACTCCCGACGACCACGACGTGTACCAGGGCAACCTGTGGGGCGGCGGCGGCCGGGCCATCGACAAGGACGACAAGGGCGGCTACGTGCACCCGGCCGAGTTCGTCAGGATGGTCGAGCGCACGCAGACCAGCCACCTGCCCGACCCGTACGACCCGGCGCCCGTCGAGCAGGGCATCGGCGTGTATTTCTGCCGGTTCCTGTGGGGCCGCATAAGTTTCGCCGTCGTCGAGGACCGCAAGTTCAAGTCCGGCCCGAGCGGCCTTGCGCCGCCCACCACGAGCGGCCGGGCCGACCACGTGGTTGACCCGAACTTCGACCCGCGGACGGCCGACGTCCCCGGCGCAGAGATGCTCGGGCCCCGCCAGGAAAAGTTCCTGCGCGAGTGGGCCGCCGACTGGCAGGGGACCGACATGAAGGTCGAACTCTCGCAGACGCTCTACGCCAACGCCGCCACGACGCACGGCGCAGGCCAGGAGCGCCTCGTGGCCGACCTGGACTCGTGCGGCTGGCCGCAGTCCGGCCGCAACAGGGCCCTGGACGCCCTCCGCCGCGGCTTCGCCTTCATGCTCAACGGCGACCAGCACCTGGCGACCATGGTCCACCACGGCATCGACGACTGGGGCGACGCCGGGTGGTCGCTCTGCGTCCCTTCGGTCGCCAACTTCTACCCCCGCGCCTGGCTGCCGGAGAAGCCCGGCCGCAACCGCGCCGAGGGCATGCCCGACTACACCGGAGAGTTCCTCGACGGCCTGGGCAACCGCATCACCGTGTGGGCGGCCACCAACCCCACGCCGCAGGGCCGCGAGCCCGCACGCCTGCACGACCGCATGCCGGGCTACGGCATCGTCCGTCTCAATAAGCGCGAGCAGACCGTCACCATCGAGTGCTGGCCCCGCTACGCCGACCCCCAGGACCCCAAGACGGGCGGCCAGTACCCCGGCTGGCCGAAGACCATCGCGATGGAAGATAACTACGGCCGCAAGGCCGCCGCCTACCTCCCTACCATCGAGGTCCGCGGCATGGAGCGGCCGGTCGTACAGGTCGTCGATGAGAAGGACGGCGACATCGTCTATACGCTGCGCATCAAGGGCGCGAGTTTCCGCCCGAAGGTCTTCCGCGAAGGCACATACACGGTGCGCGTAGGCGAGCCGGGAACCGACCGCATGACCACGCTGACGGGCCTGAAGTCGCTGCCGGCCGACCAGGAGAAGAAGGTCCAGGTGGTTTTCTGATGCCCGCACGACGCATCGAGCCGCCGCTGTGAAGCGGCGGGCAGGTTCGCGCGGGGAGCGCAATTCCGCGCATGGGCGCGTGCCCGCGGGTTTACACCCGCGGCTCGAACTGCCCACCAAGGAGGCAATATGCGAACATGCGGTTACCTGATAGCCGCGCTTGCGCCCGCCGCGGCCGCGGCGGTTGCGGCGCTGGCCGCAGCAGCAGCCCTCGCCGGGGCGAGGCCGGCGGAGCCGGCCGTGCCTGCGGTTCCGCTCTCGGGCGAGGCCCCGCCGCCCCCAGGGGCGCTTGTCGCCTGGTACCGCCGGCCCGCCGCCAGGTGGACCGAGGCCCTGCCCGTGGGCAACGGCCGGCTGGGCGCGATGATCTTCGGCGGCGTCCTGGAGGAGCGCATCCAGTTCAACGAAGACACGCTCTGGACCGGCCGGCCGCACGAGTATCACCACGAGGGCGCCGCCAAGTTCCTGCCGGCCATCCGCCAACTCCTGACCGACGGCAAGCAGAAGGAGGCCGAGCAACTCGCCATGCAGGAGTTCATGAGCGTGCCCCTGAGGCAGCAGGCGTACCAGCCCTTCGGCGACCTGCGCCTCAGGTTCCCCGGCCACACTGTGGCCGCCGACTACCGGCGCGACCTGGACCTGGACACGGCCGTCGCCGCCGTCCGCTACAAGGCGGGCGACGTAACGCACATGCGGCAGGTGTTTTCGAGCAACCCGGACGGCGTGCTGGTGGTGCGCCTGGCGGCCGACAAGCGCGGCTCGCTAGCCTTCACGGCCGCGATCGACAGCCCGCACAAGTCGGCCCAGGTCCGCGTGGCGGCCGGGCAACTTGCGCTGGCCGGGCAGGTCGAGGATGGGGGCCTTAAGTTCGAGGCGCGCCTTGCCGCAGCGGCCGAGGGCGGCAAGGTCGCGGTCAAAGACGACGGCATCAGCGTCGAAGGGGCCGACGCCGCAACCCTCATCCTGGCCGCCGCCACGAGTTTCAGGAACTACCGCGATATAGGCGCCGACCCGGCCGCCCGCTGCGCGGCCGCCCTGGCGGCCGCCGCCGCCAAGCCGTTCGACGCCCTCCTTTCGGCCCACGTGGCGGACCACCAGCGCCTCTTCCGCCGCGCGGCCATCGACCTGGGCACGACCGACACCGCCCGCCGCCCCACCGACGAGCGCATCCGCGACGCCGGCAAACAGGACGACCCGCAACTGGCCGTCCTGTATTTCCAGTTCGGCCGGTACCTTCTCATCGCAAGCAGCCGGCCCGGATGCCAGCCGGCGAACCTCCAGGGCATCTGGAACGACCAACTCAAGCCCCCCTGGGACTCCAAGTGGACTGTCAACATCAACACCGAGATGAACTACTGGCCGGCCGAGGTAACGAACCTGGCCGAGTGCCACGAGCCGCTCTTCGACCTCATCGCGGACTGCGCCGTCACAGGCCGCAAGACCGCCCAGGCCCACTACGGGGCGCGCGGATGGGTGCTCCACCACAACACGGACCTCTGGCGCGGCACGGCCCCCATCAACGCCTCAAACCACGGCATCTGGGCAACCGGCGGCGCCTGGCTGTGCCACCATCTGTGGGAGCACTACCAGTTCACCGGCGACCGCGAGTTCCTGGCGAAGCGGGCATACCCGGCCATGAAAGAGGCGGCCCTGTTCTTCGTGGACTTCCTGGTGAAGGACCCGAAGACGGGCCGGCTCATCAGCGGCCCGTCGAACTCACCCGAGCAAGGCGGCCTGGTGATAGGCCCCACGATGGACCACCAGATTGTCCGCGACCTCTTCGCCAACACGGCGGAGGCCGCCGCCATCCTGGGTGTCGATAAGGACCTCGCCGCCAAACTGGCCGACATGCGCGGGCAAATCGCCCCCAACCAGATCGGCAGGCACGGCCAACTCCAGGAGTGGCTGGAAGACAAGGACGACCCTAAGAACCAGCACCGGCACGTGTCGCACCTGTGGGGCGTGCACCCCGGCTGGGACATCACGCCCCGGACGCCCGACCTCTTCAAGGCGGCGCAGCAGTCGCTCATCCTGCGCGGCGACGGCGGCACGGGATGGAGCAAGGCGTGGAAGATCAACCTGTGGGCCAGGTTCCTCGACGGCGACCACGCCCGCAAGATGCTCATCGAGGCCCTGGCCGGCAACACCGCCCCGAACCTCTTCGACATGCACCCGCCGTTCCAGATAGACGGCAACTTCGGCGGCACGAGCGGCGTGGCGGAGATGCTGCTTCAGAGCCACCTGCGCGACGCGGCGTCGGGCGCCTACGTCCTTCACCTGTTGCCCGCGCTGCCGGCCGCCTGGCCGGCCGGGTCGTTCAAGGGCCTCTGCGCCCGCGGCGGATTTGAAGTGGACGCCGCGTGGAAAGACGGGCGCCTGGCGCAAGCAACCATCCGCTCGAAACTGGGCGGAGTGTGCCGCGTCCGCACGCCGTCGCCCGTGCTCGCGGCCGGCGGACCGGGCGGAGAGTTGTCCATCAAGGCCGCGCGGCCGGAGGCGAACGTCCTCGAGTTCGCTACCACGGGCGGGCAGATGTACGTGTTGCGCCCGGCGCGTCCGGGCACGTGAGATGTAGGCCGAGACGGACTGCGCCCAGGCGGACGCAATCCCGCCGTCCGGCGGCGCTCGCCCGCAAGGCGCCGGGATTTCACCGCGGCCTGCGCAGACCGCGTTATCCGGTAATCGTGAACGCCGGCAACTTGACGATCCGGCCCCCCGCCAGCGCCGACCGATGCGCGCACAGGCCGACGCAGGTCCAGTTCGCCGACTGCCGGGCGTTGGGGAAGGGATCGCGGTCCTCGACCAGCGCCGTCACGAATTCGTGGACCAGGTGCGGGTGCGACCCGCCGTGGCCCGCGCCCTGCGTGAAACTCAGGTGCGTTTTCTTCGCCAGGTCGTAAATGCCTTTCGTCGTGAACCGGCGAATCGGCTCGGGCAGCCGCTGCGCAAAGTCGGGCGCGGCGACCTTCTGCGGGATCTCCGGCTCGGGCCGCTTGGCGGTGTGCAGCACGTGCGGCTCGCCCTCGACGAGCGTCCACTCGAACGATTGCTTCGAGCCGTACACGTCGATGCTCTCGCGGTACTGCCGGGCCACGTCGAACAGCGACCGGTAGATGCGGGCCGTCAGGTCGGAATCCTTGAACTTGAGGTGCGCCGTCTCCACGGCATACGGAGAGCCGTAGTGCCTGATGAGTTCCTCGCGAATCGTGCCGGAGCCGAAACACGAGACGTATTCGGCCGTGGCGCCGGTGAGCGCGAGCATCGGCCCGACGCAATGCGTCGCGTACCACATGGGCGGCAGACCGGGCCAGTAGTCGGGCCAGCCGTCCATGTCCTGCTGATGGCTCGCCTGGAGGAACTGTATCTTGCCGAGGTCGCCCCTGTCGTAGAGTTCCTTGATGTATAGAAACTCCCGGGCATAGACGACCGTCTCCATCATCATATATTTAAGGCCCGTCCGCTTCACCAGGTCCACGATCTTCTTACAGTCGGCCACGCTCGTTGCCATCGGCACCGTGCAGGCGACGTGTTTGCCCGCCTTCAGCGCCGCGACAGACATCCACGCATGATCGGGAATGGGCGAGTTGATGTGCACCGCGTCCACGTCGGGGTCGCGGATCAACTCCTTGAAATCGTTGTATCGCTTCCGTACGCCGAACGCCTCGCCGACGCGCTTGAGTTTCTCCACGGTGCGCTGGCAGATGGCGTACAGGTTCGCCCGCGGATGGCGCTGGTAGATGGGGATGAATTCCGCGCCGAATCCCAGGCCGACGATGGCGATGTTGGGTTTCTCTCGCGTCATGGCGCCCCTCCTGTCGCTGGTGTGCCGATGAAGCCGGGACTTCCCGCATGGCCTCCGGCCCGCCGCCGCGGGCCTTTTCGCTGATTTTATCCGATCCCCAGGTCGTGTCAACGACGTCGGGCTTCCGTCGTGCCTAGTACCCGTCGTCTTTTGATGTTGTTAGTTTGTGTGAATAGCCGATTCTCACACGGGGGTCAGGATACCGGGGAGGATCGGCATGAACAAGCGATATGTGGTT
>Ga0194112_10010329_pt1 | contig 11722 bp, 9 predicted proteins | sample TA2MahC400mmetaG_FD_146191 | JGI IMG/M metagenome (GOLD analysis project Ga0194112, IMG submission 146191) | Freshwater microbial communities from Lake Tanganyika, Tanzania - TA2015016 Mahale Deep Cast 400m | ecosystem: Environmental > Aquatic > Freshwater > Lake | place: Tanzania: Lake...
CGACGCCAAGAGCAATTCCGCCGTCGGTATCGCTGGCGTCATCATCGAGACGCCGTGTTACAGCAGCGGGTCACAGATTGGGCTGAGGCTGTCTCTGATTATTAACGTGCTGTTTTTACCTTAATGCCTTTTTCCAAGTGTCCCGACTCTGATGAAACTCATTATCAGTTCATCTATGCAGGTTCGGAAGGAGAGACGGTCTATACAAAGCTAAGGCCAATCTTACACAAGCTTCAGTACGAGGGTCACGAGGCGCTTGCACAGTCAGAGGTAGAGACTCTCAACGATGTCTTTGATAACACTGAGGTCGTTGAGTTTCTGCTGCGTGTTGAAGGCCGGCTCTCTCTAGTGAAGCAAGAAGCCTGGAAGAACATCGAGGCACAAGACCTGCGAAGGCTGAGAAGACTATTGGCCCAAGGTCGCTCCTCACCACTGCAAGAGGAATACGAGCAGGTAGTGTACAACGACTTGTTTCGAGAGATTGCGCAAAAGACAGAAGGATCAACCAAATACTTCCGCCGGCTAACTCGAAAGGAGATATACAAGCTTCTCCAGATCGAGGAATCAGTCCTGGCTCAATCCGCTCTTGACATTCCAAGATACATCCAATGGGTGAAGGCAAGAGCACAAGAGTTGACTCCGATTATTCCATTGACGCTTCAAGAAGAGCCCTCTGCACCAGATATTCTGAGTCTTGTTGTAAGAGTAGAAAGCGAATCTGAACTAGCAAAATCCAATGGACCGTCGCTGATTGATAGCGCCCTATCACTGTTGGATGTCGTTAGCCAACAGCAGCAGGTGACCCTCGTAGGCGAGTCAGGAAGTGGAAAGACCGTCTCTTTGCTGCAGTTGGCTCTTCATCAGTGCAATAGCTTACAGCAGACTTCCTTTCAAGGGAATCAGAATGCCGCCATCCCCGTATTTGTTGACCTGGCTGGCTATGGTGGGGAGCCGGTAACCGAGTTGATCCGCGAGTCCTTTCACGTAGCAGGGCAGATGATAACAGACAGTGGGGTTGATAAACTTGCGAGAGAAGGACGCTTGCAGCTTTTGTTTGACGATTTTGATGCAGCAAAAGTTCAGTTTTTGCCGGACCTTCTATTGCGTCTTAAGAGGTGGAGTGCTGCACATCCCCAGTGTACGATGGTGGTTACTACTCATCGTCCCTCAGATGGACACAGGCTGGGATTGCCTACTTTTCGATTAGTGCCGCTTAATCGAGAACAGGCCCAACGGATTCTGCTGGAGCTTCCAGGCATTGATCACAAAGATGCCTTGGCAATATGGAATGCCTTGCCCGCAGAGTCCAGGCATCTAACAACCTCTCCACTCACACTCCGCATGCTAGCCTACACATACATTCACTCTGACCATCAAGTTCCTCGATCGCGAAGCCCTTTGTATCAAGAGGTTATTAACGGAATCTTTGCTCTCAGCGAGCGCAAAGGGTTTATTGAGTTTGACCGCAGTGACAAGCTCAATCTATTGGCATTGCTTGCACGGTGGATGCAAGATAACGAGACTTACCTCGTATCCTTGGCGAGGCTCAGTTTCCTCATGAATAGTTGGATTATGGATGACAATGACAATCTTCCTCTCACCCACCTTCAATCTTGTGACCAACTCCGTCTACGGAGCGAATTGATCCAGAGTGGCCTTTTGCGTATCACAATGGATGGAGATGTCGAGTTCGTACATCCTACTTTCAGGGCGTATCTTGCCGCCTTAACTATCTCAGCAGATGAACTTGATGTACTTCTAGATAAGAACAGTTGGCGAACCTCCTTGACCTTGTGGTCCTCTCTGCGTGCAAGGCGAGAAACTGATGCCCTGGTTGATCTGTTAGTTGAGCATCCTCTACTACTTGGGCGTGTGATCCGTGAGAGGATGGAAAAAAGAGAGCATATTGCTCTTGGTGAAGCACAGCGACAGACCTATTTCGAGCGGCTGAACCAACTGTTGCAATGTTTTATGAAACAGTTTCCCGTATTCCTGTTGGATGCTCCTTGGGAATCTCTTACAGAGGCTGGTCTGACGCTTTTGGTCATCCCTTCGTCGGTCGCGGGTTTTACGCTTGCTTGGCAGAGTAGCGAGACTGGTACCATTGGCACACAATGGACAAACAGCGAGCAACTCCAGAGGATAGCGGAGAACGCAGGCGATGGCTTTCCCTGGCCAGTGTTTTTGCTTCCAATGGAGATCATCCAAAGATACCATCCTTTAGAAGTCGCATACCTTTGGATTGTGCGTTCCCTCTTTGATCTGTTGGTCTTCGTCTCGTTAGAAGGAGGAATTGATATGGCGGCTTTTCGGCAGCAAGCCGATTCTCACCCTGCTATCGTGTTGGTAGTGAATCGGTTTGTCTTATACCGGCATTTGGCCGATGGATTGCCGACGGAGTTGCGTGCCCATTTGCCCTTCTATGCTACTCAGGGGTATGATCTGGCTGTTGAAGTGCTGGAGTATCTGGATTTCCCCACTGTACGTTTTGCTGTAGTTCCGAGCCAAGAGCCAGAGAGCATTTCAGTCTTCGCATCGATTCTTCGGAAAGCTGACGATACCGCTCTATTCGAGAAAGACGAAGATGGCAATTGGTGTTTCCAGACTGCCAAGACTGTTCGAAAAGTGTCGGCCGTGGAGCGGGTGAGCGTGAGAGAACTGATGAAAGAATCACCAGGATTCACGGCTCAAAAGTGGTTGAAAGCAGATTTGGAATCCCACTTACCTGGTTTCCCGCCTCAGCCTTGGTGAACGCGATGGATGCTGTACTTGCGGAAACTCTTAAGCTTGCCTGTCTGGTTCGAGACTCAGACGAGGGAAAGGCTTGGCGAAAAGCGTGGAATTCGCTGAATGATCTTCTCGACCCACCGAGCGTTATGCCGCCGCTAGGTGAGGGAATCCCATTGACGGAACTGGTTGGCGCTCTCAGGCGAAGCGATGTGGCAGAGGTTCGTCCTTTGTTGTTTCCACTGATAATCGGCGAGTTTTCGCCTCATCTGAGTGCTGCGCAGGTTCGAAATGCATTGAAGGAGCATTCAGAAGCTCTGAAGGCGTATCAGCAGTTGGTTGGTTGTATGGCGTTGACTAGCTTGCTTATCGCGTTCCTACGAAGCGTGGGACCAGGTTATCCGCAGAACATCTGGCATATACACTTCCAGATGCTCCTTGGAGGCATCTAAGCAACATGCAAGAACTGCCTTGGAACATGGGTGGATTCTTGCTCCCTAAGGATGCGACTGATGCAAGGCTTATCGGCCTGAACCGCTTTATGCCTTCAATGGCACAGCAGTTGGCAGCCAGCTTGAACCATCTGGTTACAACTATCAAAGCACACGATGTCTGGCTACGGCTCAAAGAGTCATACCAAGAGATCGAAAGGCGCCCTAACCTTGACAAAAAGCTTCGTCGGATCATGGTTCGGTTTGGAAGGGAAATGGAAAAGCTGAGTCGCCCCAAGCTCTCTAAATCAGCATGGCATCTTGAGGCTGATAAACTTGCTCAACGACTCTACTCTAGGGGTGGTGCTCGAATTCGATCCTACATGGAGAGTTTTCTAGAATACGAGCGGTTAATAGAGCGCATATATTGGTTACTTTCCCAGCTAGTAATGCATGAGTGCATCTCCTGTATTACGAGTGCAATGCCGCAGCAGCTACAGCAAGTGAGTCTTGGCTACGGTAAACGCAGGCGCCTGACGGCTCTTTCTGAAACATCTGTGAAAACCTTAGAAGTTGGCCAGTTGGTCCACATCTCATTGGCGGAGACTGGGCATCTGATGGATGGTCTATATCAAGTAGAACAATGGTATGCAAAACATCAGGCTGGTATAGGTGCCCGTATTCTATTTCGGGCGCGATGCTTATGGTACTGTGAGCTGGAAGACCTCAAAAGAACAATTGGAGAGTATGCCGATCAAACTTTCTTGACGAGTGAAGGCAAGAGGACATTGGGAGAGTGGCAGGTAATAATTGGGCCGCAAAGCGACACTCCCAAAGCCCTAAATGTTGGAGCTGACATCCCGGAACTCGAACTGACTAAAACCATGTATTTGCCATAGGTTGTTTTCAGCTAGCTCTAGTTCACGGGCTACTCGATATATAATTTGCCATCTCCAAGCTCCAGTGTTTTCAAGCCTATCGTCGAAGTCGAGGGAGTAGGAAAGAAGTGGATTTTGTGCGGGCGAGTGCATACTCCACGCTACACATCTGGCAAATATGGCATCCGCTGACTATTGTGAGTAAGGGTTTCTGGATAGAGACAGGGACAAGGGGCACGAAGCTCAATGGGCCGAGGGGAACAACGCTCGCATAGAGGTTGTTATGATATCTCGTAACCGCAGCTATATAATCGTCCTCGTGTTGCTGACTTTGATCGCCGGCCTGAGCGGCATTCTGGGCAATATTGCATCTAGCGTGTTGCCAGAAACCTTGCAGCCTTATCTATGGCTGGCCTGGCCGCTGTTTGTCATCTTGATGCTGGTAACCATCGGACTTGTCATATGGCAGGCTCGTCTCGAACAGCAAGCGGCCTCCACATCCGAGCCCACCGAAGTCACCCCAGCGGTACCAACTGCGCCTGCATCCCAGATGCCTCACAACCTGCCACCTCGTAGCGATTTCATCGGGAGGGAAAAAGAGAAGGAACGGATCCACGAAGCGCTCCGATCACGCTCATATCTGATCAGCATTGATGGCATCGGTGGCATTGGAAAGACTGCACTCGCGCTGGAAGTGGCCCATGAGTGTTTGCGCACTAGCAGGGGCGACACCTCGACAGACGGAGTAGCCACATTCGACGGTTTCATTTGGACCACTGCCAAGGATCGCGATCTAACCTTGAGTGCCTTGCTGGACGCGATTGCCCGGACGTTAGAATATCCCGGCATTGCACAGTATCCTCTAGAAGAGAAGCAGGTCGCGGTGCGGGTGCTGCTCCAAAAGAGCCCGTACTTGGTAATTGTGGACAACTTCGAGACGATCACCGATGACTGTGTGCGAGACTTTCTACTCGAGTTGCCGGAGCCATCCAAGGCGCTGATCACCACCCGAGAGCAAAAATTGCGCCAAGTCTGGGCAATCTCGCTCAAAGGTCTGGCACAATCGGAAGCACTGACCCTAATTCGCAATGAGGGCGGACGTCTGGGGTTGGCATCGGTGGAGCAGGCCGAGGACCGGGTGCTGTTACATCTATATCAGGCTACTGGTGGTGCTCCGCTGGCGATCAAGTGGGCGGTGGGACAAATTAAGCAGAAAGGCCAGTCGCTGGACACTGTGCTGGCTGCATTGCACGAGGCACGAGGGGACATCTTTGAAGAGATGTTCGCTCGTTCCTGGTCGCTTCTGCTGGCTGGGGCCCGCCAGGTACTAATGGTTATGCCGTTCTTCGCCACATCCGCAGCCCAAGCGGCTATTGAGGCCGCCAGCGATGTGCACCACTTTGCACTGGACGAAGCGCTAGGACAACTAGTGGAGATGTGGCTCGTGGAAGCCAGTGACGAGCTCGACAGGTCGAAACGTCGCTATAGCATCCACCCTCTTACCCGGTCTTTTGCCGAGGCACGTCTTTCCGAGAACCCAACATTCGAGCAAGAGGCAAGGTTGCAGCTGGCAGCATATTTCACTGAACGCTGCAAGGAAATGGGTAAATGGGGGTACACACCAGGTTTTGAGTGGTTTGAAAGTGAGCTCCCAAACCTCTTTGCAGTTATTGAGTGGGCGAATTGTGCTCAGGAGTGGAACACGGTCACGTCTATCTTCGTTCACCTTTACTACTTTCTCGGCACACGTGGTTACTGGCAGGAACGAATTAAGTATGGGCAGATGGCTCTCGAGGCAGCCGAACAGGCTGGTGATCGTTCGTCAGCGGCGGTGTGTCGACATACACTCGGGTGGATTCTACTGAGACAAGGCAAATACGTGGATGCCGAAGAACTGGTTCGATCTTGCATTAAATCATGGATCGACTTGGGACAAAAAAAGGATGCAACCTGGGCGATGATCACTCTGGCTAAGATCGCGGTTGCCCAGGGTGATCTAGCCCAAGCTCGCAAGGTGATTGATGAAGCCACAAGAGTTGTAGGAGACACTGGTTATGAGGCGGTAGCTCAAGGGCTGCTCACAACGCAAGGGCGGATCGAACTTCAATCAGGAAACTTCGAGGCAGCACACACCTTGCTGCTCCGTGCCCTGGAAGCCACCCAAAGAAGAGGATCGGGGGTCAGTGTTGGGAGTAGACAGATTGACCTCGGTCATGTGGCCCTCGTACAGAACCAGTTGGGCGAAGCAGCTTCCTACTTCGAGTCGGCGTTAGAGAGCAGCCGGCAATTTCTGAGACAGGATAACATGGCCAAAGCGGAGTTTGGACTGGCAAGGGTACACGCACTTCGCGGGAACACATCACGGGCTATGAAGCTCACACTGGGTGCTCGGGAGCAGTTCGTGCGGATGGGTATGGAGCATGAAGTAAGCGAAGCCGATGCTCTCCTGCATCAACTGAGGAATAGCGAGGATCAACATGGTTAGGAACGGCAACCGCCGTCTCATCGAACTCTCCATCCCCCTAGACGAAATCAGCGCCCAATCAGCCCGCGGGAAGTCCATCTGCCACGGACATATCTCGACGCTGCACATCTGGTGGGCGCGGCGTCCCCTGGCTGCCCGCCACGCCGCCGTCCAAGAGGCCAACAATGGACGAAACCCGCTTGCGTGAACTGTTAAACCAGAGCGAAACGCTCACCGTCGAGTTCAAGCGCGACCAGCCGCAGCAGATCTCCGACCGCGAGATCTACGAGGCGATCGTTTGCCTGGCCAACAGACAGGGTGGCACCCTGCTGATCGGCGTGGAAGACGACGGCACCGTCACCGGTGCGCAACCACGCCACGGCGTTGCCACCGACCCGATCCGACTACAGGCAGCAATCTTCAACAACACGGAACCACCGATCAACACCCGGGTATCAGTGTACCGATTGGCCGAAGGGGAGGTGATCGCCATTGAGGTGGATCCTTACCCGGACATATGCGCCACCAAGGCCGGCGTCTGCCTACGACGGGTGATGACCGTACAAGGCCCTGAATGCCGCCCTTTCTATCCCTGGCAGCATGCCGGCCGTCGCGCGGATTTGGGACTCCTGGATTTTTCCACCCAGGTCATCAAGGAAGCCTCCTGGGATGATCTGGACTCACTGGCTTTTGAACGCCTGCGGCGGCTCATCCGTCGTCTGCGCGGCGAAAGCAGCCTGCTCGAGCTTGGTGATCGGGAACTGGCCCAGGCGCTGGGCCTGGTCGAGACGCAGGCTGACGGACTGCGGCCTACCATTGCCGGCTTGCTGATGGCCGGGCGGGAGGAGGCACTGCGGCGTTATCTGCCCACCCACGAAGTTGCCTTTCAGGTGCTGGATGCTCAAGGCAATGTGCTGGTCAATGATTTCTTCCACAGCCCCTTGCCCGAGACGTTGGACGAGATCGAACGACGTTTTGCTGCCCGCAACCGGGAACAGGAAGTTCTGGTGGGGTTCTACCGGCTACCGATCCCTGATTACGCGCCGGAGGCCTTCCGGGAGGCGGTCAACAATGCCCTCTTGCACAGGGACTACAGTCGGCTGGGAACTGTCTTTGTCCAGTGGTACCCCAATCACATCGTCATCACCAACCCTGGTGGATTTCCGGCGGGCATCACCCTGGACAACCTGCTGGTGCACGAGCCTAAACCTCGAAACCCCCGGCTGGCGGAGGTGTTCCTGCGCATCGGGTTGATCGAGAAGACCGGCCGGGGCATTGACAAGATCTACCTGGGCCAATTGCGCTACGGCCGACCGGCGCCGGACTACAGCCTGAGCGATGAGGAAGGGGTGCGGGTAGTGCTGGTGCAAGAACCCACCCACCTTCAGTTTGCCGTTTTCCTGGATGAGCAAGACCAGCAAGGGAAGCCCCTGAACCTGGATGAGTTGCTGATCCTCAACCGCTTGCTCTGCGAGCGTCACGTCAGTGTCCGAGTCGCATCTCGGCTGACCCAGAAGGACATGACTCGCACGGAGACAGCTTTGGCAAGGATGGTGGAGGCCGGCCTCGTGGAGCGTGCCAATGGGGACTATCGGCTTCCATCAACTCTGGCTGAGAGACTGCAGGTGCCTTACGCGGAGGAGGAACTGAGCTCCGAAGAGATGGAGAGCCGGATACTGGAATACGTGGCCCGCGAAGGCAAAATTACCAATACCGAGTGCCGACGACTGTGTGATCTCAATACCTACCAGGCCTCTCGCCTGCTGAGCCGACTTGCAGAAGAAGGCAAATTAGAGGCAGTGGGCGAAAAACGCTGGCGTTACTATGTACTGCCGGAAAGCCATTGATATTTGCACTTGAAACAAAATCTATTTGCACTGCAAATAGGATATTTGCGCCCAATAAACGACAGGAATAGCATATGACCACCAACCGCCGCCTAATCGAACTCTCCATCCCCCTGGACGAGATCAGCGCCCAATCGGCCCGTGAGAAACCCATCCGCCACAAGCGCTTTCCGCGCTGTATCCCTGGCGAATAGCTAACAAAGCAAACAGGAGGGAGAAAGCTCGTGAACGTTGAAGAGGTTGTTCAGTACTGGCTGGAGCTTGCCGAAGATGATTGGCCGGTGGCAGAGCATCTGCTCGCTAGCGGGGATCATCACTACGCCCTCTTCTTCGGACATCTGTATTTGGAGAAGTTGTTGAAAGCATTGGTGGTCAAGGCAACGGAAGAGCACGCTCCGAGGACGCACAATCTACTCTTCCTGGCCGAGCGTGCTGGCCTAGCTGTTCCAGACGATAAACACGATGTGCTGTTGCGGGTCACGGGTTACAACATTGAGACCCGGTATCCGGAGGAGCGTGCGGCAGCGCGGAAGCGCTACACGCGAGAGTACACTGAATCCGAACTCAAGATGATCCAGGAGGTTGGCCAATGGCTGAAATCCGAACTGAAACCAGAGTAGAAGTGATGGAGAAGGTGCAAAGGTTACTGGAGGCCCTGCACGCCGAGGGGCTGAACACCACAGCAGCCTATCTCTACGGCTCTCAAGCCAAGGGCACATCCCATCAGGATAGCGACATTGACGTGGCCATCGTCTCTCCTGACCTCTCTGGAGACCGCCTGAAAGACTGGTGCCGCTTGAACAGGCTGGCGACACAGATTGATGTGCGCATGGAAGTCATCGGCTTCCGACCAGAGCAGTTCCGCGATGAGCATCCCCTGGCCTGGGAAGTGAAAACCAAAGGAGAGAGGCTGATATGAGTCGCCGCCTCATCGAACTTTCCATCCCCCTAGACGAAATCAGCGCTCAATCGGCGCGCGAGAAGTCTATCCGCCACGGCCACATTTCCACGCTGCACATCTGGTGGGCGCGGCGGCCTCTGGCCGCCTGCCGCGCCGCCGTCTTTGCCGCCCTGGTGGACGCCCCCGATGATCCCACCGAGCGGGAGCGGCTGGAGAAGCTGATCGCTACTATCGTGGACTGGGACCAGGTTAAGGATGGCAACTCAGCGGCCATCGAGGAGGCCGGCCGCATCATCCGCGAACAATGGGGCGATGAGACGCCCCGCGTGCTGGACATGTTCGCCGGCGGGGGCTCCATCCCCCTGGAGGCACTGCGCCTGGGCTGCGAGGCCCACGCCCTGGAGCTGAATCCGGTGGCCTACCTGATCCTGCTGTGTACACTGGTCTACCCCCAGAAGTACGGCCAGCCGGTGAAGCGGAAAGTCAAACAGGGAGCGATGGAGGTCGAGGTGGAGGTCAACCCCCTGGCCGAGGACGTGCGACGGTGGGGCGAGTGGGTGCTGGAAGAGACTAAGAAAGAGATCGGTCAGTTCTACGAGGATCCGGAGGGCAACACGGTGGTGGCCTACCTGTGGGCGCGCACGGCCCGCTGCTCCAATCCGGCATGTGGTGCGGAGATGCCCCTGGTGCGACAGTGGTGGCTGGCCCGCCGCGGCAAACGAAAGCGTGTGGCCTTAAAGCCGATCGTTGACAAGGAGCGGAACGAGGTCTCGTTCGAGGTTGTGCGGGACGATGAGATTGATTTCGATCCCAACGAGGGGACGATGCGGCGGGGCTCAGTTACTTGCCTCTTCTGCGGCCAAACGGCTGACGCGAAGTACTTGCGAAGCGAGGGCAAATCTGGCCGACTGGGGCAGATGCCTCTGGCGGTAGCGCTGACCAAGCCAGGCGAATTGGGCAAAGCTTACCGCCCGGTGACCGACGATGACCGCCGCAACTACGCTGCTGCTGAGAATGCCCTGAAGCGAATTCTGGCTGAAGCTGGCGATAGCCTGAGCCCAGTGCCTGATGAGCCCCTGCCCAAACCTGGCACTCTAGGCTTCCGCGTCAACCTCTATGGAATGAAACAGTGGGGACAGCTCTTCAACGCCCGCCAAGCTTTGACGCTGGTCACCTTTAGCCACAAAGTGCAGGCGGTCTACGAGCTCGTGCTGGCTGAAACGGACGATGCGAAGTATGCACAGGCCGTGGCAACTTATTTAGCCTTGGCTATGGACAGGCTTCTCCACAGAATGAGCACGTTGTGCTACTGGTTCATTCCGGGAGAGAAAATACAGCCGACATTTGTAAGACAAGCCCTTGCGATGGTTTGGGACTTTGTTGAGACGAACCCATTTAGCGAGGCAAGTGGAAGTTGGGATAGTGTGATGTTCGACATCTTGAATGGCCTGACCAGTGCAAATAGGTCGTCCATCTTCCCAGCACAAGTCTGGCAAGGAACCGCGACACGTCTTCTGCATCCGGAAGATTTCTTCGATGCCATCATAACTGATCCCCCGTACTACGATAATGTCCCTTACGCTGACCTGTCGGATTTCTTCTACGTCTGGCTCAAGCGAACAGTGGGAGACTTGTATGCTGAGGTCTTCCGCACGCCGCTGACGCCAAAGTCGGCCGAGATCATCCAGGAGCCGGCCCGTCACGGCAAGGATCAGGAGAAAGCCAAGACCTTCTATGAAGCTGAAATGACTAAAGCCTTCCGTGAGGCCAATCGCGTGCTACGGTCTGATGGTATTTGTGCCATTGTCTTTGCCCACAAAACTACTGCTGCCTGGGAGACCATCATCGCCAGCCTGCTTGACGCTGGCTTGGTGGTCACCGCCTCGTGGCCGCTGCACACAGAACTGAGGACCCGCCTACGAGCTCGCGAAAGCGCTGCTCTTGCCTCATCCATTTTCCTCGTCTGCCGTAAGCGGCTCGAGGCACGGCAGGGCTACTTCAGCGAGGTGCGCCAGGAGCTCCAAGAACGCATCCAGGAGCGGCTGGACTTCTTCTGGGAGACGGGCATTCAGGGTGCAGACTTCTTCATCAGCGCCATCGGGCCGGCGGTGGAGGTCTTCGGTCGCTACACGGCGGTGCGCCGGCTCTCAGGAGAAACGGTGAGCGTGGGCGAGCTGCTGGACCTGGTGCAGGAGATCGTCACCAACTACGCCCTGCGGCAAATCCTGCACGATGGCCGCGTGGGCCACGTGGACCCCGCCACCCGCTTCTACGTCCTCTGGCGTTGGGCCTACGGCGGGGGCAAGGTGCCCTTCGACGACGCCCGCAAGCTGGCCCAGGCCCAGGGCGCTGAGGTGGATGAGTTGATGGCCCGTCTGAAGATATTGCAGAAGCGCGGCGAGAACGTGGAACTGCTGGGGCCTCGCCAGCGGGCTAAGGACGAGAACCTGGGTGAGATTGCCCCCGGCGGCCGG
>Ga0194112_10010334_pt1 | contig 11720 bp, 6 predicted proteins | sample TA2MahC400mmetaG_FD_146191 | JGI IMG/M metagenome (GOLD analysis project Ga0194112, IMG submission 146191) | Freshwater microbial communities from Lake Tanganyika, Tanzania - TA2015016 Mahale Deep Cast 400m | ecosystem: Environmental > Aquatic > Freshwater > Lake | place: Tanzania: Lake...
GGATTGGCGGCGCTGCCCCGCGAGCACCTCCTCGGATTGCGGCTCATGCCGGGGGCCCTGCCTGACGCGGTCGAAGTCCCGCCCGGCGCCGAGCGCGAGGCCGCCGCGGCGCGGGCGCTCGGCGAGGTGCTGCTCTTTCGCCGCGCCGCCGACCACGCCGGCCTCGGATTCGCGGTGGCCGACGTCCAGGGGCGGCTTCTCTACGCCAACGACACCCTCTGCCGCATGTACGGCGAGGCGTCGGCGGGGGCGGTCGTCGGCCGGGCGATGGCCGACTACCTGCCCGAGGCCTCGCGGGGCGGCTTCCCGATCGCCATGCTCGCCCCGGCGCTGCGCGAGGGCCGCTGGGTCGGCGAGCTGGCGATCCTCTCCCGCCAAGGCGTCGAGACCCCGGCGATCCAGACGCTCTTCACCGTGCCCGACGAGCGGGGCCGTGCGCCCCACGTGGCCGCCCTCGTGCTCGACATCACCGAACGCAAGCGCGCCGAGACGGCGCTCCGCCAGAGCGAGGAGGCCTTTCGCACGGTCGCGGAGAGGGCGCTCGCGGGGCTGCTCGTGCTCGACGGCGCGGGCCTGCCCCTCTACATGAACCCCCGCGCCGAGGAGATCACCGGCTACTCCCTGGACGAGTTCCGACGCCTCGGACCGATGCCGAACCTGCATCCCGACGACGCCGCCCGGGTCATCGGCTACGCCCGCGCCCGGGCCGCGGGCAGGCCCGCCCCCACCGAGTACGAGATGCGCATCGTGCGCCCCGACGGCGCGATCGCGACGCTCCTCGTCTCGGCGTCGAGGACGACCTGGCACGGCGTCGCGGCGAGCTTCGCCTTCTTCGCCGACGTCACCTGGCGCAAGCAGGCCGAACGGGCGCTGCGGGAGTCGGAGGAGAAGTACCGCGAGCTGGTGGAGGGCATCGAGGAGATGATCTTCTCGCTCGATCGCCGGGGAGCGCTCACCTATGCCAGCCCGGCGGTCGAGCCGCTCTCCGGCTACACGGCCGCGGAGGTCGAGGGCCGGCACTTCTCGCTGTTCGTCGACCCGGCCGATCTCCCGCGACTGGGCGACCAGGTGCGCCGCCTGCTCGCCGGAGAGGTCCCCGGCCCCTCCGAGTACCGCCTCCTGCGCAAGGACGGCTCGCGGCGCTGGGTGCGCAGCTCCTCGCGGCCCATCCTCCGCGAGGGGGCCGTCGTCGGCCTGCGCGGCACGATGATCGACATCCACGACCGCCGCCGGAGCGAGGAGGCGCTGCGCGAGTCGGAGGCCAAGTACGCCGCCGTCGTCGAGCAGGCGCGCGTCGGCGTGGTCATCCTGCAGGAGGGCATCATCCTCTACGTCAACCGCTTCGGCGCGGAGCAGGTGGGGTATGCTCCGGTCGAGATGATCGGGCAGCCCTTGGCCCGATTCCTGGCGCCGGAGGATCGCGCCGCCCAGGCCGAGATCCACCAGCGCCGGATGCGCGGAGAGCCGGCGCCGGCGGTCTATCGGGCGATCGGCCTGCACCGCGACGGATCGCGCCTCCTGTTCGAGAACAGCACGATCTTGATCCAGTACGGGGGCCGCCCCGCGGCGCTCGCCGTCATCCGGCCGCTGGGCCCGGCCGAGGCGCAGGAAGGGGAGCGGAGCTGATGGCCGCGCGAAGCCAGGAGAGGGCGAAGCCGCTGGTCCTGCTGGTCGACGACGACGGCGCCTTCGCCGACGCGGTCTCCCTGCTCCTGCGGGAGGCCTTCGATGTCGTCGCCGTGCCCGACGGCCGGGCGGCGCTGGCCCTCCTCGCCAACCGCGCCTTCGACGCCGTCCTGCTCGACGTCGAGCTCGGCGGCCAGCCCGACGGCCTCGAGGTCCTGCGCCGGATCCGCCGCGACGACGGGCAGGTGCCGATCTTCATGGTCACCCGCAGCGAGGAGATGGAGCTGGCGCTCGCCGCGGGGCGGCTGGGCGCCACCGACTACTTCACCAAGGGCAGCCCGATCGAGACGCTCTCCCGCCGTTTGCTGACCGCCCTGCAGGGACGCGTGGCCGAGCGCGAGCGCGAGGCCCTCGCCCGCGCGGCCGGCGCCGAGCGCTGGCACTTCGCCGGCGAGAGCCCCGCCATCCGCCGTCTCCTGGGCGACGCCGACACGGTGGCCGACACGGCGACGACGGTGCTGATCACCGGCGAGCATGGCACCGGCAAGGAGACGCTGGCCCGCTACATCCATCGCCGCAGCTCCCGGGCCGAGCGCCCCTTCATCGCCGTCCACTGCCCGGCGATCCCCGAGGGGCTGGTCGAGAGCGAGCTCTTCGGGCACGAGAAGGGCGCCTTCACGCACGCCACCGCGCTCCACCGCGGCAGCTTCGAGCTGGTCGAGGACGGCACGCTGCTGCTCGACGAGATCACCGAGATGCCGCTCGGGCTGCAGTCCAAGCTCCTGCAGGTCCTGCAGTCTGGCAAGTTCGCCCGCCTCGGGTCGGAGCGCGTGCTGCGCGCCCGCGCGCGGATCCTCTGCGCCACGAACCGCGACCCGCGTGAGGCCGTGCGCCTGGGCAAGCTGCGCGAGGATCTCTTCTACCGCATCAACGTCGTCGGGCTGCACATCCCCCCGCTGCGCGAGCGCCACCAGGACGTGCCGATCCTGGCGCGCCACTTCCTGCGCAAGAAGTGCGCCGAGCTGGGCAAGCAGGTCGAGGGCTTCACCCCGGAGGCCGAGGCGCTCCTCCTGGCGCACGACTGGCCCGGCAACGCGCGCGAGCTGGAGAACCTCATCGAGCGCGCGGTCGTCTTCTGTCGCGCCTCGCGGATCACGGCCGACCTGCTGAGCCCGATCTCCGCGGGCGCGGCCTTCCTGACTCTCCCCTGGGAGCAGGCCAAGGAGCTGGCCATGCGCCGGTTCGAGCACAGCTACCTGACCGCCCTGCTCCAGGTCTACGGCGGCTCCATCGCCCGCGCGGCGCGCGCCATGGGCGTCTCGCGCCAAGCCTTCTACAAGGCGCTGGAGCGATCGGAGGTCTCCGCCGAGCGATTCCGCCGCCCCAGCGGACGGCGCTCGGCGGGCGAGTGAAAGGAGGCCCGTCCGTGTCCCCGCTCCTGCCCGGCGCGCCGGCCCTCGAACTGCACGAGGTGCGCAAGGTCTTTGGCTCTCACGTCGCCGTCGACGGCCTCTCCGTCGTCGTTCCCGCCGGCACCGTCTACGGCTTCATCGGCCCCAACGGCGCGGGGAAGACGACGACGCTGCGGATGATCGTCGACATCATCCGCCCCGACAGCGGGACGATCCGCGTTCTCGGAGGCGACGACCCGGCGGAGATCCGCCGGCGGATCGGCTATCTGCCGGAGGAGCGCGGCATGTACAAGAAGATGCGCGCGCTCGACTTCGTCGCCTACATCGGGACGCTCAAGGGCATGAGCTCCGGCGCGGCCCGCGCCCGCGGCGCCGAGTGGATGGAGCGCTTCGGCCTCGGCGCCTGGCAGTCGGCCGCCGTGGACGCGCTCTCCAAGGGGATGCAGCAGAAGCTGCAATTCATCGCCACGGTCCTCCACGATCCGGAGCTGCTCATTCTCGACGAGCCCTTCTCCGGTCTCGATCCGGTCAACATCGAGGTCATGACCGAGGCGGTCATGGACGCCCGCCGCGAGGGGCGGACGGTGATCTTCTCGACCCACATGATGGAGCACGCCGAGCGGCTGAGCGACGCCATCTTCATGATCCACCGCGGGCGCAAGGTCCTCGACGGCCCGGTCTCGGCCATCAAGTCGAGCCGCGCGCGGCGGGCCATCCGGCTGACCTGCTACGGGGAGAGCGGCTTCGTCAAGGAGCTGCCCTTCGTCGAGCGCGTGCGCGAGCAGGGCACCGACCTCGAGGTCTTCCTGCGCGAGGAGGTCTCGCCGCAGGCGCTGCTGGAGGCCTTGGTCGGACGGCTGGAGGTGGCCCGCTTCGACGTCAGCGAACCGTCGCTCTACGACATCTTCCTGGCCGAGGCGTCCCCCGACCGCGGCCGGCGGTTCGCCGCCGACGGCACGCTCGTCGAGGCCGCCCCCTGACGGCCGAAGGAGTTCCCTGATGAACGCCCGGACCTGGCTGATCGGCTTGCGCGAGTACCTGGCCTTCGTGCGCACCAAGACCTTTATCCTTTCGGTGCTCATGCTGCCGCTGATCTTCGCCCTCGCCTTTGGGCTCCCGGCGCTGATGGAGTCGGCGCCCAAGCCCCCGCGTTCGTTCACCATCCTCGATCTGACCGGCCGCTACGGCGAGGCGTTGAGCGAGCAGCTCCTCGCCAGGCACGGCACCCCCGGCCGGATCGTGCCGATCGAGATGCGCGCCTACCGGTGGGTGCCGCCCGCCGAGCTGCCGCTGCCGCCCGAGGCCGAGGCGCGGGCCGACGCGCTGCGCGAGATGGCCATGGCCGACGAGATCTTCGCCTACTTCGTCGTCCGCGCCGAGGGCGAGGGCTATCGCCTGGACTTCTACACCCAGGATCCGTCGGCCGAGCGGCTCGCGCGGCTGGTGCGCGGCATCCTCGACGAGACCATCGCCGTCGACCGCCTCGCTCCCCTGGTCGGCGAGGCCGAGACGGTGCGCCGGGCGCTGCGCGGCGCGACGCTCGAGGTGCACGCCGTGACCAAGGAGGGCGTGCAGGTCAGCGGCGCCGCGCAGGTGGCGCGCGCCTATGCGCCGATCGCCTTCGTCTACCTGCTCTGGATCGCCATCCTCTCCATGTCCAGCCACCTGCTGACCAGCACGATCGAGGAGAAGACGAGCCGCATCGCCGAAGTGATCCTCTCTTCCGCCGCGCCCTCCGAGTTCCTGGGCGGCAAGCTGCTCGGACTGGCCGGGGCCGGCCTGACGATGATCGCCTGCTGGATCCTGACGGCGATGGCGATCACGACGGTCGTGCCGAGCCCGCTCCTCAAGCAGGTCTTCAGCGGCCTGGGCAGCGCCTTCGATCCGCTGACGATCCTCGGCTTCCTGGTCTTCTTCCTGCTGGGGTTCTTCTTCTACGCCGCGCTGCACCTGGCCATCGGCTCGGTCTGCAACACGATCCGCGAGGCGCAGAGCCTGATGCAGCCGGTGATGATAGTCATGATGATCCCGCTCTTTCTGATGGTCTACGTGGCCAACAACCCCGACCACATCGTCGCCGTGCTCGGCTCGCTCTTCCCGCCCTTCACCCCCTTCCTGATGATGAACCGCATTCCGGCCAACCCGGCGCCGCCCCTTTGGCAGATCCTGCTGGCCGCGGGGCTGATGGTCCTGGCGACCTGGGGCGTGGTGCGCGCCGCGGCCAAGGTCTTCCGCATCGGGATCCTGATGTACGGCAAGCCCCCGGCCCTGAGGGAGATCCTGCGCTGGGCCAGGGAGCGTGGCTGAGCGGCCGGTTCGGACTCCCGCCCGCGGGCTCGCGGGCCGGGGCACCGCGGCGGGCCGCGAGAAGGAGACGGCCATGTCCGACGACGCGGGGGCGCGGCGCGCGCCCGAGACCGAGCGGCTGCTCGAGCGTTTCCTGCGCTACGCCCGCATCCACACGACCTCGCGCGAGGCCTCGACGACGACGCCCAGCACCGCCTGCCAGCTCGACCTGGCACGGCTCCTGCTCGAGGAGCTGACCGCGCTCGGCCTGGAGGCGCGGCTGGACGCACGCGGCTACGTCTACGGCCGGCTGCCGGCCCGGCTGCCCGCGGGGCGGGCGGCGGGGAGCGTCCCGGCGATCGGCCTCATCGCCCACATGGACACGAGCGAGGACGCCCCGGGCGAGAACGTCCGCCCGCAGATCCACCGCGCCTACGCCGGCGGCGAGATCGTCCTGCCGGGCGATCCCTCCCAGGTGCTGCGCCCCGAGGAGAACCCCGCGCTGGCCCGGCACATCGGCGACGACATCATCACCAGCGACGGCACGACGCTGCTCGGCGCCGACGACAAGGCGGGGGTGGCCGAGATCCTGGAGGCGCTGGAGCGGATCGCCGGCGATCCGGGCTGCTTCCACGGCCCGATCTGCGTCGCCTTCACGCCCGACGAGGAGGTCGGCCGCGGCGCCGACCACTTCGACGTGGAGGGCTTCGGCGCCCGCGTCGCCTACACGCTCGACGGGGAGACGCTCGGGCGCATCGACAACGAGACCTTCAACGCCCACTCGGCCGAGTTCCGGCTGCAGGGCTACAACGTCCATCCGGGGACCGCCAAGGGCCGGATGATCAACACGCTCTACGCCGCGGCCGAGATCCTCCGCCGGCTGCCGGAGGACATGCGCCCGGAGACCACGGAAGGCCGCCAGGGGTATCTGCACCCCAGGGGCATCGCCGGGGGCGTCGATCGCTGCGCGATCCAGCTCCTGGTGCGCGACTTCGACCTGCGGGGATCGGCCGAGAAGATCCGCCTGTTGGAGCGCGTCCGCGACGATGTCGGCGCCCTCTTCCCCCGGGTCGAGATCGCTCTCGAGGTCCGCGAGCGCTACCTCAACATGCGCCCCAGGCTGGACGAGAACCCGCGGGTCACCGAGATCGCGCTGGAGGCCTGCCGCCGGGCGGGCGTGGAACCGCGCCTGGAGGTGATCCGCGGCGGCACCGACGGGGCCCGGCTCTGCACCATGGGCATCCTCACCCCCAACGTCTTCACCGGCGGCGAGAACTATCACAGCGTGCGCGAGTGGGCGTCCCTGCAGGCGATGGAGAAGGCGGTCCAGGTGATCCTGCAGATCGTGCAACTCTGGCTGGCCGAGGGCGCAGCGAAGGGGCCCGGCCGCCAGCGGTAGAGAGGTCGGCGCTCGGACTCGCGCCCGGCCGGCCCGCTAGAGAGGCCGGCGCTCGGACTCGGCGGTCGCCGTCTCGAGCAGCAGATCGAACACCCCGTCCGCCCGTCCGGAGCCGAGGCCGAAGAACTCGGCGATCTCGCGGAAACTCTCCCGCACGCCGGCGATCCGCTGGAGCAGCTCCGCGGCCGGCATGCGCAGGTCGTCCAGGACCGCGCGCACCCAGCGCTGCGCCCGCTCCGGCTCCGCGCGGCCGACGCTCGGCGCCAGCGCGGCGACGGAGATCGGCAGGGCGATCGTGTCGGCCAGGTCGAACTCGCGGATCTGCTCCGGGCCGAGGTTGTGCAGGCCGACGAAGCAGACGAGCTCGGGAGGGAGCTTCCACTGGTCGGTCACCCAGGCGCCCGCCTGGGCGTGGTCCCAGCCGAGGGCCTTCTTCTCGAGCGCCGTCAGGCTCTCCCGGCCGGCGGGCCAGCGCTGGATGACGGCGCCGTAGAGCTCGGGCCAGAGGACGAGCAGCACCGGCACGGCCAGGTCGGCCATCAGCGCCGCCGTGAAGGCGTCCTCCTCGTCGCCGCGCTGGGCGCGCTGGGCGAAGTGGCGGGCGAACATCGCCCGCACCAGCGAGTCGGTCCAGAACCCCTGATGGTCGAAGATCTTCTCATCCGGCCGCGGCAGCGCCTCCATCATCGCGAAGGAGAGGGCGATCGGCTTGATGTGGCGCATCCCGAGAAGGGCGATGGCGTGGCGCACTGAGAGCACCGGGTTGCGCAGGGCGAACATGGAGGAGTTTACCGTGCGCAGCACCTTGGCCGCCGTCTCCGGCGCCGAGGCGATCGCCGTCGTCACGCGCTCCATGTCGGGCTCCGGCTGGCTGATCTCGGCGACCAGGCGCGCCGAGACCGCCGGCAGGGGCGGGAGGTCGATGTCGCGAACGAGCGAGCGGAACCACTCGCGGCCCTCCGCAGCGCGGCGCCGCACCTTGTCGGCCACTTCAGGACTCATGCGCTTCACGAGGCTCCATTCTGCGCGTCCGGGGGGACTCGCCGGATCCAGATATCGGCCAGCCGGGGAGGCTTGTCAATCGGAAGCTCCGCGGGAGCGCGGCAGGACCGCCGTGCGCGAGGAGCGCCGCGAGCGGGGCGATCGAAGGGCCCGGGGCGCCCGGGAGGACCGACAAGCGCGGGATGACAGCTGCTCCGGTGTCCCGGAGGTCGTGGCGCGAGGAGTGACTCCGGCACGCCCGGATGGCGGGCGCTCCCTCGCCCTGGTGCGCGCGGGGCGCGCCGTCGGAGGCTGCGCGCCCCCCCCGCGGTCGTCCCCGCGGAAGACCGATGCCGCCCGGCCTGAGGGTCGCGGGCGCGCGCCGGCCGGCAGACAGCGGCCGCCTCCCGGCGGGAGGGTCGCAGTCGCCTCCCTCCCGGAACGCGGCAGGCGCCTTCCGGGAGGCGCCTAGAAGGCCAGGGCCACGAAGAGGCCGGTGAGCAGCCCGATCACGCCGGTCAGCAGCAGCGCGATGGCCAGGTGCTTGCGCATGATCTCGGCCTCGAGCCGCTTGCCCTCGCCGATCGTCGCCACCGCGTTGGTGATCTTCGCCGGCGTGATCGCCGAGGCGACGCCGCCGGCCGCGGCGTGCGCTCCGTAGACGGTCATGAACTGCTTGTCGCTCAGGCCGAGGTCTGCGCAAGCCTTCTGTTGGATCTTCATGAAGAGGACGTTAGACCCGGTCTCGGAGCCGCCCACGACGGCGCCGAAGAGGCCGAGGGCGGGCGAGACGAAGGCGTAGGCGCCGCCGAACAGCGCCGCCAGGGCGGTGCCGATGACCGCGTTCATGTTCCAGCCCTGGAAGAGAGCCCCGGGCACGAGCGCCGTGCCCGCCGCGCCGGCGACCGTCTCCATCGCCGACCAGGCCATGACATAGGCGATCGAGAAGTAGACGGCGTAGGCGATGAAGGGCGAGAGGAAGCGCCGGCGCCAGACATCCAGCGCCTGCCGCCACTGGGCCGCGGTCGGCCGCAGGAAGAGGCTCGAGACGAGGATCGCCACGAGGATCCAGAAGTAGATCTCGCCCAGGATGTTCAGGTCGACGACCCGATCGAACACCCGGAACACCTCGAGCTTCCCCGGCACGCCCTTGAGCCAGAGATTCACTTTCGGGAAGGAGACGACCGACGCCAGGATCGTGAGGACGATCCAGGGAGAGAGCGCCCGCCAGAGGGCCGGGGCGTGGATCGGGTTCTCGGCGCGCACCCGCTCCAGCTCGGCCGCGATCCGCCGGCCCTGGAAGATCCGCTGCCAGAGGATCAGCACGGCCATGCCGAAGAGCCCGGCGACGATGCCCATGATGCGCACCGGGATGATCTCCCGGCCCGAGGCGTAGTTGATCATCGCGAAGCCGAGCGCGCTCAACGACACGGCCAGGCCGGAGATCACCGCCGGCACCGCTCCGCGGCGCATCGACTCGCGCCCGCCGACCAGCCAGAGCACGCCGAAGCCGAGGGCGACCGAGATCAGCGGCAGATAGATGCAGATCTTGAGCGTGAACGCCAGCAGGTCGAGCTGGAAGAGGTCCGCCGGGAGCGTGATCGGGATCGAGAGCAGGGCGAAGGAGGTCGTGGCGTTGTAGCCCAGCACGGCGATCGCCACCGCGGCCGCCGGAGCGAAGCCCATGGCGACGAGCAGCGGCGGGAACATGGCCGGCGTGACGATGCCCAGCGAGGTGAGGAACGAGCCGAAGCCGATCCCGATGTTGAGCGCCTGGACCTCCTTGCCGACCACCGTGCGCTTGACCGCTCCGGAGATGATCCCCAGCGCGCCGACCTCCTTCATCAGGAAGATCATGAACATGGTCAGGACGACGGCGATCGAGATGCCGAACGACTTGACGAAGCCGTACCAGGATCCGCCCAGCGCGACCATGAGGGGGGTCTTGAAGAAGGCGACCGCGAGCAGCACGGCGACCGCCAGGCCGACGAGAGCCATCGTGGCGCCGCTCTGCTTGAGGAAGACGATCCCCGCCAGGACGACGAACAGGGGCAGGAGCGCCAGCAGGAACCCTGGTGCGCCCGGGCCGGCGGCGGCCGGACCGCTCGCCGCTACGGAGGCGAGCGCCGCGGCCGGCAGGAGGAGGGCCGCCGCCGCGATCAGGATCGCCGGCATCGTCCGCGCGAAGGGCCGCCGGCCGTCGGTCGCGCCAATCCGCCTGTCCCGTTCCGTTCGCGGCATCGCACCCTCCCCGGCTGTCTCTCGACTCGAGCCGCGCGGATCGAGTCTCCGCGGGCCGCAGACGGGCCACTTTCGCCGTGCCCCGGAGGGGTGTCAACCCGAAGGAGGGGCCGGCGCCCGCCGGGAGCCGACCCCGGGATGCCACGGCGCGCGCCCCAAGGCCGGCGGGTAGCGGGCCGCCGGGCCGGCGGCGGGGCCGCCGCGGTGCCCTCCGCGAGCCGGCCCAGGGCGGCCCTCTCCCGCCGGCCGCGGAACCGTCGCCCGAGTCGTAACCGACGCCCTTTGGCATTGAAACAGGCGCTCGAGGGCCCCTATATGGGCGGCGATGCATGCTGCCGCGGGCGGCCCTTCCCCGCCTGCCGCGGGAGCGATTCGCAGAGGAGGCATCATGGCCCTGTCCGCGCTTGCGACCGGCCGGCGACGGTTCAACGGGCGGGCCCGAAGGGTCCGCGCGGCCCTCATCGGACTCGCCTTGCTCGGCCCCGCCGGCATGCCGGCAGGCGGCCGGGCGGGTGCGGCCGCCGCCCAGTCCGGCGCCCCGGCCGCCCCCGAGCCGCCGCCGGTGGCCTTCACCGGGGGGCTCGACACGCGCGTCCGCGAGGTGTCGCTGCACAACCTGCTCGACTTCGACGACGGCGCCGGACCGGAGACGCTCGGCGCGCCGGGGGCGGGGTTGAAGACGGTGTCGGACGCCCACTTCTTCCGCGTCCGCCACCGCGTCTGGGGTCAGCTCAAGGCGCGCGGCGGCGCGCGCCTCTACGCGCGCGCGGCCGCCGAGTGGCGCAAGTACCTGTCGCCCTATCTCTCGCCGCAGAAGACCGAGGTCGTCTTCGACAACCTCTATCTCGAACTGCCCCGGCCCCGCGGGCTGCCGTTCACGCTACGCGCCGGGCGCCAGGACATCATCCGCGGCGACGGCTTCGTGCTCCTGGAGGGGGGCCCGGGGGACGGTTCGCGCACGATCTACCACAACGCCCTGCTGCTCACGCTCCATGGCGCCGGCCTGGGGCTGAAGGAGACGCAGCTGGACCTGCTCGCCATCCGCAACCCGGCCTGGGACCGGATGACGATCGCCAACGGCCCCTCCGCCGAGGACCGGGCCGCCGGGCGGCGCAGGATGGTCGAGAACGACGAGACCGCCTTCGGCCTCTACGCCAGCCACGCCTCCGTCAAACCGCACGTCTTCGACGCCTACTACTTCTACAAGGAGGAGGAGGCCGACGCCGCCCCCGATCCCCACCTGCGCCTGCACACCCTGGGCGGGCGCGCCGCGGGCGACCTGCCCTGGCAGCTGCGTTACGGGATCGAGGGCGCCTATCAGTTCGGCACGCGCGAGCCCGCCGGGACGGAGTTCTGCGCGTCCGCGGGCGCGTCGCCGGGGGGCGCCGCCGGGTGCAGCTTCGACCACCGCTCGCACGGAGGCCAAGCCCGGCTGTCGCGCTCCTTCCTCACCTTTCTGCACCCGATGCTCGAGACGGGCGCGGTCTACCTCTCCGGGGACGATCCCGCCGATCCCTCCCATCCGCTGCCCGACGACCGCGCCTGGGTGCCGGTCTTCTCCCGCTGGCCCAAGTGGAGCGAGCTGCTCATCTACACGCAGATCGCCGAGGCGGGGCGGGTCGCCCACTGGACGAACCTGGTCTCCTTCTACGCCGCGCTGGGCGTGACCCTGGCGCGGGACACGCGCTTCACCTACGCCTATCACGAGCTGCGGGCGGAGCATCCGCTGCTCGTGGAGACGGCCGGAGGGGACGGGGCGGGCGGGGCGGATGCGG
>Ga0194112_10010337_pt1 | contig 11717 bp, 15 predicted proteins | sample TA2MahC400mmetaG_FD_146191 | JGI IMG/M metagenome (GOLD analysis project Ga0194112, IMG submission 146191) | Freshwater microbial communities from Lake Tanganyika, Tanzania - TA2015016 Mahale Deep Cast 400m | ecosystem: Environmental > Aquatic > Freshwater > Lake | place: Tanzania: Lake...
CGAGTTGTAGCGCGACGTTTTCCTCTTCCGTCAGCCGCCACGCGACTCCCGGATGGGCCAGTGCGTGCAGCGTGACGATGTGCCGGATGTGCGCGCTCTCCGTCTGCGGCGAGCGCAGGAATTTCCTCCGGGCCGGCAGGTTGAAGAACAGCGACCGCACCTCCACCGTCGTGCCCGGCGCTGCACCGATCTCCTGCACGTTGATAATCTTGCCGCCGGCGATCTCGATGCGCGTGCCGCCCGCCGCATCGCTCTCGCGCGTCACCAGCGTGAAACGCGACACCGCGGCAATGGAAGGAATAGCCTCGCCGCGAAAACCCAGTGTGCCGATGTTCTCGATGTCCTCGGCGCTGGTGATTTTGCTCGTCGCGTGGCGCTCCAGGCACAGCAGCGCGTCGTCACGGCTCATGCCGCAGCCGTCGTCGGTCACCACGACCGCGCTGCGCCCGCCCGCGCGAAAGGCGACCTGCACGTGGCGCGCGCCCGCGTCGAGGGAGTTCTCCACCAGTTCCTTGACCACCGAGGCGGGCCGCTCGACAACTTCCCCGGCTGCGATCTGGTTGACCACTTGTTCGGATAGCAGCCGGATGCGATTCATGTGTGGCGGGTAAGATAACTTGACCCTGCCGGATGCCCAATGATATTTTCGCCCGGCCAAGCACCCGGCGACGGGTGCAAAGCGTTTGGCGGTGGGCGTAGCTCAGCCTGGTAGAGCTCCAGACTGTGGATCTGGCCGTCGCGGGTTCAAATCCCGTCGCCCACCCCATCTATTGAATCTCAAATTTGAAATTCCGCCGGGCGCGCCCGTAGCTCAATTGGATAGAGCATCTGACTTCGGATCAGAGGGTTGGGAGTTCAAGTCTCTCCGGGCGCGCCAGACTCAATCGGCGACAGCGGCGCATCTTGCAACGGTGCGCCGCTTTCGCTTTCCAGCGCCGAAACCGCAAGGCTAGTCACAAGGCTAGTCACAGCCCGTTTCAAGTTCGGGGCGTGCCAGCAGTTTGCGCGACTCTGAGCACGGACGGAGAGGCAACACGAAAGCGGGGATTTCCAAGGGCGTAGCACAAAGGACTAGAAAAAATGGGCTGGGAGCAAAGAGGCTGTTGCCGCTACTACTACCGCAAGAGACGGGAAGGCAGGCAGGTGCTCTCCGAATACATGGGCAGGGGGCCGATGGCGATGCTATGCGCCGCTGAAGTCAGCAAGGGGCAGCAGGCGCGGACGGCAAGAAGGCGAGCACAGCAACAGACGCGCCGGGAAGAAGACGCGATAGACCGTCAACTCGACGATGCAGAGACCGCGCTCGCCCTTCTTGTCGGTGCTACGCTCCGTGCATCCGGCTACCACAAACACAAGGGACAATGGAGGAAGAAACGCCATGAATGACAACGCGATTGTCCTCGCGACGATGAAGAGAGACGCGACAGAATACTTGTTGCTTCGCCTCAAAATGGAGAATCAGGAACAACCTGACAGCCGCGACGTAAAACGATTTCGAGAATTGGTCGCGGCTAATCCCAAGTTCCTTGCGCTCCTGACCCCGATTTCCGAAGGCATGAGAGGTGCGTTGGTCCACAAGATGACTGACGGCAACACCCGCGCACAAATGCTGGCGGAGCTTGATGCTCTCAAGAAGGAACTCGGCTACGACGCGGCACACGCCTTGGAGCGATTGCTCATTGACCACATTCTCACAACACGGGTTCGGCTTTTCCAAGCTGAGCACACCTACAACCAGAAGATCATTGATGGCAGATACGTGACTGAAGAGGGGATATGGTGGGAACATCATCTCACGGCGGCACAGAAGCGACACCTGAAGGCGATAGAGGCGTTGGCGAAGTTCCGCCGACTGGCCAAGAATGACCCGCTCGTTCAAATCAACCAAATCAACATCGCGCGTGACGGCGGCCAGCAAGTCAACGTCGGGAGCGACGTGAAGGTTCAACCGATCAGCGAGCCAACGGGAGGCGAGGGTGAAAAACAGGGCACGAATCCGCAAGCGCCCGATGCTGGCGCGGTCACTCTCTAGGCTTGGCGGCGTCCAGCGGCGGTAGTTGCTCGGTGATCTTGACGACCCCGCTGCGAACCGTGCCGTTGGTGAAGCTGGCCTGCCAACGGGCTTCGTCAAAGAATCCTTCCGTCGCCCACTCTTTCAACTGCGCGCTGGCGCAGTCTTCGACGTTCTAACAGGCAGCTCGCAACCCGTCAGAAGCCCCATCCGTTTGTTGCCGGGTCATCCTCTGGCGGTGTAATCGGCCCCTCCAAGAGCGAGGCCGGGATGAATCCGCCGTAGTGCTCGCACGCCCCGACCTCGACATTGCCATTGGCGTCGGGCGGGCCGAGCGGGTAGGCAGTCACGCCTTTGCGGAGGGCGTCAAACGCCTCCGTCACCCGGTAGGCTTTACCAACCTCAATCTCATTCGCCTTCATGTTGGCCTCATTTCCGGTAGTGTCCTAATTTGACCTCGTGTTCTCAGCGGCGGCTCTTGCGCCGTTTGGCTTTCAGCGCGGCTGCGGCTTCTGCGGCGAGGCGTTCGGCTGTGCGGCGGTATCTGACGGGGCCGAAGTCATCCATGAGCGCGTCGGCGGTGGGCACGGCTTCGTCGCCGAAAATCCAAGTGCCGTCCTTCTTGCGCCGGGCAAAGTCGTTGTTGGTTTCAGGGCAGGGCCAGACGACCACCTGACGGTCTTCGCTGATGGACACCATTGGCTCGCTGTCTTCCTCGCTGGACGGTTTGCGCCTTGAAGGGCGCTTCGCGTCCTTGCGTCTGCTTGGAGCTTTTCCTCTCATGGCAATTCAAGGTTGTTCAGCCTCCGGTCGTTGTCAAACGCAACCGTGTCATACCAATCACTGCGGGCTTGTGTTGCCCGCGCGAGAGGCGTATGAGAGCGGCGAGTTTTAGAGGATCGTATCGAGAAACAAACTGACAAAACCAATTTAGCGTAGCTACGGCTACGGTTTCACTGAAAAACCGGGAAAGTTTTTGGTGCGAAGACCGCCGAAAGCACGACGGCAAGGTTTTCAACGTCGCACTCTCCGACATCCCCGAAAAGAAAACGGATTTGGTCAACGGCAAATACGAGCTTCCTGCCCCGAAAGGCGAGACGACCGTTGCCGTGAAAATCACCGACATGCTCGGTGAAGAAGTGTTGGTAACAAAAGCGCGTGTAGAAGGCGAGTCACGTCGCTGTCTGTGACCGCCGAAAGAAATCAAACGGAGGTATAGCGATGAAAACAGTGCTGAAGGTTGGAATGACTGGGGTGTTAGTCGCGTTGCTCAACGGCTGCGCGGTCAAGACCGTTTGGTATAAGCCGGGGGGCACGCCAGAAGAGTTCCAGCGCGACTATGCCGAGTGCAAATACGAAGCGGTGAAGCACACGCCGCCCTACTACGGCCAAGGCAACCCCGTGGCCGTCGGAATTGGCGATGCTATCCACCAGCAGGACATCATTGCCGCAGGAATGCGCGCAAAAGGTTATCGCGCCATCTCTCGCGAAGAGGCCAAGAAGCTTGGCTTGGAAGTCACTCCCGCACGGTAAACACGCGAACGCCGTGCAGACGCGCCGCCAGCAGCGATGAAGAATCCTCTCGCTCCCTCAGACGCGGCTTGCGTTGAACGCCAGCTTGTGTTTGGCCAGCGTGAGGCTATCGTTGCCGAAACGTGGCAGTCGCAGACGACGGCTCGATGTTGAAGACCATGAAAAACAAACGCGGCCAAGCCGAACAAGGACTTGAACGCCGGATGCGTGAATCAGACGCCGAAGCGCAGCGGCGTGGGCATCGTTGCGAAATTGATCTTGCCGATTGGGAACTCGCGGCACTCGACGCGGCCAACGAGAAAGTGGGCAAGCAACTCGCCCACCGCCAACGGCTGAAAGCCTGAAACACCCGCGCGACGAATGCGCGTCCCCGAAGACGAACCGGCGGCACGCCCGGAGAAGTTGCCAGTCGCCTGCGCCGCAGGGCGTGACGGCTGACTTTGCTATCGAAGCCTGACGAGTTTTGGCCGCAACTCACTCGGCACTTGGTCAAGCATGACGACCTTTAGCACTCGCTGTTGAACCTGCGAAGTCGGCTTGCCTAGATCGGCGTGAACTTTTTCTTCCAGCGTCCACATTGCGCCGGTGCAGGGGTCAACGATCAACCAGCCGATGATGCCGCCGAAAAACAGGTTCCCGAAGATATACCAGCCGCTCGCACTGCTCCGAATCTTCACAATGCGCTCGGCGCATCCTGCCTTCGTAAACGTGACGATGTAGTCTTCGCTGGAAAAATATCCGTTGGAAGACTTCAGCGTCACGGTCGTCGGCGTGACGGCCTTGTGAACCGTGTTGCCTTTCGAGTCCTTGACCACGATGTCCGCGCCGTCCGGCGTGCTTGTGATCGTGACCGGGTAGTTCTGTTTCCCGACAATCGAAGCGCATCCGCTCCACATGAAGACTGCGGCTGCCGCCGTTATCGCACACACCACTCGCATTTTCATGACTGTCTCCTTTCGCTTGGCTTTTGCCGCGCTCGCGATTCAGTCCTGTCTGCGGATCGGTTTTCCTCCAAGGCTATCCGTGCCAAACGAACGGGGCGCACCTCAATGCGCTCCGAGTCGGGCACAGGAATGCCCTTGAAGGAACGCCTTCGGCGCGCCCCTTGTGGGGGCGCGCTCCCAGCGCCGTCCTTCAACCCGAAGTTTCCTGTTTCGACTCGGACAGCTACCGAAAAGCCGCGCGCGAATTGTTTTTGAGTTTTAGTTCTCGATACGTGTTCTCCTGATTTCGGCGCGGAGTCTATGCCCGCGAGAATGTGAAGGCAAGCAAAGCCCCGCGCTACGTGCGGCGAAGTGATTTCTTTGGCCAAACGACGGCAGCCCCGGACAAGTTGGCAGTCGCCCGCGCACACAAGAGCACAGCCACAGCGGAACGCCGCAACGTCAAGGGCGGGCGGACGCAATGTGCTCTCTATGCTCGGCGCATCGCCGCCAAAAGTTCCGAAGCCCGTTTACTTTCGTATCGCGTCACGCGCGCGTGTTCCTCGATGTCCAGAAAGACCATAATCAGTTCGCCGAACGCGAAGAACGGCACCGCGATGATGAACAGGCAGACGAAAACGCTGAGAAGCACAAACGGGCTGAGCATCAAGTCTCCGAGTCCGAGTTGTCGCACTCCAATTTGATTCGCGGCAACGAATCCCGCGAAATACCCGACGACGCAAAACACCGTGGGCACGACGACGATGACAGTCCCTATCAGCCTGCATACCCACGAAATGCCACGCAGTATCCGATACTTCTTCTCTGGCTCGAATTTCATAAAACATTTTCCTCCTCTCCGGCGCGCATTCTGACACCAGACTGGCCTTGGTCAAGCCTGCCGTTTTCAACACGACGCCCGACAGCATTCGTCTCCGCGTGACGGCAGCGCAAGAAGCCGGGACGTGATCTTGGTTCGCCATTCACCATCGGGTTCTTGGCCAACCGTCATCTGCCGCCTTGAGATTGCCGTTGGCTGCGTTACCATTCGCGCAAACGTAGCGGTCGCGGGCGACGGCCCGCACAGGGCAGGCGGTGCCTATTCCACCGCCCGCCCACCGCTTCGCTGTGATAGGACGGCGACGATGAAAAGTCACCAGATGCCAAAACACGCGAAAGGCCAAGGCGCAACGATTTCACCCGTTGAATCACCGCCAGTTGGTTTCGTCTTGTGGGCGGACTTCCCGACTTCAGCACTGCTTGAAGTTTGCTTTCGCATCGCTTCCGAACTGAAAGAGCGAGGTCACTTACGGGACACGCGGCGGATTAGAGACTTGTTTGCGAAGCTGGACGGCGCGGGGACGGTGCAAGAACAACGGCACATCGTCGAGAGCTTTGTCTGGAAAAACCTCAAGCGGAACTCCGACGCTACGCGCTGGGCCGTGCAGTGCGCGCTTCGCTATTGCGAAGCTGAAGTTTATATCCGACTTCCGCGCGAGAATCCCGTTCGCACGGAAGGCTTTACACTGCCCACCTACGAGAAGCTGGCCCGTGGCTGTGCGCCGGGCACCGTTTTTTACAGGCTGCAATCGAAGGCGAAGCGATGCGACTTGGATTCCTTCATTACGCTCACCTACGTTTTCGGGGAAGCATGGAATGAGGTTCCTTGGGTGAGACAGGCCCTTGAACGAGCGCGGCTCAAGCGCGACACCGAACCGTGGAAGAGTTTTCTACGAAGGCATCACGTGGCGTCCGCAGTGTCTCGGACTAACGCCGCTACCGGCTCTGCAAGACCCCGCTTGGACAGAACGCTCATTCTCCACTGGCCGGAATGGCAAGCCGAACATGGCCGTGGAGCGGCGCGAGCATTCGTCAAGACCTTTGGCAAGCGTCTGAAATCCGATGACGACCCGCTCGGCGAGAAACTCTACGATACGATTCGGCAACGACTGAGCATTTTGAAGCGGCTCGGTCTGTTGAACCTCTGTATTGTTCCGCCTGAACTGTGAAGCACAAACTCGCTTAGCTTCACAGAGACTTGCACGACTTCACCCTATAGTTCCGCCGACGTTCAAAAGGGCGCGCAATATGCGTCGCCCAAATTTCTTGGCGGCAGTTGCCAAGAGCAAAGCCAAAACGCGGAGATACGAAATGAGCGACGGCGAAAACCTATTACTGGCACGGCGACGGCGTGGGCTGGCCGCGTGGAAGCTGGCGGCGTCCGCTTCAATTGACCCGACCACCTACAGCCGGATCGAGCGCGGCGAACGCGAGGCGACTTACGAGCAGAAGCTCGCCTTGGCACGGGCGCTGGGTGTGGAACCGGAAGCAATCTTTCAGCGGGTGACACCATGAGTGTGCAAATGCAACCAATCGAAGTCCTGATGACGTTGCGGGAAGTCCAGCAAGCCGGGAAAATCTCTCGCGCCACGCTCTACCGTTGGACGCGGGAGCAAGGATTGAAAACGATTCGCGTTGGCGGATGCGTGCGCATTCGCGCGAGCGACTGGCAGGCGTGGCTGGCGCAGCACGCTGAAAGCAACGGTGAGGGGACGGCATGAGCTTTGATCTTTCGCGATTACCGGAGCGCACGCGCCTATTTCTTGAGCACGGTGCGCCCGAAGGCGAACGGCAGCGCGAAGCCTTCAACGCCGCGTGCCAGTTGCGTGACGCAGGGGCGACCGAAGCCGAGGCACTGTCACTGATTGAAGCAGCGGCGGCTCGTTGTGGCTTACCGTTGTCCGAGGCGCGCTCTGCGGTCAAGAGCGCCTACAAGCGCCCGCCGCGCGAACCTATTCGTGGCGGCAATGGCGACAAGCCCGTTAAACGCACGATTGCGACGACCTACGACTACACCGATGAAAAGGGCGCGTTGTTGTTCCAGTGTGTGCGCTACGTGCCGAAGGACTTCAAACAACGGCGGCCTGACGCTGATAACGGCTGGACTTGGAATCTGGACGGCGTTCGCCGCGTCTTGTTTCGATTGCCGGAAACTCTCCGCGCCGTTCAACAAGGCTTGCCCGTGTTTCTGTGCGAGGGCGAAAAGGACGTGCTGGCGATGGCAGAGCGTGGCCTTGCGGCAACATGCAACTCTGGCGGTGCGGGGAAATGGCGCGACGAATACATTGAGACGCTGCGCGGTGCATCGGTTGTTGTGATTGCTGACAAGGACAAGGCCGGGCGCGACCACGCCGCGCAAGTGGCCAGCAGTCTGCACGGCGCGGCGAAGTCCGTTCGCGTGATTGAACTGCCAGAAATCAACGGCCAAGCTGTGAAGGACGCCGCTGACTACTTCGCTGCTGGCGGCACGTCTGACGATTTGATTGCGCTGGCAGAATCCGCGCCGGAGTGGACGCCGATTCCCCTTGAAACGAACACCAAGCGCAACGGGCTTTTGATTATCAACGCGATGGAATTGCTGGAGACGACCTTTCCCAAAAGCGAAGACATCGTGGAAGGCATCCTGCCTCAAAAGGCCAAGCTCATTGTGTCTGGCCCCGCGAAGCTGGGGAAGTCCAGATTCACTCTTGGCTTGGCCGTCGGAATTGCCACTGGTCGCAACGTGATGGGTTTCACGATCAAACGTCCGCGCCGCGTTCTTTTCTTCCAAGCTGAGGTCAGTCCGCGCAGCCTGCAAGACCGGCTGAAGAAGATGCTTGCCGCGTTTCCCGCAGAAGAGCGACCGGAGATCGAAAAGCTGGTGCGGGAAAATCTGCTGCTGTGTAACGACCCGCGTTTGAAACTGACTCACGCCGACGCTGTGGCCGCCATACGCGAAGCTGTGGCACTCCACAAGCCCGAAGTCGTGGTCTTCGACCCGCTTTACAAATACAACACGGGGGACGAAAGCGCCGTCCAAGACATGACGCGGTTTTTTGACCCGCTGGACTTGCTGATTGCTGACTACGGGGCTGCCGTCTTGCTCGTTCACCACCACGGTAAAGGGAGCGGCGACGGACTGGCGACACCGGCCCACCGCAACCGTGGAAGCAGCACAATTGCAGACTGGGCGGATTCGCTTCTCACGTTGACCTTTGAAGACGCCGACGCGGGCGTTGTGAAGCTGGCCTTCACACTCCGCAACGCTGAAGAGCCGGAACCGATGGCGTTTCAACGCAACCCGGACACGCTTTGGATTGACCCGTTGCCGGACTACGCTTTCCCCACGAAGGGCGCGGCGACACGGATCACCAACGAAGACGTTGTGAACGCCCTTGGAAGCGGGCGCGAGGTCGAGTATTCACGCTTCGCGAAGGAACTGGCGGCGAAGTTTGCGGTCTGCGAGCGCACGGCCAAGAGCGCCATCGGACGGGCGGCAAAGGCAGGAGCAATCGTGAAGAAAGGGTCTGGATTATATGCGGCAGCGTAGTGCAACGGTGCAACCCCTTATAGGGACAGTTGCACTTGCACCGATGGTGCAACGGTGCAACGGCGGTGCAATTGCACCAGTTGCACCAAGCGGAGGCTACCAAGTGGAATTGCCTCGACTACCGATCAAACGCTCTCTGGCGGCGATTGTGGCCGACTGGCGGGCATCCTACGAGCCGAGCCGAGCCGCCAGCCTGCCGCAGCGGGTTCAACCCCGTAACACTTCGCCCCATGTGTTACACCCGGCTTGCATTATGTATGAACGAATGGTATGCTTCATACGTAATAGGAGCAAGCACCATGAAACCCAAAGCTGTTGGATACGTGCGCGTGAGCAGCGCGGAGCAAGCCAAGGACGGCGAGAGCCTGCAACGGCAAGAGGCGTTGATTCGGGCCGAAGCCGAGCGACAGGGCTGGGAACTGGTCGCGGTCTTACGCGACGAAGGAATCAGCGGCGGCAAGCCTGCCAGCAAACGCCCCGGCTTCGCGGCGCTGGTCGCAATGGTGCAAGCCAAGGCTGTCAGTGTTGTGATCGTTGCGGACTTGTCCCGACTTTCCCGCTCGCAGAAGGACACGCTGGTTTTCTTGGAAGACATTTGCGGCCCGGCCAGAGCGCGGCTCTATCCGTTGGACAAGGCGGCCTTCGTGGAAAACAAGACCGTCAGCGGCACAATGGATTTGACCCTGAAGGCGTTGCTGGCGGAAGTCTATCGCAAGGAAATCAGCGAGAAGACTCTGCGGGCGATGCAGTTCAAACGACAGCGCGGCGAGAAACTTGGCGGCGACGTGCCTTTCGGATTCCGTGCGGAAGGCGGCAAGCTGGTTGCCGACGAATCCGAGCAAGCGGTAATCCGCAAAGTCGAAGGGCATCGGCAGCGCGGGCTGTCGCTGCGGGCAATCGCAGCGAAACTGCAAGAGCTTGGCGTGCGAACCAAGCGCGGCCTGTGCGAGTGGAATCCGATGCAGGTTCAACGATTACTGGCGCGGGCGGCGGCCTGAGTCAGCGGCAAACACGAAAGGAGCAAACGCAATGGTCAGACCAACGAACAGCCCCAAAGGGCCAGTGCAACGATTCACCGTTTCCATTTCCCCCGAAGCGGCGGCGAAGTTGGAAGCCTACTGCAAAAAGAAAGAACGCCCGCGTAGCTGGGCGATAGACAAGCTGGTAAGCCTCTACGTGGACAAGCTGCCGTGAAAAACAAACCCCGATTCGTCAAGACCCGATTCGTGATGATTGGCCCGGCATTGGCCCGGCAAATCCGCGAAGGCGTTGACGATCAAGGCCAGCCCTTTCGATACAAGGGGCGCGCCATCTACGCCCGCGTGCGGGACAAGGGACGGCTGACATGGAAGAGCACTGAAACCGACAAGCCCGCTGACGCTCGCAAGTGGCTGGGGAAGTGGAAGCGCGATGGCTGGGCGCTGCGGAACGGATTCGAGCCGGACGGCATGGTGTTGCAACGCGGGCGTGTCACGGTGGGCGAACTGGCACAGACCTATGTTGAAGCCGGACACCCGCGAAAGCACGGCAAGAAGTCCGCTTGCACGATTCGGCACGAAGTCAACTGGTTGCGTCCCCTCCGCGCCTACTTCGCCGAACGCCCGGCAGCTTCGCTAGCTTTGGCCGATTGCGACCGTTATCACCAATGGCGGGTAAGCGGCGGCTACGTTGTCATCTACAAGCTGCGAGGGCATGAACAAACCAAGCGCACAAAGGGCGGCGACAGGGCCGTTGATTTGGAACTTACGACGCTGAGCAACATACTGGCTTTCGGCGTGCGGCGCGGGTTGTTGAAGTCCAATCCGATTGCTGGGCGCGGGCGGTTTACCTGCGGCGACAAAGTTCGGCACTGCCGCGAAGTGGCCCCTGACCCTGAAGGCTTGCAGAATATCATCGGCTGGCTGCGGCAGAGAAACGAGACGGCCATCGCAGACCTTGTGGCCTTTCTTGCCTACAGCGGCGTGCGGATTGGTGAGGCGCTGCCGCTGACGTGGCGGGCTGTGAACTTGGAAGAGGGCTTGGTGAACGTGCAGCGGGAAAAGCGCGGCGTGAATCCGTGGGTTGCCATCGCGCCTGAACTGGAAACCCTGTTGCGCGAAATGAAGGAACGCGCTGCGAGCGTGTTGCTCTTCCCGTCGCCGTTTGACGCCAGCAAGCCCCGCGATGCTTCAGCGGTGCGGCATCGGTTGCTGGCGGCGTGCAAGAAGCTGAAGCTGGGGCGCGTGACGCCTCACGGCTTACGCAGCTATTTCGTCACGCAAGCGCGAGAGAGCGGCCTGTCTGACGCTGACATTGCGGCGCTGATAGGTGACAAGACCGGCCCGGCCATCATCGCGCAGACCTACGGCGACGTGCGCGACGATCATTTGCTGGCGCAAGCCCGAAGGATTCGCCACGCCATTGCCGAACACGCCGACGGAGACGATGAAAAGGCTAGTCACAAGGCTAGTCACACGATGCCACAGGATAGCGGCATGATTCACGATGAATCAGCGCGGCTCGTAGCAGCGTAAACATCTGCTTTTTCAGAGACTCCATGACTCACGCAGACACAGTAAGAATCAACACTGGCGCAACTTCGGATCAGAGGGTTGGGAGTTCAAGTCTCTCCGGGCGCGCCAGTTTTCTTGGGGAAATCGCAGATTTCCAAAACCGGTTGCCGCGCCGGGCCGTCGGGTAGTCCCTTTCGTATACCCACCGCCGGGGAAATCCGGACGGAAACACGCGCCGAAGATAAGCGCAACGCCGGTGCCGCTGGGCGCATCCGGGCACTGCCCCCGAATCCGCTTTTGGGAAGTCGGATGTGTGCTAGGTTTGGAGTCCCGGCTTTAGCCGGTTTCAGCAAGTTCCAACGCTTCAGATGCAACCGGCTAAAGCCGGG
>Ga0194112_10010344_pt1 | contig 11710 bp, 12 predicted proteins | sample TA2MahC400mmetaG_FD_146191 | JGI IMG/M metagenome (GOLD analysis project Ga0194112, IMG submission 146191) | Freshwater microbial communities from Lake Tanganyika, Tanzania - TA2015016 Mahale Deep Cast 400m | ecosystem: Environmental > Aquatic > Freshwater > Lake | place: Tanzania: Lake...
AATGGGCGTGAAACGCCCCCTTCGGGGGCTTGGGTCATGGGAGGCACCCGATCCCAGGGCTCCCTGCGGTCGCCCTGGGCTACGGCTGGGTCGCCCGCATTCGCGGGCTACAAGGCCCCGAGATGTGCGCAAAGATCAGGGCGAAGCCCTGGGAAAGGGGAGGGGCCAAATTCAGCCCTGTAGGGGCGTACTAGCCGCCGTAGGCAGGATGTGGCGCCGGGACCACGTAGTACGCCCTGTCAGGGCCGACCTTACCGGTCGCCCTTTCCCAGGGCTTCGCCCTGGGCTGATATGGCACGCTCCGTTTGGAGCTTCGGCGCCGAAGAACGTTACCAGAATTGGGGGCCACACTCCCTGCCGAAACTGGATTTGACTTGGCGCGGCCCGGATGGTTAAATATGGGGTTTGCGGAGTCATGACCGGGCGGCCCTCATCGTGTCCTGCGGAGGCAGAGCGTGGGAGAGTCCTCGCCCTTGCCGAGCGAGAAGTCCCTATCCATTGACGAACTCCGGCGGCGCATTGACGAGCTCGATGCGCAGTTGCTGGCGCTGCTGAACGAGCGCGCCGGAGTCGTGGTGGAGATTGGCGACCTGAAGCGGCGCGCGAGCGCGCAGGTGTACGCGCCGCTGCGCGAGATCGAGGTGCTGCGGAGCGCGTGCGAGCGGAACAAGGGGCCGCTGCCCGACAGCGCGCTGCGGGCGATCTTCCGCGAGGTGATGTCGGCCTGCATCGCGCTCGAACACCCCCTGAAGGTGGCCTACCTCGGCCCCCAGGGCACGTTCAGCCACCTGGCGGCGCAGGCGAAGTTCGGGGCGTCCGTGGAGTATATCCCGACCCGCGACATCCTGGGCATCTTCCGCGCCGTGGCGAGCGCCGCGGCCAACCTGGGCATGGTGCCCGTTGAGAACTCGATTGACGGGGGGGTGACGGACACGCTGGACGCATTCATGGCGTACAACCTCCAGGTGTGCTCTGAGCTGCTGATGGAGGTTCACCACTGCCTGATGGCGCCGAGCCGCGAGGCGGTGGTGGAGCGGATATACTCGAAGCCGCAGGTGTTCGCCCAATGCGGGCGCTGGCTCGCCGAGCACTATCCCGACGCCGAGCTGGTGTCGGTGTCGAGCACGGCGCGCGCCTGCGAGGTGGCGCGGGAGGAGACGAAGGCGGCGGCAATCGCGCACTCCACCGCCGCGGCCACCTATGGCCTCGAAATCGTCCACAAGAACATCGAGGACGTGGCGCACAACGTCACCCGCTTCGTCGTGCTGAGCCAGGAGTCGTGCCCGCCGAGCGGGCGCGACAAGACGTCGCTGGTGCTGTCCGTGGCCCACCGCGCTGGGGCGCTGGTGGAGGCGCTGGAGCCTTTTCGCGCCAGCGGCCTCAGCCTCACGCGGATCGAATCGCGTCCCTCGAAGCGCAACCCGTGGGAGTACTACTTCTTCATTGATTTCGAAGGCCACCAGGAGAGCGAGGGGGTCAGGAGCGCGCTCGGCCAGGTCCACAAGGCCTGCAACTACCTCCAAATCCTCGGCTCGTACCCCATTGCGGACACCACGGTCTCCATCGAGTAGGCACCGGAGAAGCTCATGCGACGACTGCTGCTGGCCGGGAACTGGAAGATGCACCTTGACCTCCGCGGGGCGATCCAGCTCGCGGCGGGCCTGCGGCGCGAGCTGGCGGACGTTGCGGACCGCGACGTCGTGCTCTTCCCGCCGTTCCCGTTCCTGGCCGACGTGGCCGACGCGGTGGAGGGTTCGAGCATCGAGGTGGGCGCGCAGAACCTCCACCCCGAGCCCCAGGGGGCCTTCACGGGCGAGGTCTCGGGGGCCATCCTCGCAAGCGTAGGCTGCCGCTGGGCCATCGTCGGCCACTCGGAGCGGCGCGACCTGTTCGGCGAGAAGGACGCCTTCCTGAACAAGAAGCTGCGTGCGGCCCTGGCGGCCGGCCTGAAGCCCATCCTGTGCGTCGGCGAGCACCTCGAGGAGCGCGACGCCGGCCGCGCCGAGAGCGTGGTGGCCGAGCAGGTGCGCGGGTGCCTCGACGGCTTCGGGGCCGAGGACATGGAGCGAGTGACGATTGCCTACGAGCCCGTGTGGGCGATCGGCACAGGCCGCACGGCCACCCCGCAGCAGGCGAACGAGATGCACGGGGTGGTGCGCGCGCTGATCGGCGAGCGGTTTGGCTCGGGGGTGGCCAGCGCCACGCGCATCCTCTACGGGGGGAGCGTGAAGCCGAGCAACGCCAAGGCCCTGCTCGCCGAGCAAGAGATTGACGGCGCACTCGTCGGAGGGGCAAGTCTGAAGGTCGAGGACTTCGTCCAGATCGTCAGGGCGTGATAGAAGGAGAGCGGCGGTTGACTGATTTCCTCCTCACCCTCCTGTGGGTCATTTTCACCGTTGACTCGATCCTGCTGGTGCTGATCGTGCTGCTCCAGTCGGGGCGCGGCGGCGGGCTGTCGGGCATGCTCGGCGGCGGGGGCATGGCGGAGTCCGCGCTCGGCCCGAAGAGCGGCCTGCCCAGGATCACCGGCATCATGGCAGGCATCTTCTTCATCGCGGCCATCCTGATCGGGCTGCTGACACGGCCCAGCGAGATCGGGGAACGCAAGAAGACGAAGGGCGACAAGTCGAAGCCCGAGCCGGCCGCCACGGCCGAGCCGGAAACGAAGGATAAGCCCACGACGGCCACGCCGAAGGCGGCGACGAGCCTGGCGCCCGCGCCAAAGGCCACGACCGCGACGCCGCCCGCGCCGAAGCCGGCGACCAGTGTGGCGCCGGCCCCGAAGGCCGCGACGAGTGTGGTGCCGGCCCCGAAGGCCGCGCCCGGCACCCCAACCCCTCCCGGGACCAAGCCCTGATGCGCAGCATGACAGGCTACGGCCAGGCCAGGCGCGAGGGGGACGGGTGGGTCACGCAGGTCGAGGTCCGGTCAGTGAACGGCCGGTATTTCAAGCTCTCGGCGCGGGTGCCGCACGAGTTCGGCGCCTTCGAGCGCGACTTCGAGAAGCGCATCCGCCGCCGCATCGTACGCGGGTCGGTGGACCTGACGGTGAAGGTGGAGCTGACGGGCGAGCGAGCGGCCAGGCCGCTCAACGTCCACGCCCTCGCCGCCTACGTGCGCTCGCTCCAGGAACTGGGGCGCGAGCTGAACGTCCCTGTCGCCCTCACCGCCGACGCCCTGGCGTCGCTCCCGGGCGTGCTCGACGCCGAGGAGTTGCGCGAGGAGGAGGCGAAGGCCCTCGTGGGACATATCACCGCGGCGCTCGACGCGGCTCTGGACGAGGCGGACAAGATGCGGCAGGCGGAGGGCGCGAACCTGCGGGCCGAGCTCCTCGCCCGTTGCGAGGCCATCGAGCGCCTGGTGGCCGAGGTTGACGCTGCCCAGCCCGCGGCCCTCGAGGAGCACCAGCGGCGCCTCGTCGAGCGGGTGAACCGCCTGCTCCAGAACACGGGCGTGGCGGCGGGGGAGCAGGACGTCGCCCGCGAGGTGGCGATCTTCGCGGACCGCTCGAACGTGAGCGAGGAGATCGCGCGGCTGAGGTCGCACGCCGGCCAGCTCCGCGAGGCCCTCGGCCAGGCTGAGCCGGTCGGCCGCAGGCTCGAGTTCATTGCCCAGGAGCTCCAGCGCGAGGCGAACACCATCGGCGCCAAGCTGGCGGGGGCCAGCCTCTCGCGGCAGATCGTGGCTCTCCACGGCGAGGTGGACAGCATCCGTGAGCAGGTGCTCAACGTCGAGTAGCGAGGCCGCGGCCGCGAGCCGCGCCGCCGGCAACGAGGCGGGCGGCGGCGGGCGGCGCGGGCGGGTGGTCGTCCTCTCCGGGCCGGCCGGCGTGGGGAAGACCAGTGTGGCCGAACGCCTCTGCCGCGAGACGGGCATCCGCAGGTCGGTCTCCGCGACGACGCGGGCGCCCAGGCCGGGCGAGGTGGACGGATGCGACTACCTGTTCCTCACGGAGGCCGACTTCGAGCGGCGGCTGGCACGTGGCGAGTTCCTCGAGCACGCAAGCGTCTTCGGCCACCTCTACGGCACGCTGCGCGCGCCCATCGAGGAGGCGGCCAGGGCCGGTGAAGACCGCCTGCTGGTGATTGACGTGCAGGGCGCGATGCAGGTGAAGCAGAGCTGCCCCGAGGCCCTGCTCATCTTCCTCGACGCCCCCGACGCCGACGTCGGGGAACGGCTCGCGGGACGCGGCAGCGAGGACCCCGACGAGCGGCGGAAGCGCCGGGCCGGCGCACCGGCCGAACGGCAGCACAAGGAGCACTACGACTTCTGCGTGGTCAACGACGACCTCGACCGCGCCGTGGCGGAATTGCGGACCATCCTCTCCCAACACAGGAGGCCCTGCACCCGTTCGCGGTGACGCCTCCGCGCGTTGCTCGCGTGGCGGCTGGGGATGTGTGGATGAATGGATGACCCGGCGAGCGGATGGATGGATGGATGAATGGATGAATGGATGAATGAAAGAGTCAATCACTCTGACATCCATCCAGCCATCCAATCATCCAATCATCCAGCTCCTTCTCAGCCATCCACCCATCCAACCATCCCGTTCGGTTGCGGGTCAAGGCCGTATTGAGACTGGAGGCACAGACTCGATGGATGAAGCCAGGATCGACCGACTCGCTCGGAAGGCGGGGGGCAGGTTCAAGCTCGCCTCGCTCGTGATGAAGCGGCTGGTGGACATCAACCGCGGCTCGCAGCCGCTGGCGGAGCCCGACGGCCCCAACATGCTCTACACGGCCCTCAAGGAGGTCGAGCTGGGCCTGATACGCCTCGTCCCCAGGCTCCCCGCGCCCGCCGAGGGCGAGGGGAAGGGCGAGGCTATCGTCCAGGAGGACTAGCCCGCCCGCCGTCAGTTGAGCGAGCAAGTGTAAGGGGATGAATGGATGAATGGATGGGTGGATGGATGTCAGACAATCATCCATTCATCCACCCATCCATTCATCCCCCTTGGTTGCGGCCTATGGCTGTGTTGAGGGTGACGCCGTGGCTGCTGATCCGTTCGACTCGCGCGAGATCGTCGTGGGCGTGACCGGCGGCATCGCGGCATACAAGGCCGCCGAGCTGGTCTCGCGCCTGCGCCAGCGCGGGGCCGCGGTCACGGTGGTCATGACCGAGGCCGCCACCCGCTTCGTCCAGCCGCTCACCTTCGCCGTGCTGAGCGGGCGGCGGGTGATCACCGACCTCTTCGAGCAGCCGGAGCACTACGAGACGGAGCACGTGGCCATTGCGGCGAAGGCGGCGCTCGCCATCGTGGCCCCCGCCACGGCCAACCTGCTCGGCAAGCTGGCCGCCGGCATCGCCGACGACGCCCTCACAACCACCCTCCTCAGCCTTCAGTGCCCGGTCATCCTCGCCCCGGCCATGAACCACCGCATGTGGGCGAACCGCGTGGTGCAGGACAACGTGGCCCGGCTGCGCGAGCTCGGCTACCGCATCGTGGAGCCCGAGGAGGGCTGGCTGGCCTGCGGCGAGAAGGGCGCCGGCCGCCTGGCCGAGGCCGACGCCATCCTGGCCGCCGCCGAGGCCGCACTTGCCTGAGAAGCTCTTGGCCTCCAACCGGAGAGGATGAATGGATGAATGGATGATTGGATGATTGTCTGACACCCATCCACCCATCCATTCATCCACCCATCCCCTCTTGTTGCGGCCAATGGCTCCATTAGGACAGACGCCATGCGGCTGCTGGTCACTGCCGGGCCGACCCGCGAGTACCTCGATGATGTGCGGTTCCTGAGCAACGCCTCTAGCGGTCGGATGGGCTGCGCCATCGCCCGCGCGGCCGTGGCCAGGGGCCACGAGGTCGTCCTCATCTGCGGGCCGCTCGAGGTCGCACCGCCGCCGTGCAGCGTCCGCGACGTTGTGTCCACCGCCGACATGCTCGCGCGATGCGTGGAGGAGTTCCCTGCGGCCGACGCCCTGATCATGGCGGCCGCCCCTGCCGACTTCCGGCCCGCGCGCCGCGTCAGGGGCAAGCTCAAGAAGTCGAGCGCCCCGCGCGCCCTCCGCCTCGCGCGCACGCCGGACATCCTGGCCGAGCTCGCCAGGCGGCGGGGCACCCAGGTGATGGCCGGCTTCGCACTCGAAGCACGCGACCTGGCGAAGAACGCCCGCCAGAAGCTGCGCGAGAAGGGCCTCGACCTCATCGTGGCGAACACCCCCGAGGCCATCGCTGCCGAGCGCTCCACCGCACACGTCTTCTTCCCCGACGGCTCGCAGGAGCCGCTCGAGGACATGCCCAAAGAGGCCATCGCCGAGCGGCTGGTAGAGATTGTGGAGCGCCTCGTGGCGGAACGAAGGAGGGCCTCGTAGGACGACGCTCGGTCGCGCGCCGAGGGGTTCGAGGACGAGGACGAGGGACGAGGACGAGGACGATTGAGGAACCGCGGAAGGAGAGGATTCCATGAGCACCCGCCCCATCCCCATTGCGATTGACACGGACATCGGCGACGACATAGACGACGCGCTGGCCATGGCGCTGGCCCTGACCTCGCCCGAGGTGGACCTGCGTGCGGTGACCACCGTGTTCGGGGACGTTGCGGCCCGCACCCGCCTGGCCCTCAAGCTCCTTGCGGCCTACGGCCGGGGCGACATCCCGGTGGGCACAGGGCGCGCCGCGCCCCTGATGGGGCCGGCGCCCACGCACACGCCCAACCAGGCCGCCGTCCTCACCGACGGCGAGGAGCTGCCCGAGCCCTCCGGCCACCCCGCCGACGAGCTGCTGCGGCGCGCGGCGGACGAGGCGGCAGGGCGACTCGTCATCATCACCATCGGCGCGATGACCAACATGGCCCTCGCGCTCCTCCGCGAGCCACGCCTCGCCCAGAAGGCGCACCTCATCGTCATGGGCGGCGTCGTCGGACAGCAGACCGCCGAGTGGAACATCCGCTGCGACCCCGAGGCCGCGCGCATCTGCTTCGAGTCGGGCATCCCCATCACGATGGTCGGGCTCGACGTCACGATGAAGTGCCGCATGTCCCAGGGCGACGTCGAGGCCCTGGCCGCCCGCGGCACCACCGCCACGCAGCTCCTCGACGCCATGGTGGCCGCGTGGAGCGGGTCGGCCGATGGCAAGCGGAAGCTCAAGTGCCCCATCCTCCACGACCCCCTCGCCGTCGCGGTGGCCTTTCGCCCCGAGCTCGCCACCACCCGCCCGCGCAAGGTCGTCGTCGAGACCCGCGGCGAATCCACCAGGGGCTTCACCGTGGCCACCCAGAGCGACGCCCCCAACGCTCAGGTGTGCCTGGACGTTGACGCCGCGGCGTTCCTGCGGCTCTTCATGGGCCGCATCCTGAGCCGGTGAGCCTTGGCCCCAATCGTCGTCGTTGTCGTCGTCGTCCTCGTCGTCGACTCTCCGAGGCGGGAAGAGCCCACGGAAGCGACGACGACGACGAGGACGACGACGAGCACGATTCGGAAGCCCAGAGCCCGTTTGACCCACGCGGAATCCCCATTATAGAATAGATGAGAAGCTGCTTCTCTTGGACCCCTCGCCTCTTGCAAAGGGGAATTGCAATGGCTTGGCCCAATCTTCTGACGCTGCTCGCATTTCTCGGCCTCGTCACCGCGGCCATCTCTTGTGCCGGCGAGGAGCAGAAAGTGCGGGAGGCCGTGTGGGCGGGGAAGTTCTATCCCGCCGACGCCGATGCCCTGACGAAGCAGGTGGACGCCTGCCTCGCCGAGGGGGCCAAGAAGGTGCAGGCGGAGGGGAAGCCGATCGCCATCGTGGCGCCCCACGCGGGCTACGACTATTCGGGCCGCTGCGCCGGCATCGCCTACGCCGCCGTGAAGGGCAAGCCCTACAAGCGCGTCGTCGTCCTCGCCGTCAACCACCGCGGCATGCCCTTCCGCGGCGGCTCGATCATCAAGGTGGACGCCTACAAGACGCCGCTGGGGCTGGTGCCGGTGGACCGCGCGGCCTGCGACAAGCTCCTGGAGAGCGACCTCTTCGGCTCCCATGCCTCGGCCGACCGCATGGAGCACTCGCTCGAGGTCCAGCTCCCCTTCCTCCAGCGCGCCCTGGGCTCCTTCCAGCTCGTGCCCATCACGTTGGGCGACCCGGCCGACGACGACTACCCGACGATGGCCTCCCTGCTTCGCAAGGTGATCGATCAGGACACGCTGGTGGTGGCGAGCGGCGACTTCACCCACTACGGCGCGAACTTCGACTTCGCGCCCTTCGCAACCGACGTCCGCCAGAACATCGAGAAGCTCGACAAGGGGGCGGTTGACCTCATCCTCCAGCGCGACGGCCCAGGCTTCGGCAAGTACATCGCGAAGACGCGCGCCACCATCTGCGGCCGCTGCACCTTCCGCCTCCTCATCCACCTGTTGCCCGACAAGGCGAAGGGGCAGCTCGTCAGCTACTACACCTCCGGCGACGAGGCCAACGACTACCGCCACTCGGTGAGCTACGCCGGCATCGTCTTCACCGCCGAGGGCCAATGGGGCGAGGCCCCCGCCGCCAAGCCGGCGGCTCAGGCCCTCGACGCCAGGATCAGCGAGGCCGGGCAGAAGAAGCTCCTCGACATCGCCCGCAAGACCCTCCTCGCCGTCACCGACGGCAAGGACGCCCCCGAGCTCAAGGTGGAGGACGCCGAGCTCCAGGGCAACAACGGCGTCTTCGTCACCCTGACCAAGGGGGGGGAGCTTCGCGGCTGCATCGGCAACTTCAAGCCCACGACCCCCCTCTACGAGACCGTGGCCGCGCAGACCCAGCAGTCGGCACTCCGCGACCCGCGCTTCAGACCCGTCCAGGCCGCCGAGGCGAAGGGCCTCGACATCGAGATTTCGGTCCTGATGCCCGAGAAGCCTGCCAAGGACCCGCTGGCCTGGGAGTTCGGCAAGCACGGCATCATCGTGCGCCGCGGCTGGCAGCAGGCCACATTCCTGCCCCAGGTCGCCGAGCACTTCAAGAGCAAGGAGGAGATGCTCTCGGCCTGCTGCCGCAAGGCGGGCCTGCTCTCCTACATCTGGCGCGACGCCGACACCGAGGTGCTCATCTACGATGCCCAGGTCTTCGGCGACAAGCCGAAGGAGGAGAAGGCACCTTAACGCCCACTGACCTCGCCTCTAGTCCCGAAGGGACGACAGTGGTTAGCCGGCGGCTTCAGCCGCCGGACCACGCGCCACCTGCGGCCAGTCCCGAAGGGACGACAGTGGTTAGCCGGCGGCTTCAGCCGCCGGACCACGCGCCACCTGCGGCCAGTCCCGAAGGGACGACAGTGGTTAGCCGGCGGCTTCAGCCGCCGGACCACGCGCCACCTGCGGCCAGTCCCGAAGGGACGACAGTGGTTAGCCGGCGGCTTCAGCCGCCGGACCACGCGCCACCTGCGGCCAGTCCCGAAGGGACGGCAGTGGTTAGCCGGCGGCTTCAGCCGCCGGACCACGCGCCACCTGCGGCCAGTCCCGAAGGGACGGCAGAAACCCGGGGGGAGTCGGTCCTGTCCCCCCTCTTCTGCCGTCCCTTCGGGACTGGATAGTGTATGCGCCCCGATCCGGCGGCTGAAGCCGCCGGCTAAACACTGCTGTCCCTACGGGACTGGGACGAGGAACAGCACTGAGTTCCTTGTCCCCCCTATCGCAGGCTGGATTTCCGGGGGTCTCGCGGATGAGCACGGTGTTCCGCATAGCGAATGGAGCAGGCGCCCAGAGGGAGGGGCAGGCCCCGCGCCGGGTGCGGAAGGCGCTTTTTGTGGCCGGCGGGCTGTGCGACGACAGCGTGTGCCACAGCGTGCTGCGGCTGGCCCGTGAGCTTGGTCGCCGCGGCTGCGAGGTGGGCCTCGCCTGCGGCGGCGGGCCGCTCCTGGCGGCGTTCCAGCGCCACGGCATCGCCACGTTCGCCACGAGCCGCCTGATGCGCCCGCGGCCGCCGCTCCGCACGCCACGGGCGCTCCTCGACTACATCCAGGACTTCGGGCCTGACCTCCTGCACTGCTTCGGGCGCGCGCTGGCGCCCTGGGCCGCGCGCCTCGCCGAGGCCGCGGGGCGGCCATACGTCCTCACCGTGTCGGACTTCGCCCCGGACGGGCGCCGCGGCAAGCTGCCCGGCAACTGGCGGCGCGGCTCCGTCATGGCCGTCAGCGAGGACCTCCGCGAGGAGCTCGTCAACCAGGCCCGCATGCCCAAGGACGCCATCGCCGTCATCCCCATCGGCATCGCCCTCGACGAATACGAGCGCTACCAGGCCACGCACGACCGGGCAGGCGTCCCGGTCGTCGGCACCGTTGGCCCGCTCACGCCCGAGCGCGGCTGCGAGTACTTCATCCGCGCCGCAAAGGAGGTCCTCGACCGCGGCCACAACGCCCACTTCCTCATCGCGGGCGATGGCCCTGAGCGCTTCCCCATCCGCCGCGTCATCCACGAGCTCAAGCTCGACAAGGCGGTCACGGTCGCCGAGGCATTCCCCGACTACCGCAAGATGATCGCGGTGCTCGACATCTGCGTGCTCCCGGCGGTCCGCGAGGGGCTCGGGCTCGACATCCTTGAGGCCATGGCCTGCCGCAAGCCGGTCGTGGCCACAGGCGCCGGGCCGGCCTACAGCCTGATAGCCGACGGCGAGACGGGCCTTCTGGCGCCCAAGAAGGACCCCGCCGCAATCGCCGAGAAGATCATCGCGCTCCTCCGCGACCCCGCTCTCGCCGGGCGCCTCGTCGAGGCCGCATACGCGATGGTCCGCCAGCGCTTCTCTGTCGAGGCCACCGCCGAGGTGCTCCTGCGCTACTATGAGTGGTGCGCCCAAAGAGCCTGAATCGTCGTCGTTGTCGTCGTCGTCCTCGTCGTCGAATTCGTAAGACAGGGGAAGCCAGAAGTCTCGACGACGACGACGAGGACGACGACGAGCACGAGAATCCAGCAACCAGGGTGGCACCCAGAGCTCGGAGGCAAAGCAATGCCCAGAGTGGTAGTCGTCATTCCCGCGCGCTTCGGCTCCACGAGGTTCCCCGGCAAGCCGCTCCTGCGCGAGACGGGCAAGTTCCTCATCCAACACGTCTACGAGCAGGCATCCCTGGCCTCCTGCGTGGACGAGGCGGTCGTCGCTACGGACGACGAGCGCATCCGTGCCGCCGTGGAGTCCTTCGGCGGCAGGGCGGTCATGACCTCCCCCGCCCACCGCTCGGGCACCGACCGGGTGGCCGAGGCCGTCCGAGCCCTCAAAGCCGACCTCGTCGTGAACGTCCAGGGCGACGAGCCGGAGCTCGAGCCCGAGGCCATTGACCTCGCCGTCGCGCTCCTGGAGCGGCACCCCGACGCCGACATGTCCACCCTTGCCGCGCCCGTGGCCGACCCCGCCCGGCTGCGCGACCCCAACCTCGTGAAGGTGGTGCTCGACGCCCGCGGCTACGCGCTCTACTTCTCCCGCGCCCTCATCCCTGCCTCGAAGAGCTACCCCGAGCCGCCCCCTGGCGACCAGCACGTCTACCTCGGCCACATCGGCCTCTACGTCTTCCGCCGCGACTTCCTCTTCCGCTTCGCCAGCCTCCCGCCCTCCCCACTCGAAAACCACGAGAGCCTGGAGCAGCTCCGCGCCCTCGAACACGGCCACAAGATCATCGTCGGCATCACCAGTTACCAGGCCCGCGGCATTGACACCCCCGAGGACTACCAGGCCTTCCTCGCCCGCAGGCGCTCGCGCCACGCTTGATAGAGCTTGTGAAGAAATCACACGGACGCCCACGGACAAGCACGGACGGGCAGATTCCTCGGCGGC
>Ga0194112_10010352_pt1 | contig 11707 bp, 9 predicted proteins | sample TA2MahC400mmetaG_FD_146191 | JGI IMG/M metagenome (GOLD analysis project Ga0194112, IMG submission 146191) | Freshwater microbial communities from Lake Tanganyika, Tanzania - TA2015016 Mahale Deep Cast 400m | ecosystem: Environmental > Aquatic > Freshwater > Lake | place: Tanzania: Lake...
CAAAATCAAGCACTTCAGATACAGACTCTCCGGCAGGGACAGCAGCCCCGGATGGTCTGGGGCCGCGCCCCGGCGCTCGATCAAGCGGGCCTGGCGGCGGGCCTCCGCCGCGGCCTGGCGCACCACTTCCAGAAACTCCGCCTCGCTCAGGTTATAGGAACAGGAGCAGGTCATCAGCGCGCCGCCGGGATTGAGCAGCTGGAAGGCCCGGCGGTTGATCTCCTTATAACCTTTCAGGGCCGCGGGGCGGTCCCGGCGGCTCTTGGCGAAGGCCGGGGGGTCCAGGACGATGAGGTCGAAGCGCCTTCCCGCGGCCACGGCCTGCTTCAGAAAATTAAAGGCATTGCCTCGCTCGAAATCCAGGTTGTCCAACCCGTTTAGCCCGGCATTTTCCCGGGCCAGGTCCAAAGCCGCCTGGGAAGCTTCCACCAGGGTGACCCGGTCCGCGCGTGGGGCCAGGTGCAGGGCAAAGGCCCCCTGATAGGAAAAGACGTCCAACACCTGTCCTCTGGCCCACGCCGCGGCAGCCCGGCGGTTTTCCCGCTGGTCCAGGAACAAGCCGGTCTTCTGGCCCCGGCGCAGGTCTGCATGCAGCCGCACCGGCCCTTCCTTTACCTCCACCCGGTCCGGCAGCTCCCCCCACACCGTCTTTATTTCCAGGGGGAGCCCTTCCAACTGGCGCACTTCCGCGTCATGGCGCCGGGTGATGGACGCGGGAGCAAGATGCTCACGGAGAAGATGGGTAATTTCAGGCAGGAGGCCCTCCATACCGGGGTGGAGGGCCTGCACCGCCAGGTGGCCGGCGTAATGGTCCACCACCAGCCCCGGGAAGCCATCGGCTTCGCCATAGATAAGCCGGTAGACGTTGGTGTCATGGACCACTCGCTGGCGATAGGCCAGGGCCCGCTGAAGCCGCGCCTCCCAGAAGGACCGGTCCACCGCTTCGTCCCCATAAGTGACGAAGCGCAAGGCGATGCGGGACGCGGCGCTGTAAAAAGCCTGGCCCAGGAATCGATCTCCGGCGTACACCGCTACCAGAGACCCGGAAGGCGCTCCCGGGTCCCTCTCCAGGTCATCCCGGTACACCCAGGGGTGGCCGGTGCGGCGCCATCTGAGGCCCTTGGCGGTAAGTCGCGCCGCCGGCAGGTCCCCGACGCCTGCCTGAACTTTTTCCATGGCTCCCCTTTGGTTAGTTGACGGTTTACAGTTCACGGTTCACCGTTGACCATGGTAAAATAACGGCCAAAACTCAAACCTTGGAACTGTCAACTGATCACTGGTCACTGGTCACTGGTTACAGCTGCTTTTCCAGATATTCCTTATATTTTTGCCGGATAAACCGGGGGGCGAAATCGGGGGGGTCCAGGTACAACGGGCCCAAGGTCAAAAGACGGGTCTTCATATCATCCAGCATCCCGGCCATTTCTGCCTCGGCGATAAAGTTACGCTCCTCCCTCCGGGCAAAAATTAACTCCGGGCCCAGGGCCGCAGTCACTTCCTCTGCCCGGGAGGCCAACTCCGGCGGTAAGGTGGCGCCGTTAACCGGGATGGACATTCGGGCTTCCAGGACTACCTGGTGGCGGTCTCCCGCCACCGGACGCGACCGGTCCCACACCTCCAGGGTAAGGCCGTTGGGCAGCTCATGCCTGGTGAGCAATTTATTTGCGGTCATAGTTTCCCCTCTCTGCCACAAAATGATTATATTATATGGAAATTGCACAGCAGGACAAGTCACTCAACAGGAGTCTCCATGCGGCGCAAAACCCTGATAATTATTTTGGCGGTGTTCATCGTGGGCGCCGGGGCCGGCGGCGGTCTTTTTTTCAATTGGATTTATTCGCCCCGGTACTCCTTGCACCAGATGGTTATGGCCCTCAAGGCCAAAAATATGGTTGATTTCATCAACTACCTGGATTTAAAGGAGATTTTCAATAATTTCCTGGAAGCCTCTTCCACGGATCTGCCCCCTCCAAGTTCCCAAGAAGGGGACGAGATGGCCCGGCTGACCCGGAACCTGGGGCGCAAATTCGCCCGATTCGTCTTGCCGCAGTTGTTCAAAACCTATGAAAAAGATATCCAGGCGACTATGGAGAAATACATGGTCAGTCTGGATAACAAACAGGTTTTGGCCCTCACTGCGGCCATTGCCGTAGCCCAGATCAAAGTGGAGGGGGACGAGGCCCAGGTGAGCATTCGGGACCCCAAGACCAAAGAAGATTTTCGGTTTCAAATGCGCCGCCAGGAAGACGGCGTGTGGCGCGTAGTGGAAGTGAACTACCAGGACATTAAAAAATTTATCAAACGGGAGTTTGGGGACTGACCCCATTCATTGTCTGATAATATATATTATGTAAACTAACCTATGCTGGTGGAAAAAATCTGCCCCCGGTGCGGGTATGTTGCCCGGGAACACCGCAATCCCGTGCCCGCCGTGGATATTATTATTGAATACCAGAACCGGGGGGTGGTGTTGATCCAACGCGGCAAGCCCCCCTGGGGTTGGGCCTTGCCGGGCGGATTCGTGGAATACGGCGAGCCCCTGGAAGAGGCCGCCCGGCGGGAAGCCCGGGAAGAAACGGGCCTGGAAGTGGACCTGCTGGGGCAGTTTCACGCTTACTCCGACCCCCGCCGGGACCCCCGGCAACACACCGTCACCGTGGTTTTCGTGGCCCGGGGTTACGGCACTCCCCAGGCCGCGGACGACGCCCGGGACCTGGCCATTTTTTCTCCGGAAAATCCGCCGGAATCCTTGGCTTTTGACCATGCCCGAATCCTGGCCGATTATGTCAAGGTGCGGCGGCAGTGGCTCTTACGAAGAGAACCGGGGGAATTATAAGATTGCCGGGATTAGCTTTCAGGTTTCAGCTTTCAGCATAAAATATCTTTCTCGAGCCTGATCATAACTTAAGATAATTTCTTAATATTGGACTGTAACATATTGATTTACCGACTATATCAAGCAGTAAGCGCTCTGGCCGGACTGGCATTGTTGCCTTATTTTTATTGGCATTTTAATTCCCGGGGCCGGGGGGAGAGCTTCCTGCCCCGTCTAGGCCTTAAACTCCCCCCCTCCCCTCCTCCCCCCGGCAGACCCCGGGTCTGGGTTCACGGGGTTTCCGTGGGCGAAATCCTTTCCGCCCTCCCCCTGGTTAAAGAACTTAAGGCACTTCTGCCCCGGGCCGCGTTGATCATCACCACCGGCACTGAAACCGGCCAGGCCGTGGCCCGGCGGCATTTTCTCCCCTTGGGCGCGCTGGTCTGCTACTTCCCCCTGGATACGCCCTGGGCCGTGGCCCGCTATCTGGCCTATCTGAGGCCTGACCTTTATATCTCCCTGGATTCGGAAATCTGGCCCAACTTTCTCGTTCAGGCCCAACGCCGGGGGGTGCGACTGGCCCTGGCCAACGCCCGCATCTCGGACAAAACCTTCAGAAGATTTATTAAATTTAAGCCATATATAGTTAATTTTATTAATTTATTTGAGATTATTACCTGCGGTTCCACCCTGGATTGCCGCCGCCTGCAGGAGATAGGGGTTCCCCCGGACAAACTACAATTTTCCGGAAACCTGAAGGTGGACCGCCTTCTTACCGGCATGGACCCCCATGCCTCTCAGTTGCTGGCGAAGTTGTTTCACCTCAAAGGAGAGCCGGTTTTTTTAGCCGCATCCACCCACCCCGGTGAAGATGAACCCATTCTGAAAGCTTATGAACTTCTCCGGGCCCCCTACCCTACCCTGCTCCTGATCCTGGCGCCCCGCCACCCGGAACGGACCCCGGACCTGGCCCGACTGGTTCAATCTCACGACCTGGCCTTTCAGTTATGGAGCAACCTCAAAACCGGCGCCGAGATCCGCGTGGCCCCGGTAGTCATCATTGATACCATCGGCGACCTCTTCAACCTTTACGGCGTGGCCGACGTCGCCTTTGTGGGCGGCAGCCTGGTCCCCCACGGCGGCCAGAATATCCTGGAACCCGCGGCCTGGGGCCGGGCGCCAATCTATGGGCCTCATATCCACAACTTCCGCTGGGCCCAAGCCATCCTGGAAGAAGCCGGAGGGGGCTTTATGGTCCACGACGTCCCCACCCTCGCCGCCGCGGCCCGCCGCCTCCTGGATGATCCCCGGATGCGCCGCGGCCTGGGCGCGCAAGCCCAGGCCGCTCTCCTCCGCCACCAAGGCGCGGCCCGCCGCCAGGCGGAGGTGATTGTGGAGATTTTGTGAAGCTATTCAGGGGAGGGGGCCAGGGGCAAATGGTCCCTGCCCCCTCCCCTGAAACCCCTCCCCCAACCCCTTAATTTTTTCTTTATAATACCTTTCGAGCGTCCATCAAATCCGGTGCAACTAAAAATCCCGGTAAGCCCCTGCAAATTATGGTATATTCAAACAACTACCAGCACAATTATACCATTTTCTCTTTCAAGTGCAACAAACTTAATCTGTAACTTATTGATAATCCGTAATTATCTTTACCGAAAACCGAAAACCGAAAACCGTATTAGAGGTCCACTTGAAGGCATTGTTGGCATTAGAAGATGGTCTGGCTTTATGGGGAAGGTCCTTTACCGGACCCGGGGAAGCCGCCGGGGAAGTGGTGTTCAACACCGCCATGACCGGCTACCAGGAGATTCTCACCGATCCTTCCTACAAAGGCCAGATTGTCACCATGACTTACCCCTTGATGGGCAATTACGGCGTCAACCCCGAAGACTCCGAATCCCGGGGCATCCAGGTGGAGGGATTCATCGTCAAGGAATACCACCCCTACCCTTCCAACTGGCGGTCTAAAGGCGCCCTGGCCGATTATCTTAAGTCCCACGACAAGCTGGGCGTGGAGGGCCTGGACACCCGGGCTGTCACCAAACGCCTCCGGGAAGTGGGGGCCATGCGGGGAATCATCTCCACCCTGGATCTGAATCCCGAGTCTTTGGTGCGCCGGGCCCGGGAGCTTCCCAGCATGGAGGGCCTTGATCTGGTGCCCCTGGTGACCTGCTCCCAGCCCTATTGGTGGGAAGAAAATGTAGCACAGCCGCCCTCGGCTGAGCCTGTTGACTTGCATTCCCTCTGGCAGGAGCGCTCCGGCCGGAAGGTGGCGCTTTATGACTATGGAGTCAAGTTCAACATCATCCGCAGCCTGAAGGCCCGGGGTCTGGAAGTCTTGGTGGTCCCGGCCCCAACTCCCGCAGCCGCGGTTCTAGCCTTGAACCCTGCCGGCATCGTCCTCAGTAACGGCCCCGGCGACCCCGCCGCGGTGACCTACGCCATTGAAAACGTCCGTCACTGCCTGGGCGCGGCGCCCATGTTCGGCATCTGCCTGGGCCACCAACTCATGGGCCTGGCCCTGGGAGGCCGCACCTTCAAGCTCAAGTTCGGCCACCGGGGCGCCAACCAGCCGGTGAAGAATCTCGTAAGCGGGCGGGTGGAGATCACTTCCCAGAATCATGGGTTTGCCGTGGATATCGAGTCCATCCCCGACCCCCAGGTGGAACTGACCCACATCAACCTCAATGACGGCACCCTGGAGGGTCTGCGCCATCCTGGGCTTCGGGCCTTCTCGGTGCAGTACCACCCCGAGGCCTGCCCCGGCCCCCATGACGCCGATTATCTGTTCCAGGAGTTCATTGACTCGTTGGCCTAAGGGAATCCATAAAAAATTGACCCTCTGAGAGTTCTATAATTTATCGTCTGGCAACGGGGAATGCCCTTTGAGCACTAACAAGGAGTGTCCCATGGAGATTGACCAGAGCTTGATTGAAGAGATTGTTTACCGCATCTTGACCGTGACTCCGGCGGACCGCATCATTATGTTCGGTTCGGCGGCCACCGGCGAAATGGTCCGGGATAGCGATATCGATCTTCTGGTGCTGCAGTCCGCTCCTGGAAATACCCGCCAGGAAATTGTGCATATCCAGCGGGCCTTGCGTGGTTTGGGCTATCCCTTTGATATCATTGTCATGGCCACGGAGCGCTTCGAGGAAAGTAAGGGGGTCATCGGCGGCATTGCCTTTCCGGCCAACAAATATGGGAAAGTGATCTATGAGGCCGCCTGAGGAAGTAAAACGCGATATGGTCCGGCAATGGCTGGCAAAGGCAGATGAAGATCTGGATGCGGCCGAATACCTCTCTTCCAGAGAGAGGTCTTTTTTCTCCGCTATCGGCTTCCATTGCCAACAAGCGGCGGAAAAGCATCTCAAAGCTTTTCTCACCTGGCACCAAATCGAGTATCCTAAAACCCATGACTTGGGATTGCTCCTTAGTCTCATCGCAACCGCCGACACGGCTTTAGCCGATTCCCTAACAGAGGTTCCGGCGCTCAATACCTACGGGGTGGACATGCGCTATCCGGGGGATGCTCCGGAACTCACTCGGGAAGACGCCAATGAGGGATTGCGATTGGCCAATAAAGTTAAGAAAGCAATCAACCTTATCTTGAAGGACCATATCTGAGCTGGAAAGCTATTTAAAATGGTGAGCCTTGCCCACCCTATGCATAACCAACTAAATTGTCCCCCTAACCCTAAATTGAGGAGTACGCAAGATGACAAGTAAAAGGCTTTTGGTCATAGTCACCGCGTTAGCTCTTGTCATGGTGCTTCCCCTAACCGCCCAGGCCGCGCCGGTGGGCAAATTCATCATGGTTCAGGGGCACGTGGATATTTTGAAACAAGGGAAGCTCCCGGCGGCGCCGGTCAAGCTCAACGACGGGGTGGAGCCGGGGGACGTTATCCGCACCAAGTCCAAGTCCAAGGCCCAGGTGCGGTTCGTGGACGAAACCACCCTGACCCTGGCCCCCGAGTCCCGGGTGGCCATCGCCGACTATCTCTATGACGGCCGCCAGCGCCGGGCCACCCTCAATGTCTACCGGGGGTTGGTCCACACCGTGGTGAATAAGATCCTCCAAATACAGGAGCCGGACTTTATTTTTCAGACCCATACCGCCTGGATAGGGGTGCGAGGCACCGAATGGTACACTTTGATCAAACCCATCTCCACCCTGGTTTACCTGCCCGCGGGACGCCTGGCGGCGGCTTCCCGCAACCCCACTAACCTTCTGCTGGAAGCCGGCTATTGGGTGGAAATCTTTAAGGACCGGATCACCCCGCCCCGGATAATCACCGCGCCCGACCTGGAACTGCTGGAAAAGCTGATGGACAGCGGGGTGCCGGAAAGCCCCGACTTTCAGGTAACCCCCGAGGGTAGGGGGCATGGGACCGGCATTCCCCGGCCTCCGGACCTGGAGCGGGGAATTCCCCCGGCCCTGCCGCCAACCTTAACGCCACCCCAGCGGCCGCCCGGCCCCACGCCCGGTCCGAGTATAACTCCAGGTCTGGACCGAATTACTCGTTGAAGAAGTCCGGCTCTTTGATTAAAGTAATGGCCTGGAGGGGAGGAGCGGGATGGCTCATCCGCTGGCCTCCCCTTCATTTTACCTCTGCCCATATATAAAAATTATGCCCAAGCGCACTGACCTCAAAAAAATCCTCATCATCGGCTCCGGGCCCATCATCATCAGCCAGGCCTGCGAATTCGACTATTCCGGCACCCAGGCCTGCAAAGCCCTCCGGGAAGAGGGTTATGAAGTGGTCCTCATCAACTCCAACCCCGCCACCATCATGACCGACCCGGAGATGGCGGACCGCACCTACATCGAGCCTATCACCCCGGAAATCGTTTGCAAGGTCATCGAACGGGAGCGTCCCGACGCCCTGCTCCCCACCCTGGGAGGGCAGACAGGCCTCAACTGCGCCATCGCGGTGGCCGAAACCGGCATCCTGGAACGCCTGGGGGTGGAGATGATCGGGGCCAACCCCGCGGTCATCAAAAAGGCGGAAGACCGGGAGCTGTTCCGGGACGCCATGGTCAAAATCGGCCTCCGGGTGCCCCGGAGCGCCATTGTGCGCACCCTGGATGAGGCCCTGGCTGCGGCCCCCCAGATCGGCTACCCCATAATCGTCCGCCCCTCCTTCACCCTGGGCGGCACCGGCGGCGGCGTGGCCTACAACCTCGAAGACTTGCGCCTCCTGGCCGCAGAAGGCCTGGCCGCCAGCATGATCAGCGAAGTGATGCTGGAAGAGTCGGCCCTGGGCTGGAAAGAATTCGAGCTGGAAGTGATGCGGGACTTCGCGGACAACGTGGTCATCATCTGCTCCATCGAGAACCTGGACCCCATGGGGGTGCACACCGGGGACTCCATCACCGTGGCCCCGGCCCAGACCCTCACGGACCGGGAATACCAGGCCATGCGGGACGCCTCCCTGGCCATCATGCGGGAAATCGGGGTCCAGACCGGGGGCTCCAACATTCAGTTCGCGGTGCATCCCAAAACCGGCGAGATGGTGGTAATCGAGATGAACCCCCGGGTGTCCCGCTCCTCGGCCCTGGCCTCCAAGGCCACGGGCTTCCCCATCGCCAAGATCGCGGCCAAGCTGGCGGTGGGCTTCCTCCTGGAGGAAATTCCCAATGATATCACCCAGGAAACCTATGCTTCCTTTGAGCCCACCATCGACTACTGCGTGGTGAAGATCCCCCGCTGGGCTTTCGAGAAGTTCCCCGGGGCCGAAGATTTACTCACCACTTCCATGAAGTCCGTGGGGGAAGTGATGGCCATCGGCCGCACCTTCAAGGAGGCCCTGCAAAAAGGCGTCCGCTCCCTGGAGATCGCCCGCTACGGCTTGGGGGCCGATGGCAAGGATTTACCCGAAATCCCCCTGGAAGAATTGCACACCAGGCTGCGGGTCCCCAATTCCCTGCGCCTCTTCTACTTGCGCCAGGCCTTTCGCCAGGGGTTGAGCGTGGAGGAAGTTTATGGCTTGACCGCCATTGACCCCTGGTTCCTGCACCAGATCCAGGACCTGGTGGCCTTTTCCGAAGAGCTTAAAACCTTCGGGATTCTATTGGCCCAGGGCCGGGGCCAGGAGCAGTTTGCCGACATGCTCCGCCGAGCCAAGGAATGGGGCTTCTCGGATATTCAGTTGGCCCATCTGTGGGGAGGCAATGAGGAGCAGATCGCGGATATGCGCCAGGAATACGGAGTCCAGCCGGTTTATAAGCTGGTGGACACCTGCGCCGCGGAGTTTGAGGCTTACACCCCGTACTTTTACTCCACTTATGAGTGGGAGAATGAAAGCCGGAAGACCGCCCGGGACAAGGTGATGATTCTGGGAGGCGGGCCCAACCGCATCGGCCAGGGGATAGAGTTCGACTACTGCTGTTGCCAGGCCTCCTTCGCCCTGGGGGAGTTGGGCCTGGAGTCCATTATGGTCAACTCCAATCCCGAGACGGTGTCCACCGACTACGACACCTCGGACAAGCTTTATTTTGAGCCCCTCACCCGGGAGGACGTGCTTAACATCGTGGGGACGGAGAACCCCCGGGGTCTCATCCTCCAATTCGGCGGCCAGACGCCCCTGAACCTGGCGGTGCCCCTGGGCCGGGCCGGCGCGCCCATCCTGGGGACGCCCCCCGCGGCCATCGACCGGGCCGAAGACCGGAAGCTTTTTAAACAGCTCCTGGCCAAGCTGGGGCTGAAGCAGCCGCCTAACGACACCGCCACTACGGCGCCCGAAGCCCTGAAGATCGCCCATCGCATCGGCTACCCGGTGCTGGTGCGGCCTTCCTACGTCCTGGGGGGCCGGGCCATGCAGATCGTCTCCGACGACCAGACCCTGGTGAACTTCATGAATTGGGCTTTGGAGGCCTCGCCGGAACACCCCATCCTCATCGACAAATTCCTGGAAGACGCCATCGAAGTGGACGTGGACGCCATCTCCGACGGCCGCGCCACCACCATCGGCGCGCTCATGGAGCACATCGAAGAGGCCGGCATCCACTCCGGGGATTCGGCCTGCGTGCTGCCGCCCTACTCGCTTTCCCGGGAAATCCAGGAGGAAATCAAGCGCCAGACCAAGGCCCTGGCCGCCGAACTGGGAGTGGTGGGCCTCATGAACATCCAGTTTGCCGTGAAGGACGGCCAGGTTTACGTGCTGGAGGTCAACCCCCGGGCCAGCCGCACCGTGCCTTTCGTGAGCAAGGCCATCGGCGTGTCCCTGGCCAAGCTGGCCACCAAGGTGATGCTGGGGCGCACCCTGGAAGAACTGGGATTTACGGAGGAAATCGAGCCGCCCTATTTCGCCGTGAAGGAGTCGGTCTTCCCCTTCCGGCGCTTCCCCGGGGTGGACCCCATGCTGGGGCCGGAAATGCGCTCCACCGGCGAGGTCATGGGCATTGACGCCGACTTCGGCCTGGCCTACGCCAAGGCCCAACTGGCCGCGGGGCAGGCGCTGCCCCTGGCCGGCGGGGTGCTGTTCAGCGTCAAGGACCCGGACAAGCCCGGGGCCGCGGCCGTGGCCCGGGGCTTTAAGGAGCTGGGATTCAAGCTCTACGCCACCCACGGCACCGCGGCATATTTCAAAAAGCACGGATTGACGGTGCATCCGGTGCATAAAATCCGGGAAGGCCGGCCCAACATCATTGACCGCATCAAAAACCGGGAAGTGGACCTGCTCATCAACACCCCCCTGGGCCGCTACACCCCCCGGGACTCCTACTCCATCCGCCGGGCCGCGCTGGAATACAACATCCCCTACACCACCACCCTCTCCGCCGCCCGGGCCACCCTGGACGCCATCCGCGCCATGAAACGGGGGGAACTCCGGGTCAAAAGCCTCCAGGAGTATCATGAGGTGGTGAACAAAAGGTAGAAGTCGGGCACCCCTTAGTACTTTATTATCGGTCTAATATTGAAGAGGAGAGGGGAATGTTATTAAGTATTAACACAAAAACACGATTTACTGAAAAGAAGAGAACTTCACATCTTCAGACTTTTGGCTTCGACGAACGTGCCTTGCAGGAAATTCTCTTTAAGTCTCTGGACAGGCTTTTCCCAGATGATGAGTTAATCCTTTTAATGCAATCCCGTCATTGGCAGGAAGAGCCAGATTTAATGGCTATAGATAAGAATGGCGACCTTTATATATTCGAACTCAAAGCGTGGGAATCGCAACCTACCAATCTTCTTCAAGTTCTACGTTATGGCCAAATCTACGGTCCATCTAAATATCCAGACTTAGATGCTTGGTTCAAAAAGATAACTGATCAGTCTCAATCATTGAAATCAGCACATAAAGCGAAATTCGGGGTTGATTTACTAGAAGACAAATTCAACCAACAACAAATATTCGTTGTTATGACAAATGGCCTGGATTACAAAACTCGCGAGGTTATTCAGTATTGGCGCTCATGCAATTTAGATGTTCGTCCTTGGGTTTATCGTATTTATGAAGGAAAATCAGAGGAAATGCTGCTGGAAATCTCTGCTTTTCGTGTCCAAGATAATCCCTATGAGGACCTCGCAGAAGGTTATTATATTCTAAACACTAATTATTCAAATGATGAAAACGATCACAATGACATGTTGAAAAATGGTAAGGCTGCCGCTTATTTTGATCCATGGAAATACAAAATTGAGCGGCTATCAAAAGGTGATGTAGTATTTTTGTATCAATCAGGAGTTGGTATAGTTGCCGTAGGAGAAGCTGATGGTAAGCTATGTAAGGCACCTTACCAAGGTAATCCAGATCATCCAGACGAAGAATATTTTAGAAAACTTTTGCGATTCCAGCATGTCAACCCACCTATGACAGCTGCAGAGATAAAGCGGATAACCGGAGTAAATTATGTATTCATGCAAACAATGTTTGGACTTGACGC
>Ga0194112_10010355_pt1 | contig 11706 bp, 10 predicted proteins | sample TA2MahC400mmetaG_FD_146191 | JGI IMG/M metagenome (GOLD analysis project Ga0194112, IMG submission 146191) | Freshwater microbial communities from Lake Tanganyika, Tanzania - TA2015016 Mahale Deep Cast 400m | ecosystem: Environmental > Aquatic > Freshwater > Lake | place: Tanzania: Lake...
GGCAGGTACGGCAGGAGTTCTTCCTGCACGCCCACCGGCCCGGCCCCGGGCCCGCCCCCGCCGTGCGGGGTCGAGAAGGTCTTGTGCAGGTTCAGGTGCACGATGTCGAAGCCGAAATCGCCCGGCCGGGCCTTGCCCACGATCGCGTTGAGGTTCGCGCCGTCGTAGTACGCCAGCCCGTCCACGCTGTGGATCAGGTCGCAGATCTCCTTGATGTTCGGATCGAACAGGCCCAGCGTGCTGGGGCACGTGAGCATGATGCCCGCCACCTCGTCGTTCAGCGCGCGCTTCAGGGCGTCCAGGTCCATATCGCCGCACTCGGTGCTGGGGATCGAGACGACGCGGTAGCCGGCAATGGCGGCGCTGGCGGGGTTCGTGCCGTGGGCGCTGTCGGGCGCGAGGACGATGCTCTTTTTGTTGCCTTTGTCGCGGTGGTAGGCGGCCATGATCATCATGCCGGTCAGCTCGCCGTGTGCGCCGGCCAGCGGCTGCATGGTGAAGCCCGCCATGCCGGTGATCTCCCGCAGCAGCAGGTCCATGTCGTACAGGATCGCCAGGGCGCCCTGCGTGAGCATGCCGCCGCGGCGCAGTTGCGGCAGCAGCGGGTGCAGATGCGCGAAGCCCGGATAGCCCGCGATCCGCTCGTTGACCTTCGGGTTGTACTTCATCGTGCACGAGCCGAGCGGGTAGAAATTCGTATCGACGCCGAAGTTGCGGCGGGACAGCTCCGTGAAGTGCCGGATCACGTCCAGCTCGCTCAGCTCCGGCATCTCGGCGCTGCGCTCGCGCAGCCGGTCCTCGCGGATGTTGATGCTCGTCGGCACGTCCGTCGGTCCGGGCAGCACCCCCGTCCGCCCGCGAACACTCTTCTCAAATATGAGCTTCATGATCTCTCCAAGCACCGTCCGCAATCCGTGGGTGGGCTGTGCCCACCGATTCCCATGCGTACGAGCGACAAATGGTGGGCACAGCCCACCCTACAACACTGTAGCGATTGCCAATTCACGACTTGCCCTGAAAGCACCGAAGCCATCCGCGACACCAGCCACCAGTAGCAAATCGTAAATCGTAAATCATAAATCATAAATCAGAGCACGCTTTCCAGCGCCTCGGCCAGCATGCCGATCTGCTGTTTCGTTCGCTTCTCGGTGACGCAGATCAGAATCGAGTCTTCCATTCCCTGGTAGTAGCGGCTCAACGGAAAGCCGGCGGCGAAGCCGCGCTCGATCAGCCGTGCGATCACGTCCGCCGCCTCGCACGGCAGGTCCAGCACGAACTCGTTGAAGAACCACTTCGCCCGGAAATGCGGCTGGACGCCCGGGATCGCGGTCAGCCGCTGGTAGGCGTAGCTGGCCTTGTCGGCGCAGCGCTGGGCGGTCTGCCGCAGTCCTTCCTTGCCCACCAGCGACAGATAGACCAAGGCCGTCAAGGCACACAAGGCCTCGTTCGAGCAGATGTTCGAGGTCGCCTTTTCCCGGCGGATGTGCTGCTCGCGGGCCTGAAGGGTCAGGACAAAAGCTCGGCGGCCTTCACGGTCCTTCGTCTCGCCCACGATCCGGCCCGGCATCTTGCGGACGTACTGCTTGCGGGAGGCCATGATCCCCAGGTACGGCCCGCCGAACGACATCGGCAGGCCCAGGCTCTGGCCTTCGCCGGTGACAATGTCGGCCCCCATCGAGCCGGGCGTCTTGAGGATGCCCAGCGACAGCGGGTAACAGGAGACAAGCAGCAGAGCCCCCTTCTCGTGCGCCGCTTCCGCCAGATCGGCGAAGTCGTCGATGCAGCCGAAGAAGTTCGGGTTCTGCACGATGACCGCCGCGGTCTTATCGTCGAGCAGTTCGAGGATCTCGCAGCGATTCGCCAGCCCGTCTTCGCTGTGCGTCTCGGCGAGCTCGATCTGCAGGTTGCGCGTATACGAGTGCAGCATGACGCGATAGATCGGATTGACGCTGTCGTCCACGATGACCTTGTTGCGGTCGGTGATCCGCAGGGCCATCATCATGGCCTCGTACAGGGCGGTCCCGCCGTCGTAGAGCGAGGCGTTCGAGACTTCCATGTCGGTGAGCCGGCAGACCGCCGACTGGAATTCGTAGATCGCCTGGAGCGTCCCCTGCGAGATCTCCGGCTGGTACGGCGTGTAGGCCGTGTAGAACTCGCTGCGGGAGATAATCGAGTAGACCGCCGACGGGATGAAGTGATCGTAGAACCCGCCGCCCAGGAAAAGCGTCAGATCGATCGAGTTCTTGCCTGCCAGTTCGGCCAAATGCTCGCGCACCTCCTGCTCGCTGAGTCCGTCCGGCAGGCGGAACGACTGGGCCATCAACTCCGGCGGCACATCGCGGAACAGGTCCGCCATCGTCAGGCCGATCGAGTCCAGCATCTGCTGTCGCTGCTCGGCGGTGTGGGGGATGAATTCCATGGCTATACTCTCGCAGAAATTCGAAGCACCAAATCCGAAATCCGAAACAAATTCAAAATCCCAATGACCGAAACGGCTGCATCAGAGCGTCTGCAGGTACTCCTCGTACTTCTTCGCGTCCATCAGGTCGCCCAGAGCCTTGCGGTCCGTGATCGCGAGCTTGCAGAGCCAGCCCTGGCCGTAACAGTCCTCGTTGAGCAACTCCGGCTTCGTTCCGAGCTCGGAATTGGTCTCGGCCACTTTTCCCGCGACCGGACTGTATACGTCGGCGGCAGCCTTGGAGCTCTCCACCACGGCCAACTCCTTGTGCACGCCGAGCTCTTTTCCCACTTTGGGCAGCTCGACGAACACGATCTCGCCCAACTGCTCCTGGGCATAGTCCGAGATCCCGATGGTGGCCGTATCGCCCTCGACCTTCGCCCACTCGTGGTCCTTCGTATAGAGTAACCCTTGTTGTACCGCCATACTCGTCTCCTTCGTGGCACGGGCATGTTGCCCGCGATCTGAAGTCCATGGGCGGGACGCCCATGCTACTCATGGGCAGGATGCCCATGCTACGGTCATGGGCGGGACGCCCATGCTACGCGAACTTCGCAGAGCGGCTGACCACCTCGCCGGCCAGGTCCGCCGTCAATTTCTGCCCCTTCTCGGCCGTTTGGGCCCGGCCCTGCTCTACCTGGCTCTGGCTGCGGGCCAGATAGTAGGCGCCCACCGCCGTGCCTTCCTGAGCCGCCGGGCGGGCCACGTAGGCGAGAGCGTACTGCTTGTCGTCCACCTTCGCGGCACTGAGCACCCAGCCGACACACGTGCCATGCGTGTCCAGGATAGCATCATCGGGCCGAACCGGCCGAATACCTCGGGTCGCGGGCAGCTCGATCCGCGCGACTTCCATGTCGTACGTCCCGGCCACGCGCTGCATGGCCGCCTGGCCGATGAAGAATTCCTTCTCCAGCTTGACCGCCCAACCATAGCCCGCCTCGAAGGGCGAGATGTGAAACTTGCCGTCAAGCTCGTGGCCGTAGAGCGGCAGGCCCGCCTCGATCCGCAGGCTGTCGCGGGCCCCCAGGCCGCACGGCAGCACGCCCAGCGGCGCGCCCGCTTCCAGGATCAGGTTCCACAACCGCGGGGCTTCCTTCGGATCGACGAACAACTCGAAGCCTACGGTCGAGCCGGTATAGCCCGTCCGGCAGATCAGGCAGTCGATCCCCGCCAGTCGCTCCTCGACAAAGGCAAAGCCTTTGAGGCCGGCAATCCGCTCCACAACCGCCGCGTCCTCTGTCAGTTTCGCAAGCGTGTCGATCGACGCCGGCCCCTGCAGGGCCAGGTCCACCCGCCGGTCCTGCGCCCGGTTGGGATCGCGCATGTCCCAGACGGCCACCTCGGCCTCGACGCCCCCCTGCCCTCGTGTCGCGGTCGTCCCGCCCGCACCTCGAAGGCGAGACGCTTTCGACTCGGGCAGCTTCGTGGCCCAGGCAGCCCCTTCTGTGTCTGCCGCGACCCGGCCTTCCAGCAACTCGTGAAGATAGAACCGGATCTTCGCCTCGTTGGCCGCGTTGACCACGACCATGAAATGGGTCTCGCCGCGGCGGTAAACGATGATGTCGTCGAGCACGTTGCCGGCGGCATCGAGGATATAGCCGTACCGGGCCCGCCCGGGCTTCAGGCTGGGGACCTCGTTGGTGCTGACGATATTGAGGAACTCGGCCGCCTCTGCCCCTGAGACCTCCAGCACCCCCATGTGGGTACAGTCGAACAGCCCCGCCCGCTCACGGACCGCCGGATGCTCCTCGGCAATCGACGAATACCACAGCGGCATCAGGTAGCCCGCAAAAGCGGCGATGTGGGATTTGCCCGTCCGCTTCACGTGCTCCTCGTAGAGCACGCTCGGCCCCGGCTCCGCGGCCCGGGGCTCGAACACAAACTCCCCCGTCGATGTCCTTCCCTGCACGACGCACACTCCTTTCTATGCGAAGCGTCGAAATTCCCAGCATAGGCAAAATCCCCCCGCCGTCAAGCCCCTTTTCCACCGACCCGCCGCGCACATGCACCCATGCACCCATGTAGACTTTTTCTACTTGACTATTTTGCCGATATAGGGCTGTATGATGTCTTCCGCCGCTCCGGACGGGGTGGGCCTCCGCCGGACCTCGCCGGGCACGACGGAGAGGTACAGAGTATCGGTGTCATTCGGGTGGTCGCCTGTATGATGACTATGACAAGGGAGAAGGACAGTATCCCATTTTCATCGCTTTTCAGTCCCGCCGAAGTGATTTGCCAGATGGAGGAAACGGATCGCGACAGGGCTCTCCTGGAGATGCTCCGTCTGCTGGCACTGCGGCATGAGATCGGGGACGTGGAGGAGGCTCACGCCGCGGTTCTGGCGCGGGAGAACGATCTGCCGACGGTAGTCGCCCCGGGTCTGGCGATGCCGCACGCGCGGCTCGACACGATCGACGAGATCGCCGTGGCGGTGGCCACCTCCCGGCAGGGCATCGTGTATGAGTCCGGAAAGTCCAATAACCGCGTCAAGCTCGTGGTTTTGACATTGGCCGCCAAAACGGCACCGGGGATCTATCTACAGGTGCTGGGCGGCCTGGCCCGGATCTGCCAGAACCCTGCCACCGCGGACGTGGTGGCCGACCTGCCCACGGCGGAGCAGGTTTGGAGTTTCTTCGACCAGGGCGGGATCGGGCCCGCCGAGCGCACGCCCGCCCCGCCCGGGATCGACCCCACTCGGGTCAAGAAGCTCCTGGAATAGCAGCGGATCGAGAATCCGAAGCGGCCGCAGGGCGGAAGCACCAGACCGCGCATGCGGGAAGATCTCTTCGCAATCCCAAATCCCAGACAAGCATGTCATTGCGAGCGAGGCTCGCCGAGCGCGGCAATCTCTGCCTGTTACCGAGGAGATTGCTTCGTCGCTGCGCTCCTCCTAAGAAACTGGCGGTTTGGGTGCCATGTCTACGGCTTTGCATAGACATGCCTACGAGGCGTAGGCATGGCACCCTGGATCCGGTAGGTTTCTTTCTCCTACCCGCCGCGAAGCGGCTTCACGACTCGCAAGGACATCATCCCAATGACGAAAACCCATGGGTGGGCTCTGCCCGTTTTGGATTTTGAGTTTTGGTCATTGAGATTTGTTTGGAATTTGGTGCTTGGAATTTGGAGCTCTACGTCACCGGGGCGTAGATGTCCGTCAGAAGCTCTTCGGGCGGGACTTTGCGGGGGTCGTTGCGGTAGACCTCGCGGGTGGGACCCGCCACTTTCTTGTGATTCTCGGCGATCCAGGCAAACAGCTTCTTGTACGCCGCGGCCGACGTCTCGTACGGCCCCTGATGCGTGATCCGGGCCATCGGTCCGCCCGGCAGCTCGTAGCAGGTGATCTCCTGGTTGCCTTCGATCTCCGCTGCGACGGGGATCGCCACCTCCACATCGGCGTTGTGCTGCAAGTTGACCCTCACCACCTCCTTGGGCGTCTCATGGCAGATGAACATCGGCGGCCCGGCGATCCGGGCCCCGTAGGATCCGATGTGTTTGTGGATCTTCGTGAGCATGGGGCGGATCTCGGCGTACGTGCCCCGTTTCCGCATCCCCATCACCAACTGAGGGGCGATGTCGCTGATGCTGACCTCGCTCATCACACGATCTCCAAAACGCATCGTCCATCGTCAGGCGGTTGGGCGGCTCGTTCCGTGTGACGCCGCACGCCATACGTAACGCCCGACGCAACCACAACCGCTCGACGGTCGTTTTCTGCCGGCCCGTACCCATTGTAGCAGGGATTCGCCCCCGCGGCCAGACGAATTTTCCCCATTCCCGCCCGGCACCGGCAGGATTTCTTGGATAAGGGCTTGACGGCTCGCGGCGTTGGGCTCATAATAGGATCGGTTCGCGCGGATGTGGCGGAACTGGCAGACGCGCAGGCTTCAGGTGCCTGTGGGCTTACGCCCGTGTAGGTTCGATTCCTATCATCCGCATTCCCCCCCGGCAGGACCGCCTATGGCAGGCGGTTTCACGGAGACCTTTGCACCCCCGTTTTTTGACAATGACCCGCTCAAGAGCCAAGACCCGGTATGCCAAGACCGGGTGGCATCGCCAAGGGCTCCGCCCTTGACGATGGTCGCGCAGATTCGTGTGGAACCATCGTCAAGGCCGGAGAGGGCTCCCAAACGCGATTCATCGCGTTTGGGAACCCAGGCCGGCCTTGGCGATGCCACCCGCCGCACTTTCCCTCCGCCCTTCACAGGGCTTGGCCTTCGAGCGGATCGTTGCTTTTTGACGCCCCGGAACGCAGTCTGCCTAACGAAAACAAGTCGGACGGGCCGATAAACAAAGACAAGTGCTGGCATGCGCTGAGTTTGTGCAATGGTAAAGGCCCGGTGAAGCTGTGATAGAGATTCTCCAGAGCTTCGAGCAGGTGGCGGGCCGGTTTCCTCCGGTCCTGCTGTTGGCGCCGGGACTGGTGCTGGTAGCGCTGGGCCTGACGGTGTGGCTGGCGGGGATGTGCCTGCGCCGGCTGGTGCTGGCCCTGGCCGGGGCGGGCGTCGTGGGGTTCGCCACATTTCTTGTAGCGGGGCAGAGCCCGGTGGTGACGGGCTTGGCCGTCGGCGGCGGAGCGGTGTTCGGGGCGATCCTGCCGCGACCGGCTACGGCGGCACTGCTGGCGGTTCTGGGCGTGGTCGTGGCCTTCCTCATCACGGCTCAGACGCACTTGGCCGAACAGCCCCAATTGCTGTCCGGCCGGCCGGAGCCCGGACCCGGGCAGGAGCGGTTCACCACGCCGGAGAGCCTCGACCTCGTGCGGACTCACGCCCTGGACCTCGTGGATCACGCCAGGGCAGCCGCCCGCCAACTGGGGCTGGCCGATCTGGCGGTGATGGCCGCCTCGGGTCTGGTGCCGCTGGCGTTGGGCCTGCTGCTGGCACGATTGGCCGGAGCACTGGCGTGTTCCGTGTTCGGGTCGTTGCTGATCTTTGCGGGCCTGATCGTGCTGTTGATCTTCAAAGGCTCGGCCCCGGTCGGCCTCCTCCAGAGGCAGGCCGCGTTGTATGGCCTGGTCCTGCTGGGAATGACGGCCTTTGGCACCATCGAGCAGCTTGTGCTGTGCCCCGCGCCCAAGCGGCGGCGACAGGATGGAGCGCGAAAATCCCCTTCCCGCCGGGAGGGATCCGAACGCAACTGGCGCGGTCGCTGAGGCCAACGACGATAAGATGGGCCCTGACATGGGTAAGGACCCGCAGAAGAAAACAAGGTTTGAAGGAGCTCTCCCCCGCGGGAGACTGAGGAGTGTTCGATGAGCAGTTGCGCGAGCATCTTGCCGACCGTGCTGGCCCTGGCCCAGCAGACAGCCCAAGGGCAGCCGGCCCAGCCGGCGGCTCTCCCCCTGACCACCATGTGGCAGCAGGTCAGCACCCTGGACATGGTCGGGGCACTGACGTTCATCTCGTTCGGCATCGTCTGCCTGTTCTACGGCTGGCGGATCTTCAAGATCCTCGTGACGATCTGCTTCAGCCTGCTCGGACTGCTCGTGGGGATCTGGGCCAACGAGCAACTCATCGGCGGCAACGTGGTCTGGCTGGCCGCCATCTGTATCCTGTTCTTCGCCATTCTGTCCGTGCCGCTGATGCGCTGGGGCGTCAGTCTGCTCGGGTCCCTCTCCGGCGGCATCCTGACGGCCGGCGCCACGCTGGCCATCGGTCTGCACGATCAAAAGCTGCTCCTGGCCGGCGGCCTCATCGGCCTCGTCGCCGGGGGCATGATCTCGTTCATCGTCTTCAAGGCCGCCGTGATCCTCTTCACGAGCCTGGGCGGCAGCGTCCTGATCGCCGTCGGCTCCCTGGCCGTCCTTTACCGCAACGTCGAGGTCCAGAAGCTCGAGATGACGATGTCCAGCCACCGATGGCTCCTGCCGCTTCTGGTCCTGGTGCCGATGACGATCGGCGCCATCCTGCAATACCGCTTCGTCAAGGCCACCCAGGACTGGAACGCGTGAGAAGAAAGTAAAAAGGTAAAAGTAAAAAGGGTAAAGGAAGAGAAGACGCCGTCCTTGCCGCCGCATCCCCCTTTTTACCTTCTGCCTTTCTTGCGCTGCCTTACTTTTTACTTTTCCCTTCTTACTTTTTACTTTCTCCTATATTCAGGAATCTGGGCGGGGGGATTAGGCACAACGCCGATTGGCCTCGGCGCGCGGCTCCGCTATCTTCCTGGCATGGCGCGTTCCTAAGAAAGGGTGTTACCATGGCTTTCAATCCTCTCCAGGAAAAGGGCATCCCGATCGAAAAGCAAGTCAGGAACTGGGACGAGTTGAACGTCGATCCCTACGACAAGAACGAGGTGCACCCGTACACCCGGACCCGGATCATCCTGATGAACGGCATCGAGGTCGAAGGGGCGCTGTTCAGCCATCAGTTTGCCCGCCGCACGGACGATTATGTGCTCAAACAGAAGCTGGCCCAGACCCGCCGGATCGAGCAACAGCAGCAGAAGCTGGTCAACTGGCTCCTGCCCGCGGACGAATCGACCCTGGAAGTGACGGTCGGCTACGAGCAGGTGGCGGTGGACCTGACCGCGTGGCTGGCCCGGCACGAGCGCGACGTCAACGTGAAAAACGCCCTGGACTTCGCCCTGCTCGAGGACTTCGATCACCTCTATCGCTACTGCAACCTGCTGGGCGTAATCGACGGCAAGGACCCGGCCAGAATCGTCGGCGAGCTGACGGAGATCTTCCCGGGCCGGCCCACCGTCGCCGAGCATCGGCACCCCTTCGATTCGATCCGCAACCACTATCACAAGGACAAGGCCGACATCCTGACGAAGCTGCACGTCCTGACCATCGTCGCGGGCGAGCAGCAGACGATGAACTTCTACATGAACGTCGGCAACCGCCAGGAGACCGCCCTCGGCCGGGGCCTGTACCAGGAGATCGCCCAGATCGAGGAGCAGCACGTCTCCCACTACGAGTCGCCGGCCGACCCGCGCGAGACGTGGTTCGAGCGGCTGCTGCTGCACGAGTACAACGAGTGCTTCCTCTACTACGGCTTTATGCTCGAGGAGCCGGACGAGCGGATCAAGGACATCTGGCAGAACCAACTCGATTGCGAGATCGAGCACCTGCACCTGGCGGCCGATATGCTCCGGCAGTACGAGGGGCGCGACCCGGAGAGCCTGCTGCCGTCGCGGCTGCCGACCCTGATCCACTTCGAATCGAACAAAGAGTACATCCGGAACGTTCTGGTCTCGCAAATTCATCTGACCGCCGACGGCAACATGTACAAGCCGGCGGCCGCTCTGCCCGATTCGCATCGCTACTTCACCTGGCAGCGCCTGGTCAACGTGGACGGTTCCGCTCCGAGTCAATCGGTCATCGAGACGCACATCGACCGGCACGGGCAGGACTGGCGCCTCGAAACCGAAGGCCCGCACCCCATCGAGGAGCTGCGGGCCCGCGAGACGATTCGGGCGTAACGACAGATTTTGGCCACACACCAGAGTAACCGCGGGCCTCCGTCGCCGGGACGGGGGCCCAAGGTTTTTTCCGCCCGCCCGCGCCGGCCGCTCGTGCCCCGTGACCCGTGATTCGTGCCCCGTGCCCCGTGACTCGTGACTCGTGACCCGTGCCACGGGCGACGGGCCACGCGCTCGTAGTGGCGTCGCCAGACGCTTGTGTCGCGGGCATCCTGCCCGCGCTCCTGCGTGACGAGAACGACCTGTCCGGCACGGATTCCTTGCTGTGAACTGACAACTGAGAACTGTGAACTGCCGGCGGCCTTTCCGACGCCGATTCACACGGATGGACACGGATCCTGTCATTGCGAGCGAAGCGCGGCAATCTGGCTGGGAACTGCGAACTGTCAACTGGGAACCGATCTCCAGCCACAGAGGACACCGAGAGCCCAGCGCGGCCTCCGGCCGCAACCAAAACCAACTCGCGCAGAGACGCGGAGGCGCAGAGAAGAGCCAGGTAGAAGCGAATTGGGCCTCTGCGTCCCTGCGCCTCTGCGCGAGACATAATTCCTTTCATTCATGTGAGTTACAGTATGCTCGCCGAAAATGCTTGCTGAAAAAACAAGATGTCACGGCTTTGTAGTACAGAGAGAAGAAGATCAGAAGGTGTGCAGGGGAGAGGATCAGGGGGAAGAACGCCCGGCCCTCCGCCCTTCTGAACTTCTTGCCCTCTGGCCTGGGCTCTTCTCTGTGACCTCTGTGTCCTCTGTGGCCCAAATTCCGGTTTAGCCTTTAAGCGGATCGCTGTCTTTTCTACCCCTCTTGGTTCCGGCCGCCGGCCGGGCTGGGACAATCGGCGAAGACCCCCGCCTGCGCGGGGGCAGGTGTGTCTGCGGCTCGAAGTCGTCACTCGGCCCTCGTCGCTCGAAGGTTGTTCGGAATCCGTGTGAATCCGTGAAATCCGTGTCGAAATCGCCTTTCTCTGTGGGGGCCGTGTCCTCTGTAGTTGAAAAGCAGTTCTCGCCCCGGATCGGAGTCCGTGGTGACAAGGTTGCCAGTTCCGAACGTGGCCGAAGAACTGTGTTGACCAAGGGCGAGGGGTCCCCAACGCAAAGTGCCGCGCTGGGGAGCCCCGGGACGCCCTCGCCACGGCGGCTGTTCCACCTGCGGCGGTTCCCCTTCCCGGCGGGGATACAATTTCTACTTTCTTTTCGATTTCTGTGGAACAAACAGGAGGCAGAAAGCGTCTTGTTGCAGGGGCTGGTCCCTGTGCCTGCCCCGGCCTGTGCCGATGGAATAGGAGAAAGGAAGATGGGGGAAAGGGGCGACGGTGCCCTGCGCCGATTACACACGAAATGCCTATATCCCAAGGCCCTTCGTGCGAAACAAACCCAATTTCGGGGCGGACCAAATGAGGGCTAACTGCGGCCGGGGACAAGCGTTATGACGAATTGGACCTGCAACGGGCCTCGAAAAAACAAAGCCAATTTCCGCCGAGCGGTGGCACGGGCGGGACGCCCATGCTACGGAATTGCGTCAAACAAAGCCAATGGGAGGAGAGTTTCAGGTTTGAAGTGTCAAGTGTAAAGCGGGAGAAGCCGGCGGTCGGCGGTCGGAACGCCGAGATTGCTTCGTCGCTGCGCTCCTCGCAATGACATTCTTCGCACTTCGCATTTCACCCTCGGCCGCAGGCCGTCCGTGCGGAACAAAGGCAATGGGAGAAGAGTTTGAAGTCTCAAGTGTCAAGCTGGGCAAGGTCGCGGTCGGGATACCCCACCATTCCAGTGTTCTATTATTCCAGCCTTCCAGCCCGAGGCTTCCGCGCCAAACAAACCCAATTTCGGGAC
>Ga0194112_10010359_pt1 | contig 11704 bp, 12 predicted proteins | sample TA2MahC400mmetaG_FD_146191 | JGI IMG/M metagenome (GOLD analysis project Ga0194112, IMG submission 146191) | Freshwater microbial communities from Lake Tanganyika, Tanzania - TA2015016 Mahale Deep Cast 400m | ecosystem: Environmental > Aquatic > Freshwater > Lake | place: Tanzania: Lake...
TCGCTGTCACTCCTCCGCCAGGAGGTCAGGAGTTGGCAAGTTGCCTTGCCGCACCTGCATGAACACCCAGTTGTCGAAGGTCAGACCTACCGGTGGCCTGTCCTTCGCTACCCTGCCCCCGCTCACGCGGTTTCGGGTAAACGGATCGCACCAAGCAGTGTTAGGCCAGGCCCAAGCACCAGACCCACACAACGGCGAACGCCGCCCATGATGGCGAACCATGCCGACCCACCATGGGGCGACAACGCCCAAAACATGGTTCTTCCGGTGTTCAGTTTTCACAGCCCATTTTGTGGCACGCCGACAGATGCTTCTCAAACGTCCGCTGCTGATACCGCTGCGTACTGGCTGGGGATACGGGCAACCTGCAAGATCAGCCGCAGGGCTGCGTTAACCGCATCATCCGTGGGGAATGCGGTTGCCACATCGGACGCCAGCAGGACAACATTCTTGCCCACCCGCCGTTCGGGCGCATACCGCCCCCTGGCCACGACGGTCATTTGGGTAAGATCGTATTCATCCCGCAATTCGTAGTCGTCGGCGTTACTCTGCTTCCGCATAGAACTGTTCTTCTTTCTTGGTCGCCTCGCGGGCGCTGATAATCCAAATCCGACCGGCGCGCTCTGTGTGCGCAATCAGCAACACGCGTCGCTGGCTCGACATGCCGATCGTGATGTAGCGTTCCTCATCCAGCGAATGCTCATCGTCAATCACGGTGATGAACAAGGGATCAGCGAAGACGGTTGCGGCTTCTTCGAATGTGACCTTGTGCCTCTGGCGATTCTTGGCGGCCTTGGCGGCGCGCCAGCCGAATTGCTGATCCGTGTCCAAGATATGTACTCCCCGTTCGGATTGACGCCTCGCATCAGTTGTACCGGCACAGCGTAGTGCATTTTGCCGATTGACCTGCGTTCTTGGATGGGAGGGCCTAACGGACCGCGGTTCAGCCGCCTTGCGGCTGACGCAGTGCGGCGACACTTGACCCCAAATGCTACAAAAGCGAAAACAACCTCACAAAGATTCTCGATAGCAAGGTCGGCTGCAACCGCTGGTTAGCCAGCACCTCCCATATTCTCTCGCAAGAAGCGCAGGACGACTTCATTGAAAACTTCTGGATTCTCCATGTTTGACGTGTGACCTGCACCAGGAATCACTTCGACGTTGGCATGAGGGATGCGCCGCCGCATGTAGTCAGTGTGGCGAAAGACGCTTGCGGATTCATGTTCACCGTTAACATGACCTTTGATCAGTCGTGAGAAAACCGCATATCTGATCATCCGAACACGCCACTACCCGAAAGTATTACGCGACCGCTAGTAGCATGGCACGCCTAGACCACAATATGCTGGGGTCACAGCCATCGCAGGCTTTCATATGTGCGGTTCTCGCGATACCGGTCAAGGGTCATGCTTGGGCCGAGTCCGCCGAGATCGGCCAGCCACTCGACGTGCCTTTTGCCCGTGGCGCGCAGATGCATCTCCTGGGTAGCCTGGGACTCGGCAGTGTGCATGTGGATCCCCACGCCCCAACGATTGGCCGCTTCGATGGTGCAGCGCATCGTCCCATCGCTGCAAGCCCACGGAGAGGCAGGGCCGAACTCGACGCAGATGCGTCCATCGGCCCGACCGTGCCAGGTGGCGTGCAGTCGCTCCATCTCTGCCATGATGCCACTTGCCGTCTCGCGCCGGGAAAGCGGCCCGTATTGGTCGATCCAGCCGCGCGCCAGTAGAAAACGAATGCCCAGCTCATCGGCTGCTCGGCAGGCAGCATCGTCGTTTCCCCGGTCAGAATGCAAGTACTGGTTGTCTATGACGGCGGTCGCCCCGCCACGCAAGTTTTCGACCAGTGTGATCTTGGCGGCCAAATAGACATCGTGCGCTGTCATCGACGTGGCGGTGGGCCAGACGGTTTCCTCCAGCCAGGACCGCAGTGGCTTGTCATACGAGAGCCCTCGAATGAAGGACTGAAAGGTGTGGAGGTGGGCATTCACCATACCCGGCATCACCGCCATGTCCGAAGCGCCGATCACATGCTCGGCGCGCTGGCAAAGTCCTGCAGGAGCCGCGCCTGGGCCAATGGCGAGGATGTGATCGTCCTGGATGAATACATACCCGGGTGCGAGCACTTCGTGGCTGTTGTTGACGGTCAGGACGACTCCACCGTCGATCAGGATAGAAGACATAGGTTCTCCTCTCTGGTAGGGTGAGTCGTGAGGGCAGGCGCCCCTTGATATTCGTACGCACCTAAGCGCTGAGCGCGGGTTCTGAGAGATTCAGCGGAACGCATCGAGCTCGCGCGGCCGGATCAAATCCTGCACACTGCCATCGCCGGGCACATAAGGCGCACCCCGCACCACCACCACGGGCCGGCCTTCGTTGGTCTGGCCCATCAAGAGCGAGGCCGCGGCCGCCAGCTCATCCGCCGTGGCCATCACCGTGCTGTGCATGCGGTAACCATGGCGGTCCTCCCAGCCAATCATATCGGTGAGGGGACGCATCCCGGCCACCCCTATCACCGTCCCTACCGCACCCATGCGAAACGCGCGACCGTGGCTGTCCAGCACCAGCACCGCAACCGTGACGCCGAGACGCCGCCTGAGACCTTCCCGAATGGCTCGCGCCGAACGGTCAGAATCTTCCGGCAACAGCGCCACATACGTTCGTCCGGATGCGTCCTGTGCGATATTGGAGCGATCGATGCCCGCATTGGCGCAGACGAAACCCAGCCGATGCTCGACGACGAGGAGTCCAGGCCGCCAGCGCAGCACCCGGCTCGTCTCGCTCAGCATCAGCTCGACCAGCCGTGGGTCCTTTTCCGTTTCGGCGGCCAGGCGCAGCGCCTCAGGTGAGGGCACGACATCCTCCAGGGCGCGGATACGGCCCTCCGCTTTCGAGACGATTTTTTGAGCGACCGCCACCACATCACCGTCGCGTAACTGCAGATCGGCCGGCTGAGCGGCCGCGGCGATCAGCTCCGCCAGGTCAGCCCCCGGCTGCACCTCCGGCAGCCCAGGCAGCGCATAGATCTGGATTCCGTTCACCTCTCCTCCCTGGCTCCGCTAGCAGCTCCGGCCTGGCAAGCAGCGACCTCCTCAGATCCTCGACAGTGTCAATGTCGAGCGCCAGCCGCTCATTCTGCAAGGCCACGATGCTCGCCCCGCCGCTCTGCGCACGGCTCACGTGCCGCGCATAGCTGCCACCGCCAAAGGCAAAACTCAGCCAGCCGGGCGGCTGTACTAGCAGAGCATGCGTGCCCCCGCGCTGCCCGGCAGCGATCACAACCTGGCGTCCGTTCGACAGGGAAGCCAGTAGCGCCGCGATATCGGCGGCCGCTATGAGAGGCAAATCGGGGAGGATCACCAGTACGGCCCCGGCGCCACCCTCTATGGCGCGTTGTTCGCCCTGCCGGACCGCGGTGTTCAGACCATAGCCGGACTGGCGCAGGGCAAGCAAGCCCTGGAGTCCGGCCTGCGCCAACAAGGCGGCATCGTGCGTCACGACGATGATATGCCGTGGAGGCAGGACCTCAGCCAGGGCTGCTACGGCGAGGTGAAACAGCTCCAGCACCAGGGCGCGGCGCTCCGCCGGGCTCAACCACTGCCGCAACCGCCGTTTGGCCCAGCCCAGCGACTTCACCGGCAAGATCGCCCATACCTGGTCGTTCAACGGTTCTCATACTTCAATGCGGCCGCGAAAGCGATGGTCTCATGTGCGACCCGTTCCCGATCGGCCAGGGACTGCATGACCGTATCCATCACCAACGCCTGCATGCCCAGGCCCTCAACCGCTGAACGCAGGGACGCATCAGCCACATCGAGCACAAAGCCGTCCAGGAAGTCCGCATAGAGCCGGGCAACCGCCTCGGCGGAAGCATCGTAACCCAGTTCGCGCAACATGCGATCGGCAGGACCCTTCAGGGCCCGCCCGCCCACGATCGGGCTGACGGCCACGCAGGGAACGCGGCGTTCATGCAGAAGATCACGCACGCCGGACAGGGCCAGGATGGGACCGATGCTCACAAAGGGGTTCGAGGGGCCGATGATGATGGCTTCGGCTGAAGTGAGCGCCTCGACAACCTCTTGACTCGGCCTGGCTGCATCGAGGCCCACGAACGAGAAGCCGGTCACCGCTACCGCTGCGCGCCGCCGGACAAAGTACTCCTGGAACGCCAGGTCACCCTCTACCGTGTGAACCATCGTCCGCACCGGCTGATCGCTCATCGGCAATACGCGCTGTCTGATGCCAAACGCGCGCGCCAGCCCGGCGACTACTTCCGAATAGCGAAGCCCACTGTGCAGCCACTCCGTGCGCACGATGTGTGTGGCGAGATCCCGGTCGCCGATGCGAAACCAGGCGTCCAGACCATAGCGCCTCAAACCATCCAGGACAATGGTGGTATCGCCCGCAATGCCCCAACCCGTCTGCGGATCGGCCACGCCTGCCAACGTGTAGAGCACTGTGTCCACGTCGGGCGCCACGTAGAGGCCGTGCCACTCGAGGTCATCGGCGGTATTGACGACCACTGTCAGCGCTTCAGGAGGCAGGATGCGCGCCAGGCCCAGGGCCAATTTGGCCCCACCTACACCACCAACCAGCACGGTGATCATCGCACTTGCCTTAACGATACACCAGACGGCTGGCCAGAGGCGCTTGCGCACGCTCGCCCGGCGACTCAGCCGGCCAGCCGACAGTGATCAGCGCCTGAGGCTCCCAGGCAGCCGGCAGTTCAAGCACTTCACTGACTACATTCTGGCAGAAGAGCGGAGCACACATCCAGCCTGCACCCAGCCCGGCATCAGTGGCCGCCAACAGCAGGTTCTGGATCGCGGCCGCGACGCTCTGCACCCCCATGATGTGCTCAGCACTCTGCCGCACCGCGTCTGGGTACTGCTGCAAGTCCGCCGGCTCCAGACACGCGATGACCAGCACCGGCGCGGCCACCAGGCGATGCACGGACGCATCAACGCGCTCTTTGACCGCCTCAGCAGGCAGACCTTCACCCGCCAGGTCTCGGCCGAATGCCTCACCCATAGCCCGCGCCAGGTTCGCGCGCATCGCCGCCATTTCGATAATCACGAAACGCCATGGCTGCGAATTGTGAGCAGACGGTGCAAGGCAGGCCGCCGAGATCAGAAATTCGAGGAGATCCCGCGGGACCGGCTCGTCGCGCAGCCGGCGCACCGTCCGCCGCTGCAACAGCAGCCTGGGAAGTTGATTCATCGGGCGTCTCGACGCTGCTGCCGTTTCCAGTTGCCGCGGATGCTGCCGCGGCCCAGGCGCTGCAAATCATCGGCCGGCAGTTGTGCCACGTTGGTACGCTTGCGCTCAGCCTGCTTGACAACTGCCTCGGGATTCTCCAGGGGTTCCAGAGACCAGAGACCGGCGTTCACGCCTGCAGCAAGGAGGTCCTGCCCGCGTTGCGAACGCACGATCACGGTGTTGCGGCCGTCTGCCGACCCGGCAGACCCGATGCTCAAATCGGCGAACTCGGAGGTCAAATCCGGGCAGGTCGTGCAGATCGGCCAGGCGAACTTGTGGACTTCCTTGATGCGCCATTCGATGCGCGCTTCTCCCGCCTGGGCGCTGAAGCGGCCGCGCTTAATATCGAAGCGGTCCACCTCGCTGATCGGTCTGCCCAGCCCAGCCCGGATGAATTCCCAGAGCGCGCCGTCGCCGGCATAGAAGGTCTCGCTGCAGAACAGTCCGATCACCAGACGGATCTTCTCGCGGTAGCCGGGCCGGAGCTGGCTCAAACGAGCGATGGCCGCAGCCTGGCACGGCAGCGCAACGATGACGACGGCCTGAAAGCGCTCCAGTCCATCGGCCAGGGCGGCAAGCGCAGGCGCCGTCGTGTATTTTGAGCCGGAGGCATGCGCCACCTCGGCCGGGGTGCTTACCCACCGGGCTTGAGGTCCCCAATCAGCCTGGCGCGCAGTCACGAGGGCTGCGTCAACCAGGCGCTGCTCCAGGAGGTGCTGCAGCAGCCGGTTGGTCAGGCCGCCATCCTGAGACGCCGGACCTGGGCTCGCCGTACGCACAGTGTGGGTCGCGAGATAGCGGCCCCAAGGCCCGTCCTGTACATCGCCGAACATGCCGGCGGCTAACTTCGCGCGATCGAAAGGCAGGCGCGGGCAGATCCGATAGCAGACCTGGCAATCCCGGCAACGCTCAGGGCCCGTGGGACGCCCGTCCCGTGCGGCTGCGTCCCAGGCGCAAAACGACAAACATGCTCCACAATGCGAGCATGGATCGGCCACCGCAGCAGGCTGCGGCGCGAGATCTTCCGGCCCTTGGAGTGATATGGTCATGACCTGCTCCTGGTGCTCAAAGATGGAAGAGCACTACCCGACTGCGATTGAGAAACACAGTAGCACGGAATAAATGCAGTACCGCAAAAGTCGCTATGGGCCGTCAGCGACAGGGAGCGTCGCCCATCACACGACGAGTTGAGCGAGTTGAGTCTGGGCCTGTTTGGCCGAGCGCGTATGCAGTCTGAACCGGCCCCGATGCTCCCGGACGCGCTGCTGTTCTTGCCGCAGGTCTTGCGTGGCGATGCCTGCCAGCATCTGGGCGGTATCGGCAAGGGTGCTGGGATGCGGCAAGAGTTCCCGCGCACCGCTGCGCTGCAGGAGGCGCCGGGTGAGGCCTTTTTGGCCGGTGGTGCGGAGCAGGCGCCGGTTGAGGTTGCGGAACTCACTTTCGCGGTCGTTGTTGGTGCGCGGCAGACCCGGCACATCGTAGGTGTAGAACAGGCCGGGAGCGTAGCTGCGAGAGACCTTGGCGATGGCGGCGCTGAACTCGCGCAGGCGCGGCGCTCCGGCCCTGTCCTGCTCAATCTGCGCCAGATAGGCCTCGAATTCGCCACGCACCTGGGCGGCGGTGCGCTGGGGCTGGCCGTCGGGGTCCAGGAGGGCCGCCAACTGCTGTAACCAGTCGCCCGCTTGGCGCAGCAAGGTATAGTCGGCTTGCACGGTCGCCAGAGCTTGCTGCAGGCCGCTACGCAGGAGCGTCAGCCGCGCTTCGGGCTGGTGCGCCAGCAAGTGATACAGGCAAGTCACCACTTCGCAGAGGCGTTCATACATTTCCAGGCCGGCCAGGCCGAAGGGCGGACGCGCTTTGAGCGTCAAGAGATAGCGGACCCGGCGCAGCAGGTCTTGCACGATGAGTTCGCGGGCTTGAGCCGCAGTGGTGGCTGGCGCTACGGGCGTGGGCGCCGTGCCGGTCACGTCTGTAGCCCCAGATGGCCCGAGCGGTGAGGGTAACAGCCCCGTCACCGTCAACACACCCGGCGCCGCACGGCCAGCTTCATGGCGGATCAGCGGCCCCACCCGCTCGCGGATATCTTGGCGCAAGGTCACTTTGAGTTGCTCGACCGCCGCGGCGACCGGTTCAGCCGCATTGTTGAGATAGTGTAGTTGACACCAGGCGTGCGGGATGGCGGGAAACACGGCCGCCACGGCGGGTTCCAGCCCGCGTTGCTTGTCGCTCAGGATGGCCCGCACTCGCCAACCCTGGTCGGCAATGGGTTGCAGGAAGGCACTGAAGGTCGCCTGGTCTTGCTGGCTCAACCAGCCACTCCGCACGGTGGGGCCGGTCTGCAGTGCCCGCACGACCCAGAGTTGCGGTTCGCCGCCTTCCGGCGCCAAGCCGTCCAGACTCAAGAGCAGACCGGTCTGCGCAGCGACCGCACTGAGTTGGGCGAGTTGCTGACGTTCGAGACAGGCCAATAGCGGCAGGTACTGCTGATGGTACAGGTAGCGCGCTTCCGCCTCGCTGATCGGCACCTGGGCGCACAAGTCAGCATGAATCTCAGTGAACGGCTGCCGCTGCTCCTGCCGCGCCCAGCCGATCTGGGCGACCACATCGTAGCCGTAGACGCCATTGCGCGGCGCCGAGTGGTGCCAGGCGGCCGACTTCAGCAGTGTCGCATGCCAGGCACACTCGCCGTTGGGACAGTGCTTCGGGCGCTGCGCCACGCGCCGTGCCCCCGCCAGGGTGAAAATCGTCTTGGGGCTACTCTGGTAGCCCCACTCCACCAGGCTGGCGCCACACAACGCACAGGTCGTCAATTCGCAGGTGTACACGGTTGGCCGATCATTGTACAATGGATGAGGGGTCTTCATGGCGTGCTCCTTTGGTTAGGAACAGTGTGCCATAAGCCCCCCTCACGTCAAGTCAATAGCGAGTTTTGCGGTATTGCGAATAAATCGTCTGTCAAGTGGCAATTCACGCGTGTACGCGACGGCGCCACTTCGGCCCGTCGTGAAATCCACTCATAGGAGGTCCCTGGCGTCGCTGAGTCGCTGCCGCCATCTCGCCCTCACCGTCGCCACGGTGAGATCGAGCCCCATCACAAGGCTCGGAACGACGAATGAAAACACCATATTCGGAACGCCGAAGGGGTTGTTCAGGACCAATCCCCAGAACAAGGCTGCGAATAACCCCGAACCGATCGCCCAGAATGCGGCCGTGGCACTTGAACGTCTGGACCGAAGCGCAAAAAGGCAGGCCACCGTGATTGGTGTCGTACATGGAAGCGCGGTGCTGTACAGGAACGGGAGGATGTCGCCCAGGCTATGGAAGGCTACGTAGAGGGCACACACGGCAGAGACTGTTGTGATGATCGCCGGATAGATGGTCCGCTCGGTTCGCTCCCCGACCCGCCAATACCGCTGAAGCACGTCTTTGACCAGGAGTGAGGCGAAGCAGATGGCGTTCGAGCCATAGGTCGCGACCAGGCCGGCAGCAATGGCCGCCATCAAGAAACCCGCGAGCAAGGGACTGATCTGTGACAGGCCCAAGCCGATCGACGTGTAAACAGGCTGGTTGTCACTGGGAAGGCCGAAACACACGATTGTCAGGATACCCACGCCTCCCGCCAGGAGCGGGGGCACTGCACCCAGGATGCCGGCCAGCCCAAACGACGCCATCGCGGACTTCTCGGTGTCAGAGGATGCCGCGACATTTGCCACCAGGGAGATGCCCCCCAATCTGCCGGCCTTGCCGATCATGAACTGGACGATGATGCCCCAACCCATCCCGGTCAGCGAGAGCCATCGCGTGTAGCTCGGTGAGTGGCCCGACATCAGCGACAGCTTTGTCTGCATTGCCAGGAATGCCGTGGTCAGCCCGCCAACCCGGAGCCACAGGATCCCGAGAGCGACGGCAAACGCCAGCACCATCACTACGGCATGGACAAGGTTCATCCTGATGGTGCCAAGGATGCCGGTGAAGGTGACCGACCCCGCGCAGACGATGAAGCTGATCGTTGTGACCTGGACAGTCGACAGTTGGGGCAGCACCGCCTGGATGATGAGCGCCAGGGTGTAAATCTGGAGCAGCATGACAAAGAAGGCGTAGAACAGGGTGCTGACCGTGGCAGCCAGGCACGTCCGGCTGTCGAAACGCGATTGCATCAACTCAGGCACCGTGATGTTCCCAAGCCGGTGGAACGGTCTCGCGAAGAGCAGACCCGTCACACACCAGCCGGCCAAAATCGAAAGGGGGAACCACACGAGGTAGGTGAGGCCGTACCTGGCTGCGTCGCCGGCGATGCCGTAGGTTGCGCTGCTGCCCAGTGTAAAACCGGCAAGCAGGCTCGCCGCTTCCCATATTGACATCCTAGATGGCGAGAAGGTCGGCTCGGCGCCGCCGCGCTGCGACTGCTGCAACCCGTAGACGAAGGTGCCCACAAGGTACATCAGGACCACTACCGCTGTAAGCCACGAGAAAGTCACTGGTGCGCTCCATCGCCGGCTTCCCGCCTGCTACGACCTGCCTGCCCGGTTCGATTCCAATGCCATCAGCCGCGACCTCCGGCGATGTGAGCCGCCTCGGACGAAGACTTCAGCCGCAGCATCGCGAAAATGCCGAGCACGGGCCCCGGGGCCAGGAACATGAAAGCCCAACGCCATCCGAACGCGTCACGCAGAAACGGGATAAGCCAGATCGTCGCGACGGTGATGATAAATCCCAGGGCAAGCTGCAGCGTCAGAGCTGTCCCAACGTAGGCCTGGTCGGCGAGTTCCGTCACCATCGTTGAAAACTGCGCTGAGTCTGCCACGACTGCGAAACCCCACACCAGTCCCACCAGGAGACCGATCGCCGGCGTGAGGTTGAAGACGAGCCCGATCAGGACGGCGCAGCTCGCAGAAATCGCCATCATCAAAGCGGTAGTTCGGGTCCTCCCCCAGCGATCGCCCAGAATGCCGCCTACCCAACTGCCGATGCCTCCGACAGCAATCACCGCGAATGTTGCGTAGGAAGCGGTTGTGCCCACTTGCACTCCCTGGGCTGCCAACGCATCGGAGAAGAACGCCAGGAACCATGCATACATGGCAAACAGCTCCCACATATGACCGAAGTAGCCGATCGAGGCCAGGAGAACGCCGCGATTAGTGAAGACACGGCCCACCTGGCGCGGATCGAAGACAGCCGGCAGAAACGGGAACGGTCCTTCCCGCACCCCGAACTCCGTCAAGCAGCCACCTGCCAGCGTCAGCACAGATGTCGCATAGATCACCAGATGCCAGTCCAGCCCACCAAGCCCGTTCACGAGGTGGGGCATCCCTTGGCCCACGGCAATCGCGCCGACCAGGATGCCGAGGGCCGTGCCACGGCCTTTTCGGAACCACGTGGACATCAGCTTAAACCCCGGCGGGTAGACACCCGCAAGGAAGAAACCTGTGGCGAAGCGGAGCGGGATGCCGAGCTCCGCGCCTCCGGCAAATCCCAGCAGACCGTTGGCGAGGGTGGCCCCGATCGCGCCGCCGAATATCACGTGCCTGGGCGACACAACGTCTGAAAGGTTCAAAAGACTGGAAACCAGCGCACCGCACACGAAGCCCAATTGGACTGCAATGGTCAACCAGGCGGCAGCCGTGTTGGTGAGGTGCCATTCCACCCGCAGTTGGGAGATAACCGCAGAGGCAGAGAACCAGGTTGACATTGACAGAACAAGCATGGCTGCAAGCAGCGCCAGGGCGCGCCATCGATCACGATTCTCTGCCGGAAGGACGAGACGCTGAGATTTCCGACCATTCATTGCGGGCTTCCTCCTGAACTCCGGCGAATCTGACAAGGAATTGCCGAGTCTTCCCTATGACTGATTGAACACTCCGACCACTGACAGGATGCGTTCAACGGCTGAACGTTTCGACAAGCGTGGTTATGCCAAGGGCCAGGATCATCAACGTAATCATCAAACGGAAACGATCCTTGTCTACGCGCGCATCCAGCCGCGAGCCCGCCAGAATCCCCAGAAGCAGGGCAGGCACTGCCACAGCATAGAAGGTGAGCACCGGCCGCGTTACCCGCCCGCCGATGAAGTGGGAGGTGACCGTCAGTGTGCCGGCGAGCAAGAAGTTCACCTGCAAGATGGCCCGAAACTTCTCTTTGGGCCAACGGCGCAAGGAGCCATAAAGGACGACCGGTGGCCCGGATGTGTTGTAGGCACCCCCCAGGATCCCGGAGACCAGGCCGGCCAGGTAAGCCCAATGCAGGGACTTGAGCTGCGGCACGACCGGTTGGACCAGGCTGAACAGGGCGTAGCCGACCAGCATCAGGCCCAATATCAGTTCTCTAGTTTCGGCTAACTTCAAATTGGCCGTCCCCCCGAACCTGCGGTAAACTGGCCGGGTTGTTGATTCCATGGCGGAGGCGTGGTCGAATGAGTGAACAGACATCGCAGATGATGGCGTTATTGT
>Ga0194112_10010360_pt1 | contig 11704 bp, 8 predicted proteins | sample TA2MahC400mmetaG_FD_146191 | JGI IMG/M metagenome (GOLD analysis project Ga0194112, IMG submission 146191) | Freshwater microbial communities from Lake Tanganyika, Tanzania - TA2015016 Mahale Deep Cast 400m | ecosystem: Environmental > Aquatic > Freshwater > Lake | place: Tanzania: Lake...
AGCATATATTTCTATATGCCCTTCTAAACGCGAAGGAATGATGAAGTGACCGAATCCCTCTACCGCGCGCCTGCGGATGCCATCGCTTTCACGCTGGAGACAATCGCAGGGCTGGAATCCCTCCTTTCGCTGCCGACCTATAGGGATTTTTCACCGGAGTTGGTGAATAGCATCCTCGCGGAAGCGGCGAAATTCGCGGAGGGCGAACTCTCCCCCCTCAATCGCAGCGGCGACAGGCAGGGGTGCAAGCTGAACAGCGACGGCAGCGTGAGCCTTCCGGATGGGTTCGAAACGGCGTATCAACGCTTTGTGGAGGGCGGATGGAACGCCGCACCCTTCCCCGCCGACCATGGCGGGATGGGGCTTCCCGCCGCAGTCAACTCAGCCTTGCAGGAGATGTGGCACGGGGCGAACCTGTCCTTCGCGCTGATTCCGCTGCTGACGCAGAGCGGCGTGCATGTGCTTTCGGCTTACGGGAACGACTGGCAGAAATCCACGGTATTGCCGAAGCTGGTGAGCGGGGAATGGAGCGGCACGATGTGCATCACCGAACCGCAAGCGGGTTCGGATGTGGGCGCAAGCCGCACCGTGGCAACGCCAGCCAGCGATGGGACATACCGCATCAAAGGCAGCAAGATATTCATCTCCGCCGGAGAGCATGAGGCGAGCGGGAACATCATCCACCTCGTGCTGGCGCGCCTGCCCGATGCACCCGCGGGCACGAAAGGCCTGAGCCTGTTCCTCGTGCCGAAACTGCTAATCAACGCGGATGGTAGCTTGGGCGCGCGCAATGACCTACGCGCGGTGTCGCTGGAGCATAAATTGGGGATGCATGGCAGCGTGACGGCGGTGATGTCCTTCGGGGATAACGAGGGAGCCATCGGCACGCTGGTCGGCCAGCCGAACGAAGGCATCAAGGCGATGTTCGTGATGATGAACGCGGCACGCATCGGCGTGGGGCTGCAAGGCCTCGGCATCGCGGAAGCAGCGGCGCAGGTGGCACGGCGTTATGCGGAAGAGCGCGTGCAGAGCCGCGCGGTCGCCAGCGCAGAAAACAAACCCGTCGCCATCATCCACCACCCCGATGTGCAGCGCATGCTGGGGAATATCGAATCCCACACCCAAGGCCTGCGTGCCTTGGCGGCTTATATGGGCAGCTTGCAGGACATCGCCGCAGCGGGAACGGATGAAAAGGCGAAGAAACTGGCGCAAGCGCGCGTGGATCTGCTGACACCGGTGATGAAATCGCACACGACGCAGAAGGCCTTCGACATCGCTTCGGAAACCATCCAAATACATGGCGGCATGGGGTTCATCGAGGAAACGGGCGTGGCGCAATTCCTGCGCGATGTGCGCGTGACGATGATCTATGAAGGCACGAACGGCATTCAGGCTCTCGACCTTGTGCTGCGCAAGCTGGCAATGGACGATGGCGAAACACTGGCGGGACTGCTCGACGAAATCAACGCCCTCGCTGCGCGACTGAAGACCAACAACGATTACCGCCTGTTGCGCATCGGCGGGGCATTGGCGGCGGGCGCGGAAGACCTGAAAGCGGCGGGACAGAGCATCCTCACGCAGGTTTACCGCACCCAGTCGAACACTGCAGGTGATGCGCCAGCGGCGGCATCCGCCGCGCCATTCCTGACGTTGTTCGGGCTGGTGATGCAGGCCTTCCTGCTGGCCAAAGGCGCAGAAGCGGCGGCGGTGAAACTGGAGCAAGGCAATGCGGCTTACAGTGCGGATTTCCTGAACCGCCAAATCGGGCTGGCGGAGTTCTTCACCACCGACCCGCTGCTGGACACAGCCAGTTTGCGTGAGCGCGTGCGCATGGGCAACCTTGCGGTGAAGGCGTTGTTTGATTAAGAAAGCCCGCTTTAGCTACTTTCTTCGGGCTGGATTCCGGCCTACGCCGGAATGACGGAAAAATAGCTGGAATGACGTAAGAAAATCACTTGCAGACGCCGTTGGCTCCCGTGGTGCGGGAGACAAGGTTCTTCACCTGTTCGGTGAACGCCGCCTGACTGTTCGGCCCTAAGTTCTCAATCCACCCGTCTATCTTGTTGTCCATACCGGAGAGCGGATTGCTGATGCGACCGCCCTTGGCGAGATGGGCGACACTGTTGATGCCCGATTCGATGCTGTTCTTGCTGAACAGGCCGAGGAAGAAATTGGCGATCTTCGCGGAATAGATGGTGAACTGGTCGGTCAACCATGTGAAGAGGCGGCGGGGGTGGTAGCTCTTCAGATTCGCCACTTCCAGACGCTCATGGTACAGCTTGGTGATAGCCCCGCGCGCACAGGGGAAATCCGCCGGATTGATACCCGTGGCGAAATGCACGGCCTTATCCGTGTCGATGCTCCCTGCGACTTTGCTGGCGGCATTGGTTGCGGCTTGCGTCACATCTCCCCCCTCGGCTTGCGCGGCGGCAGGGGCGAAGGCCAGAAAGGCCGACAGAGCAAGGGCAGACAACAAAACTCGCATGGATAGACTCCTTTGGTTGCCCCCATTATAGCCCATCCCTTCACGGGAGGAACGCAAAAAAAAGAGGGGAGGAAGCTTTCGCTCCCTCCCCCAAAAGGTCTCATCGAAGACCCAAGGTGAAACTGGGGTGCCGGTCTACCTGACGGGCATAGGAAATCAATTCAGTCATCACGCGCCATGGGGCGCGACGCGCACTTGCGCTTGCCCTTCCGCGATAAGCTGGTTATCGCGGAAGGGTTAAGGCGTTATTACAGACGGGTCAGCTCTTCGAGCAGTTCGTCCGTGGTGGAGATGACCTTCGAGCTTGCCTGATAAGCACGCTGGGCGACGATCATATCCGTCAATTCTTCCGACAATTCGACGTTGGAGGATTCCACCGCACCGGAGACGACTTTACCCGTACCGTTGGTTCCTGCTTCGCGAAGGTTCACTTCACCGGATTCCTGCGTCTGGGAATAGACGTTACCCGTGACCGCTTTCAGGCCGTTGGGGTTGGTGAAGTCCGCCACCGGCAGCTTGAAGAGACGCTGGGTCTCACCGTTGCTGTAGCTGGCGATGACGAAGCCGAGTTCATCGATGGCGACGCCGATCAGCTCGCCTACTGGCGCACCGTTCTGGTTCACGAAGGCGACGTTATAGTCGGATTCGAACTGGGAGAGACCATCCGTCAGACCGAACTGGGTCGCGCCGATGGTTCCGGTGGGCTGACCCGCCGTTCCCACATCGAAGGTCACCTGGCTGGCAAGCGCGCCGTTCGTCCAAGCGATGTTCACAGGCAAGGTCAGACCCGTGCTGACCGAGCGGAGCGAACCGTCACCATTGAAGGTGATGGTACCCGTCGCCACCTGACCGTTCGGCAGGACGCTGTTCACATCCGTCGCAGGAAGCGCGTGGATCTCCACCGCCCACTGGTTGACGCCGATCTTCAGGAAGCTCATGCGTACGTCATGCCCCGCACCGAGCGCATCATAGACGCGGACGTTACGGCTGAAGTCCGCAGTGATGTCACCGGAAGCCATGTTCTCACCGTTCAGACCGGAAGAGTCATAGGCCGGGCTGAGGGCGGTGATGACGTTCATACCGCCGGGGCCAGTGCCTGCGGAGTAGTTCGCATGCGCCGTCAGGCCGAATTCCGTCAGGATGCTGCCGGTGTTGGCAGTGGCGGTGGACACGTTACCGTCATAGTAGGCGATGGTATCGAGCGGATCATCGACGAAGATACGCAGCGAAGCATCCGCCAAAGCGTTGGAGACGGTCGCCGATACACCATCGGAGGAGTTGACCAGCGCCGCGAGACCGTTCAGGCTGGCGAAGCGGTTCAACGAGACGGAAGCGGTGGTGTTGGCAAGGCCGAGTTCAGCCAACCAGTCCAGACCTGCAAGCGCAGGGGGACCAGCGGTACCGACCGCATCGACGTTGGCGAAGATCATCGCGTTATTCGCATCTTCAGGAGCGATGAACAATTCACCGCCGACCACACGGGCGGAAAGACCCGCCTGCGCATCGATGGCTGCCGCAAGGGTGGACATGGAGTTGAACTGACCGCTATCGGCGTTGGGCGAGCTGTTCACATAGGTGAAGGTCTTGGTGACCCCACCAGTGGTGATGGTGAAGCTGCGCGCCGCTTCGGTATAGGGCGAGAGGTCGGTGAAGAAGGTCTGCACCGTGGTCTGCGCGTTGAACATGGGGTTCAATGCGCTGATCTCGTCGCTGATCTCGAATCCGCCGTATTCATAGACATAGCTCTGGCCTGCGCCGGTCATGACGGAGATGTTATCACCCAGCACGAAGTTGGAGGCTGCGGTGGAACCGGTGCCGGTATCGGGCACGAGGATCGCGCTGCCGCTCACGCCGTTGTTGGGCGAAGAGGTGACGTTGAGGATAGCGTCCACGCCGGAACCGGGGTGTACAAGCTCGGAAGCGTTCAGGTTCGCACCGACTTCCACCGTGGTGGTCGCGCTGGCGACGCCGGACTGGGTCTCGATGTTCACCACTTCCAAGCTGTCCAAGTTGGCCGAAGAGGTGGTGTTCAGGTTGCCCGCAGCACCCGGCAGACGGCCTTCGTTATCGAGCGGCCAGCCCATCAGGTAGAAACCTGCGGTGTTGCGGAAGTTACCCAGCGAATCCTGACGGAAAGAACCTGCGCGGGTATAAAGCGGCTCGCCGGAACCGTCTTCGTTCGCCTTCACGGTGAAGAAGCCGCTGCCGGAGATGGCGATGTCGGTGGAGACATCGGTCGCAGTCAGGATGCCCTGCTTATCGACCAGCTGCACGCTGTTCGCGATGACACCGCCCGGCGAATAGGTGCGGGTGGAGCCGTTGTTGACGACCAGCGTCTCGAAAGCCGCTTTGGTGGCCTTGTAGCCTACGGTGTTCACGTTGGCGATGTTGTCGGAAATGATACCGATTTTGGTACCCTGTGCTTTCAGACCGCTCACGCCGGTGAAAAGTGCGCCATATAAACTCATAATATCCTCCAGTTAATCTCGTAGAATCCGATGAAATCCAATTATTCAGCCTACTTGGCTCACTGTTATTAAGCACCCACCGCGAAATCTTCAGGGTCGCGGATGGCAAGCACTTTACCCGCTTCGAACTCGATCGTGCCGATCTTGAGTTTCGGCGTGTCGCCCGACAGGCTGACACCGTTGACGAAGCCGGTGGTATAAGTGGTCGCTTTGATGGGATTACCGCTCGCGTCCTTGGCGGTGATGGCGATCTTATAGACGCCGTTCGCCATGGTCTGACCGGTGAAGGTGTTGGAACCATCCCAGATGACGTCGTTGAGGCCGACGTTGGTGGGCGCGTTGCCGTTGAACACGACCTGACCGCCTTCGTCGGTGATGGTGACCTGCGCGGTCGTCGCCTTGCTGGGCAGCGAGTAGCTGAAGGCAGCGACGCCACCGTTGAGGTAACCCGAATTGCCCTCGGCCTGCACGAAACGCCCCATGTATTGCGCGGCGGTGTTGACACCCGTGCCCTTCTGCATATCGATAAGGGTCTCCAGGTTCTCGTTCTGCTGGATGGCCTGTTCGACGGTGGCGAACTGCACCAGCTGCGAGGTGAACTCGTTGGTGTCCATCGGCTCGATGGGGTCCTGATTCTTCAGCTGCGTGGTGAGCAGCAGCAAGAAGGTGTCGAAGTCGCCCGCCAAGGTGGAGCGCGCTTTTTCAGCGGCGCCATTGGCGATGGTGGCTGCGGCGTTTGTGGTATCTACAGTGGTCATATCGGTTCTCCCTGACCTTGCTTAAACGCTGATGTCCACGCCGCGGTTGAGCGTCAGGCTATAAGCCTTGCTGACGTCATAAGCCGCTGGCAGGTCATCGTGGATTTCATCTTCGGCATAGCCGCCATCGAGGCTGAACTTGCCTTTGCCTTGTTCGTCGCCATTGGAATAGCCATTGGCGTTCTGCTGGTTCTGGTCGCCGCGCAGGTTGAAGCTGAGCGAGCTGTTATCGGTCTTGAAGCCGATGTCGTTCAGCGCGCGCTCCAATGCGCGGGCATCACGCTGCAGCATATCGAGCGTATCGCGCTTCTCGGCGGTGACATGGACGCGGGACTGACCATCCGCTCCGGTCTCGATGCGCACATCCACCGAACCCAGCTCCAAAGGCTTGAGTTTGATCTGGATGGAGGCATCGCCAGTGGTGGAAACCTGACGGAAGCGCACAGCGATCTGCTCGGCGGGGGATTCATCAGGGGTGGACTGAGGCGCGGGGGCGGCAATTTTTGCCGCGTCGCTCAAAGGAGCGGCGGGCTTGGCTGCGCCGTTATCGGCGACGACCGTGAGCGTGGCGGCGTCGGTCGCTGGTTTGGTGGTCAGCGTGGTGGTCGCATCCAGCTGTGCTTCGCCTTCGACCACGGCAGCGCGGGGCGCCACTTCAGCCGTAACGGGCTGGGTGGTGGATGCCTCGACCTTGGCATGCTTATCGGACTTCGTGGGTTTCGCAGCGGGTTGCTGTGGCTGGTTGTCATTCACCACTTTCACCGCAGGAGCAGCCGCCACCTGAAGGGGCAGAACCGTTTCCGCATCGGCAGCGGGAATGGACGTGAGGATGACCGGAGCGTTCTTCTCGGTGGTTTTTTCTGCGCCCTGTTTAGCAGCGGAAAGCGCGGCAAGGCGGGACAGCCACTCACCGGGGAATTCAGCCTGATCGGATGCGCCCTGAAGGACATTCACGATTTTCTCGATGACCTGCTGCTGAGCGGCGGTCAGGACGGGGACTTGGGCAGCCTTCTGCGCGGAGGCCGCTTCGTCGCCGGAAGCATCGGCGGATTCACCGGTCGCCAAGACGGGTTTGGGCAAAGGCAAACCGGCATCCGCCGCCGCATCGCCCATATCATCGACCATCGCCGCCGCCAGATTCGGGGAAGCGGCAGGGGTGTTGCGCAGCGCATCGAAGATGACGGCAGGCTCGATGCCCGTCGCCTGCACGATTTCGGACAGTTCTTCAGCGGTGAGTTCACGGGCAGGAAGCTGGGAGATGAGGTCTTGCAGAGCGGCTTCAGGATCGACCGCTACCTCGCCTTCCACATCGGCACTCACCAGCGAGGTCGCGCCGGTGAGGAATTCCTGCACCACGACCGCCACGTCACTAGGCAATTTCTGCATCTGGCCGTTCAGCGCGGCGAAATCGATGCCGCCAGCCGCCTGTTGAACCACATCCACCTCAATGCCGCGGGATGCGAAGAAAGCGCGAAGCTCCGCAGCGGAAATCTCTTTCTGTTCGGAAGCCGCCATGATGGTCTCAAAGGCCGCATCACCGCCGTTGGACTGCAATTCCACCTTGCCCGCGTCTTCCTTTTCGGAAGCACCCGCAGAGAGGTTAACCCGTCCACCCAACATGCTCATCAGCGACACTGTCATAGCTACCCGCCATTATCTTGTTTCGTCGTACCACCATCGGTACACAAGATTAATTGCAACGACCGTGCCAAAACATCAATAGGCTGATATATCTTAATTATTCTTCGCGGAAAGCTTCAAATCGGTGCGCGAACTTGTGTAGGAGGGAAATTTTATCCTAACACTTACTGCCCAACGAAAAAGCCCCGCAGAAGCGGGGCTTTTCTTTTGCTATGCGCCGAAGGTCAAGCGGAGACGCCTGCGCCGGAAATATAATCCGCGGGGGCGGCGGGGGCACTGACCACCGGTGCGGAGACGGGCATGGCTGCAGCGCGCTTGCTGTTCTCCTGCTGGTCGATGGCTTCCCAGGTGTCGCGCATCATACGCAATTCCTTGACCACGCCTTCCAGCATAGGGATGTCATTGGAGCGGTGGACGGAGAAGATGCGCGCGTCGAGCGAGGCATAATAGTTATAGAGAAGTTTGGAGATTTCACCGCCGTTGTCATAATCCAGCGAGGTCTGAAGCCCCATCAGGATGTCGGTGGTCTTGGTGAGCATGTTATAGCGTGTGCCATAATCCTTTTTGTTGATGGCTTCGATGGCCTGCTGCACGAAACGGATGCACCCATCATACAGCATGATGACCTGACGCAATTTGCCGACCGTCATGGAGGCTGCGGCATAGGCCTGATACTTCTGATTCATCGGTTTCGCGCTATACATACTGTTCTCCTGAAGACATTCCGTTTCTACATGAATCGTATTCCCGCCCCTTGGGGGCGACTGTCGCCGCTAACTACGTGTTAGCCGTTCTCCCTTGCTGCTGCCTGTGCATCAAGCAGGGCAAGAATGTTGTTCACCGAGGAAATCGCCGATTCCAGCGCGCTGAACTTCGTCAGCAGTGCCTCTCGGTATTTCTCGATCTGCACGTCGATACGTTCGATATCTTCCTGCATCCGCGTGTTACGGTCGTTGATGGAGGTGATTTCCTGCGCGATGATGCCATCGGTGGCATTCAAAGAATTGGTCACGGTATTGTAGATCTTATCGCCGATACCCTGCGTCATCTGCATGTTCACGGTCGCGCTCTGGGTGCTACCGTAGATGAGCGTCAATCCAGCCAGCGGGGAATCATCCGGCGCTTTCAGCGAATAACCATCGCCGAGCGAGGTGGGGATGAGTGTCACGCTCTGGGTGCTGCCGTTAAGGGTGAAGGTGGCGGTGAAGGTGTTGGACGTGGTGTCGAAGTCGAACGCCACATCGGTCACGTTGGTGTTCTTGCTGTGGGAGAAGACCAACACATCCGGATTATCGAAGGTGGCGTTGAACTCGAACACTTTGCGCACGGCATCGAAATCCGATTTCAGCGCGGCATCGAGAAGAGACTCATCCACCTTCAGGATGTTACGGGTCAACGGGGTTTCCGCATCACCGGCATAATCCGTCAAGGTGATGCCGATGGAGGACAGCGAATTGATGGTACCGCTCAGCCCTTCCACGATGGATGCGATATCCGCGCCGAAGGAGTTGTTGAGGGTGCGGAGCGCATTGCTGGAGCTGAGCACCGCCGACTCAAGGCGCACGCCTTCATCGTCGGTGGCGTTCTGACGGGCGGCGAAGGCGCGCAACTCGTTATACGCATCCACGAAATTCATGATGGCGTCTTTGGCCAGTGAGGTATCCTGAATCACGTCCACAGTCAGCGTGGTGCCAACGGGGGTCTGCGCGGTGAGGTTAAGCGTCACGCCATCGACCAGATCGGTGATAGTGTTGGTGGCGCGGCTGACCTGCGTGCCATCGATGGTCACGAGGGCATCGACCGCATCGGTCTGCGAGAAGAAGCCCACATTCAGGATGCCGGGGTTCTCGGTGTTGAAATCGAAATTCTGCGCTGCGCCAGTGGCGGTGCTTTTCATCACGAGGCGATAGTTGCCGTCGGAGACTTTGACGACGGAAGCTTCCACGCCGCTCTGCGCCTTCACCGCATTGATTTTCGCGGCGACATCGGACAGGGAATCGCCATCGGCGAGGGTGACTTCCGTGCCTGCCGTGCCCAGCTTCATGATGCCGGCATTGAACGCGCCGCCACCACCGACCACGGATGTGGCGGTGTCCGCCACAGCGATGGTGTTGGTGACATAATTCTGACGGGTGGCGAGCTGGTCAATCGTGATTTCATAGCTGCCCGCAGCCGTGCCCGCCGCGACCGTGGCGGTGAGATAAGTGCTGCTGGTGATGCCGCTGCTGGCCTTCACCGTGGCAGTGCTATAGGCGAAGACGTTCTGGGTGGCATTGCCGATGCCCGGCACGTTACGCAGGAAATTGGAGGAGGTCTGAAGCGCTTCAAGGATGCTTTTCAGGTCGTTCAGCGCGGTGACTTTCGTGCCGTTCTTTTCGATGGTACCCTCAAGCTGCACGGCGGGCAGACGCTTCGCATCCACGAGGCTCTTCACCAAGGCTTCGGTATCAAGGCCGCTGTTACCCCCGGATATGACGGTCTTGCCCCCTGAATTATACATCGATCCTAAGTTGATAGCTGCCATGACCGTTTCCTAAAGATGGTCGGCCTGCCCTGTTCGGAACAGGCCACCATTCCTACATCATACGTCGAGTTTCAGGAGCGCTTTGCGGCGCGCTCCACGGGATTCCATATAGACGCTCATATCCTGTTCGGGGAAGTAGGTCACTGCACCGTCGCGAAGACTGGTGAAACGGGTGACGAATTGACCGCTCAGGTCTTTGTATATGGAGAATTTCATATCAGCGACCGCGTAGATATCGCTCACCATCATCTGCGCCGCTTGTTGCAGATTCTGTTCGCGCACTGCCTCGCTGGCCTGCTGATTAAATTGTGCTTGTTCTTGTTTTGGAGCCTGCTGTTGCGCAGGCTGTCTGATTTGCGGGGTCTGGAAAGTCGCCCCTTTTCCCGCAGACGGCAGAACAGCCTCTGGCACAGCACTTCCGATGCTCGGAGCTCCTGTCTGTACCAAATTGATGTCCATTGTCTTTCTCCCTCTTTCCGCTTTTTAGGCCGGTCGGGAGGGGTGGAAACCACCCCTCCCTTCCTAGCTAGCCTATTAACCCAGCAGCTTGAGCAGGTTCTGGGGCAGCTGGTTGGCCTGAGCCAATACAGCGATACCAGCCTGCAACTGCACCTGGGCGGTTGCGTATGCAGTGGATTCGGCCGCGACGTCCGTATCCAACAGGCCACCGCGAGCGGCATCCTGGTTCTGCAAGGAGATCTCGATGTTCGCAGAGGTGTAGTCGAAGCGAGCCATCTGAGCACCCACGTCAGCGCGGACGGAGGTAACGGTCTTGATCGCGTCATTCAGAACGTCACCGGCACGAGCCGCATCCGCCTGAGTAGCCACGTTCAGTGCTTCACCGCCGAAGAGGGTGGAGGTGGTAGCGCTGGTGATCTTCACCGTGATCTTGTCCGAAGAAGCAGAGCCGACCGCAAAGTCAACGCCGCCTGCAGCAGAAGCAAAGCCCTGGTTCAGTGCGGAGATGAAGTTGTTGCGATCAGTTTCGCTGGTACGGATGTTGGTGATCGCAGTAGTAAGACCGGTAAGCGCGATAGAAAGACCTTCCTGCGTACCGTTGCTGAAGGAAAGCGTTACTGCGTTGGTGATGTTGTCTGCAACAGCAGTAGCGGTGTAAGTCTTACCACCGATATCAACGGTAAGCACGTTAGTGCCTGCACCAGCATTAGAAACATACTGGAAGTTACTGACGGTCGTATCACCAGGAGTGGAGGTACGAATCATCGGCGTACCTGCACCAGCAGCAAACGAAACACCAGCCAGAGCAGTGCCGGTGAAATCAACACCAGTGATCTGCTGAGTGCGCAGGATGGTCACGTTAGCGAAAGCGGTATTCAATGCGCTAAGCGAGGCCTGGGCAGTACCAGAGTTATCCACGTTGAAGGCGGCCGTACCGAACTGGATACGGGTAGTGCCGTTGGTCAGCACGAAGTTGGTGTCATCGTCTGCAACAGTACCGGTGAACTCAATACCGTTGATGTTCACAGAAAGCGTGGCGGAAGTACCGTCAACAAGATTCGAAAGCTCGAATTTGCCTACTTCACCATAGACAGAGCTGTTGACGTTTGCGTAAGCACCATCAACGAGGATAGCGTTAGCATTATCAACGAACTGGAGCAAACCAGCCGTGTTACCCTGTGCAGTTGCGCCAGTGTTGGTATTGAAAGCCTGAATTGCGTTGGTAGTAACGATGTTACCGCCGCCAGCAGCGAAGGTAGCAGCGATAGTAGCAGTTGCAGCGAGAATGGACTTAGAACCAAGCGTACCGTCAAGCAGTTTCACACCGTTGAAGTTGGTGGATTCGGTCAGACGGTTGATCTCGTTGGTC
>Ga0194112_10010367_pt1 | contig 11698 bp, 7 predicted proteins | sample TA2MahC400mmetaG_FD_146191 | JGI IMG/M metagenome (GOLD analysis project Ga0194112, IMG submission 146191) | Freshwater microbial communities from Lake Tanganyika, Tanzania - TA2015016 Mahale Deep Cast 400m | ecosystem: Environmental > Aquatic > Freshwater > Lake | place: Tanzania: Lake...
GGCCATCGTCGAGCTTGGCCTTCGGCCGCGTATCCTGATCGTCGGGTCTGCCGACGAGTACGGGCTGGTCCAGCCGGAGGACCTGCCCATCGACGAGGAGACGCCCCTCCGACCGATGAACCCCTATGCGGTCAGCAAGATCGCCCAGGACTATCTCGGTTATCAGTACCATATCAGCCACGGGCTCGACATCGTGCGGGTGCGACCCTTTAACCACATCGGCCCTCGACAGGGGCTGGGGTTCGTGGTGGCCGACTTTTGCCAGCAGATCGCAGTCATCGAGGCCGGCCTGCAGGAGCCGGTTTTGCGCGTCGGCAATCTGTCGGCCCAGCGCGATTTCTCCGATGTCCGCGACGTGGTCAGAGCCTATCACCTGGCGCTAACGCAGGGCCAGTCGGGGCAGGTCTACAACATCGGCTCCTCGCGGGCGTACGCTATCCAGGAAATCCTGGACAGGCTCTTGTCGCAGAGTCGCGTGCCGGTGCGCGTGGAGCCCGACCCGCAGCGCATGCGTCCCAGCGACGTGCCGGTCATGGTCTGCGACAGCAACAAGTTGCGGGCCCATACAGGCTGGGAGCCAAGCTACACCCTCGATCACAGTCTCCGCGACACATTGGCCTACTGGCGGCAGCGCGTCGGCGACAGGGATCAAAGGGCTGTCTAGCCGCGACCGGTCGGGCGAGTACAAACCAAAGAGGATATCACTCGTGACCAAAAAGGCGCTCATTACGGGGATTACCGGTCAGGATGGCTCGTACCTGGCCGAGTTCCTGCTGGACAAGGGATACGAGGTCGTCGGCATGGTGAGGCGCGCCAGCACGCCCCACTTGCAGCGCATTGACCATCTGCTGGACCGCCTCACCATCGTCCAGGGGGACCTGCTCGACCAGGTCTCGCTGCTCGCCATCCTGCGGGAGCACCGCCCTCAGGAGGTGTACAACCTGGCGTCGCAGTCCTTCGTGCCCACGTCGTGGGCGCAGCCCGTCCTCACCGGCGAGTTCACTGGCCTGGGCGTCACCCGCATGCTGGATGCCATCCGCATGATTGATCCCGAGATTCGCTTCTACCAGGCGAGCAGCAGCGAGATGTTCGGCAAGGTGCGCGAGGTGCCCCAGAAGGAGACGACGCCCTTTTACCCGCGCAGTCCTTATGGGGTCGCCAAGGTGTATGGCCACTGGATCACGGTGAACTACCGCGAAAGCTACGGCCTGTTCGCTGCTTCCGGGATTCTCTTCAACCACGAGTCGCCGCGTCGCGGCCTGGAGTTCGTCACTCGCAAGGTGACGTATAACGCGGCCAAGATCAAGCTGGGGCTCGCCGATCGGCTCGCCATGGGCAATCTGGACGCGCTGCGCGACTGGGGCTATGCGGGGGACTATGTCGAGGCCATGTGGCTGATGCTCCAGCAGGATGAGCCTGAGGATTATGTCATCGCCACCGGCATACGCCACTCGGTGCGGGAGCTGCTCGAGTGCGCTTTTGGCTTTTTCGGGTTGGACTATCGCGATCACGTCTACGTAGACCCGCAGTTCCTGCGGCCGGCGGATGTCATCGATCTGGTGGGCGATGCCTCCAAGGCGCGACGCAAGCTCGGTTGGGAGCCCAAGGTCACCTTTGAGGAGCTGATCCGCATGATGGCCGAGCACGATGATGAGCTGCTCAGGGCCAAGATTCGTGTCGGCGAAAAGATCGCCTAGCGACAGAGTCTGAGAAAGGGGGCAATATCCATGCCAAGCGCCATACGGTTCGGCACGGACGGCTGGCGAGCCAAGATCGCCGAGGACTATACCTTTGAGAACGTGCGCTATTGCACCCAGGGCACCGCGGAGTACCTTCAGGCGAGTGGCCTGGGGCGCCAGGGCATGGTCGTGGGCTATGACATGCGCTTCCTCTCCGAGGACTTTGCCATGGCCGCGGCCGAGGTGCTGGCGGGCAACGGGGTGAGGGCTTATCTGGCCAAGGTGCCCGCGCCCACGCCGGTGCTCTCCTATGCTATCCTGCCGCTCAAGGCCGCGGGGGGCATCTGGATCACCGCCAGCCACAACCCGCCCTCAGATAATGGCTTCAAGCTGCGCTCCTCGTATGCCGGGGCAGCGGCGCCCGAGACGCTGACCGAGGTGGAGAACCGCATCCACGCCGCTCAGGCGGAGGGCCGTATCCAGCGGATGGACTATGACCGCGCCCTGCGGGAGAGGCTGATCCAGCTCGTGGATGTCGAGGAGCCCTATCTCGAGCAGCTTGCGCGTCTGATTGACGTCCAGCCCATTGCCGATGCGGGATTGCGACTGGTCGCGGACCCCATGTGGGGCGTGGGGCAGGGCTGGTTTCCCAGGCTGCTCGCAGGGGGCAAGACCGTCATCAAAGAGGTGAACGGCGCGCGCAACCCCCTCTTCCCGGGCATGAGGCGGCCGGAGCCCATCGAGGAGAACCTACAGACGTTGCTGACCACGATCCGCGAATGGGGCGCCGATGCGGGCGTCGCTGCCGATGGCGACGCGGACCGGGTGGGCTTTGCCAGCGAAAAGGGCGAGTTCATTGACCAGCTCCAGGTCTATGCCTTGCTCGCGTACTATCTCCTGGAGGTGCGCGGCCTGCGCGGGCCGTTGGTGCGCACCATCAGCTCCACGATCATGGCCGACAAGCTCGCCAAGCGCTACGGCGTGCCGGTGTACGAGACGGGCGTCGGCTTCAAGTACGTCGCGCCCAAGATGCTGGAGGTGGACGCCCTCATGGGCGGCGAGGAGAGCGGCGGCTTTGCCTTCAGGGGCCACATCCCCGAGCGCGACGGCATTCTCGCGGGGCTCTATCTGCTCGATCTGATGGTCAAGACGGGCCTCAAGCCCAGCCAGCTCATCGAGCGCCTCTTTTCCCTGGTGGGGCCGCACTATTATGATCGGGTGGATCGGCGCATGTCGCCCGAGGACAAGCCGGCCGTCCAGGCTCGGGTGGCGGCTGCCCGGCCGGAGGCCCTGGCGGGCCTCCGCGTGCGCGAGGTTGACGACCGCGAGGGCTATCGCTACATCCTCGAGAACGGCGACTGGGTGCTCATCCGTTTCTCGGGGACAGAGCCGGTCATCCGCGTCTACTGCGAGACGACGCACGAGGACAAAGAGCAGGCCTTACTTGCTGAGGGCCTGCGCATCGCGGGTCTCTCCTAGATCGTGAGCGCTGGCGCCGGAGCCTCGATGGGCGCTCACGCGAGCGCCATCGAGCTGTTCGACTCGCATACGCACCTCGAATCGCACCGATTCGATCCAGACCGCGCTGAGGTCATCGCCCGCGCCCGTGCCGCGGGCGTGACGCGTCTCCTCACCTGCGGCGCCGATCTCGAGACGAGCGGCCAGGGGATTGCCCTCGCTCGGGCGCACGCCGGCATCCACGCGGCGGCGGGCATACACGCGCACGAGGCGAGCTCGGCGCTTGTACAGGGTCAGGAGCAACCGGGCGCGCCCATCCTTGATGATGCGGCGTTCAGGCGGTTGGCGGCGCTGGCCACTCTGCCGGAGGTCGTGGCCATCGGCGAGATCGGCCTGGACTATCACCATGACTTGTCGCCGCGTCCCGCGCAGCGCGCCGTCCTCGCTCGCCAACTGCTCCTCGCCCGGGAGCTGGATCTGCCCGTCATCCTGCACAACCGCGAGTCCGACGGGGACCTCCGCGAGCTCGTGGGGGCGTCGCCGGATGGGCTGCGCGGCGTGCTGCACTGCTTCCTGGCCGATGCTACCCTGGCGGAGTGGGCGCTGGCCAGAGGGTTATACATCGGGGTGGCCGGACCGATCACGTTCCGGAACATCGGGGACCTGCCGGAGGTCATCCGCCGCGTTCCCCTCGAGCGCCTCCTCATCGAGACGGACTGCCCCTATCTGGCCCCCGAGCCGCACCGAGGCCGGCGCAACGAGCCCGCCTATGTGCGCTACGTCGCGGACAAGCTGGCGGAGCTGCGCGGCATCTCCACCGAGGAACTGGCGCGACGCACGACAGAGAACGCCTGCCGCCTCTTCCGGATCGCGTGACATGTCGCTGGACCTGAGCATCGTCATTGTGAGCTGGAACGTCGCCGAGCTGCTGCGCGCCTGCCTGGGCTTGCTCCTGGGCTCGCGAGACGACGCCGCTGGCCAGGCAGAAGCACCGCCGCTGCGGCTGGGACCGTACCGCGCCGAGGTGTGGGTTGTGGACAACGCCTCCAGCGACGGCAGCGCCGAGATGGTGCGCGTGTCCTTCCCCCAGGTGCGCGTGATCGCCAGCGAGACGAATCTCGGTTTCACGCGCGCGAACAACGAGGCGCTGCGCCGCTGTGGGGGGCGCTACGCCTTGTTGCTGAACCCCGACACGCAGGTCGTCGGCGATGCGCTGAGCCGCATGCTGGACTATATGGAGGCGCATCCCGATGTGGGGGTCCTTGGGCCCAAGCTCTGCTACGCGGATGGTTGCCCGCAGTCTTCGCGGCGTCGCTTTCCCACGCTGATGACCGCGCTGATGGAGTCCACGCTCCTGGAGCAGTGGTTCCCGCGCAACCGTTGGGCTCGGGCCTACCGTATGGCCGACACACCCGAAGACGTGACTCAGGACGTAGACTGGGTCACGGGCGCGTGCATGTTGGTGCGCGCCGAGGCCATCCGCCAGGTCGGGCTGCTGGACGAGCGCTTTTTCATGTACTCTGAGGAGCTCGACTGGTGCCGGCGCATGGCCGATGCGGGCTGGCGGGTGGTCTACTTCCCAGAGGCGACCGTCGTCCATCATGAGGGGCAGAGCAGCGGCCAGGTGGTGGCCGCGCGGCACATTCGCTTCCAGACGAGCAAGGTGCTCTATTTTCGCAAGCACCACGGCGCCATCCAGTCGGAGTTCCTCCGCTGGTTCCTGCTGGGCACCTATGTGTGGCAGCTCGTGGAAGAGTCCCTCAAGTACGCGCTGGGGCACAAACGCGCCCTGCGACGGTCCAGGATGGCCGCCTACGCCCAGGTGCTGCGCTCGCGGCTGCTGCCGGCCCACACAACCGAAGGATCCGCGCCATGAGGGTGCTCCTCATCTCGGGCGAGTATCCGCCTATGCAAGGGGGCGTGGCCGACTTTTCCGCCATCCTCGCCAACGAGCTGGCGCGTCAGGGCGCGGAGGTCCATGTGCTGACCTCGATCGAGGCAGGCGCGCAGGCCCGAGCGGATGCCGTGCGCGTCCATGCCATCCTGCGCGCCTGGCGCTGGGCGCCGCTCTACCGCGCGGTGCGCGAGCTCCTCCGCGACGTGCGCCCCGAGGTGATCAACATCCAGTATCAGGCCGCGGCCTATGGCATGCACCCGGCGATCAACCTGCTGCCCCGCGTGTTCCCAGGGGTCCCCGCCGTGGTCACGTTTCACGACCTGAAGGTGCCGTACCTGTTCCCCAAGGCCGGCGCCCTTCGCTGGCGGGTCGTGCTGGAGCTCGCGCGCGCCAGCCGGGCGGTCATCGTGACCAACGAAGAGGACCGCCTACAGCTTGAGGGCCGTCGGGGCATGCCGCAGCTCTACCAGATCCCCATCGGGAGCAACATCACCACAGCGTCGCCTGCCGACGATGCGCGAGACGCCTGGCGCGATCGTTGGGGCATCGCTCCCGATGCGTTGGTGCTCTGCTACTTTGGCTTCCTGAACCCCAGCAAGGGCGGCGAAGAGCTCATCGAGGCTTTGGCCGAGCTGCGCACAAGGGGGTATACTCCCTACCTGCTGATGATCGGCGGCTCCGTCGGGGCCAGCGACCCGACGAACCGAGCCTACCTGGAGCGAGTGCGAGCCTCCATCGCCCAGCATGGGCTCGAGGAACGGGTCGTCTGGACCGGGCACATGGACGCGCCAGAGGTGTCCGCCGCCTTTCGCAGCGCGGACATGTGCGTCCTGCCGTACCGCGATGGCGCCTCGTTTCGGCGCGGAAGTCTGATGGCCGCCCTGGCCCATGGCATGCCCATTGTGAGCACCGCGCCGCAGGTTGCTCTGCCAGAGCTAGCGCACATGCAGAACATCTGGTTGGTGCCTCCGTGTGATCCCCAGCGCCTCGCCGACGCCATCGAACGCCTCGCTCGGGATCCCGCCCTCCGGGAGCGGCTCGGAAAGGGCGCTCGCGACCTCTCTCACCGTTTTGGCTGGGAGGAGATCGCCACCCAGACCTTGAAAGTGTATGGTGAAGCGACAGAGAAGCGTCGCTAGGATCGCAGCCGCCGACTCGGCCAATAGACGGCTTACGGGCGAGCACGCAGGGATCGTGCTCCTGCTCATGGCCTACGTCCTCCTCGGGCTGATCTACAGCCTGGTCGCGCCTCTCCTGGAGGCCCCCGATGAGGTCTACCACTATGCCATGGTCAAGCGGCTGGCCGATGGCCATGGGCTGCCTGTCCAGACGCCGGGAGAGGTGGGCCTCTGGCGTCAGGAGGGGAACCAGCCGCCCCTGTACTACGCCCTGGCCGCGCTCGTGACCCGGGGCATCCACACAGACGATCTGGGCAGCCTCTTGCGGATGAACCCTCACGCCGACGTCGGCGTGGTCAAGCGTGACCGCAACGCGAACACGCTCATCCACGCTCCCGATCGGCCCCTCCTGGGAGAGACCCCCCTTCCCTTCCGTGGAGCGGTACTGGCCATCTACCTCTCCCGTTGGCTCTCGCTTCTCTTCGGCGCCGGGTCCGTGTTGGCGACCTATCTCCTGGCCCGTGAGGTCGTCCCCGAGGATCGGCGCCTGGCGCTGAGCGTCACTTGCCTAACGGCCTTCAACGCCATGTTCCTGTTCATCACCTCGTCGGTGAACAACGACGCGCTGGTGACAGTGCTCTCGGCGGTCTCCCTCTGGCTCATGGTGCGGTACGTGGCACGTCGGCCGCGGGCCTCCCAATGGGCGCTCCTCGCTGTGCTGTTAGGTCTGGCGGCGCTCGCCAAGCTCAGCGCTTTGGGCCTGCTCCCCCTCGCCGCGCTGACGCTCTGCGTCGTCGGCTGGCGGCACCGTTCCTGGCGCGATCTCATCGTCGGAGGAGCGTTCATCGGGCTGGCCTTCGCCGCGCTGAACGGTTGGTGGTTCCTGCGCAATTGGCTGCTCTACGGCGATCCCACGGGGTTGAGCGCGTTTGTGCCCCTTATCGGCGCGCGCTATCCGCCCTCGACGCTGCGCCAGCTCTGGGGGGAGCGGCAAGGCTTTGCCATGTCCTTCTGGGGCCTCTTTGGCAGCATGAACGTGCCCGCGCCGTCCTGGGTGTACACCCTGCTCAGCACGTTCGCTGCCCTGGGGTTTCTCGGGTTGCCGCTCGCACTGTGGCGCTGGCAGCGGTCGGGGCGCTGGACGGCGGCCCGCCGCTGGCAGATGGCGTTGGTCGCCGCCTGGCCCGTCATCCTCATGGTCTCGCTGATCCGCTGGACGCTGATGACGCCCGCCAGCCAGGGCCGACTCCTCTTCCCCGGGCTGAGCGCCGTCAGCCTGCTGATCGCCCTGGGCCTGCAGGCGTGGCTCCCCTCCCGATATCGGCTGCTGTTGCCCTCGGCGATGGGCGCGGCCATGCTCGCCAGTGCCGCCATGCTCCCCTTCACGGCCATCCGGCCCGTCTACGCGGCCCCTGAACGCCTGACGCGGGACGATGTGCGTGACCTGACCGAGCGCCTGGACGTTGTCTATGGCGAAAAGGTGCGGCTATTGGGCTATCGCCTGCAGCAGGAGGAAGCGGCGCCCGGCGATGACGTGATCCTGACGCTCTACTGGGAGGCGCTCGCCGCGATGGACGAGGACTATTCCGTCTTCGTCCATCTGCTCGACGAAGAGGAGTTCATCATCGGGCAGCGTGACGTGTACCCCGGCCAGGGCACCTACCCCACGAGCTACTGGCAACCCGGGGAGGTGATCGCCGACATCTACGTCGTGCGGGTATCGCCCACGACGCTGACGCCTCAGACGGCGCGCTTTGAGGCTGGGCTCTACAGGGCGAACACGGGCGAGCGTCTGGCAGCGCAGCCCTCAACCGCATCCGGCCAGGAGACGTCCGAGATCGCAGACGATGCCGTGCGCTTTGGGCGCCTTGCGCTGCCCTTGCAGAGGATCGAGGGAGGGCTTCAGCCGGTCTTTTTCAGCCTGGAGGGTCGCATCGCCCTGGTGGGATACGCCCTCGATCGGCGCAGCGCGGCGCCTGGAGAGGCCCTGCACCTGACCCTGCGCTGGCGGGCGTTGCGCGACATAGATGTGAACTATAGTGTCTTTACCCATGTTTTCAGCGGAGATGCTATCTGGGCCCAGAAAGACGCTTGGCCCCTGGAGGGTGACGCGCCAACCGCCCTGTGGAGCCGAGGGTTCACCCTGGATGACACCTACGAGTTGGTCCTCAAGCCAGAGACGCCGCAGGGGGTCTATGATCTGCAGGTGGGGATGACCGATGGCGACGGCCGCCGCCTGGTCTTGCTCGACAATCTGGGACACGCCCTCGACACGCGCGTCCTGCTCGGCCAGGTACGCATTCTCGCCGGCCAGTAGCGCGGAGAAAGGGACGATTGCTGTGTCTAGTCTGCTGCAGTTCGGCGATCCGGCCACGGTGGACAACGCTCCGGCGGAGCGCCTCGGGACGCGTTGGCAGGGGCCAATCGCCCTGGGACTGATCCTGCTGTTGGCGTTGGGCCTCCGCTTCTGGCGGATCGACGCCCAAAGCCTCTGGTACGATGAGGGATGGAGCATCCACCTGGCGAAGCAGTCGGTGCGGGTCGCGCTGCAAGGGGCTGCGAGCGAAGGGCATACGCATCCGCCGGCCTACTACCTGATGCTGATGCTCTGGGTGAGGTTGTTCGGCGACGGCGTTCTGGCCGTGAGAGCGCTCTCTGCCTTTCTGGGGGCGGCCACGGTGGCGGTTACGTATTGCCTGGGGAGCCGCCTGTTCGGCCGCTCCACGGGTCTGGTCGCGGCCCTATTGTTGGCGGTCGCGCCGGCGCACATTGTCTATTCGCAAGAGACCCGGATGTACGCCCTCCTGGCGCTGGGTCTCACGGGCCTTTTGCTCCTCGCCTACGAGTGCGCAGCCCGCGGCAGCAAGTGGTCCGTGGGTGCGTGGGCTCTGCTCGCAGGGGTGGAGCTTGTCACCATCTACACCCATTACCTGGCGCTCGTGGCGACGGCCTGCATGATGGCCTGGCTCGCCGTGCAGATCGCACAGCAGCTCCGGCGCGGGGAGGGCCGCCCCCTTGCCAGATTCGCGCTCACTCAGGGCGCGGTCCTGCTGGGCTATCTTCCCTGGCTGAGCGTCGGAGCGCGCAGCGCCGCCGCCCACGCGACGGAGGGAGCCTTGCCCCCGGCGCCCTGGCCTTTCCTCCGCGAGACCTGGTCCTTCCTCCTGAGTGGACACATCGCCCTGGAGAGCCGCGAGCCCCTCTTTGCGGCGGTGAGCCTCCTGTGTCTGGCCCTCGTGGCCGGAGCTACTGCGCTTCTCGCTCTTCGCGACCCGGCCTCAGCGAAGGGGGCCTCACCGGGCTTCTCTCGGCGGGCGCTGAGCTACCTCGTGAGCCAGACGCTGCTCCCGATGCTGCTCCTCTTTGTGCTGATGCGTATCCGCCCTGGCTATCACCCCCGCTACGCGTTCTGGCTTCTTGTCCCTCTGATCGTGTTGGTGGCGCAGGCGGTGGTCGTCGCGGCCCGCTATGGGGCAGCAGGGAGAGCGATAAGTGCGCTCGCGGCGCTGCTCTGGCTGGGCAGCGCGGGGCTCGCTGCCAGGGCGCACCTCGGAGATCCGTACTACAGCCGAGACGACGCCCGCGCGACGGCCGCCTTCCTTGAGGCGCGTCTTGAGGCGGGCTCTCTGGTGCTGGTGGACAACGACGACTGGGCCCTGCGTTACTACCTGGCGCGCAGCGGACTGGATGACCGGTATCTCAGCCTCGATGTCCTGGCGAGCTATGGAGAGGATCTCAGCGCCTCGCGAGCCCTGGAGGCGACGCTGTCTCGCGCCGTTGGAGACCCTTCTGTCGCCCTGGTCAAGTGGCATCAGGGCCAGAACGACAGGCGCGGGCTCTTGCCCTACTTGCTGGAAGGCATGGGCACCCTGGTTCAGAGGACGAACCTGCCCGGATATACGGTGTTTGTCTATCAGACCGATGGCGAAACCCCCTGGCTGCAGGGGCCAGGGGCTATGACTTGGTCGAGGAGTGTGCGCGCGGACTTGCAGGGCGAAGGAGCGTTTCGCCTGCTGGAGGTGACGGCCGACACCTTTGTCCCCGCGGACGAAGCGCTCACCGTGGCCCTGGCCTGGCGGCTGATGGAGAGCGCGTCGCAGGACGTCAAAGCGAGCCTGGCTCTGGTGGACGATGCGGGGAGAGAGCTCGCCTTCGAGGACGAGTTTCTCCGCGACGGGCTGGGCCGCAAGACATCGAGCTGGCCGATCGGGGCGGAGGTGATCACCTACCATACCCTGCCGCTTCCGGTTGGCCTGGCGCCCCTCGAGTACGTCCTGCAAGTGAGCCTGTACCACGAGGAGGACCTGCTGGGCCTCGATGTCCTGGACGAGGTCGGAGCCCCCGCGGGCAAGAGCTATCGCCTGGGCACGGTGGAGCTCGCCCCCGCGCTTGGCCGCACCGACAAGACGGTGGACCGCGAAGGATTGGGACTCTACGCCCTATCAGAGCCCATTGAGGTGGCGCCTGGGTTCGCGCTGACAGCTCACAGCATGGCAGCGGAAGCCGGCGCTCCAGAGGCCGCTCTCCACCCCGGAGACGCCCTCACGGTGCTACTGGAGTGGCACCATGCGGGCTCGGAGGAACTCGCTGACTATTGGCCCAGCCTGTGCCTGGTGCGGGAGGGCCTGATCCTCGCCGAGAGAGAGTCAGCGCCTGTGAATGACCGGTATCCCACCAGTTGGAGGCAGCCCGGAGAGGTCGTTCTCGATTGGCGCGAGCTGATCATCCCTGCCAGGACTGCCAGCGGCCCGGCCGAAGTGCAGATCCGGGTGCGTGGAGAGCCGCCGGTCTCGCTGGGGCGCGTCCAGATCGAGGCGATCCCGCGCGTCTTTGAGGCCCCCGCGCCGCAGGTACCCACCGCGCTGCGCCTCGGACCCTATGAGTTGGTCGGCTACGATCTGGAAACCGACGTCCTGCGCTCCGGCGAGGAGCTGGCCATCACACTCTACTGGCGCAAGCTCGCGCCGGTTACGAGGAGGCGCGCGCTCCCGCGGACGGCCTATGTGGTCTTTACCCATCTCCTGAACGCCGAGGGCCGGCTCATCGCCCAACACGATGGCCCTCCGGCCGATGGCCAGCGCCCCATCACTGGCTGGATCGCGGGCGAGTATGTGACCGATCCGCACGTCATGAGCTGGGTTGACACGGGCTACCAGGGACAGGCCGTCATCGAGGTCGGGTTGTACGACCCTGACAGCGGTCGTCGGGTGCTTACGCCCGACGGCGATTCGCGGCTCCTTCTGCCCAGTAGTATAATGGTAAAATAGCGCCCGGCCAGAGGATGCAAGCCTCTGTCAGAGCACCCATCAGCGGGAGCTACATGGTTGCAGCGCAGCCCACAGTTCACACAGGGCGCCGTGCGTCCGGCCTTCTGGCAGCGTTCCTGAAGGTGCATTGGGCCCTGGGAGTGCTTCTCCCTGCGTTCGTCGTGCTGGGCCTGTTGTACGCCGCCACGACGCCGCTCTTTGAGGTGCCCGGCGAGGCGGCCGCCTTTCGGCGGGCAGCGGAACTGGCTGGGGTGTCCTTCGTGGGTGAGCTTGTCCCCG
>Ga0194112_10010369_pt1 | contig 11697 bp, 11 predicted proteins | sample TA2MahC400mmetaG_FD_146191 | JGI IMG/M metagenome (GOLD analysis project Ga0194112, IMG submission 146191) | Freshwater microbial communities from Lake Tanganyika, Tanzania - TA2015016 Mahale Deep Cast 400m | ecosystem: Environmental > Aquatic > Freshwater > Lake | place: Tanzania: Lake...
CGGTTTCGCGCCTTGATTGGATGCGTCAGAAATCGCAGGGGCTTTTCGGAAAGCCGGAGGATTGTGCTGATACGGGCTGGCTACAGGATATAATTAAGGTTCTTGAGGCAAATCCAAATGCCTGATGACGCGCCCAAAGAGCAGGCCACCAGCTTTGAAATTCCTCCGAGTGCTTTAGAATTGACGGAGGAGGAGTTCAGTTTCTTTATCAATTATGTGAATTCCTTCAATGAAGGGAAGCCAGACGCTGCAAAAGTTCTCATGGAGGTCTCGCCTACAAGGAAGTTACGGGACGGGAGGCTTGTTCTTCGCAGCCGCGCAAATGCGGCTGCAAAGGCTCATCGAATCATTCACAAATTGCAGAATCTTGGTTTGTGGAGTTTGCTTTTGGATGTGGCGGGAATGTCCCTTGTGGATGCTATGCAGACAGTCAAAAATGCTTTGGAAGCGACGGACTCTGTTGTGGTGCGGGACGAGACGGGGGCAGGAAAAGTCATTCAAGTCAAGAATGCGCAGGCGTGGCGGGTGAGCTTAGATGCTGCAAAGGTCATTCTTGAGGAGCACAGAAAGGCTGCCATTGTCAAAGAAGAGCAGAGCGAAAAGCCGGATGACGGTCTTACTGCCGTTGATTTATCGTCTTCGACTTGGGAAAAGAAAGAGACGAAGGAGGCGCAATTTGAGGATATGCCGCCGAAAGAAGAAAAAGAAGGAGGGAGTCAGTGATGATAAAGACGAGGATAGGATATTCATTTGAAGAGCACAAATAGATGACGCAGCCCCTTCGTGACAAAGTCTATTGGAAGCGTCGCTGGCAGCACTACCGGGAGTCTCCGCGCGGCTATGTGGATTTCTTCCTTGAGATACTCCATGAGATTCTCTGGGAGACTCCCATTGAGATTCTGATTTCAGTTCACGAGAATGAGTGCACGGCGGTCGCGGGTTGTCATGCGAGCGGCAAGACGCGGACGGCGGCAGGGCTTGTCCTTGCCTTTGCGCATATCTGGCCGGACTCGCGTGTGGTAACGACTGCCACGCGAGGGCGGGCAGTTAGAGAGCAGCTTTGGGCGGAAATTGCCGAAATTCATGGCAAGGCATATATTCCTTATGAATATATCGGAGCGGACGGCAAGGTTCAGATTAAGAAAGGCAGCCTCGGTTCCGAGTGCCTTGAGGAGTGCCTGAAGTTTCCGGGAGCCACGCCAGAACAGCCAAAACGCAGGGTAGCCATAGGGTTCAAGGGAGAGGAACGAGTCGAAGAGTCTCATCAGGGCTTCCATGCAGGGCGTGTTTTCTTTGTGATTGACGAGGCGTCGTCCATTGCTCCAAGCATCTTTCGCTCGCACATGAAGATTTTGAACAACCCGCAATCGCGCTTTTTAGTGCTTGGCAACACCCTTCGCGGTTCCGGCCCGTTCTATGATGCTTTTCGCCCCGGATCGAAATTCAAAACCTTCTGCATTGACGCGGCAGACACTCCGAATGTCAAGCATGGCCGAGAGGTGATTCCGGGGATGTGCACGCGGGAGTGGGTTGCGCAGATGAGCAGCGAGTTCGGCAAAGACCATCCGTTTGTGCGCATGGCTGTTCATGCGAAGTTCCCGGAAACGGATTACAATCTTCTCATTCCGCCGGAGTGGCTGGAGTTGTCTTTTGAGCGGCATCGCAAGATGATAGAGGAAGGTTTTGTGCCGCGAGGCAGGAAGAATCTTGGTTGCGATGTAGCGGGACGCGGAGCGAATCAGACGGTGCTCTGCAAGAGGCAGTTCAATTTCGTGCATGAATTCAGTGGTTATGGTTCCTGCACGGTTTCTGAAACAACATCGCGGCTTCGCTATTATCTCATGCAGGGTTGGGCAATAGCCATTGACGCTATCGGTCTTGGAGAAGGCGTTGGAGACGAGCTTGACAAGACCTATAGCGAGCTTATTGAAAAGGCGAAATCTGATGAGGAACTGATGTCTGTGCCGGAGGTTCGTGCTGTGCGCGTTTCCGAGGCGACAAAATTGCGGGAGGCTTCAGCCAACTTTGAGTTCGCCAACTTGCGGTCGGCTCTGTGCTGGAGAGTCCGCGAGGCGCTTGATCCGAAAGGCAGGATTCAACTTGCCATACCGGAGACCAATGCGCTTCGGCAAGAGGCTATGATGACATGGGAGTTTGACCGCTACGGACGAATTCTTGTCGAACCGAAAGAAAGCGTAAAGAAGAAGCTCGGCGGGCGGTCGCCGGATTATTTTGATTCTTTGATGCAAACTTTCGCTTTGCCGGATGATGAATGGCTGCTCGAAGAGGAAGAAGCTGGGGAGCAGCCGGACGAGGCTAAAAGCAAAACAATTCGAGAAAAGGAAGAGACTCCGGGAGAGAGATTGGATGAGGAGCTTTTCCCTGATATAGAGATTGGGGACGAGTCTTTGTTTGGGAATCTAACTTTTGGAGGTCTCTGAAATGGAAAAGTCTTTTGTTACCGCACTGGGGATGGTCATTTTGATTGTCGGAGGCTTTATCGGTTTGTATCTGAATCGGATTGATACACCGACTCTGATTATGCTTGTTGGCACCGCGACGGGGATTCTTGGTCTTGGCCGAAAGCTCGACCGAGTGAACCATACGCTCAAGGAAAATGGGAAAAGTAATGGAGGTGGGCAATGAAACGCATTCTTTTCCTCCTTCTATTGTTGCCTTCCGTATTGTTTGCCGAACGCACGCCCAATCCGAATCAGATGACCATGCAGCAGATTTTGAATCGGCAGAACCAGCCTTATACAAAGACGCTTCTTTGGGATGTTGTCTTAGATAGCGCAGCTTCGGAAACCACAGCGGCTTTTTCCATCAATGAGTGGACGGGAACGACCGGCTACTATCGCGCCGAGATTCAGCTTGAGAAGGTCGGCGCGGATACGCCCGGATTTTGGTATGAGTTTCAGACTAAGCTCGACCGAGATTCGAGTGAGTGGACTTCACCTTTGGACGGGAGCGGCATTGTAATATCAGAGGCGAACGCGATTGATTCCGCGCTTAGCTGGCACCAATCCCTTCCGGTTCTTGGGGGCGATTCCATCCGGTTCATTCTGCATTCCGGCGATAGCTGCTGTGTGAACAAATTTATTCTGTGGGTGAGATGATGAAAATACCATTCACAGAAGATTGGAGGCTGAGCCGTGCAGAGAAGCGGCAAGATTTCGAGCTTCGGTTGCAAGAGCACTTGCAGGAACGCCGTCTTGAGCACGAGATAAAGTTGTTTGAGCGGCTAAGCGAGGCTGCTGTCCATGATGCAGACGAGGATGCGGGTTGGCGGCCTTTGACGGCGGCAAAAGATGACCGGAGCCTGACGCCGCTTGAGCAAGACGATATGCAGCGGCTTGGGGCGCAGATGTGGTCGCGCAATCCTGACGCGCGGCATATTGTCGAGATTCAAGTGGCCTATGTCTGGGGAGGCGGGATGCGCTACGAGGCGACGGACGAGAGGGTGCAGAGGATTTTGGATGAGCACTATGAGCATCCCACCAATGATTGGGAGCAGAGAGGCGAGCGCATGGTTCGCTCTTTGGCTGTTTTCGGTGAGTATTGTCCGGCGGCCTTTGTGCGGAAGGAGGACGGTTTTGTCAAGTTTGGAACGATTGACCCGGCGCGGATTGACACAATAGAAGTGAGTCCAAACAACATAGAAGAGTTGCAATGGGTCAACTGCAAAATGGATGAGGGGATGCAACAAAAGCGCTATCGCGTTGTGCATCTCGATTCCAAAGGGTTCACCCCGCAGATTCGGCAGCCTTGGGCTTTACCTTACATCGAAGCGGCTGCGGATACGACGGGCCGGTTTGTCGGCAATGCCTTCTTTTTCGCCGTTAATCGTTTGCCTTCGACCACGCGTGGGCGAAGTGACCTCTATGCGCTGATTGATTGGCTGGATTTCGTTTTCAAGGTTTATGTGCTACGGGCGAAACGCGCGGAGATTCTGAATAGAAGCCCCTTGAAAGCAAAAGTGGCCCATGCCAGCATCAATGCGCTTCTCGCCGGCAAGGTCAGAAAAGAGGTTGAGAGCATATTGACTGGCAACCTAAAGTCGAAGGCCCTTTTAGCAAGCGATGAGTTGGATTGGGAATATCTGACGCCGGACATTAAGGGCGGCGACATGGCGGACGAACTTGGGATACTTTTTCGGCCCATTCTTTCCGGTTCGCACTACCCAATCCATTGGTTCGGCATGTCGGAAGGAATGAGTCGCGCCACTGCTTTGGAGATGGGCGACCCGACTTTGACATGGCTTCAATCTCGCCAGCGGCAGGTGCGGCGTTTCATGGAAGATGTTGGCCGCTTCGTTATTGACCAAGCGCGTATTTTTTCCGACCGGCTCAATGGTGTCGAGAACTTCGATTTCAAAGTCGTTGCTCCGGAAATCTCCGTTAAAGACCAAGCGAAGATTGCGACGGTTGTTGTCCAAGTTGCCAATACGCTTGTCATTGCCAATTCTAACGGGTGGATTGACGATGAGCAGTGTAAGCAGGTTATAAGGCTTTTGCTGGGTCAATTCGGTGTTGACCTTTTGCCGATATTCACCAAGCCGGTGTCTGAGAAGGCAGCAGAGGTGAAGGAAAGCCTTCAAAGCTCGTCTAATGATAAGGTGGCGCAGACGCTTGCGTATTTGAGCCGCACGACAGCCGCAAATTAGAGACCATGACCCTTGCTGAATACAAAGTTGAGGCTGCAAACCTTGTAAGAAGTTGCGGCTGGTCTGTCGAGACGGAACTTGGCAGGGCGCTCGTGGACAGAATCGCTTTGCATCTTTTTAGCGCTTATGTAGAGGGCGAGCGTAATGGCGTTCGACAGATAATGGACAGAATCAAAGAGGAGCCTTCCCGATTTTTCAAAGACCCGACGGATATGAGCGACTCATAGGCACTTTCGGCAATCCCTTTTTGGACGAGTTCAAGACGGATGGAGAATTCGACCTCAAAAAGTGGGAGGCTGACATTACGGATACTTTCCTGCTGCCGGAGCCGCTGGAGCTTGCTTGGAAAGACCCAGCAGGCCATTCTCAGTTCGCAACGCGGATTCGCTGCCATCATCTAATCGTGGAGCCACTGCAGGGGATTTACCAGACCCTTTATGATGAGGGGCTCTGGCAGTGGCTCTCGCCTTTTGGCGGGTGCTACTGTTTCAGAGCGAAGCGTAAGAGCAGCAAGATGCTTTCGACTCATAGCTGGGGAATTGCGGTTGACCATTTGAGACTGGGGAAGATTCGTCGTGTTTGGACTCCGACCTTGCCGGGTGGCGAGGATAGATTAGCCCAGCAATGTTTGGAGCGAGTGGTCTCCATTTTCAAGGAGGCTGGCTGGTTTTGGGGCGGTGATTTCCTCAGATACAAAGACCCGATGCACCTTCAGTTCTGTATAGGATATTGACTATGACCATTGAGGATGCGAAGAGACTGACTGTTGAGGTTGCAGAGAGAGGGCACGGGCTTTACCTGCAAGAGTCAACGGCGGAAAACTTTGCTTGCGACCATTTCACGGATTTTGCGATTCATTGTGAGCCACAGGACATTGAAAGTCAATGGGGCGAGTTTGTCAGGGACAATGTTCTCGACTGGCTTCATTCAAAAGAAAAAGATTGGAGGTATGACCCATGCTGAAAGCTGTCAAGCTCGGCCAAAAGGTTTATATTGAGGACATATCCGGCGTGAACCCTCGGCGCATCGGCCCCTTGTCGAAATCCGTTGGTATCGCGCTTGCACAAGACCTTTGGTCGTTTTTCCAAAAGCCAATCAGGGGGCCGGTCAAGGTTAAAGAAAAGGAACCGGAGCCTTTGCCGGAAGCTGTTTTAGAACCTGAGTAATGTTAGAAGGAGACTGCAATGCCAAGAAAGAGAATGTCCTCTTTGGAAGAACCGAAGGCACCCCGGCATAAGCGCGTGCTCTATTACTCGTTGGAGCGCGAAGAAGGTGAACCGGACGAGGTGGGACAGAAGCCTTATCTGCAAATCGGTGTGTTCGATTCACTGAAGTCGCTTCTTGCCGAGGCACCAACGTTTCTCCAAGACGGCGAGTGTTGCCGTGTCGTCGCCGTTCTTCGGGAGCTTACTGCGCGGGAACAGCCACCGAAACAGTTAAGAATCAAGTTGGAGCCAAGGCAAAAATGATTCATCGGCTCCGGCTGACCCCTGTGCCAAATGACATTCTATTCGACCCCATGCTTAGGCCGGAGCCGAAACTGCTCTATGCCGTTCTCCTCTACTATCGCATTAACACAAAGCCGACTGAAGAGTGCAAATGGCCGGGGAGAGAGACCCTTGCCAAGCTCTGCGGATACGGCGTCAAGCCAAAACACATTGCCGAGTGGACAGACTACCTTGAGCGAAAAGGCCTGCTCAAAATCGAGCGACACGGAACCAGAAGAACAATCTACCACCTGTTGAGAAAAAAAAACATGGGCAACTGAATAGTGAACAATTTATCCCAATAGGCGAGACAGAAATGGCAAGACGACGGCAAGAATCTATATCCAGATTTGACATAGCGACTAATTTGCTTGGACATGTAAAGTTCAAAAAGTTTCGCCGTGAACTCGGATACCTCTCTGAAAATGAATGTCTTGCCTTGCTCGTTCGATTCTGGATTTTTACCGCAAACTATCGCGGTATAAGCGGCAATCTCGAAGACATCGAAGATTGGGTCTTCGCCGATGCCTGTGGATGGAATTCTGATTCAGGTTCACCAGAAATCTTGACAAACGCACTAATAAAAGCCGGGTTCCTTGACAAAAATAGAATAGTGCATAATTGGGTTGAAAGACAAGGACTCGTGCAGACAATCCTCTATCATCGCAAGAGAAGAGAAAGACGGGAATTGCAAGGGGCTGTTCCTAAATCACATACAAAGGATTGCAATTTGCAAACACATAGCAAATCATTAGCAAATAGATTGCAATCAAATGGCGAACAACAATACGAAACGAATACCCTTCCTCTCCCTTCCTCTCCTCTCCCTTCCTCTCCGGAAAACATGAGATCATGTCAATCTCCTCAAGGGGTTTCAAAAGGGGATGTGAATAACTCGACCTCAATTGTGAATAACTTCGTCAACAAGTTCGGACTCCTTCCGCAACTCCTCCCAGACCTCCAAGCCATCCAGACCGCACTCCAAAAACTCCTCAACCCCTCCAAAGCCGAACTAAACGCACTCATGAACGCTACTCAATCCGTCGCAAAACAGGTCTCAATAGACGCCGCTTGGAGCTGCTTCGGAAACCTAAAACAAGAAATATCATCGGGTAACGGACGAATCAAAAACCCAGTCGCTTACTACAAAACCATCTGCAACCAAAAAATACAAGAGTTTAAGAATACCTTCGACCATAACATCGACCAAGATGACCTTGAGATAGCACGATGAAAACCACAAGATATTGTGCCTCTCTGCATATCACCACTATATCTTGTGGAATATATTTAGTAGTCTCCACAACATGTAGTGGTCAAACCAAACCAAGCCACAAGATATTGTGGATTCAAAAAAGTTAGTTGAGACTAACAGCTTCGGCGGCCTTGCGCGAGTGCGCGGGCAGTGTGCGGGTGAGCAGACGCGACCGCAAGAGCCGCTTTTGGGGTTGGGATAGCTTCCCAGAATCGGCGGAAACGGCCTTCCTGTCGCTTCTGGCGCGAAAAAATCTTGCAGGCGAGGCAAATAACATCGGCACCCAAAATCGCGCGTCTCAGACTATGTTAAATATGTATCTATTTATTTTTGCTAAAGCGGACTTTGGGAGGCTTCGGCTTCCGCCCTGCCCGGCCATGAAGTGCGAAGCCCCGTGTCCGCGATTTCCTCTATGAAGCTCATAGAGGGAAAAGTGCAAAAGTCACATAACAACTTATATGTAAACTATGTTCATTAACTCCCGTATTCTCAAAGACTTAAAAACAGACAAAAATTGTATGAAGTTAAGTATCCAAAACATTTGTGAGCCAAAGGAAACGAGCGATGTTAGGATTGCAAAACAGGGATTTCACCGGAGACAAGGTCTTCGAGACCGCATTAACCCTCCCCCCCTAAATCTGAAAAAGTTGGGCAGGCAATGCGGGTATAGTGAGTTCTGGGATATAAATTCTTGGAATATAGGGATTTGCTTCTAAGTGGCTGAGAATGTTAGGGTTACATGTGGGGATGTAGTTGAGGTATTGCGGGGGTATCCTGATTCTTATTTTGATTCTTGCGTAACCGACCCGCCGTATGAGCTTTGGTCTTCTCGGAATGGTGGCAAGGGATTTATGGGCAAGGCGTGGGATGGGAGTGGGATTTCTTTTTCTGTTGAGATGTGGCGCGAGGTCTTGCGGGTGTTAAAGCCGGGGGCTTACTTGCTTTCGTTTGGCGGGACGCGGACTTATCACCGGATGGCAAGCGCGATTGAGGATGTGGGTTTTGAGATTCGGGATATGATAGAGTGGATTTATGGGTGTCTCAGTGAGGACACAGAAATTCTGACGGTGAACGGGTGGGAACCTTACCATAAATCGCTTGCATTTAATCCCGTATTGTGCTATATTACGGAATCAGATGAGTTTGTATTTGAGAAGCCAATACGGATTTTCTGCTATGAGAACGAGCATCCCGCTTACCATATTTATTCAGATAAGACAGACCAAATCGTCTCCAGAAACCATCGTTGCTTTGTTGAACGAGGCGGAAGAAATATATTCATCGCAGCCGAAGCACTTCAACGCGAAGAGGATATACCCTTTTTGGAAAGTTTGTCAGATTTGCCAGATTTCATACCCTTGTCACACGAAGGAGCAAGCATCTCGAAAGAAGACCTGCTCGAAAGAGTGCGCCTCCAAGCAAATATCGGTAATAAAGAAAGCGGCTCCTTACAAAAGGCGGAAGGCTTGGGTAAATCTTGTTTGTCCAGTTTGTGGCAAAAATTTCGAAAGAAGGGTATCCTACATAAAAAGAATGCAACTTCCCACATGCAGCGGCCATTGCAACGGAATATTGCGTGGCCGGGAATGGGGGAAACACGCATACAAAGGTCGCACGGCGTGGACGGAGGAATCAGAAAGGTCTTACAAAGAGAAGATGTCTGGGGCAAAAAATCCCGCATGGAAAGGTGGGGTGACCTATTTCAGAAAGCATGGGAACTATGCACCGATAAAATATGTTCGCTGTCCGAAAGACTATCTACCTATGGCGCGGAAAGATGGTTATGTTATGGAACACCGTCTTATCATTGCACAGCATCTCGGTCGCTGTCTTTTGGGAAGCGAGGTAGTTCATCACATAAATCACGACCCGCAAGACAACCGCATCGAGAATTTGCAACTATTCAAGAGCAACCAAGCACACAAGGCATACGAAGGACAAGAGCAACAGTCGAAGAAATAGAATATCACGGCAAGGTTTGGTGTGTTCAAGTATCGAGCGGAGCTTTCGTGGCGCGGAGAAATGGCAAGATATTCATTACGGGAAATTCAGGCTTTCCGAAAAATTTGAATCTGGGCAAGGCGATTGATAGAGAAGCAGGGGCGGAAAGAGAAATTGTGGGTCACAAAAGCAGAGGCGATGTTGAAAAAGCAAAAAGTTCTGGTGTTACAATGGCGGCGGCTCATGCGAATAGAAATAACAAGGCCATTTTCGGTTATGGTGAGGAAGTTCTGTCTTTACCAGCAACTCCAGAAGCCAAGCAATGGTCGGGTTTCGGGACGGCCTTGAAGCCCTCCCACGAGCCTATCTGTAAGGCGCGGAAGCCTTTGTCGGAGGGGACGGTTGCCGCGAATGTATTGAGGCATAGGTGCGGGGGGCTGAATATAGACGGGTGCAGGATTGGAACAGAGCAAAATTTGAAAAGAAATTGCAAGGGTTGGGCAAGTTCAAAGAATGAGGGATACAAAAGACCTTGGATGGAAAATGCAGAGAAAGAATGTTTTGGTTCGGATAAGGGTCGTTGGCCTGCGAATCTGGTGTTGAGTCATTTCTCTTCTCTAGTAATGATTTTGCGGAATGATATTCCAGAAGAATTTCGGGCAATTATAAAGGAGTATTATCATGGCTATACTCGTGTGCAGGATTTGCGGGAAAGAAAAAATTGTCCAAGCTTCTCGCCTAAATGTCGGCCTGAAATATTGCAGCAAGGAATGCAAAGCAAAGGCGCAGATGAAGGATATGACTCCCAAAAAGGTAATGCTAACTTGCTTGACTTGTCAGAAGGATTTCATAGTTCCAAGAGCATGGGCAAGGGAAGGTCGAAGAAAATTTTGCAGCAGAACATGCAAGAATCAATATATGAGAATAGCAACGGGGCAGAAAGCACCGCACTATGGGAAAAAACACAGCAACGAATCCAGAGACAAAATATCTGCAACGAGGTTGATGAAAGGAATCTCGTTAAAGAGAGAACAACATCCGATGTGGAAAGGAGGCAGATGCCTTCAGAGCGGATATGTTTCTGTAATGATAGATACTCTATCAGAGGAACAAAAAGAAATGGCGCGCAAAATGAGGCCGAATCAGATATACATATTACAACATCGACTCATAATGGCAATGAAATTGAGAAGAGCATTACTAGACACGGAGACAGTTCACCACATCAATGGCATCAAGACAGACAATCGCCCAGAGAATCTGATGATAGAAAATCGAGAGAGACATTCACATCTTCACAGACAAATGGAGAAGGAAGTATTAAGACTCACGAAGGAAAATCAAAACTTGAAGTCCTTGCTCATGATATTCCTGATTTTTGGATGCCCTTCTTCATTAAAACGAATGAATATATAGGGTGCAAGCGTTTGGGAGTGAAGAAGGTCAAGGGTGCTGGCATTGCTATTCGGTCGAAAAGTAGCGGCAAGACTTTCGGTTCAAATAGTCCGCGCCCGCCTTTACCAGATTTGGGTTACACGGACACGGAGGGCTTTGAGGAGATTGAGTCATGGGATTGTGTTGACGGTTGTCCTGTGAAGGAGTTGGACAGGCAGAGCGGAATCACTTCTTCTTCTTGTTCTTGGCGACCACCCGATAGAGGGGGGACAGGAAATAGTTTGGTTTTCAAACATGAGTCTGGAGAATTTCGCGGATTTGAAGATTCTGGCGGAGCCTCTCGCTTTTTCAAAACCGTCAATTTTTCAAAGGAGGAGATATGCGAACATGCGAATTTTGTGACAGGCAATTCGAGCCTAAAAAGAAGAGCAGAAGATTTTGCTCTAAATCTTGTAGCAATCGCGGGCAGCCAAGAGGAAACAATGTCCGGCGATTTGATACAACCTTTTATGAGCGCAATGCTGAGTCAATCAAGGAACAACGGCGGAGACGGTATCGAGAGAATCCTGAATATCGGAGAAGAGTGCTTGCAAGGATTATTGCACATGCTCACGGAACAGTTGAACGGAAACCCTGTGAACAATGTGGAAATCCAATCACTGATAAACACCATAGCGATTATGCAAAACCTTTTGAGTATAGATGGCTATGTCGAAGATGTCATATCTTACTTCACAGAGATGAATATGGAAGCTGGGGAGAAGGTTTGCGAAAGTCCATTTAGATACTGTGCGAAGGCATCGCCAGCGGAGAGGGATTTCGGATTGAAGGGCGGAAAGAAAGTTGCCGGTGGAATGTCAGCGCGAGCAGATGGTTCTTTGGATGGCCATGTAACTTATCGAAGGAACACCCATGCTACAGTCAAGCCCTTGAAGCTGATGGAATGGCTTGTG
>Ga0194112_10010370_pt1 | contig 11697 bp, 12 predicted proteins | sample TA2MahC400mmetaG_FD_146191 | JGI IMG/M metagenome (GOLD analysis project Ga0194112, IMG submission 146191) | Freshwater microbial communities from Lake Tanganyika, Tanzania - TA2015016 Mahale Deep Cast 400m | ecosystem: Environmental > Aquatic > Freshwater > Lake | place: Tanzania: Lake...
CGCATCGTCGAAAGGTGGCCTGCGGCTTGTGGGCAAGGAGCATCCGGCCAACGTCGTGACCGGGATCTATCGGACCCATTCCGGCGAGGTGTCGCCGATCCTTCTGAGCCTGATCGAAAGTGCCCGGTCCTTTTGCCGTGCGGCGCAGGAGAACGGCGAAGATCTTTGCCGCGCCTTTATTCTGTTCGTTCATGGCGAGGCGGATCGCTCGACCCCTGCTGCGGACTATCTTCAATCCTTTGGCGAGGCCAAGGCCCTGATCGACCATGGGCTGAGAGAGGCCGGCATTTCGCCGTACTGGCTGGTTACACAGGCAGGCGGAACGGATCACCGGTATGGCGGCAATGACTGGCCATGCCGCCTGGCCGCAGAAAGCTTCCTTGCGGGCGACTTCGACAACCTGTCGTTCCTGGGGCCGCTTTATCCTTATCCGCTGGATGACGCCATTCATCATGACGCCGAAGGCAAGGCCCTGATCGGAGAGCTTGCCGGGATCGCGATCGGGCATATCCAGAACGGCACGGGGTGGCAGACGCCCCGTTGCGACAGATGGTGGCTTGAGGGTGAAAAGACGGTGATGATCGAGATTGCCGCAGCCGAGCCGCTGGAGGTTGCGAACGACCCTGACATTGAGCATCTCGGCTTTACGCTTCCGCCCAAGTCGCCCAACAGGATCGTCGCGGCCGAGGTCATCGGGGACAACCTGCTGAGGGTCTCGTTTGACGAGCCGGTCAAGAGCACGCTCAGACTTGGATATGCCTTCCGGCGCGGCCAGCCCGCCATTCCCCCTGTCGACACCAGGCGCCCGTTCGGCGGTGGCCGCCTCCGTACGACATGGAGCGAGAGGTCCCAGATCCTTCCCGGCAGGACGCTGCACAAATGGCTGCCAGACTTCATGCTGCAAATCCGGCCGACCGGCCGGTAGCGCGGCTGATTAACCGCAGCCCTCTCCCGCTGTCGGGCATCTGGCGGCATGGCGAGCAGGTTTGCCAGCGCAGGTGATGCGGGGCATGCGGTGACGCCCGCATCACCGAGGTGCTGTTCCCGCCCGGCAGGTAAGGCGCGTCGTGGTGCATCACAGCGCCGCGGCCATCCCCCTTGTGCCGATCGATCGGCGGCCGAGAGATCCTGGCCGGAGGACGGTCCTGAACGGCCGGGTTTCCAGTTGTGCGGATGTGGCGACCCCGGAAGGACTTGAACCCTCAACCCCAGACTTAGAAGGTCCGTGCTCTATCCAGTTGAGCTACGGGGCCGCGCGGCGGTCACGGATGACCGCGAACCGGTTCTAGCGCCCGATCAAGCGTCACGCCAGAGACATTGTCATGAACACCGAATTGGGATCGGCACCATAGCTGCCAAAGGGCGGACATTCGCTGAAACCTTCGGTTCCGTAAAGGCGCCGGGCGGCGCCGAAGCCCGGCTGCACGCCGGTCTCCAGGGCCAGGCGGTTCATCCCTGCCAGGCGCGCCACGCCGATGAGATGGCGCAGCAGCATCCGTGACAGGCCCCGGCCGCGATGTTCGGCAAGAACATGCATGGATTTCAGTTCGCCCAGTCCGTCCCCCAGGTCCTTCAGCGCGCCCATCGCCAAGGGTCGCCCGCCGTCGCGCAGGACGAAAAAGGAAATGGACGGGTCGGCCAATGCCTCCTTGGGCAGCATGTGGATCGACTCGGGCGGGGTGTCGGCATGCATCTCGGTCGTGTGGCGTTGGAACAGCAGGTCCAGGTCAGCGGCAAGGGGGCTTTCCTTGTCGATGGTAAGGGTCATGATCGCGTCTCTGCAGGGGATGTCGCGCCGGACTAGCCCGGCGCGCGGCGCAGGTAAACCCTTACAGGACGGCGTCAAAGACGGGAGTCAGCCGGGCCAGCGTCCCGTCCACGTCCTTGAGCTTGTCCAGGCCAAACAGCCCGATGCGGAAGGTCGAAAAGTCATCGCCTTCGTTCACGGCCAGCGGCACCCCGGCGGCGATCTGCGTTCCCTGCGCCGCAAAGGCCCGGCCCGACTTGATCTCAGGGTCGCCGGTATAGCTGACAACGACGCCGGGTGCCTGGAATCCTTCGGCCGCGACAGAGCGCAGGCCGCGCGCCGCCAGTTCGGCACGCACCGCGCGCCCCAGGCGCCACTGCGCCTCGCAGGCGGCGTCGAAGCCCATGGCGCGGGTTTCCTCCATCGCGTCGCGCAGGCCAAGCAGCGCGTCGGTGGGCATGGTGGCGTGATAAGCGTGGCCGCCGTCCTCGTAGGCCTGCATGATCATGCGCCATTTCTTCAGATCCAGCGCAAAGCTGTCGCTGTCGGTCGCGGCCAGCCGTTCGGCGGCACGTTCCGACAGCATCACCAGCCCCGCCGCAGGCGAGGCCGACCAACCCTTTTGCGGGGCCGAGATCAGCACGTCGACGCCGGTTGCCTGCATGTCCACCCAGACCGCACCCGAGGCGATGCAGTCCAGAACCATCAGCGCACCGACCTCGTGCGCGGCCTCGGCAAGGCCCCGGATGTAGTCGTCGGGCAGGATCAGCCCGGCCGAGGTTTCCACATGCGGCGCAAAGACGGCATCGGGTCGCGTGTCGCGGATGCGGGCCACCACCTCGTCCAGGGGCGGAGGCGCAAAGGCCGGCTGCGGCTCGTTGCCCTGCGGACGGGCCATTGCCACCGTGACTTCGCGCGCAAAGCCGCCCGCGTCAAAGATCTGGCTCCAGCGATAGCTGAACCAGCCGTTCCGAACGATCAGCGCATGGGCATCCCGGCCGAACTGCCGCGCCACCGCTTCCATGGCATAGGTGCCGCCGCCCGGCACGATCGCCACCTGGGCCGCGCCGTAAACCTCGCGCAGGCTGGCCGACAGGTCGCGCATCACCTGCTGGAACCGCTGCGACATGTGGTTCAGCGACCGGTCGGTGAAGACGACCGAGAATTCGTCCAGACCCTCGGGGTCGATCTCGGGGCGCTGATGGGGCATGGGGCGTCCTTTCGCTGATGTCGTTCAAAGCCTAGCGCGGGGCCGGCCGCTCTGCCAGACCGCCAAAGGGCGCAGACCCCTTGCGGCGCCCCCATCGGGACGACTAGGTTCGGCCTGTCAGCAACATCAAGGTTTTTCATGCGTATCGGCATACTTCAATGCGGCCAGTCGCCTGCCCAGTTGAAGGACACCTTGGGCGATTATCCTGACATGTTCATGCGCCTGCTGGACGGGCGCGGCTTCACCTTCCGCACCTGGCACGTCGAGGCGATGGAATTTCCTGACGACATCACCGATGCCGACGGCTGGCTGCTGACCGGATCGCGGCACGGCGCCTACGAGGACCACGCCTTTATCCGGCCCCTGGAGGAGTTCATCCGCCGCGTCCATGACGCTGGCGTGCCCATGGTGGGGATCTGCTTTGGCCACCAGATCATCGCGCAGGCCCTGGGGGGCACGGTTGTCAAGCATCCGGGCGGCTGGGCCGTCGGCACGCAGGACTATGACTTTGGCGGGGAGCCTGTCCGCCTGAACGCCTGGCACCAGGATCAGGTCGTGGTCCTTCCGCCGGGGGCGCAGGTGGCCGGACGCAACGCGTTCTGCGACAACGCCGCCCTGATCTATGGCGACCGCGCCTTTACGGTGCAGGCGCATCCCGAATTTTCGGACGAATTCATCCAGGGCCTGATGGACACCCGCGCCAAGGGGGTGGTGCCCGACGATCTGCTGGCCCAAGCCGCGGCCCGGATGGGCGAGGACAAGGGTTCCGCCCTGCTGGCCGAGCGGATCGAAGCCTTCTTCAAGCAACCGCGCGCACTGGCGCGCCATGATGCGCAGGGTGCTGCATGACCGACTGGACTGACAAGCTGCCCAAGGCCGCGCGCGACTTCATGTCCGGACGCCGGCTGGACGAGGTCGAGTGCATCGTGGCCGACATCGCGGGCGTCGCACGGGGCAAGGCCATGCCCGCGTCCAAATTCGCGCGGCAGGAACGGTTCTACCTGCCGAACTCGATCTTTCTCCAGACGATCACAGGGGAATGGGCGGACAATCCGTCAGGCGCCTTTACGGAGCCCGACATGGTGATGGCGCCCGATTATTCGACCGCCACGGCCGCGCCCTGGACCGCCGACTGGACGATCCAGGTCATCCATGACGCGCTGGACCAACAGGGGAATCCGGTGCCGATCGCACCACGGAACGTGCTGAAGCGCGTCGTGAAGCTTTACGAGGAAAAGGGCTGGAAACCCGTCGTCGCGCCCGAGATGGAGTTCTTTCTGGTCGCGCGCAACATCGATCCGAACCAGCCGATCATTCCCCCGATGGGACGCACCGGGCGGCGTGCCGCCGCCAAGCAGGCCTATTCCATGTCGGCGGTGGACGAATACGGCAAGGTCATCGACGACATCTATGATTTTGCCGAGGCGCAGGGCTTCGAGATCGACGGCATCCTGCAGGAAGGCGGGGCAGGGCAGGTCGAGATCAACCTGAACCACGGCGACCCGGTCGCCCTGGCCGACGAGATCTTCTACTTCAAGCGCCTGATCCGCGAAGCCGCGCTGCGCCACGACTGCTTCGCGACCTTCATGGCCAAACCCATCGAGGGCGAGCCCGGCAGCGCGATGCACCTGCACCACTCGGTCACCGACCTGATGACGGGGCAGAACATCTTTTCAGACGAGCGCGGGCGCGAAACGCCGGCGTTTCTGCACTTCATCGCCGGCATGCAAAAGCACCTGCCCGCGGCGGTGGCGCTGCTGGCGCCTTACGTCAACAGCTATCGCCGCTATGTTCCCGACTTTGCGGCCCCCATCAACCTGGAATGGGGCCGCGACAACCGCACGACCGGGCTGCGCGTCCCGATCTCGTCCCCCGAAGCGCGGCGGATCGAGAACCGGCTGGCGGGCATGGACTGCAACCCTTACCTAGGCATCGCGGCTAGTCTTGCCTGCGGCTATCTGGGTCTGCTGGAGGCGGAAAACCCGCGTGCCGAATGCCTGGGCGATGCCTATATGTCCCAGGACGAACTGCCCTACAACCTGGGCGATGCCCTGGACCTGATGATCGAGAACGAGGCTATGCGCGGCGTGATCGGCGAAGAGTTCACGGCCGTCTACGAGTCCGTGAAGCGCAACGAATACAAGGAGTTCCTGCAGGTCATCAGCCCGTGGGAACGCGAACATCTGCTGCTGAACGTATGAACCTGCTGCATCTGAACGACCGGCCGGGGGAATACCCGCCCAGCCTTTATGCCGCACAAAGCGGACCGCAGCCCGATTTTCCGCCACTGCGGGGCGAGGCGGTGGCCGACGTGGCGGTGATCGGCGGCGGCTATACAGGCCTGTCGGCGGCGCTGCATCTGGCGCGGCAGGGCTTGTCGGTGGTGCTGCTCGAGGCGCAGCGGATCGGCTTTGGCGCATCGGGCCGCAACGGCGGGCAGATCGGCTCGGGCCAGCGGCAGGAGGTCGATTGGCTGGAGCAGCATCTGGGCCGCGACACCGCCCGCTTGTTGTGGGACCTGGGCGAGGAGGCCAAGACCCTGACCCGCCAGCTTGCGGCTGCGGCAGACGTGCCCGTGAGGGATGGCATCGCCCATCCCTGCCGCTCGACCGCCGAGATCGAGCATGCCCGCCACATCGCCGATCATCTGGCGCGGCACTATGGCTATGACCGCGTGACGCCGCTGGACCGAGACGGAATGGCGGCGGCTCTTGGCAGCACGGCCTATCTGGGCGGCGATCTGGACCGCGGCGCAGGCCATGTTCAGCCCCTGGCACTGGCGCTGGGGATGGCGCGTCTTGCCACCCGCGCCGGCGCCACCCTCCATGAGCGGAGCGAGGTCATCGGGATCGACCATGCCGCGCATGCGGCGGCCTCCAGCCTTGTCCGCACCAGGCAGGGCCGCCTGCGCGCCCGCCACGTGATTTTGGGCTGCAATGGCTACCTAGGCAAGCTGGACCCGGGCATCGCGGCACGGGTGATGCCCATCAACAACTACATCGTCGCGACCGATCCCCTGGAAAATTCCTTCCCGGAGATCCTGCCAGAGGCGATTGCCGCGGCCGACACCAAGTTCGTTGTCAACTACTGGCGGCTGGACGAGCAGCGTCGGCTGGTCTTTGGAGGCGGAGAAACAGCAACCTACCGCTTTCCGCGCGACATCGCGGCGGTGGTGCGTCCGCACCTGCTGTCAGTCTATCCGCAGCTTCGCAATGTCAGGCTGACACATGCCTGGGGTGGGACGCTGGCGATCACGATGAACCGGATGCCCTGCTTTGCCCGACCGGCCCAGAACTGCCTGTCCGCCAGCGGCTATTCCGGCCACGGTGTCGCGCTGGCCATCCTGGCGGGCCGCCTGATGGCCGAAGCCGTGGAAGGGCAGGCCGCGCGGTTCGACGCCATGGCCGCCGTGCCGACGCGGCCGTTCCCCGGTGGCGCCTGGTTACGCTCACCCCTGCTGGTCGCGGGCATGGCCTGGTATGGCCTGCGCGATCGGCTGGGGTTCTAGTCGGGCTGCAAGCCCATCCGCGCCAGGACACCTTGGCGGATCTGCGCGGACTCGCGGTCGGTGATGCCCAGCAGCCCGGCGACAAGGCGGATGAGGCTCTCCTCGTCCGGGCCGCGGGTGGTATCGGCATAGGCCACCTCCCACATCGCGGCCAGCACCCCCGAACGATCCTCCAGCGCAATGCGGTCCTTGATCTGGCGGGTAAAGCGCACGGTGTCGGCGGCCTCGGCCTCGATCGCCTCCGCCTCGACCCGCCGCTCGCGCGCCTCATGCGGTGACAGCCCCCGGCGGCAGGCCAGCACCCGGTCGATACGCTGCCGCTCTGCCTCGTCGTAATGATCGTCGGCCCGCGCCACCCGAACCAGCAGGGCGGCGATGGCCAGTTCCGCGTCATCGCCCGTCAGGGGGCGTGGCCCCGGCTCGTCGCCCATCAGGCGCGTCAGAAGATCCTTGAACATGGTGAAAACTTGGGGCCTTTCCGCCGCGCCGGCAAGTCAGGGAGCGTCGGACCAGCCCTCGACGATGATCACATCTGCGGCAGAGACGGGTTCGCGCAGCGCCTTGGCGGCCTGATACCCGGCACTGTGATAGCAGGCACGGGCGGCCTCCAAGGACGGAAACTCGATCACCGCGCTCCGCGGCCGCGCCTGGCCCTCGACCACCTCCTGCGGTCCCCCGCGGACCAGGAAACGCGCGCCGTACTCGGCGAACGGGGCGGCATTGGCGCGGCGATAGGCTTCGTAGGCATGGGGGTCATCGACGCTCACATGAGCGATCCAGTAGGCTTTCGGCATCATTCCTCCGGGATGCGGATGCGGCCATGGGCCACGCGAACCGCCCGGCCCGACACGCAGACGCGGATCAGCCTGCCTGCCGCGGTCGTGACGCGCAAGCCGATCCGCGACGGGCGTCCCATCTCGATCCCCTGGTGCAGGAGCAGCCGGGTTTCTCCTTCGGTCAAGGCTCCCGCGGCCAGCAGGGGTGCCGCCAGCGCGGCCGCCGCCGACCCTGTTGCCGGATCCTCGGGAATGCCGTTGGCCGGAGCGAACATCCGCGCCCGAAATCCGTCGCCGTCGGGCGCATAGGCATAAAGCTTCGGCGTCTGGCGCGTCAGGTCCTCGAAGGCCGCTCCGGCAGGGCAGGCCTGTGCCAGCGCCTGCAGGTCCCGCAACGGTGCAAAGACGAATCCCGTCCCGGCCTCGGCCACTTGCGGGCAATGCTGTCCGAACCCGACCTGGTCCGCATCCAGACCCAGTGCTGCCGCCACCGCCTCGGGCGACGGTGCCTCCGGCTGCAACACGGGCAGGACCGGAGCCTCGAATTCGGCCAGACCGTCGCGGATTTCCACCGGCACGGTGCCGGCCTCCTCTTCCAGCACCAGCCGACCATCGGACCCGTTCGCCAGATGCAGCGCGCATCCCACGGTCGGATGGCCCGCAAAGGGGATCTCGGCCAGCGGCAGAAAGATCCGCACCCGCGCGGCATGGGACGGATTGCGCGGCGACATGACAAAGATCGTCTCGGACAGGTTGAACTGCCGGGCGATCGCCTGCATCTGCGCCCCGCTCAGTCCATCCGCCCCCATCACCACCGCCAGCGGATTTCCCGCAAAGGCGCGGTCGGTGAAGACGTCATACACAAGGAACTCCAGCATCCAGACCTTTCATCCCGGCACATTCACTGAAACGGGACGGGGGCCAGGGACGGGGGCAGGCAGCCCCCATGCCCGGCCACCGGCACATCAGTACTTTTGCGGCACGTAAAGGTCCCGGGGCAAGACCTCGCGTTCATAATCGGGGTTGAACACGCGCTCGGGCAGGCGAACCTCCTCATGCGGGACGTCGTCATAGGGAATCATGTCCAGAAGGTGGCTCATGCAGTTCAGGCGCGCCCGCTTCTTGTCGTTGCCGGGGACGATGTACCAGGGCGCCTCAGGAATGTTGGTGCGCTCGAACATCTCCTCCTTGGCCTTGGTATAGGCCTCCCAGCGGACGCGCGATTGCAGGTCCATCGGCGACAGCTTCCACTGTTTCAGCGGGTCGTGGATGCGCATCAGAAAGCGCATCTGCTGCTCCTCGTCGGTGATCGAGAACCAGTATTTCACCAGCCTGATGCCGGACCGCACCAGCATCCGCTCGAACTCGGGGACGTCCTGAAAGAACTGCTCGACCTGGTCCTCGCTGGCAAAGCCCATGACGCGCTCGACGCCGGCGCGGTTGTACCAGCTGCGGTCGAACAGCACGATCTCGCCGCCCGCCGGCAGATGGGGGACGTAGCGCTGGAAATACCATTGCGTCTTTTCCCGGTCCGAGGGCGCGGGCAGGGCCACCACGCGGGCCACGCGCGGGTTCAGGCGCTGGGTGATGCGCTTGATCGCGCCGCCCTTGCCGGCGCTGTCGCGACCTTCGAAGATGACGACCACCTTTTCCTTGTGGTGGCTGACCCAGTCCTGCAGCCGGATCAGTTCGGACTGCAGGCGCAGCAGCTCATGGAAATACAGCTTGCGATCCATCTGGTCGGGATGATGGCTGCGATAGATGCGGCGGATCTCGCCCGACAGAACCGCATCCTCCAGCTCGATCTCCATGTCCTCGTCCAGGGTTTCCTGCAACTCGGCCTCAAGCCAATCCTGGTAACTGTTCTCTGCCATGGCATTCTCCGGATCTGTCGTCTGCGGTCTTTAAGGAGGTTTTGTAACGAAATGGCGTCAACGTGGGATCAGTTCGCGAACAGCCGCGCGCATTCCGGCGTCACCGCCAGGACAAACCCGCCCCCGCGCAGGTCATCCACCGTGCCGCACCACGCGCCGGATGTCGTGAACAGGCTTCTGGTGCCGCGGGCCGGGCGATAGGCGATGCGTCGGCCGCTGATGTCGAACAGGTTCAGCACCCCGCCCGCATTGGGGGCGTAATATCCGCGCACCTCTCCGTCACTGGTAAAGATCAGCCGCCCCTGATTTGCCGGATGCGATGGCCTGTTTTCGGCTGCCGCCGCCGTGTTGGCCGTGTTTCCGGCCGAGTTCCACGCCGCGTTGGGCGAGTTTCCGGCCCGCGAAGGGCGATTGGCCGGGTGTCCCGGACCCAGGTCGAAAGGGAGCTGAGTGCGGTCCAGCACCACCAGCGGCGCATCGGCCAGCGCGGCGGGCGCCGCCACCAGCGGCACACTTGCCAAAAGGACATGAAGGACGAGGCTGAGGAAGGGGGATCTGGACACCTGTCGCTCCTTTGCGGGTCCGGGGCATCATGCCGCGACGCTGCCCCGGATGACAGGGTTCTTGTTCAGCTGTGCTGCGGGTGCAAGGGCGCCGGATGTCGGCACCGGGCTGGCGCGCGTGTCACCGCTTCAGCGCTTGGGCCAGCCTGTCCCATTCCGCGCGGCTCCCCGGAATTCCCAGCCGCAGCCAGCGTCGGGAATAGGGAAAGCGGCGCGACCAGATCTGCGACCGGGCAAGATGCGCCTGTGCGGCGGCCGCATCGGGCGTGTCGTAAAGGCGGAACAGGTGGGTGCCTCCCACCTGACTCCAGCCCGTCTTCAGCGCCAAGTGATCCAGTCGCAGGCTGGCCTCGCCATGATAGGTCACGGCATCGTCGGCCCAGGACAGGTCCGACATGGCGGCGGCGGCAATCTCGAGTGCGGGGCCGTTGACGCACCAGGGGCCGGCCGCCTCGCGCAGGCGGGCCAGCAGCTGGGGGGCTGCGACGACAAAGCCCAGCCGCAACCCGGCAAGCCCCCAGAATTTTCCGAAACTGCGCAGCAGCACCGCGTTGTCCGGCAGGGCAGGCGCCAGCGACAGGTCCGGACGCGGATCGGCAAAGCTTTCATCCACGATCAGGCGTCCGACCCGTTCCGCCAGCGTCGCCAGCGTCCGGGGCCCCCATTCACGGCCGTCCGGGTTGTTGGGGTTCACCACCACAGCCAGATCCGCCCCGGCCATTTCGGCGGGATCGGCCACAGGCGTCACCTGCCAGCCTGCCGCAGCCAGGCTGGCCGCGTGTTCGTTGTAGCTGGGCGCCAGCACCGCCGCGCGACCTGCGGGCCAGAGCCGGGGCAGCAGCTGGATTGCCGCCGAGGCACCGGCCACCGGCAGCAGCTGCGCCACCTCGCATCCATACCACGCCGCTGCCGCCCGAATCAGCCGCAATTCGGCCTCTGCCGTCGGCAGGTTGCGCCAGGCCGTCTCCGAAACGGGCGGAACAGGCCAGGGGCGGCGGTTGATTCCTGTGGACAAGTCGATCCAGTCGGTGCCCCCGAAACGCGCCCGTGCGACATCCAGATTGCCTCCGTGGTCCCGCTGCATCCCATGTTTCCTGCATGCCTGTGCCAAAGGCTCTGGTAGGGCAGGGGCCGGACCCGCGCAACCGGCGCCGGGATTTCCGGCTTTACACATCGGTCAAAGAGCACCACGATATGTAGTAGGAACGTTTCAAGGACCATGCCCGGTATAGTGTCGGCGCCCACCGTTAGCGCCCAGGCAACGTTCCGCAAGGACAGGAGGCAGATCATGGCGCAGACCCACGACTTCGTCGCCAGCGACGAGATCCACCCGATCGACATCGTCGAGGCGGTGGCAACGCATCATGACTGGGACTTTGACCGTCTGGCCGATGACCAGATCGCCATGGTGGTCGAGGGACAATGGCGCAGCTATTCCCTGACCCTCGCCTGGTCGGCGCGCGACGAGGTGCTGCGCCTGATCTGCACCTTCGACTTTGACCCCCCGGCCGACCGGCTGCCCGCGATCTATGAAACGATCAACCTGGCCAATGATCAGGTCTGGGATGGCGGCTTTGCCCTGTGGCACAAGCAGCGACTGATGGTCTGGCGCTATGGCCTTGTTCTGGCCGGGGACGCCATCGCCTCGCCCGAGCAGGTGAACCGGATGATCGGCAACGGACTGGCCGCCTGCGAACGGTTCTATCCCTCGTTCCAGCTGGTGGGCTGGGGCGACACCCGTCCGGCGGCCGCGCTGGACATCGCATTGGGCGAGGCCTACGGACGGGCCTGAGGGGGCGCCGGCCCCCGCCGGACAAAGGGGAAGCGATGAGCGATTTCGACGACATCAACAGGCGCGGCCTGGTGCTGGTCGGCTGCGGCCGGATGGGCGGTGCCATGCTGAAGGGGTGGTTGGCGCGCGGGCTGAAACCTGGGGCGGTCACCGTGCTGGACCCCCGGCTGGCCCCCGAATGGCAGGACAAGGGCCTGCGCGTGAACACGGCGCTGCCTGAACATCCT
>Ga0194112_10010371_pt1 | contig 11696 bp, 8 predicted proteins | sample TA2MahC400mmetaG_FD_146191 | JGI IMG/M metagenome (GOLD analysis project Ga0194112, IMG submission 146191) | Freshwater microbial communities from Lake Tanganyika, Tanzania - TA2015016 Mahale Deep Cast 400m | ecosystem: Environmental > Aquatic > Freshwater > Lake | place: Tanzania: Lake...
GGTATGGTGGGCAGTCTTCTCGATCCCCATCTTTCGGCACGTGAAGGAGCCGGCGCGCAAGATCGAGAAAGGCGAAGCAGAGATGAACTTTGTTGCCGTGGGCTTTAAACGCTTCTTTGCCGCCCTGAAGAACATCACGCACTTCCAGGACCTGTTTCTGTTCCTGCTGGCTTTCTTTGTGTATGCCAACGGCATCGGAACAATCATCACCATGGCGGTGGCTTTCGGCACCGACCTGGGTTTCGGCACCGCCATCCTAATTGGCACGCTGCTGATGGTTCAGTTCGTGGCGGCGCCCTTTGCCATCCTGTTTGGAAAAATCTCCAAAAAACTGGGCACCAAAAAATCCATAACGATTTCCTTGGTCATCTACTCCGTGATCGCCATCATTGGCTACTTCATGTCGAAAGAGTGGCACTTCATTTTACTGGGTCTGGGCGTGGCGACCGTGCAGGGCGGCAGCCAGGCGCTGAGCCGCTCGCTAATCGGACAATTGATGCCCAAGAGCAAATCGGCGGAGTTCTATGGATTCTTCAGCGTTTCGGAGAAATTCAACACAGTGATCGGCCCGGCTTTTTTCAGCTTGATCAACCAGCTGACCGGCAACAGCCGCCTGGCGATCATCTCGCTGGTGGTGTTCTTCCTGGCAGGCATGCTGCTACTGACCAGGGTGAACGTGGAGCGCGGCACGAAGACCGCCAGGATGGAAGACGCCCGGATGATCCCCGCAGATTAGTTCTAGAAGTGGATAGAAGCGCGGCTCGCGACCGCGCTTTTTTTATTTCAACTGATACAGCTCCAGCAGCAAGCCGCCGGTGCTTTTGGGATGGATGAAGGCCATGCTGCGCCCCTCCAACTCCAACGGCTCCTCGTTGATCAGGCGGATGCCCTTTTCTTTTAAATAAGCCAGCATGCCTGCGATATCGTCCAACTCCAGGCAGAGGTGATGCATGCCGGGACCACGCTCACGAATGAATTTCGCGGTGACACTATCCGGGCTGGTGGGCTGCACCAGCTCTACCTCGCAGCCCGCAAGGGGCAGGAAAGCGATGCGGGCGTTCTGCGATGGGACTTCCTCCACACGCTCCAATTGGATGCCCAGCGCATCTCGCCAGAAGGCGAGCGCCGCGTCGATATCCTCCACAGCAACCGCGATATGATGGACTTTCTGAATTTCCGGCATATTTTCCTCCTTGATGATTATCCCCAGGCAGGTGGCTGGTACTCGCCCCAGACTTTGCGCAGCACCCCGCAAATTTCCCCCAGGGTCAGGTCATTCTGCACGCAGGTGATGAACAGTGGCATCAGATTTTCCTTCCCTGAAGCGGCAGATTCCAGGTGAGAGAGCAACTCCGCGACCCTGGCACCATCTCGTGCGGCGCGCAGGGCAGCCAGATGTTCGCGCTGGTTCGCAGCGATGGCGGGGTCGACTGCCAGGCGCTCGAGAGCGAGTTCCTCATGCGCCTGATAGGCATTGACACCGACAATCACTTCCTCGCCGCTCTCGACCGCCTTCTGGAAGCGGTAGGCGGATTCCTGGATCTCTAGCTGGATGTATCCGTTCTCAATCGCCGCAAGCGCGCCGCCCATGGCATCGATCTTCTCCAGATACTCCAGGACCCGACGCTCGATCTCATCGGTCAGGTGCTCGAGCAGGTAGGAACCCGCCAGCGGGTCGACCGAATCCGCCACGCCGGATTCCGATGCGATGATCTGCTGGGTGCGCAGGGCGATGCGTACCGCCTTTTCGGAAGGAAGCGCGAGGGCTTCATCCATGCTGTTGGTGTGAAGCGACTGGGTCCCACCGAGGATGGCGGCGAGCGCCTGGATGGTGGTGCGGACGATGTTGTTCTCCGGCTGCTGCGCAGCCAGCGTTGAACCGCCGGTCTGGGTGTGGAAGCGCAGCATCTGCGAACGCGTTTCACGCGAGCCGAAGCGCTGCTTCATCAGGTGCGCCCAGATGCGGCGTGCGGCGCGGAACTTGGCGATCTCCTCCAAAAAATTATTATGGCAGGCAAAGAAAAAGGAGATCTGAGCCGCAAAGCTGTCAATATCCATGCCGGTCATGAGTGCCGATTCCACATAGGCGATGGCATTGGCGAACGTGAACGCGAGCTCCTGGACAGCGGTCGAGCCCGCCTCGCGGATGTGATAGCCCGAGATGCTGATGGTGTTCCAGCCGGGCACATGCTCGCGGCAGTAGTGAAAGATATCGGTGATCAGGCGCATGGAAGGGCGGGGCGGGAAAATATAAGTGCCGCGGGCAACATATTCCTTCAAAATATCGTTCTGGATGGTGCCGCGCAGGTCTTTTTCCTCCACACCCTGCCCGCGTGCCAGCGCGATGTACATGGCAAGCAGCACCGCCGCCGGCGCGTTGATGGTCATGCTGGTGGAGACTTTATCCAGAGGAATACCCTCGAAAAGCAGCTGCATATCACGCAGAGAAGAAATGGCAACACCCACCTTTCCCACCTCACCCGCCGCCAGGGGGTCGTCGCTGTCGTATCCGATCTGGGTAGGCAGGTCGAAGGCGACCGAGAGCCCGGTCTGCCCCTGTTCGAGCAGATAGCGGTAGCGGCGGTTGGACTCCTCTGCGGAGGCGTAGCCGGCGTACTGGCGCATTGTCCACAGGCGAGCGCGGTACATGGTCGGCTGCACGCCGCGCGTGAAGGGGAACTCACCGGGAAAGCCAAGCTTCTCCAGATAGTCGAGTTCCTCCGGAAACCCAGCTATCGGAAGGGGAATGCCGGATGAAGTTTTGAAATCCTGCCTGCGCTGCGGGACTTTGCTGACCGAAGGCGCGAGGGTCTGCTTTTCCCATCGTTCCTTTTCCGTGCTTAATTTTTCATTCATTCAGCACCCTTTTTTATCACCAGTATAAACCAGGATATGCACAACCCGGGAACAGCTAGACGGCGGAAATCAGCACCAGCGCTTCATCGCCTTTCAGGTGGACCGTCGCGAGAAGCTGATTTTGAGCCCGTCCGTCCAAGGATGAGAGAGTTTTCAGATAGAGCTGCCGCTCCACATAAAGCACACAGCGGGCAGCCGTCCTGCGGAAGTTAAGCAGTACCACCGCACGGCTGCTGCCATGCTCGCGCGTGTAGCCCAGCACACCTCCGGGCAAATCGGACAGGAAGCGCAGTTCTCCACGCACTAATGCCGGTGTTTCACGCCTGAGCGCCAGAAGCTGGCGATAGAAATTCAGCAGCGAGCGTGAGTCTTCACCCTGCGACTGGACATTGCGCGATTGAAAATCCGGATGCAGCGGCAGCCAGGGCTGCCCTCCTGAAAAACCGGCGCCGGGCGACGCATCCCACTGCATGGGCGCGCGGCAGCCATCCCGTCCTTTGAACAAAGGCCAATAGCGCCTGCCGATCGGATCTTTGAGCTGAGAACGGCTCAGACGGATTTCGCGCATACCTATCTCTTCCCCATAGTAAAGGAAAGGGGTTCCACGCAGAGTGAGCAGCATGGCAGCTGCTACCTTCAGGCGGGCGTCATCCTCGCCAATGCCGTAGCGCGAACCGGCGCGGCGCACATCGTGATTATTCAGCACGTAACTTGGCCATTTCTGTGGACCAAGCACCTGCTGCCATTCCTCGACTGCTTCCCAGAACTGACCGGCGTTCCAGCCGCACTCCAGGAATTTGAAATTGAAGGTCTGGTGCAGCAAGCGATCGCCGCTGTAACTGGCGGCTTTCTGCGGAGAGCATAGGAAGGTCTCACCGATCGCGTAGGCATCCCAGTATTCGTCAAGGATCGCGCGGATCTCTTCCAGGACGCTGAAGAGTTCCGGCCGGTCAGCGTCATACAGATGCTCTTGGCGCTCAAAGGGACGAACGCCAAAGGGTTTGACGGGGTTATCGCGAAACTGGTCATCCTTAAAATAGGCATTAAAAACATCCAGGCGGAAACCCTTAACCCCCAGGTCGAGCCAGAATTGGAACACGTCTAGCAGTTCGCGGCGCACAGCGGGATTGCGCCAGTTGAAATCCGGCTGTTCCTTATAGAACATGTGGTAATAGTACTGTCCGGTATCGCGGTCCCACTGCCAGGCGCGCCCACCAAAAACGGAATGCCAGTTGTTGGGTGGAGCGCCGCGCGCACCCGCATTCCGCCAGATGTACCAGTCGCGATAGGGATTCTCACGGGAAGAGCACGATTGAATGAACCATTCGTGCAGGTCAGAAGAATGGTTGAGCACCAGGTCCATGATGACTCGGATGTCGCGTTTTTCCGCTGCACGCACCAGGCGCTTGAAATCCGCCAGCGTGCCGAACTTCGGGTCGATATCCCTGTAATCGCTGACGTCATAGCCAAAGTCCACATCCGGCGAGGGATAGACTGGCGAGAGCCAGATAGCATCCACCCCCAGGTCAGCCAGGTAATCCAGCCCCTGGATGATGCCCTGCAGGTCACCGATGCCATCCCCGGTGGAATCCCGAAATGAGCGCGGATAGATCTGGTATATGGCGCCGTCCCGCCACCACAAAAATTTTTCCGCCATGCGTTGATCCTCTCTTTTCATCGCTTAAATTTTAATGAAGAATCACCGGTAAAGATGATCCTTCACTTGCCTGCAGCCCGCGCTTATTCGATGGTATCCAGGAACATCTGCGCCATATGGCTGATATCTTCGGAAGAGGAGATGCCTCTCCAGCTATCCTGAGGGCGCACGATGTTGGCGACGACGATATCCGCTCCATTGAAGATGGCGCTGCGCGCCTGCTTGACATCCACGCCGCCAGCAGCCGAGATGAGCACCGGGAATTTGCTGCGGATGCGGTTGACGTGTCGGTATTGAATGAGCTTGCCGCGCGTGCCTTCCTCATCGCGCCCCAGATGGAGGACAACCACATCCGGTGGGAGCTTGAGATGGCGGATGACATCCAGCGGGTCGCCCACGCCCAGCATGTCGATCATGGAGATGATGCTGCGGGCGCGGCACTCCGCGATCACCAGATCGAGCGTCTCGCGGGGGGCGCCGCCCAGCACGGTGACAGCGTTCGCCCCGGAGAAAGCCGCAAGCTGCACCTCCCCCAGCCCGCCATCGGCAATCTTGATATCTGCGACGACCTTCCCGGGCCAGAGATTGCGGATATAGCGAATCCCATTGGCACCTTCCCTTTTAACATAGGGTGTGCCAGCCTCGATGAGAATACGGTTGCTGCGTGGAACACGCGGTAGCAGCTCAGCGACCATGCCCATATCGTAATTGAACGCGATCTGGAGATAACGCGTTTTGCTGTCCAGCAAGGTCATGACTGTTTGCCCGCACCCGCCTTTTGAGTGCCCGCCTGTGCCCTATTTGTGGGCACACCTGCCTTCGGGAATCCCGCGACTACCTTGGATGCCGCTTCGCCAATATCCCAGGGCATGAAGACCACAATCTTCTCGGAGGGATCAGAAGCGATATCGCGCAGGGTCTGCAGGGTGCGCAGGTGGATGGCGCCGCTGCTTTTCGCCAGGTTCTCGGCTGCCTTGCGCAGGTTCTCCGACGCGGAGAGCTCACCCTGCGAGTTGATGATGACGGCGCGGCGGCTGCGCTCGGCTTCCGCCTGCTTCGCCATGGCGCGCTTCATCTCGGCCGGCAGCTCCACCTCCTGGATCTTGATGGATTCCACGTCCAGCCCCCAAGCAGAGGTTTCAGAATCTACAATCTCTCTGATGCTGCCCGCGACCTTTTCACGTTCCTGCAGCACAAAGTCCATATCGTTGTTGCCGATCACATCGCGCAGCGCCGCCTGGGTGTACTGGCGTATGGCGAAGATGTAATCCTCAATCTCAATGATCACGGTTTCAGGATTGATGACCTTGAAATACACGACCGCGTTGACCAGCACAGCAATATTATCCTTGGTGATCACTTCCTGGCGCGGCACTTCCGCAGTTTTAATGCGCATGTCCACCTTCCTCATGCTCTGCAGGACTGGGACAATAAAGGTCAGACCCGGCAGGCGAACGTTGCTAAACCTTCCAAGGGTGAAGACCACCCCGCGCTGGTACTGGTACAGCACACGCAGTCCCGAGAATAGGACAAACACCACCAGCAGCAACACAGGGATGAGACAAAAAACAAAACTAAAATCAGCCATCGTATCTCCTTTATTTTCTTAATTGTATAGGCGTTGGCGGGAAAAAAGCAATAGGTGTAATGAAACATAAACCCGGATTTAATATTCTCTTATCACAATATCCTGAACAAGCAAGGAATTTACATTGAAAATACACCCACTTTGAAGAGCATTGCGTTTGGACTATAATGCATATATCAATCCATCCCGGAGGGTTCATTCTGGTATGACAAGCCGGTTTAGTCATCGAATAGCCTTGATCGCGTGCGCGCTGGTCGTCAGCCTGTGCGGGCAGGCATTCATTCTGCCCAGGCAAAGCACGGACCTCCTGGATGACAATTTCCTTGATGTAAATGATATTTCTCCCAACAAAGCCCTGCACACCCGCCAACTGGACGAGGAGGAGAACAGAGAAGAGGAAGAAGTGGAGTACTTCCACTGGGTGCTGGCATGGTGGAAAAACAACGACATTGCCTGCAACATTTTCCTGACCGTCACCGGCGAACCGAGCCTGACCGACATCGAAAACACGTGCGGGTCGGATGTGCTGAGGGCTTGGACGAACACACCCATCTGCAACTATAAGATCAAAACCAAATGCGCCGGCCTGTACCTGGCGTTCTATGGACTTGCAAGTCAGGAAGATGTGGCTGCCCTGCAAGAGCAGCCGAAATTCTCCACTCGGGTGAGCCTGTACAACTGCGATGCGTGGGGCACCTGCGAGGAAAAACCGCAGATGCTGTTCTCGGTGGAGGGGAACTTCATCCCTTCCGCCCAGGCGCCGCTGGTCATCCAGATTGGCAACCAGGCCAGCAACTGCGAGGCGAGCAACTGCCTGGTGGAGATGCCCAACACCGGCGAGAACGGGCTGGGGGTTGCCTACTGGGTGAAGACCATGGAAGGCGAGGTGCTGTTTGAAAAAAGGTTCCGCATGCGTAGCATCCCGCTGGAAGACCGTAACCACGACTACCTGTTCCAGCTTCTGGGGGAAGAATGGGAGGGGCAGGTGGACTGCTGTGCGAACTCCTGGGACCATTTTCCGGACCTGGAAACCGACCAGTCAGCGTGGATGATGCGTGGTGACGACCCCGCCCTGCTGTACACCGCCGAGAACTACGTGCTGCTGGCAGGCAAGCTGATCTGGCATGGGTATGTGGACGCTTCTGTGTGCGAAAACAGCGGGCTGCTGCCGAACGGCGCCGCCGATGCCTGCGGTCTGGAACAGGCGCGAGATATGGTGGTCGAGTGGCAGAACCGGCTTGACCCGGTCATCATTAAAGCAGCGAACGAAACCTTCATCCCGCCCAGGCTGATCAAAGGGCTGATCGCGCAGGAGTCGCAGTTCTGGCCGCTCTGGCCGGAAAAGCGGGAGTTCGGCTACGGGATGCTGACCGAAAATGGCATCGACTTGCTGCTGAATTGGAACACGGAGTACTACCTGAAGATCTGCAACAAATATTACACGCCGGATGTGTGCGGGGCGGGATATTCCGCGCTGGACACCAACCAGCGGCGCTTCCTGCGGGGCGCGTGCCTGCTGGCGGTCGGGACGGATGAGGAGATCACATTGCTCGCCAACATCCTAAAGGCAGCCTGCAACCAGACCGCAAAAATCGTCAAAAACATCACCGGCGAGGAGGCGCGCAGCGTGTTCTCGTATGAAAACCTGTGGCGCGTAAGCCTGGGGGTGTATCATTCGGGAGTGGGGTGCATGAGCGACGCGATCGATTACGCCTGGAGTGATTACGGCGAGGCGATGAGCTGGGAGCAGTTTAAGAAGCACATTCAGAAGGAATGCGAAGCGGCGAGGGATTATTTTGACAAGGTGATCGACCTGGGGGAGTGAGAATTTTCAGCGATTCCGCAAATATTTGTTGCGTATGTACCACACCACGTGACACAGGATAGTTTAGCTTGTGGCGCACTTGCAACATACTCCACTGATTAATGTAAGGGGAATTTTAAGAAAAAATTGGTTGACGAATTCCTTTAAAATAGTTTTTATATGATTACGATAAGAAAAACCTATGTTTTGAAGGCAGAGAGCCCGCGCGAGAGTATGGTCGCTCGATAAGGAAATCTGCATCATCCTTATTGCACGCGGAGGAGCCAATAGCGAAACCGGTCAAATTATGTTTTGGCTGGCTTTTTTTTTGGAGGACAATTTATGAAGAATCGAAAAATTTAACAGAAAACCACTCGATGTCAAAGCAATCTATTTAAACATAAACTGAAAGGAGAAAAATGAGAATCCGAAGGACTGGACTATCCATCCTGCTGACATTGGCGATGCTGGCAACCTCCATGTTGACCAGCGGAGTCATGGCACAGGATGATGCGCCATCACCTCCGCCTGATCCCACGGAAGAACCAACCACTGAGCCGACCGAAGCGGCTGAAGAAGAGACCATAGAACCGCAGGTGGTGAAAGCGTGGACCTTCTTGGTATATATTGCCGCTGACAACAACCTGGAATCTGCCGGAATTAACGATTTCATTGAAATGGCAAAGGTGGGTTCCACCGCGCAGATGAATATTGTCGTTCAATTTGACCGCGCTCCAGGGTATGACACCCGCTATGGGGACTGGAAGGACACGCGACGCTTCTACATTACCAAGAACATGGAGCCCAAAGCCGCCAACGGCACTTCGCTGGGCGAGAAGAACATGGGCAGCGCCACTACCCTGAAGGACTTCGTCACCTGGGCGAAAAATAAATACCCGGCAAACAAATACGCCCTGGTCTTGTGGAATCACGGCGGCGGATTCTACCCGCAGAGCGAGGAATTAACCAGTATGGGCGTTGCCTGGGACGATACCAACGGTAACGATTACCTCACCAATAAGGAAGTGTCCACTGTGCTGAGCCAGGTGACCAACAACGGAGCCAAAAAACTTGAGTTAATCGGTTTTGACGCCTGCCTGATGGCGCAGATGGAAGTGCTGCAGCATGTGAAGGCATACGCCAAGTATGGCGTGGGTTCCGAGGCATCTGAACCCAACAATGGCTGGCCGTATACCACTATCCTGACCGCTCTAAAAGCCAACACCGGATGGAGCGGTAAGAGTCTGGCGAATACCATCGTGAACAAATACTATGCCTCCTACGGCAACAACCAGACGCAGTCCGCGTTCCAGTTCGGCACACCTTATGCCACGCTGATCTCGAAACTGAACACATTCGCGACCAAGATGATCGACAAAATGGATGACGCGCCCTCCTACAAGACCACGATCAAGAACGCGCTGGCTGCCTCGCAGAAATTCGATAACGGGGGCATGCCGGACCACTTCATTGACCTGTCCGACTTCGCGCTGCAGATCGCCAACCTCACACCCGACACCGAGCCCGTGGATGCTGCAGCCAAGGCAGTAAGGACCGCCGTCTCCAATGTGGTGACCAACAGCAAGGCAGGCGCCACCTGGCCGAGGGCGAAGGGTATCACCATCTTCTTCCCGGACACCGAACCGATCTGGGGAGCCACGGCGGCTTCCTACCAGAGCAACCAGTGGCTGGCGCGCGACACCAAGTGGAACGAGTTCCTGAACGAGTACTACGGCACCTACATCACGGTCACCCTCACCTGGGGCAGCACCGTACAGGACCTGGATTCGCACCTGTGGCTGCCAAAAGCAACTCCCTACCATGTCAAATGGACCGCAAAGGGTACTTTGACCGCTTTTCCATTCGCCATGCTGGATGTGGATGACACTTCCTACCTGGAACCGGAAAATATCAGCATCTCGAAGACCAAACCGGGTACATACCAGTACAATGTGTACAAATGGACACCCACTGAAACACCGACGCTGAAACAATCCGGTGCCAAGATCCAGGTGTATAAAAACAGCAAACTGATCAAGACGCTGTACGTGACCAGCGCCGGCGGCACATCCACCGGGCGCTGGTGGAAGGTGTTCAAATACAACACCAACACCAAAACCTTCACCTGGACGAACAGCCTGTCCACCACACCAGATGCGGCATATGACAACTATCCCTCCGCGGTGGGCTTTGAGGAAAAACCATAATCATCCCTGTACGCAGCGATAAAAACCAAACGCTTCTCTCACCTTCAAAGTGAGAGAAGCGCTCAATAAGTAAATATACATCCGCAAACCAGAAAGGAAGCCCCCGATGGACAAATTTCGTATTGGAAAAATAAAAAATATGCATTGTTGGCTGGCCGTCCTGCTTCTGGCGGGAGTGGCTGCCTGTTCCCTGACCCCGACGGAAATCCCGCCCAACCAGATGACACGAATTGTGCAGGATATCCTGGATAGCCCGGGTGAATTTGAAGGCAAGGAGGTCGTGGTGGTTGGGTACTACCGCGGCTGGGACCTGTTGGATGAAGCAGGCGCGCCCAGCCCGGTCACGCGCAGCGACTGGGTGATCAGGGACGAGAGTGGGGCGATCTATGTGCTGGCAGGCACAGGAGGAGAGGTCACCCTGGACCCGGGGTCGATGGAAGATATCGACAAGGTGGTGCGGGTTGTCGGAGTTGTGCGGCTGACTGCGGAAAACCAACCCTATCTTGAAGCGATGCAGGTGGAGTTGGTCACTTAAACGGATGAGTTAACCCATCCACGCTTAAGAGGCAACGCTCCCCCACAGCGGTTGCGAGATGGCCGGTGCGTTTTCCTACGCACTCTTAATCGTTTACCAGATTTGCGGTGCGTTTTTAACGCACCTACAGCTTGCAGTAACAACACACCTGGGATGTTTAAAAAATATTTAGACTGGACGAATGGTGCGTTTTCCACGCAACCAATAATTTTCCCTGAATTCCGGTGTGTTTGTCGAGTAACAACCATACAAAGAATCATCCCATTTATGGTATTCTTTAAAATCATGCCATTCAAGCAGCACGGTTTCTCTGCCGTCATACCCATTTTGCTCGCTTTTAGCCTGCTGCCGGGGCTGACCGGCGCTGCGGCTTCCAATACGGCGGTTGAGCCAACTCAAACGCCCGCGCTGACAAACGCGTGGAGGTCAGCGCATGGGGAAACCATCGCAGGTCAGTACATAGTAGTATTCCGAGCAGGCGTGGACGCAGACAAAACCATGCCTTCCATCACATCCACCCTGGAGAAAAGCGGTGGCAGGATCCTGTTCGTGTACACCTCCGCCCTGCAGGGGTTTGCCGCCATCCTGCCACAACAAGCATTGGAAGCCCTCCAGGCCAATCCACAAGTGGACTATATCGAGAGCGACCAGGTGGTCACCCTGATGGACGGAAGCGGCAGCCCGGTCACACAGGAGGATGCCCCCTGGGGGCTGGACCGCATCGACCAGCGCAACCTGCCGCTCAGCATGACCTACACCTACAGCACCACCGGGAGCGATGTGCATGTGTATGTGGTGGACACAGGCATCCGCTCCACGCATGTGGAGTTTGGAGGACGCGCCAGCAAGGATTTCGACGCCATCGGCGACGGACAGAACGGCAACGACTGCAACGGGCACGGCACGCACGTGGCTGGCATCGTTGGCGCTGTTACGTATGGAGTGGCCAAGGGGGTGCACATCCACGCCCTGCGTATACTGAACTGCACCGGAAACGGCACGGTCTCGGGGCTGATCGCCGCTGTGGACTGGATCAACGCCCACCACAT
>Ga0194112_10010372_pt1 | contig 11696 bp, 5 predicted proteins | sample TA2MahC400mmetaG_FD_146191 | JGI IMG/M metagenome (GOLD analysis project Ga0194112, IMG submission 146191) | Freshwater microbial communities from Lake Tanganyika, Tanzania - TA2015016 Mahale Deep Cast 400m | ecosystem: Environmental > Aquatic > Freshwater > Lake | place: Tanzania: Lake...
GGCAGCGGGCAGGGGCGCTCCGAAGAAGCAGTTCCTGTGCCAGTGTATATCGACCGAGATGGACCTCTCGGGGTACGCTGGTCGCCATTCATGACCCAGCCCGGCGACGATTCGTCAGCGCAGCCGCGTTATGCGGTCGTGGTCGTTCACACGCGAGTGCAACGCCGCGTCACCTCCCCGGTCGAGGCCCCCCCTGATGAAGAGGACGTGTCGCACCTGACGCGGGCCTTTCACTACGCGGTGCCAGAAAGGCTCGCCGGCGAGGTGCGCCTGGGCCAGCTCGTCTGGGTGCCCTTTGGCAAGCGCTACCTTCAGGGCGTGATCGTGGCCTTTGACGAGCACGCTCCGGTAGAGTCCACGCGCGACCTCGACCAGATCGTTGACCCCGAGCCGGTCCTCTCCGCGGTGCACCTGGAGCTGGCGCACTGGATCAGCGAGTACTATCTGACGCCCATTCACCAGGTTGTGTTGATGATGCTCCCGCCCGGCGTCGCCCAAGAGGTGGATGTCGTCGTCGAGGCCCTTCCGCAGACGGCGCCGGAAAAAGCTACGGCCGCGCAGGCCCGTATCCTCTCTCTCCTGCAGCGAGATGGACCCCTTACGTTGAGGCAGCTCGCCGCGCGCGCCAGGCAGAAGAACTACCGCTCCGTGGTGGACCAGCTCGTGCATCACGGTTGGGCGGCCAAGCGCGTGCGGATCCGCCCCCCCGCAGTTCGCCCCAAGCTAGAGCCCGTCGTGCGCGCGCCGTCAGCTCGCAGCGCCGAGGGCGACTCACTCCCGCGCGCACCCCGCCAGCGGCAGGCCCTCGAGTACCTCGCCGGGAGGGCAGCCGGAAATAGCGACTGGGTGCCCCTTGCCGAGGCCGCCGAGGGGGCGGGCGTCTCTCCAGCGGCGTTCCGCGCCCTCGCAGCGAAGGGCCTTGTCGAGCTTTCGCAGCGACAAGTATGGCGCGACCCGCTCGCCGGGCAGAGCTTTGTGCCGGTGACGCCCCCGGAACTCACCCCGGATCAGGAGGCCGTGTGGCGGGTGATCGCTCGCGATCTGGAAGCGCCGCAGGGGCGGCCCTTCCTGCTGCAGGGCGTCACCGGCAGCGGCAAGACGGAGATCTACCTGCGCGCCGTGCAACGGGTGCTGGCGCAGGGGCGCTCAGCCATCGTGCTCGTGCCCGAGATAGCCCTGACGCCGCAGACCATCCGGCGCTTCGGCGCGCGCTTTCCTGCCACGTTGGCCGTGTGGCACAGCCGTCTATCCGCCGGAGAGCGGTACGATCAGTGGCAGCGTATGCGCTCGGGCGAACTGCGCCTTGTCGTCGGGTCGCGGTCGGCCCTCTTCAGCCCGGTACGGGATCTCGGCCTGATTATCCTGGACGAGGAGCACGAGTCGTCCTACAAGCAGCCCCGCGCGCCGCGCTATCACGCTCGGGACGTGGCTCTGCGGCTGACCGCCCTGAGCGGGGCGACCTGCTTGCTCGGGAGCGCCACGCCGGCGCTCGAATCCGCCTATCGCGCCGAGCGAGGCGAGTGGGTTCACCTGGTGATGCCTCGGCGCGTGATGGCCCATCGCCGGGCGCTCGAGGACCAGGCCAGGCAGCTTCAGAGGGTGTCGACGCGCTATCAGGCGCTCCTGGATGGCCCTGAGGAGGCGATGTACACCGATCTCCCTCCGGTCGAGGTGGTGGACATGCGCGCCGAACTGAGGGCCGGGAACAGGAGCATCTTTAGTCGCCCCCTCAAGCGCGCGATGGATGTCGCCCTGGCTGCAGGCGAGCAGATCATCCTTTTCCTCAACCGTCGGGGGGATGCCACCTTCATCCTCTGTCGGGACTGCGGATATGTGCTCAAATGCCCGCGCTGCGATGTCCCTCTGACGTACCATTCCGCCGTGGACGACCTGATCTGTCATCACTGCAACTATATTACCTTTCTCCCTCCCCAGTGTCCTAGCTGCTGGGGGGGGCGTATCCGCTTCTTTGGCCTTGGGACGCAGCGCGTGGAGCGGATCGTGAACGAGGAGTATCCACAGGCGCGGGTTGTGCGCTGGGACCTGGACACGACGGGCGGCAAGATGGATCACGAGAGGATCCTCGACCGCTTCATACGCGGCGAGGCCGACATCATGATCGGCACCCAGATGATCGCCAAGGGGCTCGATCTGCCTCGCGTGACCTTGGTGGGGGTCATCACCGCCGATACGATGATCAACCTGCCCGACCTGCGCGCTGGGGAACGCACCTTTCAGCTCCTGACGCAGGTCGCCGGGCGAGCGGGTCGCAGCATCCTGGGCGGCAGGGTGATCGTGCAGACCTATGCGCCAGAGCATCCGGCCGTGCAAGCGGCTCGCACCCACGACTATGAGGGCTTTTACCGGCGCGAGATCGCCTTTCGGAGAGAGCACTGGTATCCTCCGATGAGCCAGCTCGTGCGGCTCATCTATGTGGGCACCAGCGAGGAAAGCGCCCGTCGTCAGGCGGAGCGGCTATATCGCGCCCTGACGCTCAAGATCGCGCGCCTTGGGCTGGAAGAGTTGGGCCTCATCGGGCCAGCGCCCGCGTTCTTCCCCCGCCTGCGCGGCAAGTGGCGCTGGCACATTGTCGTGCGAGGCAAAGAGCCGGCGCGCCTGCTCCGCGACATGCAACTGCCCCTCGGTTGGCGCGTGGACGTGGACCCGGTCTCCCTGCTCTAGGGATCAGAGAGTTCGCTGGTCCTCGGCGTCCGCTCCTGCGGACCCCTCGGGGGCGCCTCCCTCACTCGACTCCAGAGTGCGCTCCAGGAAGGAGCGCAGCGCCTTGAGCGCCCGCGTGCCGGGGATGGCGCGGTCGCTTGCGGCGTCGGGGCTTTCGGGTTCCTCGCGGAGCGTATCCAGCGAGGGCATGCGGACATAGCTGGCGCGACGTGACTCGGGCGGCCCCATCTCCACGGCTGCCGTTTCGAGGTCGGGTATCATGGCTTCGGGGCCGGAAAGCGGCTCCCGATGCGCTGGAACGGGCTCACGCTCCCCGCGGCGACGCGCTGCGGGCGAAGTTGAAGCCTGCGCCTGCTCACGGAAGAGCCCGCAATAGGGGCAGACGTCCCAGTTGGGCCGCAAAAGCCGCCCGCAGCCGGTGCAACGCAGACGGAGCTGCTCATGGCAATAGGGACAGACGACAAAGTCGGGATCAGCGCGCCGCTGACAGCTCGGACAGACCCGCCGCTCGTCAAGGTCCTGCAGGATCGCTTCCTCCGCCAGGTTGCGTTCATACTCCTCGGCCAGTGTGCCGTGGGGGCGCAAGAGGAGATAAATCACGAGCCCGGGCAGGGTGAACATGGCGACCAGCAAGACAGCCATGATCTGGGCGAGCATATCCCGCGATCTGGCGTGGATGTCTCTGAACGTCCACACGATCAGGCCGACATAGAGCGCCACGACATAGGCGCCAATGACAAAGGCTGCAGCAGACAGATAGACGTTAAGGTTGGGAGGCAAGGTCATGCCCGTAGACTCCTTGAGCAATGTCGCCCGATTATAGCACGCCCGCCGCTAGTTGTCAGACCGCTCCGAGCAGCTCACGCAGGGCCGCGCGGCGGGCAGGTAGCTGCGGGCATCCTCGATCAAGGGTTGCGGCTTGACGTCGGGGTCGTCACCGATCGCAATAGCCCAGATGTACCCGTTAGTCTTGCTCTGGTGGTCGAGGCCCGGCTCCCCCACGGAGAGCTGGTAGAGCACCTCGGAGCCCTCTGCCGACCAGGAAGGATGGCTGGCATCAAAGCCCCACTCGGTGGGAACGAGGGTGCGCGGCTTTCCGCCGGACGCAGGAATGGCCATGATCTCAATGCGATACTGGCCCTCCTCCTCCCAGGACCAGTGGCGCAATTCAAAGGCGATCGCCTCCCCATCCGGCGACCAGGCAGGATAGGCGACCGAGAGCACCTCACTCGCCGGGTGAGAGAACTCGGCCAGGAAGCCGGCGTTCTTGCCCTCCGCATCCCAGAGCGCCAACCAGGTGTGGCTATCGTCCGAGAGTCCCCCTGCGAGCCGATCCGACACGGGCGACCACGCCAAGCCAAGAAGAGAGGTATCCTCTGCCATCTCGACGGCACGCGTTTGCTCGGTCTCCAGATCATACAGCAGGCCCTCATACGCGTAATGCACGCCCCCGTCCTCACCGAGCGACCAACGGTAGAATGTGCCGGCCATGAATCGCCCATCCCGCGACAGCGAGGCCTGACGCCACCCCTGTCCCTCCGCGGCGACAGGGATCTCCACCGGAACCCAGCTCTCGTCCTCCGGCGCGAGATCAACATCGCCTTGCAGAACCAGATCGCCGCCCTGGCACACCGCCCGAGCCCAGCGCGCGGCCAAGGAGACGCCCGGCAGCTCAAAGCTCCCGTCCTCACGCGTGCGCACCGGGCCCGGCGCGCCCTGTGCACAGACCAGACACGACTCCCCGGCGTTCAGGACGGTCCCCCGAAGAACGGCATAGGGCGCTGGCGCGCTATCCGGGTCCATGTACTCGCCGGTGACCATGCGCAGGCCTGTGCCATCGGGGCGCATCACAAAGACGTTGCGTTCGTTGTTGCGACTGTGGATATAGTCGTGCGTGCTGACAAAGACCAGCCACTGGCCGTCCCACGACCAGGCGACGTCGCTCATGTTGAGGGGTTCGGTGAAATGGGTGAGCACCATCTCCGTTCCGTGGTCCAGATCGCGCACGATAACGTTGGCGGTCTGATCGTCGCCGAGGCGCGCATACGCCAGGAGGGCCCCCGGCTCCCCGGTCGCAGCGGTGGGGAGTATGGTCGCGGTCGCCTCTGGGGTGGCAGTGTGTGGCGGCGTGACCGGCGCGATGGTCGCCGCCGGCGTGGCCGTCGGGGCCTTGGCCGTCTGGCGGGCCGAGAGCTTGGCGGCCACCTCGGTCTCCAGAACGGGATAGTCGGGGGTGGGCGTCGGGGTTCCCGATTGATACCCGCCGCAGGACAGGCAGAGACACGTCGTGATAGCGAGGCAGCCTGCACCCAGGCGCGATGACAACCGTCGGCTCATGCCATCTCCGTTCAAGGCTCAACGCAGAAAAACCAGGCCAGAAACAACCTGGTTTCCCGAGCGGTCTGTCCCGATGCGTTCTGATTCAGTAGAGTCGCCAGACGCGAATGCCGTTGATCGCTGGCGCGAACTCGGCGGACTGCTGGATAAACGAGATCTCCAGCACCCCGTCGGACACATCCACCTCGTGTGTCTCGTTGTAGGCGCGATTGCGCGCTCCCACGTTGAGCATATCGAAGCGGTCCATCACCCGCTGTCCCTCCAGCTCGACTGCGAACACGCGCTGCCCGACTTTGATGAACTGGAACGTCTCCGCGAACTGAAGCAGCACGGCATAGTGCCCATTCGGCACGGTGAAGCGATAGCTCTCCATGCCATAGCGATGCCGCTGATAGATGGCCGGATCATTGGTCCCAGCGATGGGCGAGACGGGCTCACCATAGGGTGGCCAGACATCGCCGTCCGCGCCGCCCGACCAGCCCCAGGAGCCGACCTCGTAGCGTTTGTCGGGCGCGTACCAGAGGCCGGCGGTGCTCTGATACCAGTCGGTCGAGGCGCAGTTGACGGCGAACTCATAGTCGACGTACGTCGGCGTAGCCGTCGGGATGGGCGTCTCGGTCGCCGTCGGCGTCGCCGTGGGAGTCGGCGTTGACGACGGCGTGCTCGTCGGGATGCGGTAGAGCAAAGGGTAGTAGCTATGCGCCGGCGTGTTCGTGGGACTGGGGGTTGGCGTCGGTTCGCTCGCACAGATCAGCGTGAGCTCATACTGCCCCGCGCTTCCCCGAAAGCCGTCAACGATGAGATAGTAGGTCCCCGGGGCCAAGCTCCGCGCAGTGAACTCGACGTCGCCATCGCTCAGCAAGGCCGAGGGGTGAGGGGCATATAGCAGGAGGATGTCCAGATCTATGCTGCCGAACGGCCGAATCCGCGCCGTCAGATCGCCCACCGTCGTCTTAGTGATCCTGTAGATATCCTCGGGGCCAGGATACGTCCAAGGGAGGGCGCCGTAGGCTTCGCCATCGTTCGGCTTGCCCCTGGTGTCCCCCACGATACGACATCCGGGCTCGGGCGCGCAACAAAAAGACATCGCGCGCTCCTCGATCCATATCCCCGGCGTGCGGGTGGCCGTTGGAGTCGCCGTAGGCGGCTGCGTGTTCGTTGGCGATGGAGTGGGGGTAGGCGTCGCCGGAGGGGGACCAGTCGCCGTCGGCGTCTCGGTGGGGGTTGCGCTCGCCGTCGGTGTGCTCGTCGCCGCTGGAGCCGAGTATTGCACGACCAGCTTGGGTCGCAGATTCACGGCCCCGGCCTCGGAGGACAGAAAGCTGTCATAGGAGAGGGCGCCCGAGGCGACCAGGATCATGCCCTGATTCCCTCCCGGCGTGCGCACCCAGTCGCGCACCAGTTCGGTGATGTCCCAGGAGAACCAACCGGGAACTGTGGCGGACGGCATGAGCGAGCCCGTCGCCGCCGCGACAGCAGCGCGATCCACGTTCTCGCCATCGCAGCCGGGCAGGCTCCAGGCGCTGCCCGCGGTGGCCCGGTTATAGGTGACGGTGGACTCGTCCCAAGCCCGCAACACCTTGTAGATGCTGACAGCAACCTGGGCCGAGGTGTTGCTGCGGTTGTTACAGTAGAGCTCCAGTCGCGCCGAATCAACCCGCATGTCCGTCGGGATCGTGCTCAGGTCCCAGCGAAGGAGCGCGCGGCGCTTTTCATTTGCCGCGCGGATGGAAAAGGCCCCATCGCCGCCGTGGTTCCGATCGGGGGACCACTCGACGATATGGGCATCCTGCAGCAGGGCCTCATCACCCTGTCCTGGCTGTAGCACCACCTGTATGGACAGGGAGGCGCCCGCCGGCTCTGCTCCTCGCAAGCCCCGGTCCTGGCTGAGCGACGGGCCTGGCTGCGCCGTGATGTGGGGCAAGGAACCACCCGCGCTCCAGAGCACGAGCGCCACAAGGAGCAGAAAGATGCCTTCCCGCGGTCCGATAGGATGTTCTGGTATCGGTTTCCTCATGGCATCTCTGGCGACGAGCTGTGCCTCTGCTGGGCGATGACATCCCTCGCACCAGGGCTGAAGAGCCTGTTGCACAGTCTTCTGGTAGAGGCGGAGCGGGCGAGTCTGCTCGCCCTGTTTTCGCCCAGGTTGTGCAACACGCTCTGAAGGCTTTACCGGTGAGAGCGCATCGAGGTATCCCGCGACCGCTCCCCTCCGGAGAACACGATCAGAGGCAGCCGCACCACGTGTTGGGCCGTGAGGTTCAGTGGCGTGGCCGAACCGCCTCGCCAGGTCCCGATCGGCAGCATGGTGTATTGGCGGCCTCCAGGCGATTCCACGGAGAACACCACGTCGTCGCCAGGGCGCCCTCCTTCGATCTCGGGCGTCTCGGGGTCATCGGCCGGCACGTCGATAACATAGACCGTCCCCAGAACGGACTCTTGACGCACTGGCGCCCTGACCGCTTCTGCGCCTTTCACCGTGGCCACGACCACGGCATCGCTCGGGATCTCGCTGCCAATCTGCACGGTACCGTAGAACACGTTCGGCAGGCCTGGGGGGGCAGCCTGCACGTTGGCCCCTACGACGGCAAAGAGGAAAACGATAGAGACGAGCAACAAATGGGTCTTGTTCACTTTATCCTCGGATCACCAAGATATGGGTGTTTGTGATCGGCGCACGAGACACTTGCCCTGACGCTCGTCAGTTGCGGCGGATCAGGGCAAGATATTGCGCCCAATAGATGCCAAAGTCTGCCGTGGTTGTTCCTCCTGCGGTCACGGTGACGGGCCGCGGGTTCTGGTCAGACGATTGCACCCCAGGCGATAGCAGCACGCGCACCGTAAAGGCGCCTGCGAGCACGTTATCGAACTGGTAGTTTCCCCCGCCGGGCGTGTTCTGCTGCAACACCACGACCGACCCGCTCAGGAGTTGCACTGTGGCGCCCAGCACGCCCAGCTCCCCAGCATCCCGCTGACCGTTCCGGTTGCGGTCATAGTAGACCGTGCCCCTGACAGTCCCCGCGCTCGGCGTCGGGGTGAAGGTCGGAGTGGGCGTCGCGGTGGGCGCAGGCGCAGCCCAGTGCACCGTGAGCAGAGGGTGCAGGTCTCGCCCCTGCTCTGACATATATGACGAGCTCCAGAAGCCGATGTCACGGTAGGGCCCGCTGGAGGCCATCAACAGCATCCCTGCGTCGCGGCTGTTCGCATCGTTGACCCAGGCCTGTACGATACCGGTCACGTTCCAGGTGTAGGTCTTGCGCTCGGCGGGCTTTGTTCCCGTGGAGACGGCCTTGAGCGTCTGCGTGTCAACGGGCATGACGGCGCGATCCTCGGGGACGCTGTTGCAGCCCGCAAGGCCCCAGGGCACGGCGGCCGAGGCCATGTTCCAGGTCACCTGGCTGGCTTCCCAGTAGCGGTTGACGAGATAGGCCCCAACGTCCAGGCTCCAGTCCCTCCCGTCGTTGTAGTTACTCGCGGTGAGCCGCAATGTGGCCGAGAGGACCTGCGATCCCGCCGGGATCTGGGCGACACCTGGGAACTTGAGCAGCGAGCGATACACGCCGGGCCCGTACACCCGCAGTTGGTTGACATAGTTCGCAGTGGGATTGACCGAGCTGATGTACGCCTCGTTCCCACCCCTGGTGGGGTTCTGGATCTCGAGCACATTGCCCGTGGGCGGCGCCGATGGGGTCGGCGAGGAGGTCGGCGATGGGTCGCCAGGCCCGTACTCGACCCGAAGGAAGGGCGGCCGCGAGGGTTCATCCCCGGAGTGGAAGCGGAGGTCTCTGAAGGTGCTGTTGACCAGGAGCATACCCTTGTTGTCCGCAGGGTTCCTGACCCACTCTTGTACGAGGGACGTCACATCCCAGGCATACCACGTGCTGACGTTGTTCACCTGCAGCGAGCTGGCCACCGTGGCGCTGCGATCGCTCGTGCCAGTGCAGCCGGGCGAAGCCCAGGGCACGCCGGTGAGGCGATGGTTCCAGGTAGCCTGTGTGTCATTCCAGTCAGCCAGCACCTTGTAGATGGATACGATGGTCGGCCCCTTGCCATCGGCATAGTTGTCCAGGTAGACGTTCAGCTTGGCGCTGGTGACGCGGGCATTCGTGGGAATGGCGCTGGTGTCAAAGTATACCAGTCCTCTAGAGTGCGGCCCGTATACCCTGATGCGAAAGCGATCGGGCCCGGTACCATAGTTTCTGTTGGGTTCCCACTCATTGATGTACGTGTCTCGCACCGTCGTGTTAAAGGGGGTCAGGTCAACGGTCGTCGGCGCGGCGGTTACGCTGGGGGTGTTCGTTGGCGTGGGCGTCGCCGTCACCACCGGCGTCAAGGTCGGTGTGGCGCTGGGAGTCGGCGTCTGCGTCAGCGTCGCCGTCGGCAGGGCGCCCGTGGCCGTCAGGTTGAGCTGTTGATACCGGGCCTCTTGCCAGACCTCGGTCTGGGCGCATAACAGCCCACCCACGCGAAACTGGATGGTATCCCCAGCGACGCCGCCCTGCTTGCCCGGTTGGTCGTCCCTGTCGCCAGGCACGTCGATGAGGTAGACCACATCGTTCCCCACCGCGCGCACCGGGGCCGTGGCATAGGTCACGCCGCCGATCTGCGCCTCGACGGTGACCCAGGTCGGCGGGTTCGCGCCGTTGACCTTGACGGTGCCATAGAATGTGGCTGGCCTGGGCGGAGGCGCGGCGCCCACCAACAGCCCGCTGAGCACTAGAACGGCGCAGGCTATGGCGAGGAAAGCGACCATGGAGATCCACGGGCGACGCTCGTTGTTGACCTTCATGTTCTCTCCCCCGTCTGGCATCGGAGACGATGATCGGTGTCTGTCAGCCAGGCACTCGGACGATCCTGGACTGCCCAGCCGTGCGGCTCTTGGGCCGAGGATGTTGAGAATGGTTCAACCCTCTTTCGCACACAGAGACACTAGTTCTCGCGGCGGCGTCGAGGCGTCTCTCGACACCCTCCTTGGGTCAGTAGTCAACGACCAGGTTGGCGTTCGTAACCGCGTGAATCCACATCCCCATGCCAGGCGACACCTGGGTCAGGTCGTTCGCGTAGGGCGGCGTGAGCGGGCTATAGATCTTCCAGGGATCGGCGGCATCGAAGGCATTGTAGCTGTACACCACGTCGCAGTTGCCGCTGATCGGGCTTATGACGGTCGCGATGGGCCGCGAGTCGTCGCTGGGCCACCCGACCAGATTCCAACCGCCGCTGGCGGCGGATAGCGGGATCGTTGTTGACTCGGGCGCCTGCCCCGAGACGACCAGGGTGCAGTTCTGGTTGACCTTGATCCAAAAGCCCATGGTCTCGTCGAGGGCCGTCAAGGCGCCGCCCACGCCCGGAACGTAGGAGGCCCAAGCGCCGTTCTTCCAGGCCTGGACGACCTCGTACTTGCCCGCGATGCTGGAGAGCACATCCGCAATGGCTGTGGAAGTGGGGCGCAGCCGGAAGGACACGAGGTTCCATCCACCGTTGCTGGCCGTCAGGTCAATGCGGTGAGTCTGGGCGGGGCTGCTTCCCGCGCGCAAGTCCACCATGTGGATGTACTCATCGCCATCGCCCTGGCAGTCGATGAAAAAGTCCGTGCCTCCCAGGAGCAAGTTGCTGAAATAGCCGTTCGTCACATTGATGGCCACGGTCTTCCAGCGGTTCGTGTTGCCTTTGGTGACGGTCTGCAACGTCACCTCAGCTCCAGCGGCGTTGTGCCCCACCAACCGCCACTGGTCCGTGCCCCGGTCAAAATAGGTCACGGTGATGGTCGCCTGGGTCGGGCCGCCGACAAAGTAGCGATCGTCGATCCGAAAGTACATGCGCCGGTTGCCTGTGGCCTGGTCGGTTCGGCGACAGATCCATCCCTTGTAGGAGGGCGTGGTATCCATGGGGTCGCTCGGATCCCGATTCTGTAGCGCCGAGAGGCTGGCATCATCGTCGGAGGTGATGATGTCGGCCCGGGTCTGGAGCGAGGTCCCCGTCATGTTGCCGATAATGTCCAGGTCGGCCCTGCGACGATAGGTGGCCACTCGGGTGCGCCCGCCGGCCACGCTGTCGTCCTGGGTGAGCCAGAAAGTATAGTTGCCCTGCTGAGGAAACAAGGTGGACACATAGGCCGTGTCGCGCATGAGCGCCCACACGCTGGGCGTCTTTTGCATGGGCTTGCCGCCCCGCGTGTCGGAGACGTACTTGCCCATGTACTGCGCAGCCCAACCCATGAAGCGGATGTGAGACTCGATCGGCGTGACCTGGGGATCGTTGGGCAGGCCGACATAGAGCGCGTTGCGCTCGATGGTGATATAGTCCACCTTGCGGCTGAGCCCTGCGGCCACCCCCCAGAAGAACTGTCGCTCATCGGGCAGGCGTCCCTGGTCCGTCTGCCCGCCGAACATGTAATCGTAGGCCTCGTGGGCCATGGGCACATGCTCCCAGGTCATGAAGGCAGATTCCTCCGCCTGATCGAGCATGTAATCGTACTTGCCAAAGCCGTGCCAGCTATTCCCGCCCGAGACCTTGGTACGGAGGTCAACCCATTCGCGATCGGCGTGCAGGCCGGCTGGCTGCAGGCCAACACCGTTTCTGACGGCGTGCTCCATCCACTTTTTGCGGTCGCCCTCGATGTTATAGTAGGTCGGCTCGCTCAGGAGGAGGAGCTTGACGCTCGTCCCACCGAACTGCCG
>Ga0194112_10010375_pt1 | contig 11694 bp, 12 predicted proteins | sample TA2MahC400mmetaG_FD_146191 | JGI IMG/M metagenome (GOLD analysis project Ga0194112, IMG submission 146191) | Freshwater microbial communities from Lake Tanganyika, Tanzania - TA2015016 Mahale Deep Cast 400m | ecosystem: Environmental > Aquatic > Freshwater > Lake | place: Tanzania: Lake...
ACCCAGTTCTCATGCTCCCAAAGCATGTATACTACCGGTGTACTACACCCCGATAAAAATTTTGGCGGGTGTTTTCTTGAAGATATTAACAAATTTTTTACTTGTAGTCAATTTTGACTAATGCTATAATATCATAATGAAGCCGTTGAATAATTCAGCGTTTATCCGCGTAACTATCCGCGTTTTTCCGCTTCTACTTTGAAATTAGAAGCAGATTTACCCTGTGAAATAATGGCTATGCCAATTTCACAGGATGAACGCGGATATACACGCGGATTTCCGCGGAAAAATAATTGTTCAATATTCTCAAAATATGTTTAAGAAAATTATTACCCATCTAAACATTATTAAACAGTGTAAAAGATACGGACTGTCTCCCTGGCAGTGTCCTCAATTTCTTTTTTTAATAATGGGGATATTTATCGCCGCTGCCTCATTAATCTTTTATCTAATTGGTATTCGCTACATAGAAGATCCGGGCATTATTGCTTTTTTTGTTTTGACCACTGCCGTTGTCTTGTTTATTATCGCTTTTACCATTACCCAGAGTTTTGAGCGACTAGCCGAGGCTTCGCGAATGAAATCAGAATTTATTGACATTGTTTCCCATCAAATGCGTTCTCCTTTAACTAATTTAAAATGGAGTTTTGAACTCTTAACATCAGAAAAAGAGGAGATGGAGCCGGTCCGGCAAGAAGAATATTTCTCCAGTATTAAAGATAACATTGAAAGAATGGTAGAGTTAGTTGATGATTTATTAATTGTTTCTAAAATTGAGCAGGGGACCTTTCCGATGAGGAAAAAAGAGGTTGATTTAGAAGATATTATTAAAGAATTAATTCATCGCTATCAATCATTTAGCGAGGCCTCTAATATTAAAATTGTTTTTTATCCCCAAGGAAATTTTCCCAAGGTTTTTAGCGACCCCTCTATGCTTAAATTAGTGATAGAAAATTTTATAGATAATGCCGTTCGTTATACCAAAGGCGGCGGTGAAGTGAAGATTGGATTAAAGCAAAAAAACAAAGAACTCTTTTTTCAAATTAGCGATTCGGGTATTGGTATTCCCAAAGAAGACCAAAAATATATTTTCCAGAAGTTTTTTCGAGCCAAGAATGTTTCCAAAGAACAAACCCGGGGCAGCGGTCTAGGCCTCTATATTACCAAAACAATTATTAAAAAATTAGGAGGAAGGGTTTGGTTTGAGTCAGAAGAAGGTAGGGGGACAACATTTTATTTTACATTACCAATTAAATAATACGAATAAACACGGATTTATAACGAATTATCACGAATCACGAATTTGTGGATTCGTGTCAATTCGTTTCTTATTCGTGTCAATTCGTTTTTCTTATGAAAAAGATACTATTCATTGAAGACGAATCGGCTATTCAAAGAGCTTTCGGAGATATTTTGAAACAAGTCGGTTTTCAAATGTTCAGCGCCCTAGACGGCGAAGTTGGCTTAAGGTTGGCTCTGAGCGAAAATCCTGATTTGATTATTTTAGACCTTATCTTGCCAAAATTTGACGGTTTTGAGGTTTTAAAGCGATTAAAATCAAGTCCTGAAACTAAGAAAATCCCCGTTATTATTTTAACCAACCTTGAGGGGATGGAGGATATAGATAAGGCCTTAGAGTTGGGTGCTACTACTTATTTGGTCAAGACCCAATATACTTTGGAAGAAGTGATAGAGAAGGTGAAGAAAACACTCGCTGTCGCTCGCGATATTTATTGATATTTATTGTTTTGATAGCAGATATTTAAATTATTTATGTATTTATGTCAATAGATCTGGAACGATTAAAATCTTTTATACTTGATGCCGGATTAATTAGTTCGGAGCAATTTAAACGAGCCCAAAAAAGGGCTGATAAGACCAAGCAAAAAATTGAGGATGTTTTAATTTCTGAAGGATTAATCGCTCGAGAAGAGTTGACTAAATTAGAGGCCTATATTTTAGGCATCCCTTTTGTTAATATTGAGAAAGAAATTATTCCATCTGATATTTTGAAAATAATTCCCGAGCCCATTGCTAGAAAACATAATATTATCGCTTTCAGAAAAAAAGGTCAAAATTTAGAAGTAGCGATGATTGACCCCGGAGATCTAAGAATCATTGAATTCATTAAAAAAAAGGCAGACTTGAAAATTCTTCCCCGGCTGACAACTATTGAGGGTATTAAAAATGCTCTTAAACAATACCAAAAAACATTAGAGGCGGAATTCGGCGAAATTATTAAAAAAGAAGTCGGAATTATTAAGCCGGTTCAAGAAGAGGAAGCGGTCGGAGAGCAAGAGGATTTAAGAAAGGCGGCCGAGGACTTGCCGGTGATCCGAATTGTTGATACCTTAATGAGGCATGCTATTCTGCAGAGAGCGTCTGATATTCATATTGAGCCGACGGAAAAAGAGGTTATTGTTCGTTATCGTATTGATGGGATTTTACACGACGCTATGGTTTTACCCAAGGCGGCCAGTTCCGGGATTGTTGCCAGGATTAAAGTCCTTTCCAATTTAAAATTAGACGAACACCGGCTCCCTCAAGACGGCCGTTTTAAAATAGAGACCGAGGACTACAAATATTCTATTCGGGTTTCAATTCTACCAATTTTCAGTGGAGAAAAAATAGTTATGCGTCTTTTATCAGAAACAGCCGAGGCCCTTACCCTTGAGGCAATGGGCCTAAGCGGAGAAATGTTAGAAAGGGTTCAAGACAGTCTTAAAAAACCTACGGGGATGATATTGGTAACCGGACCTACTGGATCCGGGAAAACAACCACTCTTTACGCTATGATGGAAATTCTTAACACCCCGGAAATAAATATTTCTACTGTTGAAGACCCGATTGAATACCGAATGTCTCGTATTAATCAAACCCAGGTTAATCCCAAAATTGGCTTAACTTTTGCCTCAGGTCTCCGTTCTCTGGTCAGGCAGGACCCGGATGTTATTATGGTCGGCGAAATTAGAGATAATGAGACGGCCGGACTGGCTATTAATGCCGCCTTGACCGGCCATCTGGTTTTATCCACCCTTCATACAAATGACGCGGCCGGAGCCATCCCTCGCTTAATTGATATGAAGGCTGAGCCCTTTTTAATATCTTCTACTTTGAATGTGATTTTAGCTCAACGACTGGTTCGCCGGCTTTGCCCGGAAAAAGAGAAATACACTTTAAAGGAGCCGGAAATAAAAAATTTGGCTAAATATTGTGATTTAGACTCTGTTTTAAAGGTTTTAAAAGAAGAGAAAGTAATAAAAACAAAAACAACCCTTAAAAATATTGAGTTTTATCGGCCTAAACCTTCAAAAGAAAATCCAGAGGGCTATAGGGGCAGAATAGGGATTTTTGAGGTTTTACCTATCAGGGAGACAATTAAGGACTTAATTGTTAAACAGGCAACGACTTCTCAAATTCAGACCCAGGCCAAAAAAGAAGGTATGAGAACAATGACTGAAGATGGGTTTATCAAAGCAGCCCAGGGGATAACGAGTATAGAAGAGGTTCTAAGAGTTATTATGGAGTAAAATCAAAAATCAAGTTTTTTACTCTTAAACCCCGTTTTCAATTTTCAATTTTCAATGACCAATTTTCAATGAATTCTTAAATGTTTTAATTTTCAATTGATAATTAAAAAATTGAAAATTGATTGATAATTGAAAATTGATAATTGAAAATTTAGGCATTTATGCCTCGCTATTCTTACATTGCTAAAACCTTAGAGGGGGAGCCGCGTTCCGGCTTTTTGGAGGCAAAATCAGAACATGAGCTTGCCAGAGTCCTTCGCAAAGAAGGAAGTGTTTTGATTTCCGCCAATATAGAGGGAGAGATTTCTAAAAAGAAACAATTTGCTATCCGTCTTTTTTTTCTGGGCAAGGTTTCTTTGGTGGAAAAAATGATGTTTACCAGAAATCTTAGGGTAATGATTTCAGCCGGTGTTTCTTTACCCCGGGCCCTGCATCTTTTGGCTGAACAGACGAAAAATAAAAAATTTAGATTGGCTCTTTTAGACGTAGAAAAAGAAATTATCAGGGGTCAAGGATTTTCGGTCGGGCTTGCTAAATATCCAAATATTTTTCCGGAATTTTTCCAGAGTATGGTAAAGACAGGAGAAGAAGCCGGGACATTAGAAGAGATTTTAGAGGTCTTAAACCGCCAAATGGAAAAAGAGCAGGAGCTTAAATCAAAAGTTAAAGGCGCCTTGGTTTATCCGGCAGTTATTGTTTCAGCAATGGTTATTATCGGGATTTTAATGCTTGTTATTGTAATTCCTAAGCTTTCCCAGACCTTTGATGAATTAGAGGTTGAGCTTCCCCTTACCACCAGGATGATTATCGCTTTCGGTAATTTTTTAGCCAGATTCTGGTATACTCTTCCTTTAATTTTATTGCTCTTTTTTATTCTATTTAAAATTATTTCAAAAACAAAAACTGGAAAATCAATAATTGATTCATTGATTTTAAAAACCCCTATTGTTGGCCCGATTATTAAAAAAACCAACGCCAGCCATACGGTAAGAATTTTAAGTTCTTTGATTTCTTCAGGGGTTCCAATCGTAAGGTCTTTGGAGGTAGTTTCAGGAACTTTGGGGAATATTCATTATAAAGAGGCAATTTTAGAAGTAGCCAGAAAGGTGGAAAAAGGATCTAAATTGGCCGAGGTTTTAAAACCTTATCAAAATATTTATCCAATTCTTGTTATCCAAATGTTAGAAATAGGCGAGGAGACAGGCGAGACCTCGGTTATTTTGGAGAAATTGGCTGATTTTTTTGAAGAGGAAGTGGCTAATGCTACCAAAAATTTATCAGCCATTATTGAACCGGTTTTAATGATTATTATTGGAGCAGCAGTCGGCTTTTTCGCTATCTCAATGCTCCAGCCTATTTATGGCATGTTGCAGACATTATGAGGAAATTTTCAATTTTCAATTTTCAATTTTCAATTAACGAAAAGGGGATTACCTTAATTGAGGTTTTGGTCGGGACTTTTTTGGTTCTGCTTGTTTTTATGGGAATTTTCGGCGCTTATCAACTAGGAATAAAAGTGGTCGGTCAGAGCAAAAATAAAATTATTGCCACTGAAATCGCTAACGGAGAAATAGAAAAAATTAGAAATTTACCCTATCAATCAATTGGAGTAATCGGTAGCTTTCCCGACGGGGTCTTAGAGGGTTCTAAAATTATTACCAGAAATAATATTGATTTTATTGTTGAGACCAGAATGGACTATGTGATTGATCCGGCCGACGGAATCTCGCCGCCTGAAGATGGGTGCCCCAATGATTATAAGAGAGCGGAAGTTAAGGTTTCCTGGTCAGGTGTTTTGTCAGGGGACCTAAAGTTGGTAATCGATGTTGTTCCGCTCAACCTGTCTCAGGAGTGCGCCGAAACAGGCGGGATTTTCTTAGTCTCTGTTTTTGACGCCTATGGTTTAATGGTCCCCTCACCCTTAATTGAAATTAAGGAGCCCGAAACCGACGTTCTTATTAAAAATGCTACTCCTATTGAAGGCCGTCATTTTTTTAGCCTTCCGGCCGGCATTTATAAAATAGAGGTTTCCAAAACCGATTATAGTAGCGAGCGAACTTACGGCATTAATGAAATAGCCATTCCGCAAAAACCCCACCTCATTGTTTTAGAGGGCCAGTTGACGGAAAATAGTTTTTCCATTGATAAGTTAAGTTCTTTTTCAGTAGAGACATTATCTCCCTGGGGATTAGGTTATTTTTCCGATTCTTTTTTAAACGAGAATAAAATATCAGAATTATTGGAACTTGTTGTAAGCGGCGGCCAGGTCCAACTGGCTACTGATGATGTTGGGTATAAAGAGGCCGGTTTTTTGGCTTCCGTTGCCATTGCCCCGGACAATTTAATCATCTGGAAGGATTTTTCTTTTAATGACCTTGAAGAAGCAGAAACCCAAATTTCTTATAATGTTTTATATTTTGACGGAGAAAATTGGGTTTTAATTCCCGATACTGACTTATCAGGCAATTCCACTGGTTTTATGGTCTCACCAGTGGACCTATCAGGACTTGATGTTAATAATTATTCCCAATTAAAAGTTAAAGCTAATTTTTCTACCACTAATCCTGAAAAAACCCCTATTCTTTACGATTGGCAGGTTTCCTGGAAAAATAGCCAGGCAACCCCCATTGCCAATATTAGTTTTAATTTGCAAGGAGCAAAACTTATTGGCAAAGACGGGGACGAGCAGCCGGTTTATAAATATTCACAAAATCATACTACTGGAGGAGACGGCCGGACCAATATCCCTAATTTAGAATGGGATTCTTATACTTTTTTTATTAATCCGGCTATCGGCCTGAAGTTAGAAGATACTGAACCATCCCCTCAACCCATTGGCTTAAATCCTGAGACCTCTTTAACAGTTATCCTTTATCTGAAGGCCCAAAATTCCCTTTTAGTGGCTGTTCAGAACATTGAAACCGGAGAACCAATTTTTTCCGCCAACGTCAGGCTATATAACGATTCGGGCTTTGATATTGTTCAATATACCGATGAAAAAGGAGAGACCTACTTTATTCCCCTTGAAGCAGATACTTATACAATAGAGGTTCAGGCGTCTGGTTATTCAAATTATTCCAGCGCTGTTTCGGTTTCCGGAGACGAAACAAAAATAATTAATTTGGAGCAAATAGAGTAAAATTATGAGGGGGTTTACAATAATTGAAACTTTAGTTACCGTAGTTATTTTTGGTTTAATTATGGGACTAGTAGCTGGTTCTATCGCGGCTCTTTATAAAGCCCATGATTATACCTGGCAGCAGTCATTTGCCATTGATGAGGCCCGGCGAGGCATTAAAACAATGGTCAAAGAAATCAGAGAGGCCCGGCCGGGCGACAATGGTTCTTATCCCATTGAAAAAGCCGGAGACAAAGAATTTATTTTTTATTCAGATATTGACGGCGACGGAAAAGTGGAAAGAGTAAGATATTTTTTAGGCGCGGTTAATTCCGGAAATGAAATTAAAGAATGTCAGACATCAGTCAGGGGAGGAATCTGTAATGTTAATTTTTTTGATTTTTTAACCGGCACCATTATTTCGGCCCAGGCCAAGGTCTCAGTTGACGGCGATTTTGGGGCCGGCAATGAATATGCTGATGTTTATGCTGATGGGAATTATTTAGGAAGAATTTGTTCAAGCGGTTGTACTGATTGTCCGGCTACTTGGCAGGGAACCACTATTTTTGACGTCACCAATTTTGCCTCAGACGATTCTATTATTATTGAAGCCAGAGCATCATCAAGGGTTGACCCATTATGCCCCCATTCAATGAAATTAAAAGTTGAGTTTTCTTTTACCGAAGATATTAGTCATCTGACTCATCAATTTAAAAAAGGCGTGATAAAATCTAGCGGCGAGCCGGCCCAATATTTATCAGAAAACGAAGTAATTACGATTTTAACTTCTTATGTTAGAAACGTGCCGCCGATTTTTGAATATTTTAATGCTCAAGGCGATAAAATAGAGGAATATCCGGCTCGTTTGGTTGACACTAAATTAATGAAGGTTTTTTTGGCGGTTAATATTGATCCGAACAAACCGCCTTATGACTTTGAATTAGAATCCTATGTTCAACTCAGGAATCTTTAAAACATATAATAAAAAGGGCGCTATTATAACCTTGGTTTTGGTTTTTGGAATAGTTTTCGTCATTATGCTGACCGGGCTTTTGGGTTTTATTTTATTCCAACTGAAACACTCGGCTCAGCGCTTGGCCTGGAACCAATCGCTTAATATCGCAGAGGCTGGAATAAATTATTATCAGTGGTGTTTGAATAATAAGGTTGAAGAGGGTTGCCTGGTTGAAAAAGAGTATCAGGACCCGGCCGGTAACCCCCTGGGAAAATTTTCTCTCCAAATTGACGCCACTTTAAGTTGCGGTTTAACAACCTCCCGGGAAATTGTTTCTACGGGCTGGACTTATAAATTCCCCGAGGTTAAAAGAAAGATAATGGTTTTTTACGGTCGGGAATCAGTAGCCAAACATTCCTATATTTTGAACACTAATATCTGGATTGGCCCGGACCATGAAATCAGGGGCCCCTATCATTCCAATGGCGGCGTCAGAATGGATGGAGAAAATCAGTCAATTGTTTCTTCGGCTCAGGCCGAATGGATTTGCACCGCTTCTTTTGGTTGTAGTTCCTGTCCCACAAGCGCCGGCTGTCGTATTGAGAGTGCGAATTGTCTTTGCCCCGGGGTTTTCACCACTGCCAACGGAAACGAAGATTTATTTTCTTTCCCCGTTCCCTCTTTTGATTTTGCCGGCATCACCATTGATTTAGCCCAAATGAAAAATATTAGCCAGGCCTCGGGAATTTATTTACCTCCTTCTATAAATATTAATCCTAATGGTAAGGGCTATCATTTAATTTTCAAAGATAATGGCACAGTTGAAGCATGGCTCATTACCGGGCTTTCTTCAACCTATGCCTATTCTCTGGAAGAGGGCTGGCACTATGATTATTTCACTATTTCCTCGGAATATCTTTATAACACCTATACTATTCCTTCTGCTTGTTCGGTTATTTTTATTGAAGACAAGATCTGGCCAGAAGGGAGGGTTAAGGGCAAGGTGACTGTTGCTTCGGCTAATTTAATAGATTCAAATAAAGACACTGACGTGATTTTACAAAAAAATATTGATTATTCTTTAAAAGACGGCTCTGACGGTTTAACTTTAATCGGCCAGAGAAATATTTTAATCGGTCCTGATTCGCCGAATCAGATGGAGTTAAGAGGAATATTTATTGCCCAAAAAGGTCGTTTTTCCCGGAATCATTATCCTAATAATTTCAAGGAAAAACTGGAAATTTACGGCTCAATTATCAGTAATGGCCGGGTAGGCACTCAATGGGTTTCCGGCAGTCAAATCGTTTCCGGCTACTTAAAAAGAGAGAGTTATTTTGATTCAAAACTTATTTATAACCCGCCGCCATTCACCCCTTATGCTGAATACGATTTTAAAATTGTTGTCTGGGAAGAAATAGAGTAAAATATATATATGAGTTTTTTATCTTTAAAACCCGAAGTATTTGGACTGGATATTTCTGACTTATCTTTAAAAATCGCCAAACTTAAAAAGAAGGGAAGGTTTTTGGGTTTGGCTTCCTGGGGAGAAATAGAAATAAAGCCAGGCGTTGTTGAAGAAGGAGAAATAAAAAACGAGGAGGCCCTGGCTGAAAATATTAGAAAGTGTTTAGATAAAGTCAAGGGAGAAAAAATCAAAACAAAATACGTCGTGGCTTCTTTGCCGGAAAAAAAGGCCTTTTTACAGGTTATCCCTATGCCCAAAATGACTAAGGAAGAATTAGAAAAAGCCGTTCCTTTTGAAGCGGAGAATTATGTGCCTCTTCCCATAGAAGAGGTTTATCTGGATTTTCAAATTGTCCCGGCCTTCCATAATCATCTTGACCATTTTGATGTTTTAATCGCCGCTTTTCCCAAGAAAATTGTCAATTCTTATCTCTCTTGTTTTGAAAGGGCAGGATTAATTCCTTGGGCAATGGAAATTGAGTCGCAGGTAATCAGCCGGGCCTTGCTCAAACAAGAAATCAGCCCCTTCCCGATTTTTATAATTGATTTTGGCAGGAGTCGGAGCAGTTTTATTATTTTTTCCGGCCATTCTTTAAGATTCACCGCTTCAATTCCTATTTCTTCTCACAACTTGACCGAAATCATTTCCAGGGCCTTAAAGGTGGACTTAAAAGAAGCCGAAATATTGAAAATAAAACAGGGTTTATCTATCAGCGATCTTCAAATAGGAGGCAGAAAAAACAAAAAAAACATTAAAAAAATAGAGGTTTTTGAGGCGATGGTCCCGGTTCTAACTGATTTAGTTGAGCAGGTCGGGAAACATATTAATTATTATCAAACCCATGCCAGCCATGAACATCTGCCGCCTAATGGCAAGAGAATAGAGAAAATTATTCTTTGTGGCCGAGGAGCAAATCTTAAGGGCCTGCCTGATTTTATTTCTTCGGAACTTAAAATTTCAGCCGAATTGGCAAATCCCTGGATTAATATCTTGCCAGAGCCGTTAAGAGAAGTACCGGGATTGCCATTTGAAGATTCGCTTGGCTATACCACGGCATTGGGATTAGCCCTCCGAGGGATAATCAACGAATAACGAATATGTTGCGAATTTACGAATAATCGAATAGAATTCGTTTATTCGTAATGGATTCGTTATTCGCTGATTTATATGATTAACCTACTTCCGCCAGAACAAAAGGAAGAACTTTTACTGGAACAAAAAAAAAGAATCATAGTCATTCTCGGGATTTTAGTTTTATTTTTTCTTTTCTGTTTATTTTTATTTTCTTTTTTGGTAAAAATTTATTTACAGATTCAGGTTATTTCTCAAAAAGGATTTTTAAAAGAAGCCGAGAAGGGTTCTTTCCAGTTGGAAATTCAAGACCTAAGAAGAAAAATTGACTTAATTAATCAAGACATAACGAGATTAGAGCAGTTTTACAAAAATAGGATTTATTTTTCGGAAATTTTAGACAAAATTTCTCAGACCATTCCCCGGGGAGTCTATTTAACTAATTTTTCTGCCGCTGTTTCTTTTTTTGAGGGAGAGTCGTTGATTAAAATCTCTCTTTCTGGATTTGCCCCGACCAGAGAGATTTTACTTGAATTTAACAAGAAGCTTGAAGAACAAATTAATTTCAAAAATATTTCCTTCCCGGCCGCGAACTGGGTTAAACCCAGAGATATTAATTTTTTCGTTAATTTTGAATATAATCTATGACCAATAGAAGAAAAATAATCATACTTTTAACAATAATAGAAATCGTTGTTTTAATTTTTATTGGTTTTTTGATATTTCTTCAATTAAAAGGAGTTAAAAAGGTTTCTGAAGAATTGATTGGATTGAAAAGAGAGTTGATTTTATTTCAGGACGAGGCCGGAGAATTGGAGCGAGCCAAAGAAACTTACTGGAAATTAGAGCCGGGCTTAAAAGAAATTGCTCGTTTGTTTCCGGACCCGGGCATTCCCATTGGCTTAATAAGGTTTTGGGAGAACATCGCTGCCGAATCGGGACTTTTGATTGAGGTTTCCCCGATTTTTATTAAGTCGGTTGAAACCGATCCCTGGGAGTCAATGGGTTTTCAATTGGTCCTTGCCGGTTCTGTCGGGAATTTTTTAAGATTCCTTGAAAAAATAGAGGCCGGCTCTTATTTAACCGAGGTTCAGAGTTTAGTTATTTCTAAGCAGGAAAAAGAAACAGGGGGAAGCGGAGTCAGGGCTATTTTATTAGCAAAAATTTTCACGAAATAATGCGGGTAAAAATAAAAATAATAAAAAATTTTTCTTGGGGATTAGTTTTATTTATAGTCAAGTATGATTTTTTGGTTTGCCTGATTCTTTTTCTTTTATCTTTTCTTTTTAGCGGATTTTTATTTTATAAATACAGTATTTTAACCGATAAAATAGAGATTGAGGAAATAGACCAGTCATTTTTAATCAAAGAGCAAACTTATCAGGAAATTTTAAGAATTTGGCAAGATTATGAGCAAAAATTTCAGCAAGCCGGTTTGAAAGAATATCCTGATTTATTTCAACCAGCTCCCGCGTCATTGATTTTTGAGCCAGAATCAGAATTGACGGAATGATTTTTTTGGATATAATAATTTGTAAGAATTCACCGCGTTATT
>Ga0194112_10010379_pt1 | contig 11688 bp, 9 predicted proteins | sample TA2MahC400mmetaG_FD_146191 | JGI IMG/M metagenome (GOLD analysis project Ga0194112, IMG submission 146191) | Freshwater microbial communities from Lake Tanganyika, Tanzania - TA2015016 Mahale Deep Cast 400m | ecosystem: Environmental > Aquatic > Freshwater > Lake | place: Tanzania: Lake...
TGTGCGATTTTGGCAGTTTCGGTGAGCAATTGATTTCGTTGCAATTCAACGCGCTGAACATCCAATCGCTCAATGACCCCATTCTCCAACATGATTTTCATCTCCAACAACGCCGAGTCCAATCGAACCAGACTTGCTTCCAACAGATCCACCCGATGTTGACCCACTAAGACTCCGTAATAGGCCTTTTGGATGTTTTCGGATATTTGGGCATGGGTCATTTCTCGGCTCTTGATGGCGATTTGCGCAAAGGTTTGGGCTGCTTTGAGGCCGACCAGGTAAGAACCATCAAAGAGCAATTGACTCAAGGTAACATTCGCATTACCACCGTATTGGGGTTGAAACTCCAGAGCAAGGGGTCCCGGTGGGGCATTGGGGTTGAATAAGCGCCCATCAGGAATGATCACCTTCTGGATGATGAAATTGTCAGTGACGCCGTAAGAGCCGCGGACTTGGGGTAATCCAATGGAGGTGATTTCCCGAATGCGGGCTTTGGAAGACAGGATGTCTTCTCTGGCGTTGAGCGAGGCCGTGTGATGATCGATCCCGTACTGGATGGCTGCGGAGAGGGAGAACGGTTTGGACTCCGGGGATTGGGCCCTGGTTTCCTTGCAGTAGAATCCAATACCGGCAATCGCCAAAGCGATGCCCATCGCCATGGGTGTAAAACTGCGTCTAGAGAAAAGTTGCATAGGGTAAGATTGCGTTAAGAGCAGATTTAAGGTTGCAGATTCATTTGAGCCTTGGTGTTGTTCCATACTTCCAGGCCGTGGGATGTGGTAATGCCACCGACGAAAACTTCCATGATGTTGTGGAATACGGTCGCAAGAGGACGATCGAGGTGACTGAAAACCACGGGATCCAAGAGCAAGTTGGTATGTTGAAGGTGCATGATGCTGACCACGGAAGGGTCAATTTCTTTTCGAATCAGACCTTCGTGCTGACCCTTTTCGATGAGGCGTTTAAAAATCTCAACGATTTCTTCCTTCCGGTAACGTTCCAGCTCCATCCACAGGTCGGGATAGGATTTCTGGAGGTCGAACAAGATGGTTGGGGTAAGGTTACGCATTTTCTGAAAGCCAATGGCGGCCATGCGGATAAGCTTCGCGATGGCATTTTCGGGATTTTGGTCCAAGGCCGCCATTTCGCTCCGATGCTCATCCAGGAACCCTCCCAGGACGGCGTGGACCAGGACTTTTTTGTCCGTATAATGCTCGTAGATGGTTTTCTTGGAGCAGCCCAATTGCCTGGCCAATTCGTCCATGGTCATGCTCTTGAGCCCGTATCGGAAAAACAATTCCCGTACGGTGTGGATATGGGTAGGGGCTAAGGACATTGGCGGCGCGAAAGTATAGAAACTTTGAAAACAAAAAAAGTTTTCAAGATTAAATTTTTATAGCCCTTAAATTTGACCACTATGCGCAGCACTATCGAGGAAACCGCGCCGGTTGGGGTTTGGCTGGACGTCCGTTCGCCTGCTGAATTTGCGCAAGGCCATATTCCGGGTGCCCTGTCCTTGCCCCTTTTTACCGATACAGAAAGGCATCAGGTTGGCCTATGTTTCAAAGAAAAGGGTCCCCGTGAAGCGGTGGACCTTGCTTGGCTTTATGTCGGCCCCAAGGTTCCTGAATTGCTGAAAGCCATCCATGTTCTGTCGTCCAAGGTGGGTATCGAGGCAATAACCAAGGGAGATAACCCCGGAAAGGTTGCTCCGATCTGGAAGGTGTATTGCTGGCGTGGGGGTCAACGGTCGATGGGCATGGAGATGCTCCTTAAACAAGCCGGTTATCCGGTCTTTCGGTACCCTGGGGGGTACAAGGCCTGGCGTCAACGCATGGAAACCCTTTGGGCCTTGCCTTGGCAATGGAGGGTGGTTGGTGGCAGCACGGGTTCCGGCAAAACGACGTTATTGAAGGAGCTCAAGGAGGCCGGTGAACAGGTCTTGGATTTAGAAAATTTGGCATCGCATTTGGGTTCTGCCTTTGGCGAACTCGGGCAAAGGCCACAGCCCAGCCAGGAACATTTTATGAATCTTTTGGCGGAATCTTTGAGCCTACTGGACCTGAAGCGCCCGGTTTGGGTCGAAAGCGAAAGCCGACAAATTGGCAAGGTTCATATCCCTTCCGCGCTTTATGAATCGCTGCACAAGGCGCCGTACTTTCGCCTTGAACGAAGCATGGACTTTCGAATGCAGAATTTGTTAAATTCCTATGGCCTTGAAGATAAAAATGCTTTACGATTAGCCTTTCTCAAAATCGAGCGCAAGATGGGCCCGCAGTATTGCCAACAGGCCTTGGCTTTTCTTGAACAGGATGACTTGAAATCTGCGGCGGAATTAGCGTTGAAGTATTATGACCGAACCTACCAGCATGCATTCCTGCAAAGACCTTGTCCACAATGTGTTGCAAATTTGCAAACGGATGCCAAGGGCGGGCGTCTGCTTGACTTACTTCTTCGAACCTCGGCCAGGTTATTTCCATTGACCTCGACTCTGCCCCCTGAAAATCGTACTTCATGACCCAAACCCCTAAGGATAAGGCTCGTTTGACCCAATGGGCAAAGGCGTCGGGCTGCGGTTGCAAAATGCCTCCTGCTCAACTCAAGGCGTTGTTATCCGGCCTTGAACGAAGTCAATATGCGGAGTTAAGGGTGGGATTTGAGCATTCCGACGATGCTGCAGCTCTCAGAATTCCCGGCACCAATCAACTGTTGTTATCTACTGCAGATTTTTTCAGCCCTATCGTGGACAATCCCTATGATTTTGGTAGGGTGGCCGCTGCGAATGCCTTGAGTGACATTTATGCCATGGGAGGAAGGCCGTGCTTGGCCTTGGGATTGTTGGCATGGCCGGTACAGGAATTGGGCTTGGATTCCGCAGCCGAGGTGATGCGTGGTGCACAAGACCTTTGTAACGAAGAGCGGGTGCCTCTGGCTGGGGGGCATAGCATTGTCTCCGAAGAACCATTTTTTGGTTTGTCGGTCCAAGGTTTGGTGGCCGAGGAGCACCTCAAAACCAACCAAGGCGCAAGACCTGGGGACCTCTTGTACCTCACCAAGCCGCTGGGATCGGGGATTATGGCCGCCGCAATGCGCAAAGGGCTTTTGGAGACCCCGGATTATTACGGTTTGTTGGAACAATTGTCGGTGGTCAATCGATCCGGAGCCAGCTTGGCATGCTTGGAGGAGGTCCATGCAATGACGGATCTTACCGGTTTTGGGCTCTTGGGTCACGGGTTGGAAATGCTGGGACCTGCCAGCGGCTTGGATTTATGGACCGATCATGTACCCCTTTTGGTGGGGTTGGAGCATTATTTGGAACAAAATATTTTGCCAGATCAATGTTATCGCAACTGGAATCACGTGGAATCCCGGGTTTTTGGCATGGAGGGTCCTGATTTTGCTTGGCTCTGCGATCCCCAAACCAATGGAGGCCTGTTGATTGCCGTTCATCCTTCCGCCTCCCTTCGGGTGGAGATGGTTTTGGAGCAAGCAGGGGTTAAGGCCTATGCCATTGGACGTTTTCAGAATGAAACGGAAGGTATTCGTTGCACACGGTCCGTACCTTCGGCCCCGTAATGAACGATGAAATTGGTTTTGACCGCTTTGGCCTGCATCCGGATGTGCTGGACGGCTTGGCGGCCATGGGCTTTCGAAAGCCCAGTCCTGTACAGGAGCAGGCGATCCCCTTAATCCTGGACGGTCGTGATCTTATCGCTTGCGCTCAGACCGGGACGGGGAAAACGGCGGCCTTTGTCTTGCCGCTGATTGATCATCTCATCGATTTGGACGATAGGCACTTGAGTGCCCTAATTTTGACCCCGACCAGGGAATTGGCCTTGCAGATTGACCAACAAATTGAAGGTTTATCGTATTACAGTCCGATATCGTCCATTCCTATCTACGGAGGCGGTGACGGAGCCTTATGGGATCAACAGCACAAAGCCCTTCGTCAAGGGGCGGATCTGGTCGTCGCTACCCCTGGCCGTTTGTGGTCCTTTATGGCAACCGGGAATTTTCAATTTGATCGCCTCCGTTACCTCATTTTGGACGAAGCGGATCGTATGCTCGATATGGGATTTCTCGAAGATATCATGCGTATTGTGGCCAGGCTTCCCAAAGAACGTCAAACCCTGATGTTCTCGGCAACGATGCCGGATCGTATCCGGCAATTGGCCAGTTCAATCTTGAAGGATCCAGCGCAGGTGAGCATCGCGGTGTCCAGGCCTGCGGATAAGATTGAACAAATGGCATTGCAGGTGATGGATGATCGCAAACTAGAGGTTTTGTTGGCGTTGCTGGCTGAATTCCCTTTTCGTTCGGCGCTCATCTTTTGTTCGTCCAAAGACAAAGTCAAACAGCTGCATCAAACGCTGCGCAAATCAGGAGTCGTGAACGAGGCTTTCCATTCCGATCTGGAGCAGCAGGTGAGGGAGGAGATCATGAGGGGATTCAAGGCGGGGAGGCTTCCCGTTCTGGTCGGTACCGATGTGCTATCCAGAGGAATCGACGTGGACAATATAGATTTGGTCATTAATTACGATGTGCCACCGGATCCAGAAGATTATGTTCATCGCATTGGTCGTACCGGTAGGGCAGAACGCAACGGCCGTTCCATAACCATGGTCAATCCCATGGATCTTCGCCGATGGAAGCGTATCGAAGAGCTTGTGGGACGTGCTCTCCCTTGGACCGAACGACCCTTGTGCGGGTGGACCGGTTCTTTTCCCAAAAGCGAAGGTCGAGGACCCTCCGGGGGAAAAGGCGGTAGGAAGCCGTTTTATAAGAAACGCTCCAAATAAGATACAGCCCCATGGCGTATCGAGGGATTCTCTTGGTGCAAGCGGAGATCTCGAACGAGGGTTAGTTTACGAACCGCAGGCTTCGCAAGCATCCGGGTTATCCAGGGAGCAGGCAACTTGGGCAAGGGCTTCGTCTTTGCTGAGGACGGCTTGGGTGATGGGAGTGGTTGTCGGTGCAGCCGGCGATTGCATGGCAAAAGACCCTGAAGTTGAAGCCGCGATCCCTTGGTTGGTGGCCGTCTGATCCAAGGTGAATTTCACGGCATTCACCGCCGCCTTGGTCCTTAGGTAATACATCCCTGTTTTGAGTCCAGCCTTCCAGGCATAGAAATGCATGGAGGTTAACTTGGCGAAATTGGCATTGGGCATGAATATGTTCATCGACTGGCTTTGGCAGATAAAGGCCCCACGATCTGCGGCCATGTCGATGATGGCCTTCTGGCTTATTTCCCAAGCGGTTTTGTACAAGGATTTCAAGGCCTCAGGGATTTCAGGGATATTCTGAATGGACCCGTTCTGGGCAATGATTTTGTTCTTGAGTTCCAAGGACCAAATTCCGGCCTCGATAAGATCCCGTAACAAATGCTTGTTAACAACCACGAACTCACCGCTCAAAACCCTGCGGCTGTAGAGGTTGGAGGTATAGGGTTCAAAACATTCGTTGTTGCCGAGAATTTGACTGGTGGACGCCGTGGGCATTGGGGCAAGTAGGAGGCTGTTTCGTATGCCATGCTGCGCTACTTTGGCTTTGAGTTCGGTCCAATTCCAACGTGGACCGGGTTGCACATTCCACATGTCGAATTGGAAGATCCCTTGGGATACCGGCGAGCCCGGGTAGGTTTCGTAAGGACCAATTTCGCTTGCCAATTCCATGGAGGCCGTCATGGCCCCGAAATAAATGGTCTCAAAAATTTCTTTGTTGAGTTGGGCGGCCTGCGGTGAATCAAAGGGGTAGCGCATCAAAATAAAGGCATCGGCCAAACCCTGAATTCCGATCCCGATAGGCCTATGCCGAAAGTTAGACTTTTGGGCTTCGGGAACCGGGTAATAGTTCACGTCAATGATTCGATTCAGATTTCGGGTGATGGTTTTGGTGATTTCAAAGAGCCTTTGGTGATCGAAACTCAAGTCTGCTTGGACAAACCTGGGGAGGGCAATGGAGGCCAAGTTGCACACCGCGATTTCATCAGGCGAGGTGTATTCCACGATTTCGGTGCAGAGGTTACTGGACCGAATGGTGCCCAGGTTTTGCTGGTTGCTTTTGCGGTTGCATGCGTCTTTGTAGAGCATGTACGGGGTTCCGGTTTCGATTTGGGACTCCAAAATGGCAAACCAGAGGTCTTGGGCTTTGATGGTTTTGCGGGCTCTTTCTTCTTGCTCGTAACGGAGGTAGAGTTTCTCAAAGTCATCACCCCAGGTATCGTGCAATCCAGGGGCTTCGTTCGGGCAGAACAAGGACCATTCCGCGTTTTCTTCGACGCGTTTCATGAACAAATCCGGAATCCACAGGGCATAGAACAAATCCCTGGCCCTTAGCTCTTCTTTGCCATGGTTTTTCTTGAGTTCAAGGAAATCGAAAATATCCGCATGCCAGGGTTCGAGGTAGATGGCAAAAGATCCTTTGCGCTTTCCGCCCCCTTGGTCCACATAGCGAGCGGTATCGTTGAAGACCCTCAGCATTGGTACAATCCCGTTGGAGGTTCCGTTGGTTCCTTTGATGTATGAACCGGTGGCGCGCAGGTTGTGAATGCTTAAACCGATGCCGCCAGCGCTCTGGGAGATTTTGGCGGTTTGTTTGAGGGTATTGTAGATGCCGTCAATGGAATCTTGCTGCAGCGTGAGAAGGAAGCAGCTTGAAAGCTGAGGTTTGGGCGTTCCTGCATTGAAAAGGGTGGGCGTCGCGTGGGTGAACCATCGTTCGCTGAGCAGTTCGTAGGTTTCCAAAACCGAGGCAATATTCTCTTTGTGGATCCCTACGGAAACCCTCATCAACATATGCTGCGGTCTTTCGACGACTTTGCCATCAATTTTGAGGAGGTAAGAGCGCTCCAAAGTCTTGAAGCCAAAATAATCGTATTCAAAATCACGTGAATAGATGATGGCAGAATCCAAAGCCTCGGCATGGTTTTCAATGACTTCCATGACATCGTCGGCAATCAAGGCGGCCGGTGCTGAGGTGACAGGATCGATATAACGGTGAAGATCCCGCATGGTTTCGCTAAAGGACTTTTTGGTCTCCTTGTGCAAATTGGAAATGGCTATTCTCGCGGCAAGCACCGCGTAATCCGGATGGGCAGCAGTTAAGGCCGCCGCAGTTTCTGCGGCCAAGTCGTCCAATTGCACCGTGCTGACCCCGTCGTACAAACCGTTGATGACCTTTTTGGCCACTTCAACAGGCTGTACGTGCCGAGGATCCAATCCGTAGCAAAGTCGTTCAATACGGGTCGTGATTTTGTCGAATTTGACTTCTTCGCTGCGACCGTCGCGTTTGATGACTTGCATGGGCTGATGATTTGGAGGTGAAGAGGGTAATCGGTAAGGGTAAGGAAAAGAGCGTAGGGTAGCCTGTTGGTAGGGTGTTCTTTGCTCCTAGAATTCGGCATCCGTGATGAAACCGCTTTGGCCACGGTCTCCGGAGACCCCTGCTTTCTGGTATTCACCGACGCGTTTTTCGAAAAAGTTGGTTTTGCCTTCCATCGAAATGAGCTCCATAAAGTCAAAAGGATTGGTGGCGTTGTAGAGTTTGGGCAATTCCAAGACTCCCAGGAGGTGATCAGCTACGTATTCGATGTATTGGCACATCAGGTCGGCATTCATGCCGATAAGCCGAACAGGCAAGGCATCGGTGACAAATTCCTTCTCGATGGCGACTGCATCCGTGATGATTTGGTGAACATGGGCCGCATCCAGGCGGTTGTCCAGATGTTTGGTGTAGAGCAAGGCGGCAAAATCACGATGCAACCCCTCGTCCCGGCTAATGAGCTCGTTCGAAAAGCTAAGACCGGGCATAAGTCCCCGCTTTTTGAGCCAGAAAATGCTGCAAAACGAGCCCGAGAAGAAAATCCCTTCCACAGCCGCAAAGGCGATGAGGCGCTCGGCGAAACTGCCTTGGCTGATCCAACGCAGGGCCCAATCCGCTTTCTTGCGCACACAGTCCATATGGTCAATGGCGTGAAAGAGGTAGTTTTTCTCGACGGCATCCTTGATGTAGGTATCAATTAGCAAGGAATAGGTCTCGGAGTGGATGTTCTCGATCATGATCTGGTACCCGTAGAAACACCTGGCTTCGGGGTACTGGACCTCGTTCAGGAAATTGATGGCCAAATTCTCGTTGACAATCCCGTCACTGGCCGCGAAGAAGGCGAGAACATGCTTGATGAAATGCTTTTCGTCGGCATTAAGCTTGTACTCCCAGTCACTCAGGTCCTGGGCCAAGTCAATTTCTTCGGCGGTCCAGAAGCTGGCCTCGGATTTCTTGTAAAAGGACCAGATATCACTATGCTGGATAGGGAAAAGGACAAAGCGGTCTTTGTTCTCAACGAGAATGGGTTCGGTCATGAGCTGAAATTAGGTCGTTTAAGCCAAGAAAACCGGCCCACAGGGACCGGCTTTTTGACTACCCAAAAATTGAGAATTTTTGGCCGCAATTATTCACAAAGTGCGTGAGTTTTTACACATTGGAAATAAAATTCAAATTTTGGGTGAATAAAGGCTTTTTAAGATGTTTCTTTGAATAGTTGCCTAAAAGTGATCTTATTTTTTAAGAAAAATCGTCATAAATTTCTTTCAAAGTGATCTAAAAATTATACATTAAAAGCAATTATCAGAGGAACCTTAGTGGGCAGTAATAAATACTCGTTTTTTATTTGAAACTCCACTCTTAAGCCCCTTCATTGTATGAATATAAAATTATTGCGGATGTTGGCTCTTACCTTGAGCTTATTCACTTTTTCTGGCTTCATAGGCCAAAGTTCAGATGGATTGAAAAGTGAAGGTAAGTCAAGATTAAGTGGCGATTTACTTTTATTCAAGAAGGTGTTTTCCGGCTCATTTGACAATAGCCTACAAGTTAAGAAGGATACCAGCACTCCGTTTTTATCCATAAATATTGTACCAATTTGGGAAGAATATTATTCAGATGGAATTTGGTTTTATGAAGAAGTGCATGGCCATCACGAGAAAATTTTATTTCAACGATTTTATTGTATCCAAGAATATCGTAAAGGTAATTTTGAATTATCGGTTTATGACATTGAAAATCCGACTCCTTTAGAAGGCGCATACAAGAATCTCGGCGCATTTGAATATCTTACCCCTGATGATCTACGTCTTTATCCTGAATGCGCAATTTACCTAACCAAAAAGGGAGAAAGCGACTTTGTGGGTTCAACAGTTCGTCAAAATTGCGAATATGGCAAAAGAAACGGCAAATATAGAACCACCAACCTTCGGGTAACTCCCAAAAAAATTGTACGTTCAGACAGAATTTTTGGATGGGAAAATGAATTGTTACACGGCCCTAGTTTGGAATCCAATGGGGCCGAATGCATGAGATTTGAGACGACGCCCCAACAACCGAAATCCTCTGTGAATCCTAAAATCAAAAAGGATAAAAAAGATAAAAAGGAGAAATAAAGAATTCTCTAAGTTTTTTATTATCAAAATCATTTGTAATTCGACCTATCATTCGTATACTTTCAGAAATTAAACGTTCTGATAGAGCCTAAACTTCGGTGAACTAAATAAAATAACACAAAGTGCAGCAGGGCTGCAAATTCCAGGCCCACGATGTACCATGGCCATTCCCCGATCAGGAAGGGATTGTCGATAAGGGGTCGCCTTGCGATGTACATGTAATTGGAACCAAGGGCATAGTTCAGCAGACCAATAACGGGGAGGACGAGTTGGGTAATTCCAAGAACGCGTAGCCAGCTCCAAGGCCTGGGCACCATGCCCATGCGCAATGTGGCATAAAGGCCGGAAACCAAAATGCCGGCGTGGCTCACCGTATACTCTACATGGTTGTACAGTGAATTGCCGTCGTCCAATTCAGGGGTCAAGAAGGAGTGCAAAGCCCCGGCTCCCCAGAATAGCAAGAGTTCGTAGGTTAGTTGATGCCCTCTCCAAAGGGTAATGGCGGCCCATATGACCGAGAAGGAACACATTTGCAAAGGCAAGCTGTAGGCTGCCGACCATTCCCCGCTCAGCAGGAGGACAACTTGTCGAAGCAGCATGTTGAGGATCAGCAGGATGGCCATCCCCTTGCCGAAACGATGTATCCTATCCTTATCCCAACGACGACTGATCCATAAGATGCCGGATACAATGAACAGCATGCCAAGGTTGAGGCCTATCCACGAAGGGGATCCCAAGGGGACTGCATAATGAGGGTTCATGACCTGTAGGAACGATTGGTTACGAAAGTTAACCATGCGAGGACGATAAATGACCCTGAAACCAGCAAGGGCGCTCGAATATCCATGGCCACAATGAAGCCCCCGATCAGCGGTGGCAGCAACTGTGCAAAAGAATTCACCGATTGATTGATGCCCAAAATTTCTCCTTGCATCGAAGAATCCGCTTTGTTGGAGATCAAAGAAAGCAAATTGGGGGAACTAAAGCCCTGTCCAAGGCTAACCAAGGGCAAGACGGCGAAGACCAATGCCGATTGGTCAGGCAACAAAATCCCCATGACCGCCAAGCCCATCAGCAAAAGGCTGACCCTAAGTATGGGAGCTGGGGATATTCTTGCCGAAACCGGTCTCAGCAGCAATCCTTGGGTCAGAGCAATCCAAAGGCCCAGGTATCCGAACAGGGCTCCAATATCGCCCTGACCATAGTCAAATCGCTTGATCAAATAAACCTGTATGAACTGCGTGAAAAAATTGAAGCCGAAGACCATCAGGAAAGAAACCGCAAACAGCCCCCTAAGCTCCGGTCTGCCAAAAGCCTTGGCAATCTGCCGCAAACCACTTGCTGGATGCAAGGGACTCATGCGGGGGGTAACCAAGGTTTCGGTGAAATACCGTTGAAGCACCCACAGGTTAACAGCACTCAGCAGAGCGGCCGCCCAGAATGGGGTATCGTAACCCAAGGCCGGGTGCCAAGATGAGTCCGATAAGAGCCCCCCCAAAAAGGGGCCTAACACAAAACCAATCCCAAAGGCAGCCCCCACCATTCCGAAATTCCGACTTTTGTGTTCAGCGCTGCTCAAGTCCGCAATCGCAGAGAAGGTGACCGCTAAATTCCCCGAACAAAAGCCCAGCAACAACCTCCCCAAAAAGAGCAAGGGCAACGATGCTTGAACAATTCCCATTCCAAAAATCAAGTACGACAACAAGGTGCCGGCCACGGTGTACCGAAGGATGGGTTTGCGGCCATGCCGATCCGAAAGAGCGCCCAACAAACTGGAACCTACAAATTGAGCCAAACTAAAGGAAGCCAACAGAAAACCAATCATCATGGTTCGGTCCGCAAAGGTGGACGCTGCGCTCATGAAGGGCAATTTTGGATCGAGGAGCAAAGGGGTCACCACCGGGATAATTAACCCGATCCCCAGCATGTCAATCAGGGTAGTCAAGAAGATGACCCTGAGGAGAGATTTGTTATTATTCATTCAGGAGTTTGGCGATGCAGGTCTCGCCGCCCCGTACGTGCTGTCCAATTTGAACCAGGGGTACTGCATTCAAGGGGAGGTACAGGTCCACCCGGCTACCGAATTTAATAAATCCAAATTCCTCGCCTTGTCGCACCTTGTCGCCCTTGCCGATGTACCAACGAATTCTGCGAGCCAATGCCCCAGCAATTTGCCGGAACAAAACCTCATGGCCCTGAGGAGTCCGCACGACGACGCTAGTCCTTTCGTTCAGGGTGGATGATTTGGGGTGCC
>Ga0194112_10010397_pt1 | contig 11679 bp, 11 predicted proteins | sample TA2MahC400mmetaG_FD_146191 | JGI IMG/M metagenome (GOLD analysis project Ga0194112, IMG submission 146191) | Freshwater microbial communities from Lake Tanganyika, Tanzania - TA2015016 Mahale Deep Cast 400m | ecosystem: Environmental > Aquatic > Freshwater > Lake | place: Tanzania: Lake...
CCTCGACCGCCTCCTCCACCACAGCGTCGTCGTAGTCACCGACGGCGAATCGTTCAGGATGCGCCAGGCGAGAGCGAAAGGGGGTGGTGGCCCCAAACCGAAGCCCTGATCAACCCCGAGGGGTGGGTGAATCGCCCTGGGAATGGTGGAGACTCCTGGCCTTGGAAACGAGGATGGGGTCATGGGAACAGAGTTGACACCGGGGAAGCCGACGACGCGTCGCTATTCGGATGGGGAGAAGGCGCAGGCGGTGCGGCTGGTCCGTCAGTTGCGGGCGGAGACGGGTGAGCGGCATGGGGCGGTGAAGCGGGTCGCTGATCAGCTGGGCTACGGGGTGGAGTCGGTGCGTTCCTGGGTGAACCAGGCCGACGTGGATGAGGGCCGGCAGCCGGGAACCTCGAGCCGGGATCAGGCGCGGATCCGGGAGTTGGAGCAGGAGGTGCGGGAGCTGCGTCGGGCGAATGAGATCCTCAAGCGTGCGGCGTCTTTCTTCGGGGCGGAGCTCGACCGCCAGCAGAAGAGGTAGTGGCCTTCGTGGACGCCAACCGTGACCAGTTCGGGGTCGAGCCCATCTGCACCACGTTGCAGGTGGCCCCTTCCACCTACTACGCCGCCAAGAGCCGGGCACCGTCGCCCCGGGCGCTGCGGGACGCGGTGATGGGCCCGATCCTGATGGCGCTGTGGGAGGCGAACCGGAAGCTGTATGGGGCCCGCAAGCTGTGGAAGGCGGCCCGCCGTGCCGGTTATGAGATCGGCAGAGACCAGGTGGCTCGGCTGATGAAAGCCCTGGACATCCAAGGGGTGCGGCGGGGACGCCGGGTGCGTACCACCCGGCCGGACCCGGATGCCCCCCGGCATCCCGACCTGGTCGACCGCCAGTTCACCGCCACCGAACCGAACCGGCTGTGGGTGGCCGACCTCACCCAGGTGGCCACCTGGGCGGGGGTGGCGTATGTGTGCTTCATCACCGACGCGTTCAGTCGGATGATCGTCGGCTGGCGGGTCGCCTCCCACATGCGGGCCCAGATGGTGCTCGACGCCCTGGAGATGGCCCGCTGGCACCGGGGCACCCGCCTCGAAGGACTCATCAGCCACACCGACGCCGGCGGGCAATTCACCTCTATCCGCTACGGGGAACACCTCGCCGAACTAGGAGCGGTGCCCTCCATCGGCTCGGTCGGCGACCCCTGGGACAACGCCCTCGCCGAGACCGTCAACGGCCTCTACAAGACCGAGCTGATCCGCGGACCCGACCAGGGCCCCTGGCGGGACATCGAACAAGTCGAGCTGGCCACCCTCGGCTGGGTGCACTGGTGGAACACCACACGCCTCCACAGCTACCTCCGCTACCTGCCCCCCGCCGAATACGAAACCAACCACTACGCTGCCCTAGCACCCGCCGGGGCGATGGAAAACCAATGAAACGAGCCTCCATCAAACCCAGGGCGGTTCACCCCTGGGCGAGCAGCCGCCGAGTGCCGATCCGCACGGCAGGGCGCACAAGGCCCGGAACCCAACTCTTGGAGCCCGTCTCGGTGAACTGCGCAAGGTAGTCCTCGTGGGCGTCCCAGACTACGCGATGCCCGGAACGGGCCAACTTAAGAGCGACGGGCAGCAGCTCCGGGTCGTGGAAGTGCCAGAGGTCAGCAACGACCGCCCTGGCCAAGGCAAGCGCCTTGCGCGGACCCGAGATGAATCTCCTCGCCCGGCGATGGGGCACGGGCCCGAGGGGGATGAGAGTCACACCGGCATCGCCGGGAATTGTCCCTGCTGCGGCGAGATACACGTCGTACCTCCCCGTCGTGGCAAGACTCCGGCACTCCCGCTCGAAGATGCGGGGATCATCCGCCCAGTGCGCCGTTGTCACATGAAGAACCCGAGGACGCAGGTTCCGACCGGAGGCGCCAACAGCCATGAAACCTCCCTCTGACACAGCGGACCCATCAGGATGGTAAACGGTTCCGCGCGGGTGAGATGCGTTGATCGGCGCACCCGCTATTGCCGACATCATCTCTGGCATGGGTGTTGGTCAGGGTGGCCAGAACCCCGTCCAACCAACAAGGCTCATCGCCGCCCGGCGGCATCACCCGCCATGCACCACGCCCCCAAAGCCACCTCCAAGCGGGTTCTGCTCCGGCACGTCCCCAGGAGGGTGGGGAGAATCAGTGAGCAGAACTGGAGAGCGCCGGGTGAGCGTGGTCGAGAGCCAATACCACCCGGAGCTGATGGCTATCAGGTCGGTGCCCCTGGCAAGATGCCGCACCCTGTCTCCGCTACTGGCAGCTGTGTCGCGAACGACGGGCGACACTCGAATGGTGTTGCTCACCTGCTCGGCGACGACTGTCACGCGTCCCCTTCCACCAGCGGTGGCGTTCCCACGGTAGCTCTGACCTCTCTAGGCGGAATCCGTGGTGGGAACTGCATGCAGCGTGCCTGGGCCGTCGAGTTCGGTCGAGCCGCTTGCGCCGTATCCAGTCACTCCTCGGGGGCAGCAGGTCCGGTGTAGCTGACGATCTCGGCCGTGCCGCCTGGGGCGACGTGGGTGCGTCTCAGGGCATACACGACCGTCCGGCCGAGAACCCGCAAGTCCAGGGCCATCGAATGGTGGTCTATGTACCAGACGTCGAGCGTGAATCGCTCTTCCCAACTTAAGGCGTTGCGACCGCTCACCTGGGCCAGGCCGGTGATGCCGGGACGGCACTCGTGACGACGGGCGAAGTGCGGTGGGTAGAGGGCGAGGTACGTCGGGCTGAGTGGGCGCGGTCCCACGAGGCTCATGTCCCCCCGCAGCACGTTGTACAGCTCGGGCAACTCGTCGAGGCTGGTTGAGCGAAGGAACCGACCGAGCCGTGTCAGGCGCTCGGCATCTTGAAGCAGCGCGCCGGAGTCGTCCTTTGCATCGGTCATGGTGCGGACCTTGTACAGGGTGAAGAGTCCTGCGCCCCGGCCAGGTCGCAACTGGCTGAACAGGATGGGGCGTCCCAGCCGCAGCCTCACGAGCAGCGCCAGCACCAGCAGAACGGGAGAAGCGAGTCCGAGCATGACCGCCGACCCGATTATGTCGAAGCCCCTCTTGAGGGGGCCGTTCACGGTGTGGCGGCGCTTCATGAAGCGTCCCTCTGCTGAGCCGGGGGCGATGGCTGGCTTCCGGGCGAGCGGTAGATGGGAAAGAACCCTGCTTTCCCTTCCGCCGAAGGCTCCCGCAGCAGGCGCCACCTCTCGGTCACTGTCGCATAGCGCGAGCGGTCAACCACGACGCGTAGAGAACTGAAGTCGCTGCGGAGATCGGAGAACCCGGCCTTGAAGCGGAACAAGGAGTCCTCCTGCCCACCGAGTCCACCCCCGAGGTGGAAGGCTCGGGAGCCCTGCCGGCATGCCCAGTCGATCATGGTCGACAGAACGAGCTTGGTGGGAGCCAGTTGGCGAAACTCGTCGGCCGTGCCGGAGAACAGATACTGCACCAGTCCGCCGCACTCGGAGAACAGGCCTGCGGCAGCCGGCCGGCCCCCCGGGGCGAGCGCCACACAAAGGTGCAGGCGGTCGCCGAGAGCGGCACGCAGACCCCGGAAGTAGTCCAGGGAGAAGAGATACTGGTCGCTCGCCGCAAGGCGCTGCATTGTCTCGAGGTAGATGTCGACGAAGGCGAGGTACAGCGACCAATCGTCGATGGCGGCGCTGAAACCGGAGCGATGAAGAGCCCGGATCTCGTAGCGGTGGCTCTTGCGCGTTTGCGCGGTCAGCGCGTTGATGCCCGGCCGGAGATCGATGTACACCGTCCGGCCATGTTCGACCAGCGTGCCGTGGTTGCTCAGGTCTCCAGGCGGAATCCCCAGCAGGGGGTGCAGTCGGATGAACAGGCTGATGATCCCGCGCGCCGCACAGGCCGCGATCGCCGCGTCCATGAACCGGGCCACCACCGAGGAAGAGATCGGGGCAGTGGCGACGGGGCCGGGATAGCCGTAGGGCGAGACGGCATCAATCCAGGAGTCCGGAGCGTCGAGCTCTGCCGGCAGAGGGCGCAGGATGAGGGGAAGAAGAGCGGCCCAGTCATCCTCGGTGGCCAGGATGGCGGCGGGGGTTCCACCCTCCTGCGAAGCGGCCAAGGCCGTGTAGGCGGGCAGGTGATAGACGTCGTGTGGGAGAGCCTCAAGGGCGGCGTCCCACCGGGGATCTGCGGGTTCGATGAAGGACGCTTCCATCAAGCACCCTCGGTACTGCCGCTTATGCGCTCGAGGGTGGTGAGAACCAGCGCAGCCAGCGCCTGCATGTCCCTGGGTCCGTATCGCATGTCGCAGGCCAAAGCCAGCATCCGCTCGCTCAGGTCGACGTGACGCGGCAGCGACGGACCGAGGACGGGTGCGTCGAGGGGCCAAAGGACGGCGGGGTAGACGTCCTGAGAGATGAGCGCCTGGCGCAGCAAGTCGCGCACCCGCCGTGACTCCAAGACCAGGACCGCCCCGAGGGGGCAGGCGCCGGGTGCGACGGGAGTGAGGATCTGCGCTGCCGAAGAGGAAGTGCCGAACGCCTCGCAGAAGGCGGCGAAGCTCGCTCCTCTCTGCTCTCTCCATCTCTGGAGCGGGAAACTGCTCAACAGCAATGCCGAAAGGGGTGAGATGCTCGACGGAGATCCGCTGCCAATGCGACCCTCCGTCGAAACCATCCAGTCGCGGTACAGCAACTTCGATGGGACGGCGCCAGCAAGGTACTGGGCCTTGAGCGACATGGCGGCGAAGCGCTGCAGAGCGATGGCCTGGTGCTGGGGATCGAGTTCAGGTGATTGCGGTCCGGGGTGTCCTTGGGGCGACCAGAGCACCCCGCCGTCGGGCAGGGGCAGCGTCTTGCGAAGCGAGGCAACGCACCAGTCGGCTCCGCTGGTGTGCGCCCACGGCGACAGGGGATCGTGGGTGTGGTCCTCGATCACCTCGAACTGCCGCCTTTGCAGCATGGGGAGGACGGGCGGGCATTCGAGGCCGAAGAAGTTGACGATCAGCAGCACGTCGCCCGGGCCCCAAGAGGCAAGGGTATCGATAGGCGATCGAGACCCCTCACCTGGGCCGATTGGGTACGTCTCCACCTGGAGGCCGTTCCCGAGGAGCGCCGCAGTGACCTGCTGGCAGAAGTAGTCCGGTACCAGAAGCCTCTTCCAGCCTCGTTGCTCGACCCCGAAGCGCAACAGGTGGCGCATAGCGTCTCTGCCGGACCCGTAGAACTTGGCGGACTCCGACCTCCAGGGAGTCGCCTCGGGCCCGCCTGGCCGGTAGGGGAAGACGTGGAAGTCGGAACCGTGTTCGAACGGGCCTGCCAGCTCGTCGGGCTGAGCGCGGCTCGGGTCCCCGCGCAGGTCACCCTCTGCGCTCATCAGCCGACCCGCCTCTGTCGTTGCCCGTGACGTCCGATGCCGCTCACGGTCCTGAGTCTATGGCGCAGCGGCTGCCGCGCAGGACGGGACTCCCACCCGGGTCGGTGGAAGCCCCGCCGTCAAGGCACAGCGCTCGTGTTCCTCTGCCAGTCGTCGCGGCCAATGCTCATGAGAAGCACGTCGTGCTCGGTGCCATCCAGGTACCGGCGACGTTCACCTGTGGTGCCCTCGACGACGAAGCCGAGTGCTAGATGAAGATGGATCGAGCGCTTGTTCCAAGCCGGCCAGCGACCGAATAGACGATCCCAACCTTCGACTGTGAAGGCGTGACATAGGATCTGCCTAACAACCTGCTTGCCCAGGCCCCGGCCCCACAGGGAGGTCTCCCCAATCACCAATCCGTGGTATTCGCCTTCGTTACTGCCGCGGTGCCGGCCGAGCTTCACGAAGCCAATCGGTTGGTCTGCGAGAGTGATCGTCAGAAGAAGGATGTCGGGGTCAGCTTGGTGGGCAGCGAACCAAAGCTGGGTTCCCTCAAGAGTCACGGGTTCCAGCATGGCGATGCTCTCGTTGACCTTCGGGTCATTCGCCCAGCTGACCTTCGCCGGTAGGTCTGCCTCGCACATCGGTCGAAGGGAAACGGTGGTCTCGGGCACGCGGGGTACGCTAGGGGGAGGGTGCTGTGCGGGCAACTTCATAGAGTGAAGCGAGCCTCTAGGGGTTGCCGGACGAGCGTGGCTAGGGTTGGGCCACTGCAGCGATGACTCCCCGCATCTACCTCTCCCCTCCCGACGTGGGCACCGCCGAGCGGGCCCTGGTGGCCGACGCCTTCGACAGCAACTGGGTGGCGCCGCTCGGCCCTCACGTTGACGCCTTCGAGCGGGAGTTGGCGGAGCGCTGCGGAACCACTGCCTGCGCGGCCCTCTCGTCGGGCACGGCGGCGGTGCACCTGGCGCTGCTGCTGGCGGGCGTGGGGCGTGGCGATGAAGTGTGGTGCTCGACGTTCACCTTCTCCGCCAGCGTCAACCCGGTCTGTTACCTGAGCGGCACCCCCGTGCTGGTGGACTCCGATGTGACCACCTGGAACATGGACCCCGACCTGCTCGAGCAGGAGTTGGAAGCCGCGGCGCGGCGAGGCCGACTACCCAAGGCGGTGGTAGCCGTGGACCTCTACGGCCAGTGTGCCGACCTGCAGCGCATTCAGGCCGCGTGCGACCGCCACGGGGTGACACTCATCGAAGACGCCGCCGAGGCCTTGGGGGCCACCGCCTATGGGCGGCCCGCCGGCAGCTTCGGCCGCTTCGGCATCCTGTCCTTCAACGGCAACAAGATCATCACCTCGGGTGGCGGGGGGGCCCTGCTCTCCAACGACACCGACGCCATCGCCCGGGCCCGCTTCTTCGCCACCCAGGCCCGCGACCCGGCGCCCCACTACCAGCACTCGGAGATCGGATACAACTACCGGCTGTCGAACGTCCTCGCCGCCATCGGTCGGGGCCAACTGAGCACCCTGGAGCAGCGGGTGGCCAAGCGCCGGGCCAACTTCGACCGCTATGTAGCCGGACTGGGTGATCTGCCCGGTATCGCCTTCATGCCGGAGGCCACCTACGGTACCTCGACCAGATGGCTGACCACGCTCACCATCGACCCCGACGCCTTCGGGGCCACCCGGGAAGACGTGCGACTGGCCCTGGAGGCGCAGGACATCGAATCCCGCCCGCTGTGGAAGCCGATGCACCTGCAACCGGTGTTCGCCGGGTGCCGGGTGGTGGGCGGCCAGGTCTCGGAGCACCTGTTCGACTGGGGCCTTTGCCTGCCCAGCGGGTCGTCGCTGACCGCCGCAGAGCAAGACCGGGTCGTCGAGGTGGTGCGCGGGGTGTGCCGCGTCTAGAAGCGTGCCTATGGCGGCACCTGGCTACCATGCCCTCCACCGCAGGGGATACCTCTGAGGCCCGGGGCGCTGCGTCGTCGGCCGGTGTCTTCGAAGTGCGGCCCTGCTGCCTGAGGGGTAACGGAACCATGCACATGAAGTCACGGGGAATCTGCGCCGAGGCTCGGAGCATGGGCCCGCTGCCGTCGTCCATCCCCACACTGCCGTGACCGCGAAGCCGCCCAAGGGCAATGGGCCGTTCGACGAACCCGAAGGGTTGGGCCCATTGGAGGGCTCCGCCCCGGGGCGGCGGGGCGACGCAGAGTCGGAAGCCGGTCCGCCTGCCGCCTCCGCACCCGCCGAGCCTCCGGAAGGCGATGGTTCGGCGACTACTCCTGCCTCCCCGCCGGTAGAGGGTATGGGAGGGCCCGATGAGATCTCCTCGGGTCCCCCGGTCACCCCCGCAGGCCACGCCGAGGTGTGGAGGCCGGAACCGGGCCGGGCCCCGATCCACTCCCGCCCGGCGGTCTACTGGGCCGACAAGCCGTCGACCGACGTCAGCGGGATCTTGTCCGAAGGCATCGTGAACCACCGCCCTCGTCGCTTCGTCCTCACCCCCCTGCGGTTGCTCGGGATCCTGGCCGGCTTGGTCGCGCTGGGCGTGGGCATCATGGCCCTGGCCGGCTTCTTCGGCGACCCTCCCGAGACCGTCCCGCCGACCACGCTGGCCACCACGACCACCACGGAGGCGCCTACCACTACGGAGGCACCCACCACCACGGCCCCGCCTCCGACTACCACTACGACCGCCGCTCCCACCACCACCACGACGGAGGCGCCCACCACCACTGCCCCTCCCTTCATCGAACCGGTGGGTGAGGCTCTGGCGCTCGACGCGCTTCGCTTCACTGTGCGGGGCATTGGCCCTCTGGAGTACGGCGACCCGGCAGACGAAGCGCTTGGGGTGCTGGCGGCCAGCCTGGGTCAGCCCGACACCGACAGCGGCAGGTTCACCTCGGCGGGCGAGCTCGCCACCTGCCCGGGCTACTCGGTGCGGGTGGTGGAGTGGGGCCCGCTGCAGGTGGTCACCCGCTGGCAAGGAGCGGCCGGCGAGGTGTTCTACGGCTTCCGGCTCGACGGGCGCCGGGCGGACCTCAACCACCCCGCCGCCGGCCTGCAGACGGCAAGCGGTCTGGGCCTCGGCGCCACGGTGGCGAACCTGGCGGCCACCTACACCGGGGCGTTCCGGGTCGAGTTCCCCGCCACGGTTGAAGACGGGGACACCTTCGAACTGCGCGACGGTGGAGCGGTTGTGCTGTGGGGCCCGGTGACCTCGGCGGAGCCCGACGGCACCGTCCTGGGCATCTTCTCGCCCATGGGGTGCGACGCGTAGGCAGAGCAGGCTGAGGGGGCCTCCTGGCGGTGGCGGGAGGCGCCACGGCCCGAACTCACCGGCGCACCGACACCCCCGGCTTGCCTCCCGTATTGTGGGGACCAGGCACGTCGTCGGGAGGTACGAGATGCGTGGCGTCGAGAGTAAGAGGAACTTCTGGCGGGGGGCAGGCGCCGGGTTGGCCGTCGGGACTCTGCTGCTGCTGGCCCTGCCCACCGGGGCACAGACCTCCGTCGAGCCACGGCTCAGCGACCCGGTCTTCCGCGGGCAAGTGAACACCTCCAACGCCATCACCACGCTCCGCGGGGCCGTGGCCGACGGGCCCAATCTGCTGCTGAGCAACCAGGCCCCCAATCAGCCGGCGCTTCGGCTGAACGTAACCAGCGGGCCGCCGCTGCGGGTGAACTCCGCGGTGATGGTGCCCAACCTGAATGCCGACCGCCTCGACGGCAGACACGCCGGGGCCTTCGCCCTGGCCGGGCACGCGCACGACGCGGCGTATCTGGCGGTGGGTGGCAAGGCGGCGGACGCCGATCGGTTGGACGGGCTGGACTCCGCGGCCTTCTCCCCGACCGGCCACGACCACGATGCGGCGTATCTGGCGGTGGGTGGCAAGGCGGCGGACGCCGATCGGTTGGACGGGCGCAACTGGACGGCGTTCGCTCTGACGGGGCACAACCACGACGCCGCCTACTCGGTGCTGGGCCACGGCCACGACGGCACCTACTCGCCGCTGGGTCACGATCACGATGCGGCGTATCTAGCGATCGACGGCCAGGCGGCGGACGCGGACCTGCTGGATGGGATGGACTCCACTGCGTTCGCCGGGGCCGGCCACGACCATGGTGCGGCGTACTTGGCGGTGGATGGGAAGGCGGCGGACGCGGACCTGCTGGATGGGATGGATTCCACCGCCTTTGCTGGGGCCGGCCACGACCATGGTGCGGCGTACTTGGCGGTGGATGGCCAGGCGGCGGACGCGGACCTGTTGGATGGGATGGATTCCACCGCGTTCGCTGGGGCCGGCCACGACCATGACGCGGCCTACTCGGTGCTGGGCCATGGCCACGACGGGACCTATTCGCTGCTGGGCCACGACCACGACGGGACGTACCTGGGGGTGGTGGGGGCGGCCACGGCGGGCAACTTCCCCACTCTGACGGCGGATGGCGGGTTGGCGGACTCGGTGTGGGGACCGGCCTCGTTCGCCCCGGCCGCTCACGACCACGACGCGGTGTATCTGGGCATCGACGACCGGGCGGCCGACGCCGACCTGCTCGACGGGTTCAACTCGTCGGTCTTCGCTTTCGGCGTGGGAGGCGTGGCGATCAACGCCGACCGCCTCGACGGACTCGACTCGTCGGACTTCTCGCGGACCAGCCACCACCACGATGCGGCGTATCTGGCGGTGGATGGGAAGGCGGCGGACTCGGATCTGTTGGATGGGTTGGACTCCACCGCCTTCGCCGGGTCGGGCCATGACCATGACGCCACGTACTCGATCTTGGGCCACGATCACGACGGCACCTACTCGGTACTGGGTCACGGCCACGACGGCACCTATTCGCTGCTGGGCCACGACCATGACGCCTCTTATTCGGTGCTGGGCCATGATCACGATGCGGCGTATCTGGCGGTGGATGGAAAGGCGGCGGACTCGGACTTGTTGGATGGGTTGGACTCCACCGCCTTCGCCGGGTCGGGCCACGACCATGACGCCTCCTATTCGGTGCTGGGCCATGATCACGATGCGGCGTATCTGGCGGTGGATGGAAAGGCAGCGGATGCGGACGTGTTGGATGGGTTGGATTCCACCGCCTTCGCCGGGTCGGGCCACGACCACGGCGCTACCTATTCGGTGCTGGGCCATGATCACGACGCGGCGTATCTGGCCGTCGATGGCAAGGCAGCGGATGCGGACGTGTTGGATGGGTTGGATTCCACCGCGTTCGCCGGATCGGGCCACGACCACGGCGCTACCTATTCGGTGTTGGGTCACGATCACGACGCGGCGTATCTGGCGGTGGATGGGAAGGCGGCGGATGCGGACGCGTTGGATGGGTTGGATTCCACCGCCTTCGCCGGGTCGGGCCACGACCATGGCGCTACCTACCTGGCTGCAGACGGAAAGGCAGCCGACGCCGATCTGCTGGACGGGCTCAACTCGACCGCCTTTCTGGGCGCCAACGCCCAGGCCGTCGACTCGGCGAAGGTTGCCGGCCTGGCTCCCGGCGAACTGCTGCGGCTTGCTTTCGGCACGGTGGCGGATGCTCCCGATGCCGATGGGGAAGCCGTGACCGCCACCATCACCGCTCCGGGAACGGGCTTCCTGCTCATCTCCGGGTCGCTGCAGGCGACGGGCCCGGCCGACGACTACGGCTGCCAACTCACCATCGACACGGTGGCGGTGCCCTCGAGCCAACGCCTCACCAACCACCAGAGCCTGAGCATCTGCTCCACCGACGGCGTGGCCCTGGTGGCGGCGGGCACCTACGCGGTGGCTCTGACGACCTTCGATCGCACCGACGCCGAATTCACCAGCGCCACGGTGTGGGCCATCTTCATCCCGTTCGGAGGAGACGGGAACCGGCCCACGCTCTGAGACGGCTGCGATCGGCTGAGCCTGAGGGGCGGGCGGGGGGCCGGCGGCTGCGGCGGCACGAGTGGCGCGACGTGCGGTGGCGCGCCGCGCTCAGGTGATGGTGAATGACGATCCGCCGGTGCGGCCGCTGATCGAGTCGGTGACGGTCACCGAGTAGACACCGCTGGGATCACTCGCGTCCGAGCCCACCCACCAGGCGGCAGTCCCGGCTGCATCGGCGGTTTCGGTCCGGCTGTAGGAATCGCCGCCGGGGCCCCTAATGGAGAGGCGAGCGCTGCCTAATGGGGTCAGGCCGGTGGCAGTCACTCTGAAAGTAGTCCCCGGCGACCCGGACGATGGGCTTACCGAGACGCCCACCGGGATCGGTGTGGTAGTGGTGGTAGTGGGGGCAGTGGTGGTAGTGGTCGTGGCAGTGGTGGTGGTGGTCGTGGTGGTGGTGGGGGGCTGGGTGGTTG
>Ga0194112_10010405_pt1 | contig 11676 bp, 14 predicted proteins | sample TA2MahC400mmetaG_FD_146191 | JGI IMG/M metagenome (GOLD analysis project Ga0194112, IMG submission 146191) | Freshwater microbial communities from Lake Tanganyika, Tanzania - TA2015016 Mahale Deep Cast 400m | ecosystem: Environmental > Aquatic > Freshwater > Lake | place: Tanzania: Lake...
TTTGTTCGCGTCTACGTTCAAGTTTTCTCCGACGGATGTTTCATAGTAGTCTGTTTCGCTAGTAGGTCCTTTAAAGGTTTCCCCGTCACATAAGATGTCGTCGCAGCTTCTGGCTTGGAACTTTATCTTTCCGGTAATGGCTTTTCCGGTGGCATGCGAGACTATTTCTTCGCTGGTCAAGGTTTGTCCCACTCTTATTGGGTGTGAAGTCGAATTTAACAGTTTTGGTTCCTATGTTGCCTGCAGCAATACCCCCTTTCTCGTAATCGAGACCTGAAACGGTTTTCAGAATCGAGGCCTAGTTTTTTCAGAATTAATGCTCGACTAAACCCTGTCGCATCCGCGGGACTTTCCAATCAGGATTCGCCCTTCCAAGCCCAAAAACCTAAAAACAGCGAAATTTTCCTGTTGCAAACTTGGGACTCATTTCCCGTTGCACGAGCGGGACTTTCTTGTCGCATCCGCGGGACTTTCTTGTCGCATTATTGGGGCTTGTTGGCTGTGCATCATGCCATTCAGTTTTGTTCTTTCAGCTTTTTTTCTATCTCTTTTCTGAGATTGCTTATGTGCAGCTCAAACTGTATCTTCATCTTGTTCCAGTCTTCATATCGTAATAGCTGCCCTTTGTAGTTTATGGCGTTCCTTTTCAGCCTTGCAGTTTCGAGAAATTCCCAGTCCAGATCTAGTTCTGGATGTTTTAGGCATAGCCACGCGTTTTTGCACTGATGGTTCTCTGCGCTTACTTTATCAAACAGCAAGTACGCTTCGATAAGCATTCGTAGCGATTCGTAATAGTCTCGGAAGACGAATGTCCAGTCTGTGCTGTCTTTGTTTATGTTTTTCGATTTTTCTTTGATGAACTGCAGCCCTTTTTCTGATACGCTTAGCAGTGACTTTATCAGCTCGTAGTCTATTTCGTTCTTTTCTTTGATGTTTCCGAAGGCTATGCATTTGTCGTACGCATGCTCTAAGCTTTCTATGTCTAGGCTCATATTCTTACCTCTGCGAAGTCTTGTACGGACCCTTTGATTACGTATCCGCCTATCACGTTCTTGACCAATCCGGTCTTGACTTCTTTTATCTCTTCTTTTGAGCGGAACACGTGCAGCTCTATGTTCTTCCTGAGCTTCAGCTCGTATTCGTGCTTGTTCAGCCCTTTTGGGTTGCCGTATATGAACAGGTCTATGTCGCTTTCCTTGTACCAGTCGCCTTTCGCGGCGCTTCCGAAGATTATCGCTGTTTTTATCTTCTCAAGGCTTATTATCTTGGCTATCATCCCGCTTCGGTATATCTTGTTTAGCATGTACATTTTCTTTTTAGCCTTGAACACAGGGTTGTCTTCTCCGCATGTGAAATAAGGGAACTTTCCTTTGTCTTTGGTTTTTCCTATCATTCCATCTTCTATGTATTTTTTCAGCCACTTGTTCACAGCGGCCCTTGTCATTTTCGCCTCTTTCACGATCTCTTCGAAATGCCAATGCTTGAGCGGGCTGTTCTCCAGCAGGAGTTCCAGCACTTTGTCTTCTTTGCTCGGGCTCCCCATAAATCAGTATATCTTAGATATACTATTTAAGGCTTTCGCCTCTGAGCGGTTCAGCGTCGCAAGCGTCAAACAAATACATCTTGCTCTCATCGAACCATCCGCATTTCACGTCTTCCAGCCGCACGCCTGTCCTGAAAGACAAGGCTAAGGCATAGCTGGATAGCTGCGAGACTACCTTGTCGATGTCTTCCTGCTCGGCATTCGGCTTATAGTCTAAAACCCATGCTTTGCCGTACTTCACCTGCAAGATGTCGATATGCCCGCAGACGCCTACGTTCCTGTCCTTGTCCCAGTACCAGACAGGAACTTCAACAGCAACGGTGTCGCGGTCGCAGTTCAGCATTAACGTTTCTACTATTGAGTGCCTCTGCCTGTTGTTAGCGACGAGCTTCAACACCGAGCCCACTACTCGGCTTAGCTTCGCATTGTCGATCACTTTCAGGTTCACTGAGGTTTCTTTTCTGAGCTGGGAGCATCTTTCGTTATCTTCGATGAAATACCTACCGTCAACCCCGCCGATAACCTTAAAGACGAACCTTTTCAGGCCTTGGAACTTTCCAAACGCTTCCAGCTTCCCTTTGTGGCATCGGAAATTGTATACTATTCCGAAATGCTTGAACACTCTCCCTATGATGAGCGGATGCTTATGTTTGCTTAGGACTGTTTGGCGTATGCTTAAGTATCCTAAGTCGTATTCTTTGACCCATCTTGCTATCGTGCTTTTGTGCAGGAGTACGTTATGATTTCGATATACTATGTCGCGCACTTCTTCGCAGTTGAGCCCTTGGTTGTAAGCGCATACAGAGCTTAACACGACTTTGATGCTTGACCTTTTCCTTTCGAAGCTTAGCGAGAATCTGTGATGGCAGCTGTTGCAGAAATACCTTTGTTTCTTCTTAGTTTTCAGCTTACGGATACCTCTTTTGATTATACTGCTTCCGCCGCAGTAAGGGCACCTGATCTTTTCCTCCATAAAAAGAGCATAACTCTTCTGTTATTTATAAAACATATAGCTAAAATTTCCGGCAAATCCGAAAAATCTCCACTATTCTTACCGTCGATAAACTCCAAGGTACTGGACAACTGGACAGGCGTGTGCAGGAAATTTATAAACCCAACAGTGTTTTTTGTTATAAAAAATGGCAATAAAAACAGATAAGGAATTAAACTGCCAGAATGAAATGAGGATTAAAATAGACAAAAAAGAACAACAAAAAATATTTGAAGAATTTACTAAAAGATTTAAAAACAAAAATGGTTTAAGAAAAATAAGAGAACAGGTTATAAACCAATCCTTTGTAAGACAGTTTTCGGATCAAACTTTTCAAGATCACCATAGTCCTGTCCAGTGCCTAAATAGAGGATAGGTTTTCCAGTGACATAACTTATAGATACTATCGCACCACCTTTCTCGTCGACATCTGATTTTGCTAGGATTACTCCGTCTATGTCTATTGCCTTATCAAAAGCTATTGACTGGATTGTTGCATCATTTCCGGCTATTGCTTCTGCAACGAATATTTTCATATTCGGCTTTGTCACCCTAACAATTTTTTTCATCTCGTCTTGAAGGTTTTGGTTGCTATGCATCCTTCCAGCGGTGTCCACTAACACCACATCTAGTTTGTGCGCTTGTGCCGCTTTTATCGCGTCGAAAGCTACTGCTGAAGGGTCTGCTCCGTAATCATGCTTTATCACCTTGACACCTAGCTTCTTCCCATGCTCTTCTAACTGCTGTATGGCTGCCGCCCTGAAGGTGTCAGATGCGGCTATGATAGGCTTCAATCCGTTTTTGAGCATCATATGCGCCACTTTAGCTATGGATGTAGTCTTTCCTGAGCCGTTCACCCCTACGAAGACTATCACGTAAGGCTTATCAGCCCGCTTCACTTCTCTTACTAAGTCTATAGGGTTTTCCTTGAACAGGCTTTCTATGCTTTCCCTTAAGCTTTCGATTATTACTTCTTGCAGTTCTGATTTTCTTATCGGCACGTCTACGAGTTTCTGCTTCAAGTCTTGCTTGATCTTTTCTATGACTTCTACTGCTACGTTGTTCTCCAAAAGCGCAAGTTCTAGTTCCCAGAACAGCTCATCGAATTGTTCCGAGCTTATCTTCTTGGTTGTTATCTTCTCTTTTACCTTCGCGAAGAATCCTTTATGCTCCGGCTCTTCCTTGACTGCTTCTATGATCACTTCTTTGTCTTCGTGCTTTATGACTTCAGGCTTCTCAGGCTCTTTCTTCTTGATGAACTTCTCTTTCAGTTTTGCGAAGAATCCTTTCTTCTCTTTTACCTCTGCTTCTTTCTCTTTAAGTTTTCTGAGCTCTTCCTCTTTCTTCTTACGTTCCTCTTCTTCTCGTCTCAGCCTTTCTTCTTCTTTAATCCTGAGCTCTTCTTCTATCCGAAGTTTTTCCTGCTCTTCTTTTCTTCTTCGTTCCTCTTCTTTTTTCCTTTCCTCTTCAAGCCTTCTGCGCTCTTCTTCCTTCCTCTTCCTGTCTTCCTCTAGTCTTTTCAGCTCTTCTTCTTTCTTCTTCTTTTCCGATTCTTTGGCTTTTTTCAGCTCTTCTTCTTTCTTCTTCTGCTCTTCCTCAAGCCTCTGGAGTTCTGCTTCCTTCTTCAGGCGTTCTTCCTCTTCTTTCCTAAGCTTTTTCTCTTCTTCAATCCTGAGCTGCTCTTCCCTCTTTAGCCTTGCCTCTTCTTCTTTTCTGAGCCGCTCTTCCTCTTTCTTCTTCTCCTCTTCCAGCTTTCTGAGCTCTTCCTCTTTCTTCTTCTTCTCTTCTTCTAGCTTTAGCTCTTCGTCTTTCAATGACTTGTCATCCAAGACTATCTCTTTTTCCTGCTCTATGACCTCTTCAGAAGACTCTGTCTCGGCTTTTTTCGAGAAGATTGACACTGCGCTTTTCAGCTTGTCTTTCAAAAACTTGAACATATTCTTAGACATAGCCCTTATTTTGTTTATAAATGTTTTGTGAAATACAATTTTTATGATAACAAATAATTTAAACTAGTTTTGGCTAGAAATAAGGTGGTTTGTTTGAAAGGAGGGTGGTGCAGGCAATGAAAAAGAAAGGGGACAGGATATTATGTTCAAGCTCGGAGAACTTCGTTGATTCTAGTAATGAGTTCGGTTTCAAGCTTTACTCGAACATCAAAGGCAAAGATTCTGGTAATGTGTTCTTCTCGCCGTACAGCATCTCTTCAGCCATGACACTGGTTTACGAGGGGGCTGAAGGCAAGACTGAGGATGAGATGCGGAAGGTGTTCGGATTCACGAACGACTATTTTGAGCTTAGGAAGGCTTACAAGCAGGTTTATGAGATTATTAACAAGAGGGAAAAAAGTTATGACCTTAAGACTGCTAATGCCTTATGGGTTGAGAAGACTTACAAGCTCCTATCAGACTATACTAAGACTATAAAGAAGTATTACGGCGGCAAGCTCAATAATCTGGACTTTAAGAACAACAGCGAAGGCTCAAGGACTAAGATTAACAAATGGGTTGAGAACCAGACTAACAAGAAGATAAAAGACTTGCTGCCTAAAGGCTCTGTCAAGCCTGCCACTAAGGTGGTTTTGACCAATGCTGTGCATTTCAAGGGGGACTGGGCGAAGCCTTTTGAGGAGAAGCTTACCAAGAAAGAGGCTTTCAAGACTCTCGGCAAGACTGTCCAGGCTGAGATGATGAGGTTCAAGAAGCTTGAGCATTTCAGATACTTAGACACAGGGGACTTACAGGTTCTAGATCTACCTTACAAAGGCGATGAATTATCCATGACAGTGTTCCTGCCTAAGACTAACAGCCTGAAAAGCTTAGAAAGCAAACTCAACTCAAAAGACATATCTAATATCCGGGGCAATCTTCAGATGAGGAAAGTTGACGTCTACTTACCTAAGTTCAAGTTTGACACTTATTGCAGCTTAACCCCTAATTTGAAGGAGCTAGGGCTGAGCACAGCTTTCTCGAGCAGCGCTGACTTTTCAGGGATGAGCGGCAAAAAAGACTTGGCTATAAGCGATGTCGTGCATAAGGCTTTCGTAGACGTTAATGAGAAAGGAACTGAGGCAGCCGCGGCTACAGGCGTCATCATAGGCGTGACTAGTGTTGTTGTTCCTCCGATGTTCCGCGCAGACCACCCGTTCCTGTTCACGATACAGGAGAACACAACTGGAACTGTACTTTTCTTTGGCAGAATAATCGACCCTACAAAGTAAAGATATCCTTTTTTAAGTTTGCGTTGGAAGGGACTTGCCAGGGTGTTAGTTTTGTTGATTCTTTCGGGCTGAACTAAAAGGTTATAATGTTTTTAACACAAGGACCAGCAATACTCCGCCTATAAGTGAAAATATTGTGCTATGCTGTGTCAGCTTAGAGCATGACGTGGGTATCAGCTCGTCTGCTGAGATGTAAATCATCAATCCTGCAGTTGCCGCGATTAGGAATCCTACACCCCATAAGGGTATATATTTAGAGAGATAGTAAAACACTAAAATCCCCATTATTGTTGGAATCGCTGTAGATGCGGACACCAAAAAAGATTTTAGCTTTTTCTTAGTGCAGTAGTAATACGGGGCTGCTGTGCAGATGCCTTCTGGTATGTCATGTATCATTATAGCCAAAGCCACTATCACGCTCATCTTAACATCTGATGTTAAGCCTACTGCTATGGCCATCCCTTCCGGGAAGTTGTGCATGAATATTCCCAGCAGAACATAAGTCGCCGTCCTCCTAAGGTTGCACCCTTGCTCTTGAGCGTTAAGCGACGGGTGAAGGTGAGGTATGGTCCTGTCCAATATGTACATCACCACGGCTCCGGATGTTAAACCTAATATGCAAATCCATATTGATGAGAACTGTATGCTTTCTGGAACTAATTCCAGGAAGGATATTGACAGCATGACCCCTGCCGCGAAAGAAAGCATGTTAAACATGAAAACATTTGACGGTTTCTTAAGAACCCCGGCTAAAGAACCGACTATTGGCCCAAGTGACGCGATTATAATCAGTATCAGTATCAGGTTCATAACCTATTATGAATTACGCTTTTATTTAAATGTATACTCTCTAAGAGAACATCTTCTTAATTGCTATAGTAGCATAGCTTCCTGGCGGAAGGGTGAAGCTTACCAAGTAAGTTGCCTTGTCTTCTTCGGTTATTTCTAAATATTTGACTTCTGCTAGCATGTCTCTTTCTCCGCCTTCTGAGCTTATTTCTGGCATCTCTTTCATTATGAAATCTTCTTTTTTTATTTTGTCCTCTTTCATCAGTTTCATGTATATCTTTTCTATCTCTTTATTCTCGAACTCTGTTAAGAACCCAAGTATAGGCATCTTCTCGTTTTTTATCTTCTCGTCTGAGAATACGAACGTTCCTTGTGAGTAGTCCGCTAATGAGTATTTCTTATATTTCATCCTCAGGTATTCTTCTACTGCTTTGTTGAACAAGTAGCTTTGGTATGAGTTGAGGTATATCCTTAGTATGTTCTTGCTTAGCTTCCTCAAAGAGCCTATGTAGTCTTTGCCCTCCCACCTGAGCCTTAGCGAGAAGCAGGCTTTCCTGAACTCTTTTTTCACTAGCGCTTCTCCGATTATCTTGTTCTTTCCTCCGAATCTTTGGTCATCGTAATAGTTTTCTATAAACTTTATTTTTCTTGGCTCTTCGTCTGCTTTCCTGACCCTTATGACGAACTTGTTGCCTAACAGCTGCCCTAGTTTCAGTCTCTCTTTACCATAACCTAAAGGAGTTATTTTCAAGTCTTTTATCTTCAAGTTTTGCAAGCTCTCTATGCTGACCTTGTTGGCTGACACGTACTGTTTGGTCAATGCTTTCTTGTCTTTCACCCCGGCTATGTTGAAATACTTCTCATTAACCCTTAATTTATTAGCTATCGCTCTTAAAGCGTCCCTGGTGTTCCAGTTCTTCTTCTCAAGGATGAAATACGCGTAGGTTCCGCCATTCAGGGTTAAATCCTTAGGTATCTCTTCCACTATGAAGTCTTCCGGGTTTTGCTTTATCTGGTACATAACAAAAGTTTAAATAATCAAAAGATTATAAGCTTAATGGTATGAAGAGGATAATCATAGTGATTGATGGCATGGGAGACCTGCCTTGCCCAGAGCTGAAGGGCAGGACGCCTTTAGAAGCGGCTTACACTCCGAATCTTGATTTCTTTCTAAAGAATGGCAAAGCGGGTATGATGTATCCTATCAAGAAAGGCTGGGCTCCTGAGTCTGACCAGGCCATGATATCTATGCTGGGATTTGACGTGTTCAAGACGTACACGGGCCGAGGGGTCTTAGAGGCTTACGGATTCGGTATAGACATTAAAGGATACGCAGTCAGCCGTTGCAACTTCTCAAAAGTAGAAGACGGCTTGATAACCCATGTACAAGGGGCTACTGAAGAAGAATCTAAAACGTTTGCTGACAAGCTTAACAAGCTGATGAAACATGCCAAGATAATACCCACTATCGGTTACAGGGCTGTGCTTTTAGTCAAGACTCATTCTTCCTCAAGAGTTACAAACACCCATCCGGCATACATAGTGGTCAAGAATTATTGCTCAAAGGCATTGCCAGTTGCTGGAAAGAAGCTTAGAGTTCAACGATGCAAACCATTAGTTCCTGCTGCTAAGAAAACAGCAGGCATGATAAACGAGATAGTTGAGCTCAGTGAAAAAAACCTTAAAGGCTTCACGTTGATAACACGTGGCACAGGCAGCGAGCTTCCGAAGCTTGGAAAGCTGAAAGGCAAGTGGGCATTATTGGCAGACATGCCTGTAGAGAAGGCGATCGGAAAAATAGTGGGTATGACTGTCCTGCCCAAGTATCCAGACCTGGAGAAGACTTTTGAGGTCATAAAATGGAATTTTGAAGAATATGACAACTTCTACTTGCAAATCAAAGGCCCGGACACTTTCGGGCATAAAGGGATGCCCATAGAGAAGATGAGGTCTATAGAGCAGATAGACAGGGAGTTCTTATCAAAAATAAGGACTTTGCCTTTCGATGTGGTATGCATTACAGCAGACCATTCGACGCCTTGCAGCAGGAAAGCCCACTCAGAACACCCCGCGCCGGTCATAATCTACGGCAAAGGAAAGGACAAGATCAGTTACTCCTCTGAGAATGCCTGCAAGAAAGGAAGCTTAGGATTTTTTGAAGGGAAGAGACTTCTTAAACTAATATAACTTTTATAATATAAAACTATTTAAAACAGTTAGGGCATACTACTCAGTGATGGACCGGGAAATAGTAATCACATACGAGACATTGTATGAAATTCTAAGACGAGAGAAGATACGGCCAGAGATACAGCAGTTAGATAAGACGTTCTTAAAAGACGTCCTGAAATACTTAAGCGAGAAGCAAAGCATACTCGACTCGCAAAGCAAGAAAGTCAGCGTGTTCTCCAGCTCAGAGGCACAGAAGACCCAGAAGCAGGTAGAGAACGTCAAAAGGATGATCCAGGAGATTTACGAGCGCAGAGAGAACAAGATAATCCAGCATGCGATATTCTCTTCAAGGATGTGCGACAACATCCAAGTCCAAGAGATGCTAGAAGAGGAGAGACAGCTTTATGAAGAGATTACAGCCGTGCTGAACAAGTATAGGGATGGAGTCCTGGCGAGCATATTATCATTGAAAAACCCTGAAATTCCTAAACCAGAGGAACCGAAAGAGTTAAAAACCGAAGACAAGCCTAATAATAGACTGATAAGGTTTTTGCAGCCTACGCCGCAATTCATAGGCGAAGACTACAAAGTCTATGGGCCTTACCAGGCAGAAGACGTAGCAGCGTTACCTTTAAAAACCGCAAGCATACTAATCAATAACAACAAAGCAGAGGATATAAAATTAATATGAAAATACCAAAAATAAAGAAAAGGTTTTGCCCTAAGTGCAAGAAACATACTGAAAACTCAGTATTCCAGTCCAAGTCTATGGGAAGAAGCAAGACCCACCCTATGAGCCGAGGGTCTAAGGGAAGGATGAGAATGCGAGGCCTTAACAGGGGTTATGGCAACAGGGGAAGGATGTCAAAAGCAGCCATAAGCGCTTGGAGCATGACCGGAGCTAAGACAAGCAAGAAAGTCGACTTAAGGTTCAAGTGCAAGGAATGCGGCAAGGTATTCGCGCAAAGCCAAGGCTTCAGAGTGAGAAGGCCTGAGTTTAAATAAAACTATCAATTGAGGTTATTTCAAAATGGAAGAACTTGTAAAAGAAACGAAAAGCAGATTCATAAAGGTACGATGCCCGAAGTGCAAGAATGAGCAGATAATCTTCGGCAAAGTGTCTAGTGAAGTGAAATGTTTAGTATGCGACAAAGTACTCAGCGAGCCTACTGGCGGAAAAGGAAGCGTAAAAGCCAGGATATTAGAGGTACTTGGGTAAGATGTTCTATAAGAAGAAAGGACTTCCTGAAGAGGGGGAATACGTATTATGCACTGTTAAGAAAATACTCTTCCACTCAGTGTTCGTAGACCTTGACGAGTATGACCGTAAGGAAGGTATGGTGCACATTTCAGAAGTCGCCCCGGGTAGGATTCGTAATCTCCGGGATTTCGTAAGAGAAGACAAGAAGATAATATGCAAAGTTTTACGTGTCAAGCTTGACAAAGGCCAGGTTGACTTATCACTAAGAAGAGTTTCCATCGCTATGAGGAAAAAGAAGAATACGGACATCAAGCAAGAGCAGAAGGCAGAGAAGATAATGGAACTCTTGGCAATGAAGCTCAACATCGATGTCAAAAACCTGTACAACGATTTCGGGAATAAGATATGGGAAGAGTACGGCAGCCTCAATCAGTTCTTCCAGGATGTAGCAACTGACCAAACCTCTCCAGAAGATGCAGGCATACCACAAAAGTACACTGCGACGCTTAAAGAGATAGTCAAAGATAAAATAAAGCCGCAAGTCGTAGAGATGGACAAAGAGATAGAGCTCAGAAGCGAAGCGCCTAACGGCATAGACCTTATCAAAGAAGCCTTGAAGAAAGCAACAGAGTTGGCGAAGCAGAAGAATTACGATGTGAAGATAAGCTACGTCAGCGCCCCAAGGTATCATGTTAAAATCACTGCTTTAGATCCTAAATCCGCAGACAAAGCCATGACTGAAGTAATTTCAGAGGCTATAAAGTTCATAACCTCCAACAATGGCTATGGAGAAGTTAAGAAATAATGCTTCATATACTTAAATGCGATAAATGCCTCACTTACACGCTGAAGCTCTTTTGTCCTGCGTGCGGCGAGAAGACGCTGAGCCCTAAACCCGCCAAGTTCAGCATCGAAGACAAGTGGGGCTATTGGAGGCGGAAAGCAAAAAAAGAACAGGGGTTGTTATAACAATGGCTTATTTCGTGAAACAAGTTCAAAAAGTGAAGCTGAAAAACGCTACGCTTATAGTCGGCCTTCCAGGCATAGGCAACGTGGGCAAGATAGCTATAGATTTCATAGTTGACAACATCGGTGCTAAGAGGATGTTCGAGATATATTCTGACCATTTCCCCCATGCAGTATTTGTCAATGATAAGAACATGGTAGAGCTGCCGATGATAACCATGTACCATAAGAAGAAAGGCAACAAAGACTTATTATTCCTCGCAGGGGACATACAGCCGATAGATGAGCGTTCATGCTACGAGTTCTGCAACAAATTGTTGGACGTTTTAGAGAAGCACAGCTGCAAGGAGATAGTCACCATGGGAGGCATAGGCCTTCAGAGGATACCTGAGAAGCCTATCGTTTACTGCACCTCAAATAATAAGGACATAATCAAAAGGTATGCCATGACTAACGTTAACAGCAACATCTATGGGGTAGTCGGACCTATAATCGGAGTCTCAGGGTTGTTAGTTGGATTGGCGAAGCACAGGAACATACCTGCTATCGCACTGCTGGCGGAGACTTTCGGGCACCCTACGTACTTAGGGATCAAAGGCGCCAGGGCCATCCTCATGATACTCAACCATAAGCTAGGCTTAGGATTAGAGCTCAAGCAGCTTGATGAAGAGATAACCAAGATCGAGAAAGAAATAAAAACGAAGACTAAGCAGCTGACTATGCTGCAGACTAAGAAAACAGCCAAGAGCGAGCTCAGCTATATTGGTTAATATTTCTTATTTATTTTTTATTAG
>Ga0194112_10010411_pt1 | contig 11671 bp, 5 predicted proteins | sample TA2MahC400mmetaG_FD_146191 | JGI IMG/M metagenome (GOLD analysis project Ga0194112, IMG submission 146191) | Freshwater microbial communities from Lake Tanganyika, Tanzania - TA2015016 Mahale Deep Cast 400m | ecosystem: Environmental > Aquatic > Freshwater > Lake | place: Tanzania: Lake...
CCACGGGCGCTGCCCTCGCCGCTAGGCTCCGCCGCACGGGGCAGGTCGTGCTGTCGTTCTTCGGCGATGGGGCGACGAACCAGGGGACGTTTCACGAGTCGCTCAACATGGCCGCCATCTGGCACCTGCCCGTCGTCTACGTCTGCGAAAACAACCTGTATGCGATGTCCACCCCCATCCGCGAGGCGGCGGCGGTCGAGCGCCTGGCCGTGCGAGCCGCGGCCTACGGGATGCCGGGTGAAACGATTGACGGCAACGATGTGCTGGAGGTGCGCGAGGCCGTTGCCCGCGCTGCCGAGCGGGCGCGGTCGGGCGGCGGGCCGACGCTGCTGGAGTGCACCACCTATCGCCACCACGGCCACTCGAAGAGCGACCTGCGGGAATACCGCACGCGGGAGGAGGAGGAGTGCTGGCTCGCCCTCGACCCGATACTGCGGTCCGAGCGGCGGCTGATGGGCGCGGGCGAGCTGACGCCCGAGGCGCTGGAGGGTCTGAACGCCGAAGTGGACGCGGAGATTGACGCGGCAGTGGCCTTTGCCGAGGCCAGCCCGCCACTGGACCAGAGTCTGGCTGCGGAGGGCGTTTACTCAGATTGACGGCTCTCGACGGCGACGAGGACGAGTGGATGGCCCAGATGACCTATGCGGACGCGATTCGGAGAGCGCTCATCGAGGAGATGGAGCGCGATGAGCGGGTGATTTTGCTCGGCGAGGACATCGGCCTCTATGGCGGCGCGTTCCGGGTCACTCAGGGATTAGTGCGCCGGTTCGGGCCCGAGCGGGTGATCAACACTCCGATTTCGGAGAACAGCTTCGTCGGCGTGGCCGTCGGCGCGGCGCTGGTGGGCATGCGGCCGGTCGTCGAGATCATGTTCATGGACTTCATTGCGCTGGCGATGGACCAGCTCGTGAATCACGCGGCGAAGCTGCACTACATCTACGGCGGGCAGGCGCGGGTGCCGCTGGTCGTCCGCGCCCCGGCGGGAGCAGGCCGCGGCTACGGGGCGAGCCACTCCCAGAGCCTCGAGGCCTGGTTCGTCCACACGCCCGGCCTCAAGGTCGTCGCCCCCTCCACGCCTCGCGATGCCCACGGGCTGCTCAAGGCGGCGATTCGGGACGACAATCCCGCGATCTTCATGGAGAATAAGCTCCTCTACGGAGCAAAGGGCGAAGTTCCCAACCCCGACGAAGTACTGCCGCTGGGCAGGGCGGCGGTGGTGCGTGAGGGCGGGGACGTGACGCTTGTGGCCTACTCGCGGATGACGGCTCTCGCGCTCGACGCCGCGGCAAGGCTCGATGAGCAGGGCATTCAGTGCGAGGTGCTCGACCTCCGCACCCTTGCCCCGCTCGACGAGGAGGCCATTCTCGCCTCCGTCGGCAAGACGACGCGGGCGGTCATCGTCGAGGAGGACACCCGCCGCGGCGGCGTTGGGGCCGAGGTGGCGGCGGTCATCGCCGAGGGCGCGTTCGGGAAGCTCGATTCCCCGCTGCGCCGCGTGGCCTGCGCCGATTCGCCCATCCCGTGCAGCCCGACACTCGAGCAGGCGATTCTGCCGTCGGTGGAGAAGATTGTCGAGGCGGTGGAGAGCCTGATATAGCCCCGGCGTGCGAGCCGCTGCCAGGCGGGGATGAATGGAGGATTGGATGAATGGATGGATGGAAGGCTGGATGATCTCCTGACACCCATCCAATCATCCACCCATCCATTCATCCTCCTCATTGAGGAACACATATGGTCACCAAAGTCATCATGCCCAAGCTGTCGGCCAACATCGAGGAGGCGACCATCGGCCAATGGCTGAAGGCCGAGGGCGACGCCGTGGCCGCGGGCGAGCCGCTGTTCGAGGCGATCACGGACAAGGCGGCCGCCGAGGTGAAGGCCGAGGGGAGCGGCATCCTGCGCATCATCCTGGCCAGGGAGAACAGCGTCGTGCGCGTCGGCCAGCCCATCGCCCTGATCGCGGAGGCGGAGGAGGCACTGCCCGACCTCGAAGCGCTCCGCGCCGCCCCCAAGCCGGCCGAAGCGGCGGCAGTCAAGGCATCGTTCGGCGCGCGGCGCCTCGCCAAGGAGCTGGGCGTGGACCTCGCGGCCGTGGCGCCGGCCCGGGCCGACGGGCGGATCACCGAGGAGGATGTGCGGCGCGCCGCCGCGCAGACCCGCGGCCCCGGCGTGCGGGAGCGGCTGCCCCTTGGGCCGCTCAAGCGCGCCGTGGCCACGCACCTCAGCCGTATCGCCCACCAGGTGGTGCCCGCGCTCGTGAGCGTCGAGGCCAATTTCACTGCCCTCAAGCGCGCCCTGCCCACACTCGCCCACGAGGCCGGCGTGCCGGTGCAGGCGCGGGACGTTGTGGTCTATCTGGCGGCTCGGCTCCTGCGGTTCCACCCACTGCTGAACGCGTGCTTCGACGGCGATGCCATCGTGGTCTACGAGCCGGTGAACATCGGCCTGGCCTTCGACGTGGAGGCCGACAGCACGGTGGCCGTGCCGGTGCTCCGTGGGGCCGACACGAAGACTCTGGCCGAGATCGCGCGGGAGGCGGCAACCCTGGCCGAGCACGCGGCGGGGCACCACCTCGACCTCTCGGAGCTGGCCGACGCCACGTTCACCATCGCGGACCAGAGCGGGCTGGAGATTGACCGCTTCGTGCCGATCCTCAACGAGCGGCAGAGCGCCATCCTCGCCCTCAGCACGCCCCGTCCGCGAGCCGTGCCGCGCGACCAGCGGGTCATCGCGGCCCCCGTGGCCGAGCTGGCCGTGGCCTTCGACCATCGCGTGCTCAACGCCACCGCGGCAGCGCGGTTCCTCCACGCCGTCCGCGAGGCCATCGAGCACTTCGCCCCTCCCGCGGCCCTTTGAGGCAGAAAGCCCCCTCCCGAAGGTTCCAATACCTTCGGGAGGGTAGAGGCGAGAGCATGCGCGTCTTCTACGTTCGCCCCTCGGACAACGGGAATTATGGGGTCGAGGCCGCGCTGGGCAACGCCCAGCGCCTCGTCGAGCTGTTCGATCGCGCGCTCTTCCGCGGCCTGCGCGTGCCTCTGGAGCCGCTGGACTTCGATCCGCGCGAGGCGGGGTTCAGCCGGCTGAGCCGCTACGACCTCGTGGTGCTGGCCGGGCTGGACCCCGTGGTGCTCTCGCCGGCCGAGCAGTTAGCGCTTGTGGCCTTCGTCGAGCGCGGCGGAGCGCTGATGCTCCTCGGCGGCAGCCACAGCTTCGGCAACGCCGAGGGGACCTATCTCCTCCTCGAACCCGTCCTCCCCGTACGGATTCTCCGGGGCCTGGATGTCGAGGTGAACGCGATGCCGAGCGGCTCGTCGCACCCGATCGCGCGCGGACTTCCGACCCCGCTGGGCTACGTGAGCAAGGCGCATCCCGTCGAGCCGAAACCAGACGCGCAGGTGGCGATGAAGGCCGGGGAACTGCCCTTCGTCGTGGCCGGCGAATACGGCTATGGGCGGGTCGTGGTTGTGGCCTCGTATCCCGAGTGCGACGAGGCGGAGTATGGCTGGTTCTTCACGGGCGACGCCTTCGACGATTTCTTCCGCAACGCGCTGGCCTGGCTGCGCAAGGAGCAGGACCCCGTGTGGTTCGAGAGCTTTTCGCTGCCCAACCGCCAGGTGGTGACCGGGAACGAGGAGTTCGGGCGCGTGAAGCTGGCGGCCGCGGAGGCCACGGCGCTCAGGTTGACCACGCGGCTCACCAGGGGGTCACATCTTCATTTCGCACATGGCCGCGATGTGCCAAATGAAGATGTGACCCCAGCCGTCGCCTACGAAAGCTCGGCCACGCTCCAGCCCAAGCGCAGCCACGAGACCGTCTTCTCGTTCCGCGTGCCCGACGATCCGCGGGCCAGGGGCATCCACTACCTGGCCGTGATCGCGGCGGACGCCGAGGGCCGCGAGCTGGCCCGCCGCGACGTGGCCATCGAGGTGGTGAACCCCACCCGCGCCGCCCTGGAGTTCGAGTACGGGCGAAGGGCATTCCTGCCGGGGGACACGGCGGGCCTCCGCCTGCGCGTGGCGAGTGACCTCAAGCAGCCGCCGGCCGAGATGACGCTCGACGTATCGCTGGTGGACGGCGAGGGGCGGCCGCTCCTGGCCCCGCGCCGCCGCGTCGTGCGGCGCCACGAGGGCGCATACGAGGACGTGGGGGTGGCCCTCCCCATTCCCAGGCTGAGGCCGGGCAGTTGTCGCGTGCTGGTCGAGCTGAGGGTCGGGGAGGAACTGGCTGACACAGCGAGCGAGGAGCCGTTCGTCCTCGCCGCGCCGCCGGGGGCGGGCGGCTTCCCCCTGATGGCGGACGGCGCGCACCATCTCGACCGCGAGACGGCGGAGCGGGCCGTCGCCCAGCTTGCCGACGCCGGGGTGAACACCGTGTCGGTCCCCGGCCCGGCGGCGCAGCGGTTCGGCGAGCGCCCGCACCGCGAGGCGACGCTGCTGCACGCGGAGGAGTGCGCCATCCGCAGAGGGCTCTCAGTGGCTCACCACCGGCGCGGGCTGCTGCCGGGCCTGGGCGTCGCCACGCCGCTGAGCCCTTGCCCGTTGACGCCGGAGTTCCGCCACACGATTGAGAAGGGGGTGCAGCCTCTTCTCGCCGCCGCGGCGAAGGTGCCGCTTCTGCGGCTCCAGGAGGCAGCGGCGCGCACGGCGGTGGCGCGGGGACAGCTCTGCCGTTGCGCCGCGTGCCAGGCGGCCTACAAGCGGACCCTGGGCGCCGAGATGCCCTCGGAGGAGCCGGCTGCCCTCGATGTTCCGCAGCGCAGGGCGTTGGCCTCCTTTGTCACCTCCTACTGGTGGCACTACTTCGCCGCCCTCCAGAAGGCCCGCGACGAGGTGGCGGCGGGGGTCAAGCTGTCGCTGGCCTTCGATGCTTCGAGCCTTCTCCGCGAGGGGCCGGGCGCGCCGCTGGCGGACCCGATGGTCTGGGCGCGCGCCTGCGACGGGGCGGAGGTGGCCGCGGAGCAGGACCTCGGCCGGTTCCGCCTGTCGCTGGCGGGCCACCAGGCCATCCTGGCCGCGCTGGGCAAGCCCCTTGGAGCGCAACTGGACGTGCGGCGGGACGCTGTCCCCGTGGCCGAGGCGGCCCACACGGCGCTCGCCTGGGGGGCAGCGTGGCTGCGCGTGGCCGAGAACCCGCGGTTCGTGTTTCACGGGGAGCAGGCGCCGCTGGGCGAGGCCCTGGGCGGCCTCTTCCGCCGCCTGGCCAAGGCTGGGCTGCTGCTGGCGCGGACGGCCAGGCCGCCCGCGCGCGTCGCCCTGCTCTTCCCCTTCACCCAGGCGATGGTGAGCGGGACGGCCCACCTGCTCGACGGCTTCGAGCTTCTTCGGGGCGCCGTGGGCGAGGTGGACCTGCTTCACGAGCGGCTCGTCACGGACGAGGGGCTGGCCCCCTATGCCGCCGTGGCGCTCCTCGGCACGGAGCTGCTGCCGAAGCGCGTGGGCGCCGCGCTCGCGCAATTCGTCCAGCGCGGCGGCCTGCTCCTGGCCGACCACGAGGGCCTGCGCGACGAGGACGGCGCGGCGCTGCTCTGGCCCGCCGACTTCTTCGGGACGGCGGAGACGCCGCTGTTCGAGGGCGTCACGGGCCGGCGCCGGCGGTTCGGCTCGGGCCGGACCATGCTCTTCTCGCCCGACATTGCCCGCGCGCACCAGATGGCGGTGAGCGAGGGCGATGCGGTGGCGACGCGGGAGCTGCGTCGGGCCGTCGAGACGGCTCTCGCCGAGCACGGCGCAAGGCCGAGGACCCACTCCTCCGACCCCGATGTAGAGGTCGGCCTGCGCGCTGCCCCGGACACCTGGGTGCTCGTGGCCGTGAACCACAGCGACGCCCCGCGCTCGGCCCGGATCACGCTCGATGAACAGGCGGTGCCCGCCCAGTGCGCGTTCGACCTCCTGAGCGGCGAGCAGGTGCCAGTTGAGAGGCAGGACGGCCTCGGCCTCACGATTCCCCTGGCCCCCCGGGACGGCGGGCTGTGGGTGCTCTACCGCGAACGGCCGTTCACCTTGCGGGTGGACGACCCGACCGGGACGCCGTGCCGTGGCGGCACCCTGACCTACAAAGTGCTGGTCGCAAACGAGTCGGGCCAGCCAGCCCGCGGGAGCCACATCGTGCGCGTGAGCGTGACCGACCCATCGGGCGAGGAGCGCCGCGAGCTGGGCGGTGAGCGGGTGACGGCGGGCGGGGTGCTCGACGTGTCGGAACCCCTCGCTGGGAACGAGCGGTGCGGCACCTGGCAGCTCTGCGTGACGGACCCGCTGACGCGGCGCGTGGTGAGGCGGACCTTTGAAGTCACCGAGGGGCAGCAGCCATGAGCCTGCACGAGGAAATCGCCGCGAACCTCAACGGCTACTCAAAGGCCATGTACGCCACGTGGTTCTTCTATCGCCCCGCCCGCGTGCTCCTCGACGCCGGCGAAGGGGTGAGCTCGGCTATGGCGAACTTCGTCTTCGCCATCGAGAAGGTGTTCCTCAGCCACGGACACTACGACCACATCGGCGGCCTCCCTGGCCTGCTCCAGTCGCGCCGCTCGGCCCGCGGGGACAAGGAGAAGCCGCTCGAGGTCCACTACCCCGCCGGCGACGAGCTGATCGCTGCCCAGCGCCAGTACGTCGAGGCCCTCACATACCGCGTGGGCTATGACCTGTCGTGGCAGCCGCTCGAGCCTGAGCAGCGGGTGCAGCTCGGCGCCGGGCGCGACCGCGGCTACCTGGTGCCCTTCCGCGCCCGCCACGGCGGCCGGTCGCTCGCGCTGGGGTTCCGCATCATGGAGGAACGCAAGCGCCTCCGCGCCTGCTACGCCGGGATGCCCGAGCGCGAGATCGCCGCTCTCGCCCGCACCGTGCCCCGCGAGGAGCTCAGCGAGGTCTACGAGAAGACCCTCCTCGCCTACACGGGCGACACGGCCCCCATCGAGCCCGAGCTGGTGCAGGACGCCGAGGTGCTGATGCACGAGGCAACCTTTCTGGCGCCGGAGGACCGCGACGCCCCCGGCCACAGCACGCTGGAAGAAGCCGTCCGCGTGGCCGTCGCGGCCCGTGTCAAGCTCCTCGTCCTCTTCCACGTCTCCTCGCGCTACCCGCGCCACGAGGTGGAGCGGCGCGGCCGCGAGGCCGCGTCGCGCCTGGCCCCCGACCTCCCCGTCGTGCTTTTCCGCTCGGCGAGGAAACTGTGGCTCTCGGTGCAGCCCCGCGGTGCCACAGGCATCTTGCCTGTGCGCGACACAGGCGGGACGCCTGTGCCACCGCCGCCTGTGCCGTGACCGGGCAAGGCGTTTGAGGGAGGGCCGCGCTTGTGGTATAGTACGCGCAAGGGCCGCTCCGGCCCGAGGAGCGCACTGCATGCGGACCGCCAAGGTGGGGTTGATCCTGGCGGCGGCCCTGGCCTGCGGCCGGGCGGGCACGCCCACAGGCGGGACGCCTGTGCCACCGCCGCCCCAGGTGCTGCTCCATATTCCCTTCGACGGCACGCTCGACATCGCGTTCGCGGCCGACGGGCGGACCGCTCCCTCCTACCTCTACGCTGCCTACCGGCCCGGCGTCAAGGCGCAGGGCGCTGAGCTCGGCTCCGATCGCTATCCCTCCGGCCTCGTCATCCCATGCCGCGGCCTGCTCGACAAGGCCAAGGGCAGCATCGAGTTCTGGTACATGCCCGTGTGGAACCCGGGGGACCAGAAGGCGCAGGAGGCGACGCGGACCCTGGTGACGGATGAGAAGCCGAGCGGCGCCGTCGGCCACTTCTGGCTTGGCATCGAGCGCGGCTCCCTCGTCTTCGGCTGGCAGGGCGAGCGGGCGGTTGGCGTGGCCGCGCCCATCCGCCGCTGGAAGCCGGAGACCTGGCGCCACGTCGTCGCCACGTGGGATAGCTCGTCGGCGATCCGCCTCTTCCTGGACGGGGAGCAGGCGGGGGAGCTGGCGCTCACTTGGCGGCTGCCTCCGTCGGATCTGCTCTACATCGGGGCGGACCGCTATGGGGCGCAGCGCTCGGACGGCTTGTTCGACGAATTCCGCCTCTATGACCGCGCCCTCACCCCCACGGAGGTCGAGCTGGCGTTCATCCGCAACCTTGCCGCGAAGAACGCCCCCGCGCGCCCCAACGTCACAGACGGGACGCCTGTGCCACCGAAGGCGCCGCGCCTGAGCCTGCACGCGCCCTTCGACAATCTGGCGGAAGCCCAGACGGCGGCCGGAAGCCCTCGCCCCCTTGTCGCCGAGGCAACGCAGTTCGGCACCGGCCTCCTGGGCCAGGCCCTCGCTGCCACGACGGGGCTGAAGCTCGCCTACAACCTCGACAAGAACCTGTCGAAGGACGCAGGGGCGTTCACCGTCTGGGCGCGGTCCCTCCCCGAGAGGCGCGCGCTCCAGCGCGTGCTCCTGGGCGACGACTTCTTCGCCGCCGGCCCCGCGCAGCACGCGCCCGGCTCGTTCGCTCTCTGGCTCTACCGCGACGGGGCCAACCACTGCGCCTTCGGCCTGTGGCCCCTGCGGATCGAGGAGAAGCTCGACCGCTGGGACGAGGGGGACTGGTATCACTTCGCTGCGTCCTGGCGCCGCGGTGACCGCGTGACCTTCTACGTCAACGGCCGCGAGGTCGGGCGCGCCAGCGCGCGGCAGGCCGCGTGGGCCGCGGAGGCGCCCAAGCAGCTCCGCGTCGGCTCACTCGACGGGAGAAGCCCTGCCGACGCATTGCTTGACGACCTGCGAGTCTACGATGCGCCCCTCAGCCCCGAGGAGGTGCAGAAGCAGGCGTCCCAGTTCCTCCTCCCCCTCGTCATGGTGCTCGACCGCACGCTCCACGAGAGCGGCCGGGTGCCCATTGCCGGCAATGGGCGCGGCGAGTTGGCGGCCCGCTTCTACAATACCAGCCCCGAGCAGGTCCAGGCCAGGCTCACATTGCAGGTCCTGAACCCCGAAGGCAAGGAGGTCCACAGCGTCCAAGGCCCCCTGGAGGTGGCGCCGCACGCCTGGGCGAGCTTCCGCCTGCCGCTCACGGCGGAGCACTTGGCCTCGCCCGGGCTGTACGAGGTCACGACGAGTTGCGCCGGCCGGGTCTCCTGCCCGCGCGCCCACCTCCTCGTCGTGGACCCGAAGACGGGAGCGGCGGGGCCGGACGCCACGGCGCGGAAGCGCGGCACGCACGTGGAGACCATCGAGTGCGCGAAGCGCAGCACCCCGGACGCCTTCTGCGAGTCGGGCGGCGCGCGCATCGTGCGAGGCTCTCTGGGCGACTACCGAGAGGCCGGAGCCTACCCCGACGCTCGCTTCGCCTACCGCTTCCGCGTCGAGCGGACGGGTGTGCCCCATGTCGCTGTCGTCAGCTACCCGGCCGACCGCGTGCGCAGCGCCGAGATCATCATCACGTCCCGACGCTACCCGGCGTCCCAGGACGTCGCCACGGGCTACCTGGTCGAGGAGCCTGACGCGGCGGACCCGAGGCTGGTGGAGTTGCCCATCTACTTCTGGCCGCGTGAGCGGGAGAACGCGCTGGTGTTCCGCACGCTCCTTGCGGGGCGGCCCGCCGCTTGCGCAAGCGTCGTCGTCCGGGAGGCCGAGCTCGCGGCAGGCCCGCCGGCCGCCGGGCGCCCCGAGGAGCGACGCCGAACCATCGGCGTGCACTGGGACGACCCCGCCGTCCCTCTCCAATTCGGGGCGACAGGGACCGCCCCGCCCGAGGTCTACGAGAGCTTCCGCCGGCTCGTGGACTGCGCCGCAGCCGCCGGCCAGAACCTCCTCTCCTACCCCGTCGCCTGGCGCTGGGGCACCCTCTATCCCGTGGAAGGGGAGGACTTCCGCCCCGGGGCCGGCGCCCAACACCACTGCACCGACTGGATCGAGTACGTCCTCTACCTCTGCGAGCGGCGCGGCATCCAGTTCCTCCCCGAGATTGTGTTCGACGACATGGCCGCTCTCTCAAAGGCATTCGGCGGCGACGACGCAGAGTCCGTCGTCGCCGGCCGCAAGAGCGCCCGCATGGTGCTTTGGGACGACACGCTTTCGCCCGGCGGCCCGGGCGGGCCGCCGCGCTACAACCCCCTGCACCCGGCTGTCCGCGACGCGCTCCTGGAGCGCGTCTCCGAGGTCGTCGAGCGCTATGGCAAGTCCCCTGCACTCGCCGGCGTCTCGGTCAGGCTCGGACCAGGACAGTCCGCCTGGTTTGGCTCCATCCAGGCAGGATATGACGATGAGACCTTCGACCAGTTCCTCCGAGAAGCCGGCGTCGAGGCGCCCGGCGGAATGGCCGGCCCCACCCGCTTCTCCGAGCGCGCCAGGTGGCTCCTGGCCAACAAGTGCGACCAGTGGGTCAACTTCCGCTGCCGCCGACTGCGCCAGTTCTACGTGGACCTGGCCAGCCGCGTCCAGAGCAAGCGGCCCGCCCTCAAGCTCTACCTCACGGTCGGGCTGCCCGACGCCCTGAGCGGGTTCCCCTTGCTGAACCTGACCGCCTGGGCCAACCGAACGGCGACGCTGGACGTGCTGTACCGCGAGGCGGGCCTCGACACCTCGCTCCTGAAGGACCGCCCGGCGAACCTGGTCATCCGCCGCGTCGCCCACCCCACCGACGACAAGTACCTGGCCTATCGCTTCGACTCCGGAGGCCCGAACCCGCACCCTGCCGCGGCGCGCGACTTGGCGTTCCTGAGCGAGGGGTGTGCTCCACTCATCGGGTTGCCCCGCACGGCCGTGGCGTGCTCCTGCCGCCCGCTCGAGTCCTCCATCGGCGCGCTCCGCCCCGTGCCGGGCTTCTGGTGGCAGGAGCACCCGGCCAGGGCATCGCACCCGGCGCCCGCGGGGCGGCGCTTCCTCGAGCCCTATGCCCACGCGGTCGCCGAGATGGACGCCTTGAGCATCACCGCGGGGGGCAGCTCCCTGGCTACCCTCGGACACGAGGCGCACGTCGCCGAGTTCGCGCGCGCCTTCTGCGCCCTGCCACAGGAGCCGTTCCTGACCGTCCTCGGGATGTCCGACCCCGCCTGCATCCGCGAGCTGCACACGGGCGCAGGCCACGTCTTCTACCTGGTCAACCGCGCCAGCTTCCCCGTGGACGTGTCCCTCGCCTTCTCCGACAAGGCCGTGAAGCTGCGCGACCTTGCCGAGGGCAAGGAGGTGGACCTCCCCCGCGTCAAGGACCAGCGGCTGCCCGCGGCACTCCCCAAGGACTTCGTGAGCGAGCACGCGCTGCCCGACGACGAGGGGCCGCTCCCGGAGGAGCCCACGGCCACGCAACTGGTCACAGGGGCATTGCTCCAGGTGAAGCTGGCCCCCTATGAGCTTCGCTCGTACCGCACCCTCACAGCGGGCGCGGCCATCCACTATGCCGCATGCGCCGTGCCCGAATCCGCGCGCAGCCGCCTGGCACAGCGTCTCGAGTCGGCCAAGAGCCTCGTCGCCAACAGCACGGCGAGCGCCGAGGTCGTGGCCACGGCCCGCGCCACGCTCGACCTGATCGCCCGGGCCTGGCGCAAGCAGGAGCTGACCCGCGTCGGATACCTCCTCGACAGCTACCCCCTCGCCCGCCTTCGGTGACTCCACAAGGAGGAGCAATGGTCCGTCGGGCAGCCATCTTTGCAGCCCTCGTCGCATGGCTGGCCCCGTGGGTGGCGGCCGAGGAGTGGCCCGAGTGGCGCGGCCCGCGTCGTGACGGCTCATCGTCGGAGACCGGTTTCCCAATCCGGTGGAGC
>Ga0194112_10010412_pt1 | contig 11671 bp, 10 predicted proteins | sample TA2MahC400mmetaG_FD_146191 | JGI IMG/M metagenome (GOLD analysis project Ga0194112, IMG submission 146191) | Freshwater microbial communities from Lake Tanganyika, Tanzania - TA2015016 Mahale Deep Cast 400m | ecosystem: Environmental > Aquatic > Freshwater > Lake | place: Tanzania: Lake...
TTCAGAATAAGTGAATCCATCAAGGGTGATATTGCCCTGCCCGAAGAAGAAATACTCCAGCTGGATGAGGACGAACGCGCTGAAAAGAAGCGCCACTCCGCCCAGAACGATAACCGCCTCGGTGAATCCCATGAAGGGAGCGATGACCGGTTTGTCTGTGCCGAGCAATCGTGAGTTCGCGCTTCGCCCGGCGGCGTAGAGTACGCTCCCGGTGAAACCATATGCGATGATCAGTACGATGAACCCTCTGAAAATGGTTTCCGGGAGATTCTCCAGTTTCAGGTTTCCAATCAGGGTCTCCATCCGGTCTGCAAAGATTAGATCAGCCGAAGAAAGCAGGAGTGCGAACACCAGCAGAACCGGTAGCGCCAGCAGTATGCCGCGGATGACCGGTTTGCCATGATTGAGCCAGGTTTTGATCCCGCTTTTCTCCGATGAAACATCCCTGCTCGTAGCTGCGTGCCAGGGGAGGGTGAACATACCCCCGATCAGACGAAGCATCCTTACCACATAATCCCCCAGACCGAAGGCGACCCACTGCCCACCCAGATAGGTCATCGCCAGGACAGCCATTAAAAACAGGGTAAGGGAACCGTTCAGAAAGGTAGTGAATGGCTCTTTATGGACCGCGGTCATGACTGAAGAGAAGAGGATGGTGCAAATCATGGGAATATGGGTTTTTGCCGGAGAGAGTCCTTCTTTTTTGAGAAAGGTGAAGCCGGCGATAAGAAACAGCAGCACAAACACCGGAAAAGAGATGCCCAGAATTTTTTTCCAGAAAAGAAAGTCGAAAGCAGCTCCAATGATCAATGCGACAGGCCAGATAATTTTTTTCATACTTGATTTTCTCCGTTTGGACTTATCCACTATTCTATTGCTAGGAAATCACCGGGACTATCAAAAAGTATCAGGTTTTAATGGGGGCATTTCCTTTGAAAATGTTTCTTTTTGCAGATTTCAGATGACCTATTCAACAGGCAGGAGTGGTGGTTTCGCAAACCTCATGGGGACCGCACGAACGTTCGAATGGTATCCAGTGTGATCTCCAGCTCTTTGAATGTGTTGAACACATGGCAATCCAGGCGGATGCCGCCCAGGAAGCATCCGCAGTAAATGCGGTTGGCTTTCAGCGCTTCGTACAGCGCTTTTGCCCGGAGATGGCGGAAGAACACGATCCCGGCGTGCTCATTTTCCCCACGAGGCGTCCAGATGTCCAGCTTCATGGCATCCAGTCCTTCAAGCAGATATTCTGTCAGTGCCAGCACACGCTGATGGATGAACTCTAGCCCGATCTGTCCCACCAGGTGGATGCCTGCCAGTGCGCCTGCTGCGCCGATCAGGTTAGGAATGCCGCCCTGGAAGCGCGTCGCATCTTTGTACAGCACAGGGTGGCGCAGGTCCCAGTCGCTGCGGTTTTCCGCAGCGAGCCAGCCCGCCAGCGGAGGTGTGGTGTGCATGAAGCGGTCGCCCACATACAAAAAGCCGATCCCTGTGGGACCAAACAGCCATTTGCTGGCGGTGCAGGCCAGAAAATCCATCTTGGGATCGCGTACATCCATGGGGATGACACCTACCGCCTGCGCGCCATCCACGATCAGTGGAGTATGCTGTGCGGAAGTGATGATGTGAATCGCACGCAGGTCCGGGCGGTGTCCGCTGCCCACGGTCACTGCAGAGACGCTCACTGCTGCTGTTCGCTCATCGACCAAGGGTCACAGATCCTCCGCCAGGATTTTGCCAGAACGGCTCTCCATGAAGTGCACTTCCGCGGGGTGGCTGACGATCCAAGGGTAGGTGTCGCTCATGAATTCCAGGTCGGTGACCACGACATTCTTGGCAGCAGATGGCCGGATGATTTGCGCTGCCAGGTTGATGGCGGCGGTGGTGGACTCAGTGATAACCACCTGACAGCCATCCGCGCCGATCAGGCGAGCGAATGCATGGCGCAGTTCCTTGAAATCCTCAAACGCTCCTGGCCAGGCATCCCGACCGCCCTGTTCCCATTTTTCGATGAAGCGGCGCATGGCGTCCCCGACTGGAGTGGGGCAGGCGTTGATGCCGCCGTTATAAAGGTATATCCATTTTTTGGTGACCGGAAAAAGTTCCCGTAGAGTCTCGATGGTAGATTCTTCCTTCACGCGTGCATCCTTCATTGAATCTCATTATAGTGGGTGTTTGCGGGGGAGATAAACACTCCTGGAAGAGTATCTTTTCCGAACCTAAATAAATACCGTAAGAGCATGTAGCTATTCCTGGAAAGACCGAATAGCAGCCATTAAACCATTGGTAGAAGCGTCATGGCTGGTGACCGGGCTATCAGCGGATAGTTCAGGTAAAATTTTTTTTGCCAGCTGTTTGCCCAGCTCGACCCCCATCTGGTCGAATGAATTGATATTCCAGATGACACCCTGGGTGAAGATCTTGTGCTCATAGAGCGCGATGAGTGAGCCAAGGATCTTCGGCGTCAGTCTGGGATAAAGGAAGGAATTGGTCGGGCGGTTGCCGGGAAAGGTTTTGGCACGCGCAAGTTTTTCCAGCAGCGGCTCTGTGATTCCCTGAGCTGTCAGCTCGGCGCGGACTTCTTTGGATGTTTTACCTTGCATTAGAGCTTCGGTCTGCGCCAGATAGTTTGACAGCAGGATTGCGTGGTGCTCGCCCAGCGGATTGTGGCTGTTCGCGGCGACCAGGAAATCGCACGGGACCAGTTTGGTGCCCTGGTGGATAAGCTGGTAGAAGGCATGCTGGCCGTTGGTACCAGGCTGCCCCCAGATCACTGGTCCGGTAGAGGTCTGCGTCTGTTCACCGTCTTTAGTGACACTCTTCCCGCTGCTTTCCATATCCGCCTGCTGAAGATAAGCCGGGAAATGAACCAGGTACTGGTCGTAAGGCAGGATAGCATGGGACTGGGCATCAAAGAAGTTGTTGTACCAGATGCCGAGCAAACCCATGATGATTGGGATGTTGCGCTCGAACGGGGCGGTGTGGAAATGGATATCCACCCTGTGCGCGCCTTCCAGCAGCGCTTCGAAATGATCCATGCCCAGATAGATAGCGATGGGAAGGCCGATCGCCGACCACAGGGAATAGCGCCCTCCTACCCAGTCCCAGAACGCGAACATGTTGCGGGTGTCGATGCCGAATTCCTTCACTGCCTGCGCGTTGGTGGAGATGGCGACGAAATGATTAGCGGTCGCACATTCATTCTGGACCACATCTAGCAGCCACTGGCGCGCAGAACGCGCGTTAGTCATGGTCTCTTGGGTGGTGAATGTTTTGGATGCCACCAGGAAGAGGGCAGTTTCTGGATTTAGTCCTTTGAGCGTTTCCACCAGGTCGCTGCTGTCCACATTGGACACAAAATAAACGCGAAGGGCTGGGTTGGCGTATGGTTTCAACGCCGCGCAGACCATCCTGGGACCCAGGTCAGATCCGCCGATGCCGATGTTTACGATATCGGTAATCGGCTTGCCGGTGCAGCCCAGCCATTTGCCGCAGCGGACGTCCTCTGAAAACACACGCATCTGTGCCAGCACATGGTTTACCTCAAGCATTACATCTTGCCTGTCTAGGATGATCGGGGTATTGGTGCGGTTGCGCAGGGCAATATGCAGGACCGCGCGATCTTCGGTCGTGTTGATCCTTTGGCCTGAAAACATGGCTTCGATCTGATCCGCCAATCCAGATTGCCGCGCCAGGTCTATCAATAAAGAGAGCGTCTCTTCAGTGATGCAGTTTTTTGAGTAATCGAAGAGGATGTCCCCCAGCCGCAGGGAGAAACGATGGAAACGCTGAGGATCATGTGCGAACAGGTCCCTCATATGGATGTTTTCTATCTCTGCTTTGTGTTGAAGCAAAGATTTCCAGGTGGTTAAATCAGGTGCTTGTGTCATGATATTCCTCTCTTGTAAAAAAGTAATATTTCGGTGGTGACAGGATTTTCCACGACTGGGCGCAAGTCATTATCTTGGCATCCACCTGATATTATAGTGTTGGTGTGCGACCTGCCAATGAAAAAATTCTTGATCATAGGTGCAATTTATTCTAAAGAGCGACTCAATTCCAAAATATTTAAGATTTTAAGCGTTTCACTTTTAAAGAACTGGTTATTCTTTCTTTTTAGTTTCTGCAAAAGGACACAAATGCTTTCATGGGGTCAGCCACTCGAGTGATGGCGACTTATGGATTTGCGCAGATATCCGCTGATCTGTTCCGGACTCCAATCCAGCCCGATCAGCTGATCAATCATTTCCCATTCAGATGCACCTATCCTTTTACTGGTCTTATCCCACCTCTCAAGGGCTTTCTGATGGGCTTGTTTGGGCCGATATCCCCTTTGACCTGTGTTGCGCCTGATTTCCCTGCTGATGGTGGATTTATGCCCCCCAATGGTTTTGGCTATCTCGGTTTGTAAATGCCCCATTCTCAATAAGGCATATATCTGGTATCTTTGTGCATGGGTAAGCTGTGAATATGTTTGCATGAGTGCTCCTTTGATATGGTGTCGGAGAGGTATTCATCTTACCGTGGCTTACCTCTCTTTGACTTTCAAAGTTGGATTGCTAGTTGAATTCATCGATATTCATTGGATCCATGTTTGAAAAAATTATGGGATTAAATTATGACAGATTGGGTTCATGACTGATATATTGATAAGTCCTTTTCCTTAGAAGCAGGACCTCAAAACGGGTTCTTTCCACATCATCGTGCCAGTATAATGTCGTCACCCCAATCAGATGGGGACCGCTGAAGCGTGTGCGAAAATCACTGATGTTTTGGGTTAAAAAAAATGAATTTCCAGCGGCTAATGCTGGAGTGATATTAAATCCATATCCAATTTTATTTCGGAAATGTTGTGAGATAACTTTTTCTCCTGGAGCAAAGACCATGGCGAATGCTGTTATAGGTCGAATGATCCATCTTGAGGGAAGCATGATACATAACCGATAGCTTCCAGGATTGAGACTATGTGCGTAAAGTCTCCATTGGTATCGGTTTTTAGAAATGTTGAATGGTAAAAGATACCCCCCTATTCCAAATTCAAGTACATAATCCTCTTCGCAGAATCTTAAATAATCAGCCAATGTTTTAATATCTGAATCATGGAGTTCATTGGGATTACTATAGATGGCCATGGTATTAATTTTCTTTAAATTAGAAATTTTACAAACAAATCTGTCCAATTTTGTTTATAAGTATAAGTGTATCAATTAATGTTATTTTACTTTGTGGATATTAAATAAGGATGGATTTGAAAAAATCTTTTGGTGATATACAGTTCTCTTGATAATCAATAATGGACACGATTCAGGGATTTCACCACATTATTCGATGCTGATAAAAATGGTCTCTTTTGAGATATCAGGGAAAAGATTTCACCGGAATAATTCGTCCTCCTAGGATAAAATTTAGAGGATGCGCCGCCTGCTAATGCGAAATCAGTATATTAGGGTACCCACCACACGCATGAGTGATCCCGCCACCCGTATGGGTGGTATCACAGTCGTTGCACCGAAATAAGGGAAGATAACTCGATTTATCCATTAATATTTTAAAATTCAAAGAGTGCACTTTTCCTGATCACTGTACAGAAATTTCTTGAAAGACTCCCCCTATTTTTTGTGTAATTAATGTTGTCTTTAATTACCTGCACTTCGATGATGAATCCAAGCATTTGTATTGGCACAATACTTGTGACTATCGTATGAACAATTATTGGAGGTTTAAATATGAAGATTTTTAAATTCATATTTGTTTTTTCTTTGGTAGCTTTGACCATCGCAGCGTGCACTCCATCAGCTACTCCCTCCCCACTGCCAACCTCTATCACCATCCAATTATCGTGGACACATCAAGCCCAACTCGCTGGGATGGATGCTGCCGAGCAAGCGCTTTTTCAAGCCAATCATCAAGAGCGCAATTGTGTAATTATCTTCTATGACCGGCTTAAAAACGGAGGTGATAAAAATGACGAATAACCTCATTCAAGTTTTGTTGATTGATGATGATCCTGATGATGTCCTCCTGATCTTAGAGTTTCTCGCAGAAGCAGGCGCAGCCAATATCAAAATGGCGAACACCGACCGTCTTTCCAACGGTTTGAAACGCATTGCGGAACAGGAGTTTGATGTAATCCTGATAGACCTCAACTTGCCTGACAGCCGCGGGCTGGAGACACTCAAAGCCATAACTGAAGCAAAACCAATGCTTCCTGTTGTGGTGCTCAGCTGCCCGGTAGATGATTCAACTACCATCGAAGCGATCAAACAAGGCGCACAAGATTTCCTTGTCAAAGGAAAAATCAGCGGCCAGGTGATAACACGCGTTATTCGTTATGCCATTGAACGCAAGCAGATAGAAAGCGTATTACATGGGAGCGAAGAAAAATACCGCAATCTGATAGAATGCGCTCCCTATACATTGTTTATACCTTCTCGAATAAACGCGGTGGAATCTTTTATAACCCGCGAGTAAAAGAAATCTTGGGTTACACCGCTGAGGAACTCTATTCTGACCCCTTCTTATGGAATAGGTCCATTCACCCGGATGATCAGGCCTATGTTGCCCGGGCTGTTGCCGAGTTCGGGCAAGGAAAGAACTTTGACCTCGAATATCGCATCCGGGACCTGGAGGGAAACTGGCATTGGTTTCGTGACCATTCTACCAGCAGGCGTGAAACAACCGATGAAGTCATTATTGATGGTTTAGCCATCGATATCACAGAGAGGAAGAGGGTAGAACAAGAGCTGCTTCGAAGCGAAGAACGTTTTTCGAGTGCATTTGAAAATGCCGTAATTGGCATGTCATTGGTTTCGCCTGATGGACGTCTTCTTAAAGTCAATCTCGCCTTATGCAAAATACTTGGTTATCAGGAAGAAGAATTATTATCCAAAACTTTTCAAGAGATCACTCATCCCGATGATTTGGAAGCGGACCTCACTTTTGTCCGTCAAGCTCTCGCCGGTGATATTACGACATGCGAAATGGAAAAACGTTACATACACAAAATGGGATTTGTGGTGTGGGCTCAATTGAATGCTTCGCTCATACGGGATGAAAATGATAAACCAGAGCTTTTCGTCGCACAGATACAAGATATCACCGAACGCAAACGTGCAGCGGTGGTTAAAGAAGTAAATCTCAAAATAGCTGATTTCGCCATCACTACTGATGAAATCAAGGCATTCTATAGTCAAATTCACAATATCCTGAGAGAGCTGATGCCTGTGGATAATTTTTATATCGCTTTATATCACCCGGATACTGATTTCATCAGTTTCCCATACTTCGCGGACCAGTTTGATCCACCCCCTGCACCCCACAAGTTACGCCCTGGTCTGATCGCATATCTGTTGCATACAGGTAAACCGTTACATATAAACCGAGAGGAATATAACTCATTTGTCGAGCAAGGCAATATTGAACCGATGGGAACTGATCCATTTAACTGGCTGGGATCTCCGTTGTTGATTGAAGGGAAGCTAATTGGGGCTATGGTGACCCAATCTTTTACGGAAGATGTCCAATTCAGCGAAGATGACCTGAGTCTTTTTAATACAATCTCCAAGCAAATCGCAACCATCATACAACGCAAGCAGGCAGAGGAGGTGCTTCGGCAGGCCGAGGAAAAATACCGTAACATCTTCGACAATGCGTTGGAGGGCATCTTCCAAAGCCTGCCTGAGGGACGATTCATAACCGTCAACGCTGCCTTTGCCCGCATGTTGGGCTATGAGACGCCGGACGAATTGATGGAAGCGATCTCTGACATTTCCAGCCAGGTTTATGTCGAATCGTCGCGCCGCGCTGATTTCATGCAGGCATTGATTGAACATGAAATCGTCACTGACTTCGAATTCGAGATGAAACGTAAAGACGGGAAAACAATCTGGGTCACAGAAAACGCCCGCACAGTTTGCGACGATACAGGTAAAATCCTGTATTACGAAGGCGTTGCCAAAGATATCACCGAACAAAAAAAGGCAGAGCAAACTATTCAGCATCGCCTGGAATACGAGAAACTCATCGGTCAAATTTCAAACGTGTTTATCAACCTGTCCAGCGGGCAGGTTGACCTTGAAATTAATCGCACCCTGCACGCCATCGGGGAATTCGCCGGCGTTGACCGCAGTTATGTATTTCTTTTCTCTGAAGACGCGATGAGTACCTCAAACACCCACGAATGGTGCGCCGAGGGGATCGAACCGCAGATTGACAATCTCCAGGAAATTCCTGTTGAAACCATCCCGTGGTGGATTGCACAGCTCAAACAAATGAATACCATTAATATTGCCCGCCTGGCTGACCTCCCGCCTGAAGCAAGCGCCGAGAAGGAGATCCTCCAATCGCAGGCTATTCAATCTCTGCTAGTCACCCCTATGGCATTTTCCAGCTTTGGCTTTTTAGGTTTTGACTCGGTGCGGGCAGAGAGGATATGGGATGAAGAAACAGCCAATCTGCTCAGGGTTGTGGGGGAAATTATTGGCGGGGCAATCATACGCGAGAGGGCTTTGGACAACCTTGGAAAATCACAGGTGGAGCTCAAGAGAACCATTGAGCAATTAGAGATGCATCTATCCGGTGCCATTAATGTCATGGCGATGGTGGTTGAAAAACGGGATCCCTATACCGCCGGCCATCAGGGTCGGGTGGCCAGTTTGTCCACTGCGATCGCTGAAGAACTCGGTTTATAAACGGAACAGATTCATGCCATAAATATAAGCGCGTTGGTTCATGATATTGGCAAAATTTCTATTCCATCCGAGATCCTGTCCAAACCAGGCAAATTGGCACGTGAAGAATTCAATTTGATCCTTTCTCATCCTGTCAGCGGGTATGAAATCGTTAAAAATATCAATTTTCCAGGTTCAGTGGCAGAGATCATCTATCAACATCATGAAAAAATGAATGGTTCAGGTTACCCAAGAGGTCTTAAGGGAAAAAAGATCTTGCTGGAAGCACGTATATTGTGTGTAGCCGATGTAGTGGAAGCGATGTCCTCCCACCGTCCTTATCGCCCCGCACATGGAATTGAAAAAGCTTTGGAAGAAATTGTGAAGAATAAAGGAACGCTTTATGACCCGGCAGTTGTGGATGTTTGCGTGGACCTTTTCAGGAAAGGTGGGTTTGAGTTCTGAGAAATAATACCTTTATCAAGGGCAATTGATAATGATTGACCTGCAATATCATGAGCAAAAGTAAAAGGCGTATTTCATGACAGTTATTGCAAAAAACATAATATAAAAGGTGCAAAAATCACTTTCCGGAATGAGTGCCTGATAAAAATAAAGCCCCTCAGGCGGTTCGCTTACCCGCACCTTCTGGGTGCCTTACTGAATAACACTATTTGGTGTGGCGGAAGTTTGTGGAATGCAATTTTCTGATTTAAACTAGTTAATTTAGGATATTGGTCACTGGATAGTAGATTCAACCTCCATAATGGTAGTATCACTAACGTTGCATCCGGAATTGCAGGACGATTCCACAAGAAAAGAATTCTCTGGAAATGAGTCCATTCCTTTACATCTGCAGGAATAGATTTTTAAAAAATGGGTTTAATCTCATCAAACTGAGTAATCTATTGAATCTACAACTGGAGATTTGAAATGAATGCCTGTAACAACGAAGAAGCATAGTGTCCTTTACAATAAAAAAATTATGAACCAAATCCGCCAGTTTTCTTTACAGAATTGCAGATGTATCTTAAATATCTTCGAACAATTAGAGAGAATGCAAATAGAATAAAGAAGATTCCAATCCCAAACCAAATCCATCGGTACTCATTCGGCACATATCTCATTAATCTCTGTTGAAATTCTGCGTTTGTGCTCAATTTAGAAAATGGATTTAGAAGACCATCTCGAAGGATAAGTGAAAAATAATCAATGATAAAAGTATAAAAAATCATAATTGTCCCCAAAAGAATGGACAACCATTCATGAAAGAGGAATTTGATCGATATTTCCATATGATCAAGTAATAAGAGTAAACTCGAGAACATCAACATCACTATTGAACAAATGATTGGCGCCAATACCGGTCCGACCCAGACAATCGGAATAAAAAAGAGCACATCCCAATCCAGTATTGTCGCCGGCCAATCAAGTAGCAATTTTAACCATACATAGTAAAAGATATCCCAGGTGGCAAAAGTCAGAAGGAAATATGCCAACCATACATAGAATTTTTTGCTAACTAAATAGCTAATGCTTCCTAACATTATCAGCGTTGCCAGTTCACGCAGCAGTTCAATCCCATAAACTTTTGAATAGATAAATTGAAGTGGAAAATTAAATCCATCCGGGTAATACAACATACGTAAATAAACTGCTACAATCGTTTCCAACATTCCCATGGCTATACTGAACATGATTAGTAATAATATTGTCTTCGCCAAATTTGAATTATTGGATGAAGACCTTACCAGATTTTTCATATGACTTTTTATACCATGAGATACCAACGCCAGTCTTTTTCTGAAAGAAATCACAGCACAAAAAGCAATCCCCAGAAATCTAGAAAGCCGCAGAGTCTGTCAAGAAAAATAACCAATGACGGTTTTTGATTGGATGGATTTGACCTTGATGGTCAAGCAGTTCTTCCAGTAGTTCGCCATTAACGGTGATTTGCACACTGGTCACTGTGCTGAACTGCAGCGCAAGCGCGGTCAACTGTTCTTCTACACGCGGATTGTCGCAGGTGCCGCCCAGGGAAAGTTTACCGCTGAGGTCAATGCGCGCTTTACCATCCATGACAGCCACATTCTCAATGGCAAGGTGCGACTGGAAAAGGGCGTTGTACAGGCCGGATTCTCCATAGTGCTGCTGCCCTTCCAGTTTAAACAGTTCATTCAGCGCAGCGCGCAGCACGCCTAAAGTGGGCGCGATTCGCATTTCAACTGGCACGAGGCTGTCTCCGCAGCCGACCAATTTTCCAGAGATGCCGTTATCACCGACCGCCACCAGGTAGATATTCACCCGGTCCAACCCCTCTGGTTGAATTTGTGTGGGCGTGGGCGGGATAGGGCTGTGAGAAACTGGAGTGGCTGTTGGCAGTGGCTGTGGCGTGGCGGTGATGACCTGTGGCGTTTGCGTGGGTATAATGGTCGGGCTGTAGCCCGGCAGGCAGGCGTTGATCATGCATTGTATTATAAGGATAGGCAGAATTTTCTTCATATCATTTATTTTTAAAATTTATTATGGTATAAAAAAGGTGATTTAAAAAAAAACACCTTAATGCAACTATAGTTAAATTCTACTGTTAATCTGCAATGAAAATATTGCATCCTGAGAGTGACACACACTTTAGGTGTGTGGGCAATTCGCCTGCTCTGACTTTCGTCCAGGGATCGCACAACCTACTGGTTCAAAGATAACTAAGCAAGGTAAAATCTTAATGTCAGTGTTTTTTTTGAATCAAGAGTTTTATCCGTATCATTCCGTGGAAAAAAATAAGGCGCCGCCGGCGCAATTCGCCTGCCCTGGCAGCAATCCAGGGAACGCGCAGCCTGCTGATTGTTGGATAACATGGCGCCCCCGGAGCGATTCGAACGCTCAACCGTCTGATTCGAAGTCAGATACTCTATCCATTGAGCTACGGGGGCGTTGATGAAATTATACCGCAGGCGTGTACTGCTGACAGATTTGAGGCAGACCAGTAAAACTGGCGTAACTGT